>Ga0209173_100597_pt1 | contig 15189 bp, 12 predicted proteins | sample SynthPrep_16_END_FD_187206 | JGI IMG/M metagenome (GOLD analysis project Ga0209173, IMG submission 187206) | Synthetic microbial communities from Ohio, USA - SynthPrep_16_END_DS12_MetaG (SPAdes) (version 2) | ecosystem: Engineered > Bioreactor > Aerobic > Activated sludge | place: USA: Ohio... | reverse complement strand
TTCTTGCCGGCCAGGCGCAACATATTGGTGGCGCCGGCATTGCCTGAGCCACTCATTCGCGGGTCGGGATTTCCCGTCAGGCGGCTGAGCAAAATGGCGAAGGACAGCGAGCCGAGCAGGTAGGCGAGAGTCGCCAGTAACCAAAACATGCTAACTATTCCGGGCGAGGACGCCCTGATTCTAACGGGGCATCGCGCCCTTGTCGTGCAGCGGAGAAGAGTGCTTGGACAGAGTGTTTATCGAAGGCCTGGAAGTCGACACCGTGATCGGGGCCTACGACTGGGAGCGCGGTATCCGGCAATGCCTGCGTCTGGACCTGAGCTTCGCCTGGGATAACCGCCCGGCCGCTGCCGGTGATGACCTGACCCTGGCGCTGGATTACGCCAGCGTGTCCGCGCGGATCCAGGCCTTTGCCGAGCAGGCGCAATTCCAGCTGGTGGAAACCTTCGCCGAGCGCCTGGCTGAAGTGTTGATGAGTGAGTTCCAGATTCCCTGGCTGCACCTCAAACTGACCAAGCCCGGCGCCGTACCGGCCGCCAAGGGTGTGGGCGTGGAGATCGAGCGCGGATGTCGCTAACTCAGGTTTACCTTGGTCTTGGCAGTAACATCGAGCGTGAGGCCCATTTGCACGCTGGCCTTGATGCGCTGGCGGGTTTCCTGACGCAGATGCGCTGTTCGCCGGTGTTTGAAAGCCAGCCTGTGGGCATCAAGAGCGGGCCATTCTTCAATCTGGTGGTGTCGGCGTATACCGACCTGCCGTTGATGGAGCTGGACCGCCGGCTGAAATTCATCGAGGCCGACAATGGCCGCTACGCCCCGGATCGCAAGGGCTTGCCACTGGACATCGACGTGCTGCTGTATGGCGAGCTGGTGGGTAACTTCGATGGCCTGATCCTGCCCCGGGCCGAAATCCTGAAAAACGCGTTTGTGCTGTGGCCGCTGTCGTTGATGGCGCCGCAGCGTGTGCATCCTGAGGTGGGCAAGTCATTTGCCGCGCTGTGGCAGGATGCACACATTGACCAGGTACTGGCGCCGGTCGCGTTCGAATGGCGGGATCAGCCGTTGACGCCGGACTCGCTCTTGTAGGCTTTTAGCGCCTTGAGTCGTTCGCGTTTCAGCGCTTCGCCCAGTTCGGGACCTTTGTAGCCTTGTTCCAGTAGCGGCGCGACGGCCACACCTCTGGCCGCCAGCGCCGCACCTCGCAAATAATCGGCTTGTGGATAACTTCTCTGCTCAAGGCCCTTGCGCCCGCGGGCGTCCATCTCGCATGCCACCACAAACTCTTCAAAGCGTTGCGGGCGACGGTAAACGTCGAAGCTTTGCAGCAACTCCAGCAATGTCGAGGGCCTCAGCTCCAGTGCGCGGTGGCCGTGGGTGTGATATTCGCCCACCAGCAACGCCAACTCCTGGCAATCCCTTGGCACCTTGAAGCGTTCGTTCATCGCCTTGATCAGCTTCACGCCGCGTTGCTCATGAGCGATATGCTGCGGCAACTTATCCACAGGCGTGAGCCCCTTGCCCAGATCGTGCAGCAGGCAGGCCCAGCGGACGGTCAACGGTTGGGCATGGATGGCCGCCTGTTCCAGCACGCTCAATGTGTGCACGCCGGTATCGATTTCGGGGTGATGCGCCTCGGGTTGCGGCACGCCAAACAGTGCGTCGATTTCCGGCATCAGGGTTTTCAGGGCGCCGCAATCGCGCAGCACCTGGATAAACACCTGTGGCTGGTTTTCCATCAATGCGCGGGAAATCTCTTTCCAGCTGCGTTCGGGCGTCAAGGCTTCCAGTTCGCCCGACTCGCTGAGTTCGCGCATCAATTCCAGGGTTTCGGGCGCTACCGTAAAGCCGAGGCCGGCATAGCGCGCGGCAAAGCGGGCAACGCGCAGGACACGCAGTGGATCTTCGGCAAACGCCGGGGAAACGTGACGCAGAATGCGTGCGTCCAGATCCTGCTGGCCGTGATAAGGGTCGGTCAGGTTGCCCGCGTCATCCTCGGCCATGGCGTTGATGGTCAGGTCGCGGCGGATCAGGTCTTCTTCCAGGGTAACTTCGGGGCTGGCGTGAAACACAAAACCGCCATAACCCCGGCCGCTCTTGCGCTCCGTGCGGGCGAGGGCGTACTCGTCACCATTTTTCGGGTCAAGAAATACCGGGAAGTCCGACCCCACAGGCTTGTAGCCCAGGGCGAGCATTTCTTCAGTGGTAGCGCCGACTACGACACGGTCGATATCGGTAACGGGGATGCCCAGCAGGCGATCACGTACCGCACCACCGACTTTGTAGATTTGCATGAAAAAGCCTCCATTAGCGGCACAGGATAACGCCTGCGGCCCGCCAATGGAGGCTTTGCCGTTTCACAGATGCACGACTGCCAGGTCCAGGCGGCCGTAATCGTTGTCGCCGTGTTCGTTGCGGGGCGGAACATGGTGGGTTTTCATCACCTGGTCGCCTTGCAGCGTCTCCAGGTGGATATCGAACCCCCACAGCCGGTGCAGGTGCTTGAGAACCTCCTCAGTGGACTCTCCCAGCGGTTTGCGGTCGTGCTGCTGGTGGCGCAGGGTCAGCGAGCGGTCGCCGCGTACGTCGATGCTGTAGATCTGCACATTGGGTTCGCGGTTGCCCAGGTTGTACTGCGCTGCCAGGGTTTCGCGGATGGTGCGGTAACCCGGCTCATCGTGGATCGCCGGCACCAGCAGGTCGTCCTTGAGGTCGTCGTCCATGATGCTGAACAGCTTGAGGTCTCGAATCACCTGGGGGGACAGGTACTGCAGGATGAAGCTCTCATCCTTGAAGCTGCTCATGGCGAACTTGATGGTCGACAGCCAATCGCTGCCGGCAATCTCCGGGAACCAGCGGCGGTCTTCTTCGGTGGGGTGCTCGCACATGCGCCGGATATCGCGGTACATCGCAAAGCCCAATGCATACGGGTTGATACCGCTGTAGTAGGGGCTGTCGAAGCCCGGCTGGAAGACCACACTGGTGTGGGACGTCAGGAACTCCATCATGAAACCGTCGGTGACCAGGCCTTCGTCATACAGGTCGTTCATCAGGGTGTAGTGCCAGAACGTGGCCCAGCCTTCGTTCATCACCTGGGTCTGGCGTTGTGGGTAGAAATACTGGGCAATCTTGCGCACGATCCGCACGATTTCCCGCTGCCAGGGCTCCAGCAATGGCGCGTGCTTTTCGATGAAATACAGGATGTTTTCCTGAGGTTCGGCGGGGAAGCGCGCATTGTCCTTGTCGTTGTTCTTGCCGGCGCGTTTGGGAATGGTGCGCCACAGGTCGTTGATCTGCTTTTGCAGATGCTCTTCACGGTCCTTCTGGCGCAGCCGTTCTTCTTCGGCGGAAATCGGATACGGGCGTTTATAGCGGTCGACGCCGTAGTTCATCAGGGCATGGCAGGAGTCCAGCAGGTCTTCCACCGCATCGATGCCGTGGCGTTCCTCGCACTGCATGATGTACTGCTTGGCGAATACCAGGTAATCGATGATCGAGCTGGCATCGGTCCAGGTGCGGAACAGGTAGTTACCCTTGAAGAAGCTGTTATGCCCGTAGCACGCGTGGGCCACCACCAGCGCCTGCATGCAGATGGTGTTTTCTTCCATCAGGTAGGCGATGCACGGGTCGGAGTTGATGACGATTTCGTAGGCCAGGCCCATCTGGCCGCGGGTGTAGGACTTTTCAGTGCTGAGGAAGTGTTTGCCGTAGGACCAGTGGTGATAGCCCAGGGGCATGCCCACGGACGCATAGGCATCCATCATCTGTTCGGCGGTGATCACTTCGATCTGGTTGGGGTAGGTATCCAGGGCATAACCCGCCGCGATGCGGCTGATTTCCCGGTCATAGGCCTGGATGAGTTCGAAGGTCCATTCGGACCCCGTGGATATGGGTTGGCGCTTATGCTCTTTGGCGGTCATGTCACTAACCTGCGCTGGAAGAGTTCACGGAAGACCGGATAGATATCGCCGGCCGAGACCAATTGTTGCTGGGCGAAGGTGTCAGCGAAGGCTTCGCTGATGCGCTCGTATTCGAACCACAGGGCCTGATGCTCGCGCGGGGTGATTTCGACGTAGGTGTAGTACTGCACGAACGGCATGATCTGGTTGATCAGGATGTCGCGGCAGATCGGCGAGTCGTCGTTCCAGTTGTCGCCGTCGGAAGCCTGGGCGGCGTAGATGTTCCACTCGTTGGCCGGATAGCGTTCGGCCATGATTTCCTGCATCAGCTTCAAGGCGCTGGAGACGATGGTGCCGCCGGTTTCCCGCGAGTAGAAGAATTCCTCCTCGTCGACTTCCCTGGCGCTGGTGTGATGGCGGATGAACACCACATCGATCTTGTCGTAGTTACGCTTGAGGAACAGGTACAGCAGGATGAAGAAGCGCTTGGCGATGTCCTTGGTCGCCTGGGTCATGGAGCCGGACACGTCCATCAGGCAGAACATCACTGCCTTGGAACTGGGATTGGGTTGCTTGACCAGCAGGTTGTACTTCAGGTCGAAGGTGTCGAGAAACGGCACGCGATGGATTCGCGCGCTGAGTTTCGCGATTTCGGCTTCAATTTCCTGGATATCGCCGAAGTTGTCCGGCTCTTCGCGTTTCAGGCGTTCCAGTTCCGCCTTGGCATCCCGCAGTTTTGCCCGGCTGCTGCCAGACAAGGCGATACGTCGCGCATGGGCCGAGCGCAGGGTGCGGATGATGTTGATCCGTGACGGGTTGCCTTCGTTGCTGATCCCGGCACGCACGGTCTTGAAGGTGTCGGTACCGGTCAGGTTGCGTTTGACCAGGTTAGGCAGTTCCAGGTCTTCGAACATGAACTCCAGGAACTCTTCCTGGGTGATCTGGAACACGAACTCATCCATGCCTTCGCCGGAGTTACCGGCCTTGCCCGGGCCTTTGCCGCCCGCGCCGCCCTGGGGCCGCTGGATATGTTCGCCGCTGGTGAATTCCTTGTTGCCGGGATGCACGACGGTCTGTTTGCCGCCCCGGCCGTGGTGCAGCACCGGTTCATCGATGTCGCGTCCGGGGATGCTGATCTGTTCGCCATGCTCCATGTCGGTGATGGAACGGCGGCTGACGGCCTCTTCGACGGCCTTTTTGATGTGGCCACGGTAACGCCGCAGGAACCGCTGGCGGTTTACCGTGCTCTTGTTCTTGCCATTGAGACGTCGGTCGATCACATAGCTCATGCAGGAGCCCTCCGGGCAGCTTCAAGTTACAAGCTTCAAGCGGCAAGCTGGAAGCTTAAAGACAAGCGGTCGATTGCCAGGCTGTCCGGCGCACCGGGAGCCTGGCATTGCACGCTTGTCGCTGCCTTACTGCGATTTGCGGACCCGCAGGTACCACTCGGAGAGCAGTCGTACCTGTTTGTCGGTGTAGCCACGCTCGACCATGCGAGTGACGAAGTCGTTGTGTTTTTGCTGATCCTCCTTGCTGGCCTTGGCGTTGAAGCTGATGACCGGCAGCAGATCCTCGGTGTTGGAGAACATTTTCTTCTCGATGACCACCCGCAGCTTCTCGTAGCTGAGCCAGGTAGGGTTCTTGCCGTTGTTGTTGGCCCGGGCGCGCAGCACGAAGTTGACGATTTCGTTGCGGAAATCCTTCGGATTGCTGATGCCGGCGGGTTTTTCGATCTTTTCCAGTTCCTCGTTGAGGGCCACGCGGTTGAGAATCTCGCCGGTTTCCGGGTCGCGGTATTCCTGGTCCTGGATCCAGAAGTCTGCGTACAGCACGTAGCGGTCGAAGATGTTCTGGCCGTATTCGCTGTAGGACTCCAGGTACGCGGTCTGGATTTCCTTGCCGATGAACTCGATGTAGCGCGGTGCCAGGTACTCCTTGAGGAATCGCAGGTAGCGCTCGCGGGTTTCGGCCTGGAATTGTTCCTGTTCGATCTGCTGTTCCAGCACGTAGAGCAGGTGCACCGGGTTGGCGGCGATTTCGTGCGGGTCGAAGTTGAAGACCTTGGACAGGATCTTGAACGCAAAACGTGTCGACAGGCCGTTCATGCCCTCATCCACGCCGGCGGTGTCGCGATACTCCTGGATCGACTTGGCCTTCGGATCGGTGTCCTTGAGGTTTTCGCCGTCATACACGCGCATCTTCGAGTAGATGTTGGAGTTTTCCGGCTCCTTGAGGCGCGACAACACGGTGAACTGGGCCAGCATCTTCAGGGTGTCAGGCGCGCAATGAGCCTTGGCCAGGGAGCTGTTGAACAGCAGTTTGTCGTAGATCTTGATTTCATCGCTGACCCGCAGGCAGTACGGCACCTTGACGATGTAGATCCGGTCGATGAAGGCTTCGTTGTTCTTGTTGTTGCGGAAGGTGTGCCATTCCGATTCGTTGGAGTGGGCCAGCAGGATCCCGGTGAATGGAATCGCCCCCAGGCCTTCGGTGCTGTTGTAGTTACCTTCCTGGGTGGCGGTAAGCAGTGGGTGCAGCACCTTGATCGGTGCCTTGAACATCTCCACGAACTCCATCAGGCCCTGGTTGGCCCGGCACAGTGCGCCTGAGTAGCTGTAGGCATCGGCGTCGTTCTGCGGGAATTCTTCGAGTTTGCGGATATCGACCTTGCCCACCAGTGCCGAGATGTCCTGGTTGTTCTCGTCACCCGGTTCGGTCTTGGCCACGGCAATCTGGTTGAGGATCGAGGGATAGAGCTTCACCACCCGGAACTGGCTGATGTCGCCGCCGAATTCGGCCAGGCGCTTGGTCGCCCAGGGCGACATGATGGTATTGAGGTAGCGCCGTGGAATACCGAAGTCTTCTTCGAGGATCGCGCCATCTTCCGTGGCGTTGAACAGCCCCAGGGGCGACTCGAACACCGGCGAGCCCTTGATGGCGTAGAACGGCACCTTCTCGATCAGTTGTTTGAGTTTTTCGGCCAGGGACGACTTGCCGCCGCCGACGGGGCCGAGCAGGTAGAGGATCTGTTTCTTCTCTTCCAGGCCTTGGGCGGCATGGCGGAAATACGAGACGATCTGGTCAATGCATTCTTCCATACCGTGGAAGTCTTCAAAGGCCGGGTAGCGACGGATCACCTTGTTCGAGAAAATCCGCGACAAGCGCGAATTGGCTGCGGTGTCCACCAGCTCCGGCTCGCCGATCGCCAACAGCAGGCGTTCAGCGGCAGACGCGTAGGCGCTGCGGTCCTTTTTGCACAGTTCGAGATACTCCTGAAGCGAGAGCTCTTCCTGGCGGGTGGACTCGAAGCGTTGTTGGAAGTGGCTAAAAATACTCATGACGTCGTCACCTCGCTCGATACGTGGAGCCGACGCCGGATCAATCAGTCGATGCTGGCAGCCATTGGTGGACACCAATGGCCGTTTTCCCCCCAGAACACCCTGAAACGCTACCGATGACCCGCACGCCGGTGTACCGGCTCTCCCCTGTTTTGGATGGCCTGCGCTTAAGGATAGTTCGGAATCGGGGAGGTCAAGGCGCGATACGAAATTAGTTTGGCCGCGCCGTTCGTCAGAAACGGCGCGAGGCCAAGCGTCACGCGGGATAGCGGGGTTTGAAAAAAATTATTGCGCGTCGCCAGCGGCAATTTCTGCAGGATAGGTCGCACGCCATAGCTCAAAGCCACCGTCGAGGCTATAGACGTCGGAGAAGCCCTGGCTCACCAGGTAGGCGGCCGCGCTTTGGCTGGAGTTGCCGTGGTAGCACGCCACGATGACCGGCGCGTCGAGGTCGGCGGCGCGGATGAAGTCGGCGATGTTGTGGTTGTCCAGGTGCTGGGCGCCACTGATGTGGGCGGCGTTGTAGGTCGGCTGGTCGCGGATGTCTACAACCACCGCGCCTTGCTCGCGCAGGGCCTGGGCTTGCTCGGGAGGGATACGTTTGAATTCAGTCATGGCGGGCTCCTTTGGCCTGTATGAAAGCGCGGCTCAGCGCTTTGCCGCGGCCTGCAGTTGTTCGGGAACGGGGGAGTCGCACTGGCAGCTTGAGCGCTCGCCGGTGTCGATGTTCATCAGGGTCATGGCGCCGCCCCATACGCAGCCGGTGTCGAGGGCGAACACGCCAGGTTCATCACACTTGCCTTCCAGGGCTGCCCAGTGGCCGAAGATGATCTTCGTTTCACGGGTCTTGCGCTCCTTGTGGGCGAACCAGGGCTTGTAGCCGGGGAGGGCGGTGTCGGCGCCTTCCTTGCTCTTGAGGTCCAGCTTGCCTTCGGCGGTGCAGAAACGCATGCGGGTGAAGTAGTTGGTGATCACCCGCAGGCGCGCGACGCCGGTCAGTTCGTTGTCCCACTTAACGGGTTCGTTGCCGTACATGCCATCCAGGTAAGCGGTGTACAGGTTGTCATCGGCCAGGGCTGCTTCGACTTCACTCGCGCACTTGAGGGCTTTCTTCAGCGTCCACTGGGGTGGAATGCCGGCATGCACCAAGGCGGTGTCGCGGCTCTCGTCGTAGTGCATGAGTTTTTGCCGGCGCAGCCAGTCAAGCAGCTCGGTGCGATCCGGCGCTTCGAGGATTTCCCGCAGGGTATCGCCCTTTTTCAGGCGCTCGATGTTATTGCCGGCGGCAAGCAAATGCAGGTCATGGTTGCCCAGTACGCACACCAGGGAGTCGCGCATGCGATAAAGGAAGCGCAGGGTTTCCAGGGATTGCGGGCCACGGTTGACCAGGTCGCCCACCAGCCACAGGCGATCCTTGGCCGGGTCGAAGGCCACACGCTCGAGCAGGCACTTGAGCGGTTCCAGGCAGCCTTGCAGGTCGCCGACGGCATACGTCGCCATCAGTGCAGGGCTCCAGGCACCGCGAGGCGGAACGGGGCGATGATGGCGTCGAAGTGTTTGCCGTCGTCGGCGAGCATCTGGTAGCTGCCTTGCATGTTGCCGACGCGGGAGGTCATGACAGTGCCGCTGCTGTAGGTGTGGCTCTTGCCGGGGGCGATCAGCGGTTGTTGGCCGACCACGCCGGCGCCGCGGACTTCCTCGACCTGGCCGTCACCGTCGGTGATGACCCAGTGGCGCGACAGCAGCTTGGCAGGCAGCTCGCCGTTGTTTTGCACGGTAATGGTGTAGGCGAACGCAAAGCGGTTCTGCTCGGGTTGCGATTGTTCCGCCAGAAAGCGGGTGACGACGCTGACGTCGATCTGATAACGAGGATCGGACATGCAAGAGGCCTTAAAAGCAAAAGCGGGGGAACAGCGGATGCCGGTCAGTCTAGGCCCGTAGGCGCTGGCTTGCCAGCGATGGCGATCGTGAGTGCGCCATCGCCGGCAAGCCGGCTCCTACTATTTATTCAGCCACTGGCGCAGGCTGAATGGCGAGCTGGTCAGCCAGGCGCACGAAGGCGGCCAGGTCCAGCTGCTCGGGGCGCAGGCTGCCGTCGACGCCGGCGGCCTCGATTTCAGCGTTGCTGAGCAAGGCCTTCAGCGTATTGCGCAAGGTCTTGCGGCGCTGGTTGAAGGCTTCGCGCACCACGCGCTCCAGCAACTTGTGATCTTTGGCCGGGTGTGGCAACACCGCGTGAGGCACCAGGCGCACGATGGCGGAGTCGACTTTCGGCGGGGGGTTGAACGCGCCAGGTCCGACGTTGAACAGGTGCTCTACGCGGCAATGGTACTGAACCATGATCGACAGGCGACCCCAGTCACCGCCTCCAGGACCCGCTGCCAGACGCTCGACCACTTCCTTTTGCAGCATGAAGTGCATGTCGCGGATGATGCCGGCGTTGTTCAGCAGGTGAAAAATCAGCGGGGTGGAGATGTTGTACGGCAGGTTGCCGACCACTCGCAGGCTGTTGGGCGCTGCATTGAGGCTGGTGAAGTCGAACTTCAGCGCATCACCCTGGTGCAGGTTGAAATTGGGCATGCCGGCGAACTGCTGGTTGAGGATCGGGATCAGGTCCTTGTCCAACTCAACCACGTCCAGCTGGCCGCCGCTTTTCAGCAGGCCTTGGGTCAGGGCGCCCTGGCCCGGGCCGATTTCCAGCAGGCGGTCTTCGGGCTTGGCATGGATGGAACGCAGGATGCGATCGATCACGCCAGCGTCGTGCAGGAAGTTTTGCCCGAAACGCTTGCGCGCCCGGTGTTGGTAATGCTCGGTCATATACGGGTCTCGGCCATCTGATAGGCGGTTTCCAGGGCCACGTGCAGGCTGCCGGTATCGATCTTGCCGCTGCCTGCGAGGTCCAGGGCGGTGCCATGGTCGACGGAGGTGCGGATGATCGGCAGGCCCAGTGTCACGTTGACCGCGGCGCCGAAGCCTTTGTACTTCAGCACGGGCAGGCCCTGGTCATGGTACATCGCCAGCACTGCGTCGCAGTGCTCCAGATATTTGGGGGTAAACAGAGTGTCGGCAGGCAATGGGCCGCGCAGGTCCATGCCTTCAAGGCGCAGACGCTCCAGGGTTGGTTCGATGATGTCGATTTCTTCATGGCCCAGGTGGCCACCTTCACCGGCGTGGGGGTTGAGCCCACAGACCAGGATGCGTGGTTGGGCGATGCCGAATTTCTGTTGCAGGTCGGCGTGCAGGATGCGTGTCACACGCTCCAGTCGCTCGGGGGTAATGGCGTCGGCAATCTCGCGCAGGGGCAGGTGAGTGGTCACCAGCGCCACCCGCAGGTCGCCCGTTGCCAGCATCATCACCACTTGTTCGGTATGGGTCAGCTCAGCGAGGAATTCGGTATGCCCGGAAAAGGCGATGCCTGATTCGTTGATCACGCCCTTGTGTACCGGGGCGGTGATCATCCCGGCAAAATCCCCGTCGATGCAGCCTTGGCCGGCACGGGTCAGGGTTTCCAGGACGAAGGCAGCGTTGGCCTTGTCCAGTTGCCCGGTCACGACCCTGGTCGCCAGCGGGGTATCCCATACGTACAGGCTGTTGGCCGGTGCCGGCAGATCAGGCCAGTTGCCCGGGCCCACCGGCAGCAGATCGACAACCACACCCAGCTGCGCGGCCCGCTCAATGAGCAGGTCGCGGCTGGTAATGGCAATCAGGGGGTGTGGCTGGGGGTGCGAGGCGAGCAGCAGGCACAGGTCAGGACCAATGCCGGCCGGCTCGCCGGGTGTCAGTGCGAAACGCTTGGGTGTCACTGGGCTGCCTGGTCGGTGCCTGTTTGGTCGGCACCAGGAAGCTTGTTCTCTACGTAGGCTTCGTCACGGATCTGACGCAACCAGGTTTGCAGCTCTTCGTCGTATTTGCGGTTACGCAGTACGGTCAGGGCTTGCTGCTCGCGGGCCTGGGTGGTGTTGTCAGTGGCGCGACGGCCAAGGACTTCCAGCACATGCCAGCCGTATTGGGTCTTGAACGGCTTGGACAGCACGCCTTGCGGGGTCTTGGCCATGACGTCCTGGAACTCTGGAACCAGTGCCTTCGGATCGATCCAGTTCAGATCGCCGCCGTTAAGCGCCGAACCCGGGTCTTCGGAATAGCTCTTCGCCAGTTCGCCGAAGTCTTCGCCCGCTTCGATGCGGTCATAGAGTTTCTGGGCCAGTTCCTTGGTTTGGGCTTCGGTACGGATCTCGCTTGGCTTGACCAGGATGTGACGAACGTGAACTTCGTCCTTCATCTGGGCTTCTTCGCCACCGCGCTTGCCGAGCAACTTGAGGATGATGAACCCGCCAGGCGTACGGGCAGGCTGGGTGATGCCACCGACTTCCATGGCACTCAGCTCGCGGTCGAACGGTGGTGGCAATTGCGCGGCTTTACGCCAGCCCATGTCACCGCCTTCGAGGGCGTTGTCGCTGCCGGACTGGGCAATGGCCATCTGGGCAAAGTCGGCACCTTGCTTGAGACGGTCATAGATAGCCTGGGTTTTCGCTGCGGCAGCATTGAGCTGTTCAGCGTTGGCGCTGTCTGGCGTAGGCACCAGGATGTTGGCCAGGTGCAGTTCTTCGGAAAGCTGCATCTTGCCAAGGTCGGAGGCGAGGAAGTTCTTCACTTCCTGCTCGGACACCTGAATCCGTTCGGCCACGCGACGCTGACGTACACGGCTGATGATCATTTCCCGGCGAATCTGGTCACGGGCGTCCTCATAGGACAGGCCGTCGTGAGCCAGGGCCGCGCGGAACTGATCAACACTCATGTTGTTGCGCTGGGCGATGGTGCCGACAGCCTGGTTCAATTCTTCGTCGCTGATACGGATACCGGAGCGATCGCCGATCTGCAGTTGCAGGTTTTCAACGATCAGGCGTTCAAGCACCTGCTGGTCCAGCACGCTGGTCGGCGGTACGCCGCCGCCACGCTTGGCGATGGTTTGCTGAACTTCCTTGACCCGTTGGTCCAGTTGGCTCTGCATGATCACGTCGTTATCGACGATGGCCACTACCTTGTCCAGCGGTTGAACCGCAGCGTGAGCTGCGGCGGTACCGAGGAACAGCGCGCCCAGCATCAGCGGGCGCAGACAATCAGAAAGCTTGGTCTTCACGTTCACGATAACCTTCAATGCCTTTGTCGAGGAAGCTCTCTACCTTGGCGCCGGTCAGGCCGCCGAGTCCTTTGAGGACAACTTGGAAGAAGAGCCCGTGGTCACCCTTTTCGTTCAGCGGGGCAGCCTGGGTGTATTCGTCGTTGGAGACCCAGTAACGGTTGATCACACGCAGTTTCCAACAGCAGTTGTCGTACTCGAAACCACCAAAGGCTTCCAGGGTGCGGTTGCGGGCATAGTCATACTGCCAGCGGGTGATCAGGTTCCACTGCGGAATGATCGGCCACATCATCGAGAAGTCGTGTTGCTGGATTTTGTAGTAATCCTTCACGAAGTTGTCGGTGCCCGGAGTGCCATAGTCGCCGCCGAACTGCCACTTGCCGGTCGACTGGTTGTAGACGACCTGGTCATTGCGATAGCGGTAGCCGACGTTGATAACCTTGTTCGGGTTGTCTTCCGGCTGATAGTGGAACATCGCGCTGCCGGAGCGTGGGCTGTGGCTGTCGGTGTCCCAGTTATAGTCTGCAGTAGCGCGCCAGTCGCGGTTGAAGCGGAACTCGTAATCCAGTGCGATAGGCGAGACGTTCGAATGCGCATCGTCGCGGGTCTTGGCATCAATACCTGGCAACTGGACTTCGCGATCCTTGAAGTACAGGGCCTGGCCGATGGAGACGCGTTGACGCTCGAAACCGTTGTCCTGAATCCAGCGGCTGGTCACGCCGAGGGACAGTTTGTTCTCGTCGCCGATACGGTCGCTTCCGACGAAGCGGTTGTCGCGGAACAGCGATGAGTAGTTAAACGTTGTCTCGCTGGTGTCGAATACCGGAATGTCGGTTTGATCTTTCTCAGGTACATAGAGGTAGAACAAGCGTGGTTCCAGGGTTTGACGATAGTTGTCGCCGAACCATTGGGTATTGCGGTCAAAGTAAAGGCCGCTATCGATACTGGCAATCGGTACTGCACGGTCCTCAGAGCTTTTGAAGCTCTCGCCAAGCGAGGAGGAGCCAAGGCGATTGGTGACCAGGTCATTCTTGCCGATGCTGTCCAAGTCCAGATCGTACTTGGTGTAAACGTACTTCAATTTCGGCGTGATGAAACCGTAGGTCCAGTTCAGTGGCAGCGAGACGCTAGGTGCCAGGTTCAGACGGTTACCGTTCGCACGGTTCAGGCCGGCTACGTTTTTATCGAGTCGGTCAGATGTTAGGCCGTCCTCGTCGGTAAACGTGCCGTTCTCAAGGTCTCGTTCGAACCTGACTGCTTCAGTCTCGTAGGCAAACTCCAGACCGGCTGGATGATATGGCAGCGTGCCGTTGAACGTGAGCTGGGGCAGCCTGTTGTAAGGCGTAATATTGGAGATAGTCGCCAGCTGATAAGCCTGGACGTTCAATCGCGCCGTATAGCTGTCGCCGCGATAGCTTACGGAACCCTGTTGGTTGACGTATTCCTGGCTCTGAACGCCAATCTGGTACGACTTCAGGTCCTGGAAGTAATACGGGTCGCTGATTTTGGTGTAGTCGACCTGTGTCAGCAGGCGTGAATCCAGACCGCCCTTGTGCTGCCAGTTGAGCATGTAGCGGGTTTTTTCGTAGTCGGTCTGGTTTTTGCGCTCGTCGTTATCATCGTTCAGGTACGCGCCGCCGAACTGGCCTTCGCTGGACTTGGTGAGGTAGCGGAATTCGCCTTCCATCAACAGGCCGCGCTTGGTCATGTATTGCGGGTACAACGTGGCGTCGTAGTTTGGCGCCAGGTTGAAGTAGTACGGCGTAACCAGGGTGAAGCCAGTCTCGCCACCGGTGCTGAAGCTCGGCGGCAGGAAGCCGGATTGACGACGGTTGTCGATCGGGAAATAGATATACGGGGTGTAAAGGATCGGAATGTCCTTGACCCGCAACGTCACGTTGGTCGCGGTACCGAAACCGGTGGCCGGGTTGAGCGTGATGTTGTTGCCCTTGAGCTGCCAGGCGTTGCTGTTCGGCTCGCAGGTGGTGTACGTACCGTCCTTGAGACGGATGATCGCGTTCTCGGCACGCTTGGCGTAGAGCGCGTTACCGCGGATGCGCGATTTGTGCATCACGTATTCGGCGTTGTCGACCTTGGCGGCGCCGGTGTCCAGTTGGACTTCAGCGTGGTCGCCCACCAGCAGGGCACCGTTGTCGCGCAGACGGACGTTGCCGTTCAGCTCGCCACGGTTCTCGGCCTGGTACAGGTTGGCCTCGTCGGCCTCGACCTGCATGCTGCCCTGGCGCATGACGACGTCACCGGCCAGGGAAGCAACTTGTTGTTCCTGCTCGTAACGAGAGACCTTGGCGCCGATGAAGGTCGGCGCGTCGCTCTTGTTCGTCTTGTCGTTCATGCCAGGACGGATCGGCTCGATGTACGCGCCGGAGCAGTACGGGCCGGTTTCGGCCAGTTGTGCGGCGGTGAGCTTCTCGCGAGGGACCCAGTCCAGATGGCTGTAGTCGGCGCTGCGCGAACGCAGGCCGCGGCCCTTGGCTTCGGTGACCAGAGCGGTCTGCGGCACGGCCTCGGCGGTGCCGCCGGACTCGCCTTGCGGCGTGCCACTGGCAGAGCTGACGGCACTGCCGTCATGCACCGGGCGCGGTGGCAGCGGGGCTGCGGCCGTTTTCGGCGCGCAATCCCAGGCACCCGAAGCAGAGACTGAGCAGTCATACTGTTCCGCGGCGACCACGAATGAGGTGGCGAAAGGTTGCATGGCCAGCAGACTGCCGGTTACCAGCAACGGAAATTTTCTACGAAACGCGGGGGATTTCAATGCCATCTTATTAGTCCGGGCTTCCTGCGTGCCATCTGCCCGCGG
>Ga0209173_100596_pt1 | contig 15239 bp, 12 predicted proteins | sample SynthPrep_16_END_FD_187206 | JGI IMG/M metagenome (GOLD analysis project Ga0209173, IMG submission 187206) | Synthetic microbial communities from Ohio, USA - SynthPrep_16_END_DS12_MetaG (SPAdes) (version 2) | ecosystem: Engineered > Bioreactor > Aerobic > Activated sludge | place: USA: Ohio... | reverse complement strand
CAAAGGTTTCAGAAGCGTTGGCCAGCAGGGCTTCGGTGGATTGAGAGGGCGTGACGGTAAAGAGTGACGATGAAGCGGAAGTCGGAAAGTAATGATCCATGGCACGCTCGGCGGCGGCCTGGAGTTTGCGGTGTTCGATTTCGGTGTTGTGGGGCGGATTGGGGGTAGGTTTGAACATGATGTGCAGCTCCGATATGTATTAGGGAAGCTGACACCGTCCGCTTGCACGCGAATAAGGTGGCAGCTGTGCGCAGGTGTGCAAGACCGGGCATATCGGACCCCGGCAGACCCCAAGGGATCTCCCACGCACAGCCGCCATAAGAAATACAGCAGGCATAAAAAACGCCCGTTGAATGGCTATGGGCGTTGGTGCGCCGACATGTAACCGGACTTGCACGTCCGTGTCACCGTTTTTTGCGATGACGCACGAAGACTAGGTGCGATCGCCGGGCACAACAAGTTCATGCACAGCGCGAGAGGTTGCAGGAAAAATCCGACTGTAAAAAGCACACGCCGATGCGATCGTTCCCACGCTCTGCGTGGGAATGCATCCCGTGACGCTCCGCGTCACCACAGCGCGAGACTTGAGCCTTGCATCGCCAGTTGGACGCAGAGCGTCCGAGGCTGCATTCCCACGCGGAGCATGGGAACGATCATCATCAGTCCCTTTTTGGGACTGCTCCCACTTCGTCACATCGCCGTTGGGCTCACCTGCTCCAACGCTTGATCAACCAGTAACTGCCCCAGCTCACTCATCTGCTGAATGGCCAGCACCACGCCGCGCTGGGAACCTTCCAATTCAAAGGCCAGGTTGGAAGTCAGGGCGTTGAGTGAGGCAAAGGTTTCAGAAGCGTTGGCCAGCAGGGCTTCGGTGGATTGAGAGGGCGTGACGGTAAAGAGTGACGATGAAGCGGAAGTCGGAAAGTAATGATCCATGGCACGCTCGGCGGCGGCCTGGAGTTTACGGCGTTCGATTTCGGCGTTGTGGGGCGGATTGGGGGTAGGTTTGAACATGATGAAACTCCTAAACAGATGAGTAAGGAGCGCCACCGTTCGCTTGCACGCGAATGAGGGTGGCGACCGTGCGCAGGTGTGCAAGACCGGGCCTGTTTAGGACACCCAGCAGGTCCGAAGACCTCCTGCGCGCAGCCGCCATAAAGCAGCGAGCACAAAAAACGCCCGTTGGATGGCTGGGCGTTTGTACGCCTAAACAGTTTCGTCGGACTTGCACGTCCGTGTCACCGTTTTTTGCGATGACGCACGAAGACTAGGCGCGATCGCCGGGCACAACAAGTTCATGCACAGCGCGAGAGGTTGCAGGAAAAATCCGAAGGCAAATACGCACCGATTGTTCCTACGAACTTTTCGGGTTGTTGCTCGGAATCGTCCCATCTAGCCTTCATTTCCAAATCGTATAGCCGCTGAAAGCGGCCGAATGCAAAGCGCCAATGACCAAGCGCAGTTGTCGTGAGCGGGCTTACCCCGCTCACGACAAGGATCACAGGAACTCATCCACACCGATTGCCTATAACCATACTATATATCCACTATTGATCGCATTTGGACATACATAATATATAATTATGTATGCTCATAGCCTATCAATAAATATTTAAACGTATGCTTAAGGGCATACAATAGGCAGGATACGAATACTTCCAAGCTAAAAAAGGTGGCATCCCATGGCCTCATCCGATCTCTCCAAATTGCGCCTTGCCCAAGTGGAGCGGGCACTCGAACCCTTTGAAGCACTACGAGGCAAGCCCACGCCACCGGGCGGCTGGCTACGCTCCATAAGGGAAGCACTGGGCCGATCGTTACGGGCTCAAGCAGCCTTGGTTGGCGTAGCCTTCGCAACCTTGCAACAGTCGGAACGGGCCGAAGCCGAAGATCGGATCACACTCGCGCAATTACGCAAGCTGGCGGCGGGTTTGGACTGCGAACTCGTTTACGCCCTGGTGCCGCGAAAACCACTGCACCAGACGGTTGAAGCCCGCGCCGAGTGGCTGGCCAGGCAAGAGATTATGGGTGTCACCCACACAATGAGCCTTGAAGATCAGCGGCCTTCAGATACGTTCATCGAAAGCCAGGTAGACGATCGACGCAAAGAACTGCTCTCCGGATCGTGGGCTCGACTATGGCGATAGAACTTGAACTCAAACCTGGGCAAACACCGTTAGACCTTGATGAAGCCGCAGGCCTGAAGCCAAAGCACATCGGTACTCAAGGTGAACTTGATGAATGGGAAGCGGCAAACATCATCAAGGCCATGCGCTGGCTTGGGCGGCAAAAAAAGTTGGACGTCCTGGACGAACACTTCTGCCGTCAACTTCACATCAAAATGTTCAGCGATACCTGGATCTGGGCCGGGACGTTTCGCAAGTCCGACAAAAATATTGGCTGCGACTGGACAAAAATCTCAGTCAACTTGCGCCAGTTACTCGATAACACGAGCTACTGGCTGGAGCACGACGTGTTCCCTGCCGAAGAGGTGGCTGTGCGCTTCCACCACCAACTCGTGTCGTTGCACCCATTCCCCAATGGAAACGGACGACACTCACGCCTTATGGCCGACTGCCTCCTGAGGCAGCAAGGGCTCGCTCCGTTCTCTTGGGGAAGCGCGAACCTGATAGCAGCCAGTGAAGTACGCACGTTATATATCCATGCACTGCGTGCCGCCGACATAAATGACTACGGCCCCCTTCAGGCTTTCGTGCGTAGTTGAGCGTATGTTATTGCTTATGGAAATGGGTAGCTCAGGCCAACCCCGCCTCCACCAGCAACGCCTCCAACCCCATCAAATCCGGCACCTTCGCCACATGCTCCCCCACCTGCACCGCCGCCAGTTCCAGCGGGCACAACGGCACGTCCACATAACTCAGCGCGATCGTTCCCACGCTCTGCGTGGGAACGCATCCCGTGACGCTCCGCGTCACCACAGCGCGAGACTTGAGCCTTGCATCGCCAGTTGGACGCAGAGCGTCCGAGGCTGCATTCCCACGCGGAGCGTGGGAACGATCATCAACATGTGTAGCTCAGGCCAATCCGGCCTCCACCAACAACGCCTCCAATCCCATCAAGTCCGGCACCCTGGCCACATGCTCCCCCACCTGCACCGCCGCCAGTTCCAGCGGGCACAACGGCACGTCCACATAACTCAACTGGCTATCGAGCTTGTACGAGCGCGGAATCCCCTGGATCACCAACGCAATAAACTTCAACGTCGGCCGTCCTCCGAGGGTGTTCAACACCACAATCCGCGCCCGCTCTCCCACCACGCCCGACTCGCCACACGCGGCCTCAAAGCTGATCAACGGCAACTGCCGATCCCGCCAGGTAACCTGCCGCAAATACCACGGCGGCGCATCACTGGCCGGTTCGCCGCGCTGGAAGTCGATCAGCTCGGCCACGGCGACGTTGGGCAACAACAGGTGACGGTCGGCCAATGGCAGCAGCAAGCCGGTGAGTTGAGTTGCGCGGTGATCAAGCACGGGACTTGCTCCAGTAAGCGATGCTTTCCAGCAGCACCGACTCTTGATAAGGCTTGCCGAGGTAGTCGTTGACGCCAATCGCCATCGCACGATCACGGTGTTTTTGCCCGGTGCGGGAGGTGATCATGATGATGGGCATGCGCATCAGCCGCGGGTCGTCGCGCACCTGGATGGCCACTTCGAAGCCGTCCATGCGCGGCATTTCGATGTCGAGCAGCATCAGGTCCGGGGTGTGCTCTTCCAGCACGGCCATGGCGTCGATGCCGTCCTTGGCGGTGAGCACGTTCATGCCGTTGCGCTCCAGCAGGCGGCTGGTGACTTTGCGCACGGTGACCGAGTCGTCCACCACCAGCACCAGCAGCGGGCGCTTTTTCAGCGGGTCGTTGAGGATCAACGGAGCGTCCGCCGCCTGGGCCGGCAACGCCTGTGGCCGGGCGCGGATATGCGCCAGCAGGTCGATGATCAGCACCACGCGGCCATCGCCAAGGATGGTTGCGCCAGACACGCCCTTCACCCCGGCAAACTGCGGCCCCAGGCCCTTGACCACGATCTCCCGGGTGCCGGCCATGGCATCTACCTGCACCGCCACGCGCCGTTCGTTGCATTGCACCAGCAGCACCGGCAGCGGCTGGTACTGGCCCAGCAGGTTCGGACGGCCGACGGTGTGCAGCAGGTCGCCGAGGTAGAACAATTCGTAGCGTTGGCCGGCGTATTCGTAGCGCGGCGGGTCCTGCTGATAGTGCCCTTCCAGCTCATGGGGCATGACCCGCACCAGCCCTTCGATGGTGTTCAGCGGGATCGCATATTGATCGTCGGCACACTGCACCATCATCGCCCGGTTGACCGACACGGTGAACGGCAGGCGAATGCGAAAGTGCACGCCCTCTCCCGGCGTCGAGTCGATGACCATCGAGCCGCCCAGCTGGCGCACTTCTTCATGCACCACGTCCATGCCCACGCCACGCCCGGAAATCTGGGTGATTTTTTCGGCAGTGGAAAACCCCGGTTGCAGGATGAACTGCAACACGTCGCGGTCGCTGATTTCCAGGTTGGGGTCGAGCAAGCCACGCTTGATCGCCTTGCGCCGCACGGCTTCAAGCGGCACGCCGGCGCCGTCGTCGCGCATGTCGAAAACGATGTCGCCGCCTTCGTGGGTCAGGTCCAGGGTGATGCGGCCTTTCTCGGGTTTACCGGCCAGCAATCGTGCATCGCGGGATTCCAGGCCGTGGTCGACGGCGTTGCGCAACATGTGTTCCAGCGGCGCGACCATGCGCTCCAGCACGTTGCGGTCCATCTCGCCTTCGGCATTGCCGACGATAAATTCCACGTCCTTGCCCAGCTCGCCCGCCACCTGCCGCACGATGCGTTTAAGCCGTGGCAGCATGCGTTCGAAGGGCACCATGCGCGTGCGCATCAGGCCTTCCTGCAACTCGGTGTTGATGCGCGCCTGTTGCTGCAGCAGGTTGTGGGCGTCCTGGTTGCGGCGGTCGAGGGTTTCCTTGAGGTCGAGCAGGTCGGAAGCCGATTCGAACAGGGCCCGGGACAGTTGTTGCAACTGGGAATGGCGGTCCATTTCCAGCGGGTCGAATTCTTCGTAGCCCAGGCGTTCGGCCTCGGCCTGCTGGCGGCTGAGGATGCGGCCCTGGGTCTCGGTGTCGAGGCGGCGCAGTTGATCGCGCATACGCTCGATGGTGGTTTCCACCTCGTTGAGGGCGATGCTCGCATCGTTGACCTGCTGCTCGATACGCCCACGGAAGATCGAAGTTTCACCCGCCAGGTTGACCAGGTCATCCAGCAAGTCGGCAGAGATCTTCACCATGTCGGCGGCCGGATCGCTGGCCGGCACCGCCTCGGTTTTGGTTGCCGTCAACGCCAGCGGTGCGTCCGTCACTTCAGCCGGACGCACCAGGCTCTTGATGCGCTCGATCAGCAGGTCCACCGAGCCCACCGGCATTCCCGCCGCCACCGCATCGATCATCTGCGCCAGGCGGTCGTGGCAGCCTTGCAGCAAGGCGAACAGCTCCGCCGAGGGCGCCAGCAAACCTGCCGACAAGCCCTCATAGAGAAACTCCAGCTCATGGGCCAGGTCGCCAATCGGACCGATCTCGACCATGCGAGCGCCGCCCTTGAGGGTGTGCAGGTCGCGCAGCAGTGTCTCGACTTCCTGGCGATTTTTCGGCTCGGCCTGCCAGCGCAACAGCGCGGCGCCGGAGCTGTCGAGGATGTCGGCGGCCTCTTCGAGAAAGATATCCAGCAGCTCGGGATCACTGCCCGGCGTCTCGACTTCGGCGGCCGCTGCGGGCGCCGCTTGTCCGGTGCCTTGGCGCAACTCACGCAAGTGGCTGATCAGGTCGGAGGAGTCGCTCAACGGTTGCTGGTGTTGCAGTTGCTCAAGCAACAGCGCCAGCCGCTCATGACTGGCCATCAACACATTGGCCAGCTCGCTGGAATAGCTGTAGCGACGGTCCACCAAACCTTCGTAAAGGTTTTCCAGCTCAAGGGCCAGGTCGCCCACCGCGCCGATTTCAGCCATGCGCGCGCCACCCTTGAGGGTGTGCAAATCCCGCTGCAACGATGACAGCGGCGCTGCGTTATCCGGGTCCAGCAGCCAACGCTTCAAGGACTGGCCCGCGCTGTCGAGGATGTCCACCGCTTCCTCAAGGAAGATCTCGACGATCTCGTCATCCACCGCAAAACCCTGATCGAGCTTCGCCGTAGCGGCGCCCAGCTCGGAGATGCTCAGCGCGCGGCTGCCATCGGTCTTGATCAAGCCGGTGGCGGACGGGTCGAGGCCTTCATCCAGCAGCTCGCGCAGGGCGCGTACCCGGGCCGGCGCCGCGCTGACTTCCTGGCCGGCGGCCAGTTGGTCGAGCATGTTGATCAGGGCTTCGTGGGCCTGTTCGGCCTCGTGGAAAAAGCGCTCGCTGACCGCCAGGCTGCTTTCTTCCACTGCACCGTAGAGGTCGAGCAAGGCTTCGCACAATTCATCCATCGAGTGCAGGTCGGCGAGGTGCGCGCCTTCGCCGAGGGTGGTCAGTTCGTCCAGCAGCGCGCTCAGTTCCTGGCGTTCGCCGGGGTGCTGTTGCCAGCGGCGCAGCAGGCTTTCGGCGTCCAGCAGGATGTCCATGCCCTGGGCCAGGAAGTTGGCGATCAACTGCGGGTCGCGCTTGATCCGCAGGCCGGTGTTGGGCGCATTCAGCAAGGCTTCAAGCTGGCTGTTCAGCAGGTTTTGCGTGCGCTCGATCAGCCCTGCTGCACCATTGATGGCCGCGTGAGGGTCACTGTCCAGCTGGCGCACGCCGCGCTGGAACAACGCTTCGGCCTCCAGCAGCAATTCGATTTCATCCAGGTCCAGCGGCAGGCGGTGGGCCTTGTATTCGCGGGTCAGGTGATCCAGCGGGCGCGCCAGTTCGGCGATGGGCAACACACCGGCCATATAGGCGCTGCCTTTGAGGGTGTGCAGTGCGCGTTGCAGTTCATCACTGACTTGCAGCGGCAGGTGCTCGGTGGCCTGTTGCAGGAAGTGGTTGAGGCTGTCGAGGTGGCTCTGGGCTTCGTTGCGGAAGATTTCCAGCAACTGCGGGTCCAGGGCGGCCGGGTCTGTGGCCGACGGTTCGACACGGCTGGCCAAGGCGTGCGCCCGCGCCGCCAGTTCGTCTACGTCATCGCGCTGGCGCTGGGCATCGTCGGCAAAATCGGTGATCAGTTCCGGCAGCAATTCCAACACGTCATCCAGCACTGCTTGCACATCCGGGCCCGGTGCGACACTGCGCTCCAGCACGCGGTTGAGCAGGTTTTCCACGGCCCAGGCCAGCTCTGCCAACACCAGGGCGCGCACCATGCGGCCACTGCCTTTCAAGGTGTGGAAGGCGCGGCGCATTTCGCTCAGGGTGGCCTTGTCTTCCAGGCTGGCGGTGCCGGCAGGCACATAGCGATGCAGCACGTCGAGAACTTCGGCGGTTTCTTCGAGGAAGACTTCCCGCAGTTCATCATCGATGGCTTCTTCACCGGCGGGCGGCGGCAGCAGGCTGCCGGGACGCTGGAGTGCCGGCGGGTTGAGGCGCGAGGTGGGGCTGGCCAACGCATCGGCGAGGAACGGGGTTTGCTCCGTGGGCGTATCACCCTGCTCAAGCAGTGCCTGGCGCCAGGGTTTTTCGGCCGGCAAATAGCCCAGCGCGGCCAGGCCTTCAGCGGCGACTTCCAGCACCCGTTCGCCCGGGGCATCGTGGTCCTGGAGCATGCGTTCCAGGTAGTACTCGAGGCTGGTGAGCACATCGGCAAAATGCTCAAGCTGCGCCTCGGAAGGCGCGGCGTCGCCGACCATCAGTTGCTCGTTGACGTAGTCATTGCAGCCACGCATCAGGCTCGCCGCACGGGGCAGCGGAATCATCGCCAGCGCGCCGCGCACCTGGGTCAGCAACTCGGGCAGCGACTCCAGGCGCTGGCGGTCCCAGTGAGCCTCGATGCAGTCGATCACCAGCTCTTTGGCCTGGGTCAGGCACTGGCAGGATTCGCGGATGACGAGGTGGTGGATCTGCGTCAGGTCGGTGGTAGGCAGGCGACTTTCTTCGCGGCGCTCCGGCTCGACAGTGCCGACCATCCCGGCCAGCGTGGCCTCGACGTAGAGCAACGCACCGGCAACGTCCATCAATACCGCATCGTTGGGTTCGCGCTGCCCCTGGGCCAGGCCGAGTACCACCGCCAGTTGGTCGATGATCACTTTGCGCGGCTGGCCGAAGCCCAATACGGCGAGGGTATCGGCGATCTGCCGCAGCGGCGCCAGCAACGCCTCAAGGTCCGAGGCGTGCTGACGGTCGCTGCGTACGAACAGGTCCAGGCGTTCCTTGACCCGCACCAGCTCCTCGCACAACGCGCCGAGCACCGAGCCCATCGCGTCGCGGTCCGGGCCGGCCAGGCGGGCGCGTTCGGCGTCCACCACGGCGCTGTCGGGCAAAGCTTCATCGAGGCCATATCGTTCTTTCAAACTTTGCATCCGTGGAGTCGGTCGGGTGACTTTGGCGACGTAGAACAACAGGCTCTTGAGCAGCTCATCCGGGGCCGGGGTATTGATGCCGTTGATGCCCTGGATCAGCAGGCGCTTGAGTGGCTTGTCGCAGGCTTTGAGCAAACTGCGCAACGCCGGGCTGTTGGCAACCACGCCAATGAGCATGCCTTCCACCAGCGCCGAGGTCACCTGCCACAACGGTAACAGCGGCGCACCATGGCACAGGGCTTCGAGGCGGGCGAAGACCCGCGCCATGTCTTCCAGGTTGCTGGGGCCGTGGTCTTCGCGCAGCAAACCGACCAGCGCCTGTTGCAGCATCTGCCGCCACTGGCGCAGCAGCTCGGGGAAATCCTCTGGCGTGCGCTGGGCCAGGGCGTCTTCGGGCAGCGGCGGGATCACCAGCAGTTGCGGGCTGAACAGGCTGGTTTCCGAGAGCAGGCTTTCGCCGCGCACGCTGCGCAGGTCGTTGAGCAGCGGCAGCACCACCAGGGGCAGGTCGCGCCGGGCGCTGTGTACGCGGTCGAGGTACAGCGGCAGTTGGCCAAGGCCCTGTTGCAGCAGGCGAATGCCTTCGTCGCGCTGGCTGACGCGCGCGCCTTGCAGGGCGAGGGCCAGTTGTTCCATTTCTTCAGCGAACAGGGCCGCGCCGTAGAACTCGACCATCAACAGGCTGCCATGCACCTGATGGATGCATTCCAGGCACTGGCCGATGGCCTCGCTGCTGCTTTCTTCAACATAGGCGTCCAGCGCCGAACGGGCCTGTTTCAGGGTTTCGGCAATTTCGCCCTTGACCCATTCGAGGGCCACGTAGTCGTGCCGATCAACCATAACCGCTCCCGTCTGAATTCATTTGTCGCTTTGTGAATGACGACTCCAAGGACCATGGAGATCGAATGTGGGAGCTGGCTTGCCTGCGATGGCGGTGCATCAGTTTGCATCTTCGGCACTGACACACCGCTATCGCAGGCAAGCCAGCTCCCACAGGGGTTCGGTGGTGCCTGACAGATAGCATTTCACTCATCCACCCGCTTCGCCGCCGGCAAGGTGAACCCCGACACCGACCGCCGCAACTGACTGGCCATTTTTGCCAGGTTGCCGATGCTCTCGGCAGTGGCCGTAGAGCCTGACGAAGTCTGAGTGGTGATCTGCTGGATCACGTTCATCGTCAGGGAAATCTGCCCCGCCGACGACGTCTGCTGCTGCGCCGCGTTGGAGATACTCTGGATCAGCGCCGCCAGGGTTTTCGACACGCCTTCAATCTCTTCCAGCGCAACCCCGGCGTCCTGGGCCAGCCGCGCACCGCGCACCACTTCGGTGGTGGTCTGCTCCATGGAAATCACGGCTTCGTTGGTGTCCGTCTGGATCGCTCGCACCAGGGTTTCGATCTGCCGGGTCGCCGCCGAAGAACGCTCGGCAAGGCGCTGTACCTCATCGGCCACCACCGCAAAACCACGCCCGGCATCACCGGCCATGCTCGCCTGGATCGCGGCGTTGAGCGCGAGGATGTTGGTCTGCTCGGCGATGTCATCGATCAGGCTGACGATGTCGCCAATTTCCTGGGACGATTCCCCCAGGCGCTTGATGCGCTTGGCGGTGTCCTGGATCTGTTCGCGGATGTTGTCCATGCCGTGGATGGTGTTGTGCACCACCTCGTTGCCCTTGTTGGCAATCTCTACCGAACGCTCGGCCACTGCCGAAGATTCGGCGGCGTTGGCCGACACCTGGTCGATGGACTGGGCCATCTGGTTGATCGCCGTGGACGCTTCGGCAATCTGCTGTGCCTGATGCTCCGACGCTTGGGCCAGGTGCATCGCGGTGGCCTGGGTGTCCTGCACCGCACCAGCCACCTGGCCGGCAGTGAGGTTGATGGTGGCCACCAGGTCGCGCAGTTGGTCCACGGAATAGTTGATGGAGTCGGCGATGGTGCCGGTGAAGTCTTCGGTGACCGAAGCGGTGACGGTCAGGTCGCCGTCGGCCAAGTCTTCAATCTCATCCAGCAGGCGCATGATCGCGTTCTGGTTGCGCTCGTTCTTCTCGGCGGTTTCCCGCAACTGGCGGTTGGTCTCGCGGACCATCACCAGGCCGATCAGGATGATCGAGGCCAGCGCCAGCAAGCCCAGCACGTAGCCGCCGATGGTGTCGAAAGTGCGCCCGTCCGCGAGGTTTTCAAAGCCGGTGGCCAGGTGCGAGGCTTCGTCCAGCAGGGTTTGCGACAGGTTGAAGATATTGCTCGCCGAGGCGCGCACCTGGAACAGCTGCGGCGAGGTCTCGAGGATTTCGTCCACGGAACCGGAGACGAATTCGAACAGCTCGGAAATCTCCGCCAACCGGGCGCGGGCGTCGTGGTCTTCAACCTGGGTGATGCGCAGCCCGGGATTGCCGTTGAGCATGCCACTGAGCACCACGCCGAAACGGCTGGCATCGCGGCCAAAGGCATCGGCGGCCTGCACGGCAGTCTCGTCCCCCGCCAGCACGGTGTTTACCGCCCCCAGGATGCGTTCGGCCAGCAATGACTGGCGCTGGGCCAACGCTACCTGGCTGGCCGGTGCGCCGCGTTGCAGCAGAATATCGACAACCTTTTCCGACTCCATCTGCAACTGCGGAACGGTTTCCGCCAGGGTCGCGGCCACTTGATGCAGCGACAGCACCGTTTGCTCGCTGGCCAGAATCGCATCGGCGTTTTTCAGCAGCGCTTCCCAGTCGGTCTGCACGGCGCGCATTTCTGCACGCACGGCGGTGGGTGCAGCGGGCAGGCCAGTGGCCGGGTCGCCTTTTTTCAGGTAACCCCAGCGCTGGGCAAAATCGTTGCGTGCATCCCCCAGCAGCTTGAACGCCGCCGCCTTGCCGGCGGCAGCCTCGGTGGCGTTCTTGGCGATGCGCTGGGACAGCACCCGCAGCTCACCGGCGTGGCCGATGTACTGTTTGTCGTAGGTAGACTGGGTGTTGAGGTACGCGAAGTTGGCGAACAGCAGCATGATGAACACGATCAGCGCGATAAACAGCACGATGATCTGCGAGCGGCTGCGGGAGGCTTCCTGGGGTTTGACCGGGGTGACGGTACTCATGCGGCGACATCCATGAAACCTGGAGCCTGGGCCAGGGCGAAGGGGCTGAAGACCTGCCACAGCTGGTCGCCGTCGAACTGGCCCTGGATAAACGGCGCGCCGCCTGCGGTGCTCGTCGCCAACGCGTCTTGTGCGAAATGCTGCATGCCCACCACCTCGTCCACCAACAGGCCGACAAACACGTCCTGATACTCCACCACCAGCACCCGCCGTTGTTTGCGCGCCACCGACAGCTCAAGGCCAAGGAAACCGCCCAGGTCCATCACCGGCAGCAAGCGCCCGCGCAGGTTGGCCACGCCCTTGATCCACGGCTTGACCCCGGGCATCAAGGTACAGCGCGGTTCGTGCAGCACTTCCGCCACCTCACCCATGGGCGCCACGTACCAGTGTTCGCCCAGGCGAAACCCGATCCCGCTCCAGCTGAGCAGCCGGGTTTCCTGGGACGGCAGGTCGGCAGCCAGCAAGCGGCAGCGGCGGTCGATGTCCAGCAGCAGCTCGAAGGCGGTTTGCGACTCGGTCATGGGAACGTGCCGTCAGCCGGCCAGCACCTTGTTCAGGGTGGCGATCAGGGTTTCTTCGTCCACGGGCTTGGTCAGGTAATCCTTGGCGCCCTGGCGCTCGCCCCAGATCTTGTCGGTTTCCTGATCCTTGGTGGTGATGATGATCACCGGGATGTGGCTGGTCTCGGCATCTTTGGTCAACTGACGGGTGGCCTGGAAGCCATTGAGGCCCGGCATCACGATATCCATCAGCACCGCATCCGGCTTTTCCTGACGGGCCAGCGCAACGCCATCGCCGCCGTTCTGGGCCTTGAGGACGGTGTGACCGTGCTTTTCGAGCATTTCGGTCAGTTTGTACATTTCAGTCGGCGAATCGTCGACGATCAGAACACGTGCCATGGTTTTCCCCACTTATCTAGTAGACGCAAGCCCTCGTGGGGCCCCCGTCAGTGTGCTTGTTCTACTGCGGCGAAGCCCGGTACATAGGCCTTGATCGCGCTCAGCAGTTCTTCCTTGCTGAAAGGCTTGGTCAAAAACTGATCAGAGCCGACGATGCGCCCCTTGGCCTTGTCGAACAGACCATCCTTGGAGGACAGCATGATTACCGGGATCGACTTGAACGCCGGGTTGTTCTTCACCAGCGCGCAGGTCTGATAGCCATCCAGGCGCGGCATCATGATGTCGACAAAGATAATGTGCGGGTGATGGTCAACAATCTTGGCCAGGGCATCGAAACCGTCGATGGCCGTGATGACGTCGCACCCTACGTTCTTCAACAGTGTTTCGGCCGTGCGGCGAATCGTTTTCGAATCGTCGATCACCATCACTTTCAAGGCGTTGGAATGCTGTTCCATATCTGCTCTACCATCGCCACAGCGAATAGGTTTTCGGTGTGTACTGCCTGATGTTGCACAGGACGAGCGCCAAAAGCCTCGGAATTCAAGGGCTGATGTGCCATGGCAGCCTTTTTAGCACAGTCTCAGAACGCAATCTATCGGCCGACCCGCGTGGTGGTTTTTCCTTGACCCACAACAGCCGCAGCGCCACTCTGACGCCACTTTTATGCGCCCTTATTTGCTAGAGGAAATCCCCCATGAGCGTTCGCGTCGGCATTGTCATGGACCCTATCGCCAGCATTTCCTATAAAAAGGACAGCTCGCTGGCCATGCTGCTGGCCGCCCAGGCCCGCGGCTGGAGCCTGTTCTATATGGAGCAGCCGGACCTTTACCAGGGCGACGGTGAAGCGCGGGCGCGGATGCGCCCCCTGCAGGTGTTTGCCAACCCCGAGAAGTGGTTCGAGCTGCAAGACGAAATCGACAGCCCCCTGAGCGACCTCGACGTGATCCTGATGCGCAAGGATCCGCCGTTCGACATGGAGTTCGTCTACTCCACCTACCTGCTGGAGCAGGCCGAGCGCGCGGGCGTGCTGATCGTCAACAAGCCCCAGAGCCTGCGCGACTGCAATGAAAAGCTGTTCGCCACGCTGTTCCCGCAGTGCACGCCGCCGACCGTGGTCAGCCGCCGCGCCGATGTGCTGCGTGAATTCGCCGCCAAGCACGGCGATGTGATCCTCAAGCCGCTGGACGGCATGGGCGGTACCTCGATCTTCCGCCACCGCGCCGGCGACCCGAACCTGTCGGTGATCCTGGAGACCCTGACTGCGCTGGGCACCCAGCAGATCATGGGCCAGGCCTACATTCCGGCGATCAAGGACGGCGACAAGCGCATCCTGATGATCGACGGCGAGCCGGTGCCTTACTGCCTGGCGCGCATTCCGGCCGCCGGCGAGACCCGCGGCAACCTGGCCGCCGGTGGCCGGGGTGAAGCCCGCCCGCTGACGGACAAGGACCGCTGGATTGCAGCCCAAGTCGGCCCGACCCTGCGCGAAAAAGGCCTGCTGTTCGTAGGCTTGGACGTAATCGGCGAGAACCTCACCGAAATCAACGTCACCAGCCCGACCTGTATTCGCGAGATCGACAACGCATTTGGCACAAACATCGGCGAAATGCTGATGGCTGCGATTGCCGCCAAGCTACAAGCCAAGTGACATAGAACAGCCGGACACAAACCAACATTGCGTTATCATGCGCCACCTGTGAAACGCGCGATGTTGGTTTTCTTGTCATGACGCTCCCGTCCGATCTGCCCCCCGAACTCTCCCACAGCGGCGTGCGCCCGGCTGATCGGCTCGGATTTACCCTGTTTCTGGCGGCGTTGATTCACCTGGCGTTGATCCTCGGCCTGGGTTTCACCTTTGCCGAACCCAGGCAGATCAGCAAGACCCTGGAAATCACCCTCGCCACGTTCAAAAGCGAAAAGAAGCCCGAAAAGGCCGACTTTCTCGCCCAGGACAATCAGCAAGGCAGCGGCACCCTCGACAAGAAGGCCGTGCCCAAGACCACTGAAGTCGCGCCATTCCAGGACAACAAGGTCAATAAGGTCACACCACCGCCGGCGCCCAAGCCGGAGGTGAAACAGGCCGCACCCAAGGCGGCGGTCACCACCGTGGCGCCCAAGCCGCAAAAAGCCCCGACCCAGCGCGAAAAGGCCAAGACCGAACCCACGCCTGCCCCTCCAGCCCCGACTTTTGACAGCTCTCAACTCTCCAGTGAGATCTCCAGCCTGGAAGCCGAACTGGCCCACGAACAACAGCTGTACGCCAAGCGCCCGCGGATCTACCGCCTCAACGCCGCCTCCACCATGCGCGACAAAGGCGCCTGGTATAAGGATGAGTGGCGCAAGAAGGTCGAGCGCATCGGCAACCTGAACTACCCGGACGAAGCCCGTCGCCAGCAGATCTACGGCAATTTGCGACTGCTGGTGTCGATCAACCGCGACGGCACCTTGTACGAGGTGCAGGTGCTGGAGTCCTCCGGCCAACCGCTGCTGGACCAGGCAGCACAACGCATCGTGCGGCTGGCGGCGCCTTTTGCGCCGTTTACCGGGGACCTGAACGACATCGACCGCCTGGAAATCATTCGCACCTGGCGCTTTGCCAAGGGTGATCGGCTGTCGAGCAATTGATGCTGGCGGTGATTTCCTGCGCATCCTCAGCTTGTCAGTTCGCCCCTCCAACGCCACACTAGCGGACATGAAAAATGTCAGCCCGACCTACCTCAAGCACCAATTCCTGATCGCCATGCCCCATATGGCCGACCCGAACTTTGCGCAGACCTTG
>Ga0209173_100594_pt1 | contig 15413 bp, 15 predicted proteins | sample SynthPrep_16_END_FD_187206 | JGI IMG/M metagenome (GOLD analysis project Ga0209173, IMG submission 187206) | Synthetic microbial communities from Ohio, USA - SynthPrep_16_END_DS12_MetaG (SPAdes) (version 2) | ecosystem: Engineered > Bioreactor > Aerobic > Activated sludge | place: USA: Ohio... | reverse complement strand
ACCTGGTACAACCACATCGTCAAAATGAACGACGTGATGCAATCCACGCTGAACGGTCTGCCGGCAGCCGATCCCATTGCCATCGTCGACAAAGAGACCAAGGAGACACTCCAGACATACGCCGACGTAATGCTCACCGCCGACGAGTATGCCAAGCACCGCGTCGACTCGGCCCGGAACACCTACTACGCCGAGACCAGCTTGCGGGAGCCTCGTGACGGAGAAGGCGCCTGGGAGTACGTCAAGAAGATGATGTCCGCCCCGTTCATGGGCGCGATCAACCAGATGACGCAAAGCATCGCTGGTTCCAACCTCAACCACATGAGCCAGATGAAAAGCTTCGGCGATGTCATCGTGACTACCGGCGAGGTCATGCTCGCAGCCATGGCCAGCGCCACTGGAGTCGCGAACTCCTGGGCAGCACAGGCCACAGTGAAGGTTGGTTTCGACGCAGGAGCGGTATTCCAGTTTCTCTCAACCCTGATCACCACGCTGTTGATTTTGCTGTTCGCCTTCGGCGTGACGCTGAGCACCTATGTCCCGATGATCCCCTTCATCACCTGGACGACCTCGATCGTGAACTGGTTCGTTCTTGTTCTGGAATCGGTCATCGCTGCCCCGCTGTTTGCCGTAGCCCACATCCACCCAGATGGAGACGATGCTGTCGGCCGAGCCGGACAGGGCTACATGATGATTCTGTCGCTGGTGATGCGACCAGCACTGATGCTGTTCGGCCTGCTCGGCGGCATGCTGCTGACTCAGCCAATCGTTGGCTACATCAACGCGGCTTTCATGTCAGTCGTCTCCGGGATCCAGGCCGACAGCATGACGGGCATCGTCAGCTTCATCGCCTACGTGGCCATCTATGTGGTGATGATGACCACCGTGGTGCACATCGTTTTCAGCCTGATTCACTGGGTTCCGGACAACATTCTGCGCTGGATCGGTAACGGATCTACTGGTGGTATCGCCGACGCGGAGCGCACGGGCGACAGCGGCCAGGATGTGTTCGTCGCCGGTGTCAGGGAAACGAAGCACGGGGCCGCGGGTGGTCTGGGTGGCGGGGCAAAACATTCCAAGGGGCCAGATAACTCTACTCCTGGCCGAAGCATGCCAGACAACAGCACACTGCTAGGTGGGCCGCCTCCTGGAGGTTAATTATCTCCGGGGGCGTGAACTTTGCCCCTCATATTCGCGATCTTCAAGATATCTATCAAAGGCCTTCTGACGAAGCGAATCTCTGTTTTCCTTTACCAGCAGTGGAGAGTTAGGAGAGGTCTTTCTCAACTCCTCCAGCAATAGAAGCAAAACATAGTTATTCGCTTCAAAGTGGCCTTGCATTATTTCGATACGCTCATTCAAAGCGTTTACCTGACGTTTCAGGTTCTCTGAGTGCAAGCGCCACTCATCAATTACAGCTTCGTATGACGTTTGGGTTGCGCGAGAGTGAGCGTAACCAGCAGATAAGCCAACTTGATATCCGGAGGATGACATTGAAATGTCTCCATGTATAAGGCGATGAGAGTATTCAAGCAAAGTGATTTCAGATGCACAAGGATCAGATAAAGAAAAAGTCGCATGTGACCTAAAAGTCGGTGAGTCATGTGTGACCTAAAAAGGATAGGTCGTAAGTGACCTAAAAAAGAAAGCACATTCACGCAGTTGCGTGAATGTGGGCACCGGTCGCCGGAACGGCGATTCGCGTAGCGAAAGGTGCCCTTTCAGCTAGCCCGTTCAAGCAAATTAGGTCACTGGAAAAACCTATGAAGACCCAGGAAGAGATTTTCGAGATCGTAAGAACAGCTCGCCAACGAATAAAGGATCTGCCGCCCAAAAGGCTAACCAAGTCGACTGACGATGGTTATGTTCGCGAATACAACCGTATGGTTGGCGATGAAGGGGCGAATCCAGAGAAGCTATGGTCAGCAATTTGCGCGACACAAAGTAAGTCCACATATCGGAGAAGAGTGGCAGCAACAATACACTGTTGCCGTACTCAGCTTCAGGAGGCATTGCGGAACCAAGACGCGGTCCAGCGCACAGGTGATATGAACGAGGTCAGATACCAAGTGGCAGTGATCGAAGAGGTAATTGGCATTTTGAATATTATTGATAAACACAAAGGCCAGTGCCCGCTCGAAAATACGGTAAGACGGAAGTCCAAGCGATCTGACTTAAAATACCTACCTGACAATTGGCGGAACCAATTGCATAGACAACTTGAGGGTAGCAAGTACGAACTGGCGTATCTGGTGGAGGCAATTTCGGGATGTCGACCAGGTGAGCTCGAGAAAGGCGTCAAAGTGATTTGTTCCAAAGAGAGTGGGCAGCTGACTATCCGGGTCGACAACGGCGTCAAGGTTACTGCTCAGAAAGGGCAACCCTGGCGCGAGATCACCTATGGGATCGATCAGAATCCGCTGGCTAGAGCTCTTCTTGAGGTCTGTCGAAATGTTGAGCCGGGCACGGAAAGGGTCGAGACGGTTGTATACGTAGAGAAAACGACCAACTGGCGTGCTGCGTTGTCGTCGGCCAGCCAGAAGCTATGGCCAAAACTGAAGCTCAGGGTATGCCCGTACCACCTCCGAAATGCGGCGGCCAGCGACTGGAAGCGGGCCGGGCTGAGCGACGAAGATATCTCGGGCGCGCTAGGCCACTGCGTGAATAAGACGTCAAGCTACTATGGCCAGTTCCAGATCGGGCAAGGGAGCGGCGGTTTGACACCTATCAAGGTAAGAGCTGCTCGTCCTATCCTGAATACTCGGACTCTATCGCCCCAAATGAGTCGGGCCTCTCTGAGCCCTAAATAACCCGCCGTTTACGTGGCATGGCTCAGGTTCGGAGTACCAACCCTCGACCGGCTGCGGCAGCAGAGCTGCCTTGGTCTCGGGTTTGCGATTTTAAAAAGAACCGGCCAGAAAAACTCGCTCTGGGGCTTCTGCAGGCCTCTGGGGTTCCTTTGGCCGGCTGCAGACCTGTACCTTTTCTCTATCTAATGAGCACAGTGTGTGCCCACCGCTACGAAGCGGTATGTCTAGGCGGGCTATCGCCCGCGCACGTAATGTGCTGGTTGCTATCTAGGCAGGGTGAATTTCATTCCGAATCTCTTTGATGCTAGCAATTGCTGCTTTTGCAGAGTTTATTTTCTGTAGCGCGCGTTCTGTTTCCTGCCCCTTCTCCAGGAGCGATAGAGCGCAATCAATGCTTTCCTCTGCCATGGAGATGAGTGCGTTTATCTTGGCATTAAGTATACGGTGTTTCCTTACAAGAACTCTGCTAGCGCGATTTAACCCAAGAAGCTTGATTAAATAGGTGGATGGCCCTTGAAGGGGAGAAAGAGTTCCTGCTGGCTCAATTTGAAAGTATTGGTGTCTATCACTCTGAAATGGGTCTATAAATCCTACCGTGCCGTCGTGAGTGGCTGCTGTATTCGCCCCTACAGGCCAATGAGAGGATTTACTTCTATTGCATTTCCCGCAAGATATCACCAAATTGTTGGGATTATTTTTTAGATCGGGGAAGTGCTCTTGAGGGCGAAAATGGTCAAGAGCAAAGCCCTCGTGCCCGTTTTCTTCTAATTTGACGTCACAGTAGACGCATCTATTTTGACAGTCTGCATGAATTACTTCGTTGTATGACGCATAACCGTAAAAGCCCCCACAGGCTTTGATTTTATAGTTTTTCGTGCGAATAATTTGCGGGAAGAATAGGTGCTTCATGATTCTTTAGAGAGTCCATTTTCTATTTGAAAAATCTTTTCCTCTAGAGCTTCAAGCTTCTTTAGCTTTTCCTCGCTAATTATTTCTTCCACCTCGAATGAAGAGTCTCTTAGATAGCCGAGTTCCTTGAGCTCTTCCTTTTCATATTCAGCTAACTCGCCCCTTACAGACTTCCTTAAGAGCAGCTCAAAGCGTACATTCCGATTACCCATGATTTCTAGGTACGAATCAATTCTACGAAGTATCCTAGCACCAACCACATCTTTCTTAGCGGAGAGATCCTGCTTATTCAGAATGTCCTCGACTTGCATCTCCCCTTCCAGCAGCTCCTCAGAGTCAACAAAGCTGGTGAGGATATAGATGGGCATTTTGCTATTTAAGGTTCGGAGGTACGACGCAAGCTCAATACCGTAATACTGCGCCACACCCGACTCTTTAAGCTGCTCATCAAGGACAATGGCTACTACGCTTGGATCCTCGACTAAGAAACTCATATCACCGACATGAGGTTTTGGCTCGACCCCAAAAACCATAGGGACTCCCTCCCCCTTGGGAAAACAGTCCTGAAGCATCAAGGTGTAAGTTTCGCGCTGATCTTCATTTTCATCGACGAATAGTATTTTCATTCTTGAGCCCCGGACTTTGCGAGTGGAACTTTTATTAGGAATCGAGCCCCACCCAACGCTCCTTTATTAGTGAGCTCAATTGTTCCGCCTGAATGTTCTTCCACAAAAGTCTTGACAATAGATAACCCCATACCTGTTCCTATTGTGTCACCTTTTTGGTTGCGCTTTGTAGAGAAAGTCGCCTTGAAGATATGTGACTCTACTCCTGCCTCAATCCCGCAACCGCTATCTTCAAAGAAGACAATGCAGTCGCCATCCTCTACAGCGACTGTTATACGTATTTTCCTTTCGCTTGCTGGAGTATCTTGCAGAGCCCAGCAAGAATTAGTTATTAGGTTCGCGAATATGCTTTCCCAATCTATTTCGAATGCTTTTATTAGGGGCGGCAAAGGATTAGCCAGTACTAATTCTGCTGTTGTTTTCCTATTGGCCAGCACATCTTCGAAGCTGCTTATTACATTTGAGACGACTGTAGCCAGGTTGAATGTTCTGCGAGTTCGCTTGTCTCGCCGAACGTTACCTAGAGAGAAATTTCCAAATATTTTTATGTAATTTAGCGATTTATCAATCTGGTCGAATCTTTTGTTTGCAAACTCAACAACGTCCATAGGCAGCATGAAAAAACCATCGTTGACTCTAGTTCTGAGTATCGAGCCATTGGTGATTGCATTAGATATGGCTGCGAGAGTTTCATGCCCAAATGAGACAGATAGAATTCCAAGTGATGCCAGATTTGCCAGCGTGTCCTTCTCTGCTTCCAGCTGATCAACTTTCTCTTTGACACGTGCAGTACGCTCACTTTCTTCGTTCAAGGTCGCTTCGATTTCTGCGAGCTGTTGTTTGACTTGAATCTGGTTTGATTCTGACTTAATTCTCTTAATAGCCTCGATTACGCCTTTATATGTATTGAAGCTTTTGTCCACATGCTCCGATAACCCAACCACTGGCGGTCTTTTATCTTTTTCTTCCCTGGCCTTGGTTTGGATATGCTTCTCGAAAAGTTCAACACACTTTAGGGTGAACTTACGCAGCTCAAAGTAGGCCGGAGTCTCAGTCAGGCCTTCTCGGTTAGTCTGATCAATAAGATTGGGGTTCTGATTACGCCCAATGAACACTGCGCCTACTACTTGGTTGTAGCCTATACGCCAGTTATCCATGGTTATACTTTCTGGGTTAATAACCCGGCGCATGGCCAATCCAAGCCAGTCCCCTTCGCCACTAGGATCGCCATAAGGTTTTACTCGGAAATGATCCCTATAGATCCTGACGCCTTGGTTACTCTTCAGAAAACCTCTAATGTCTTTAGGCTTGAACTTGTCAGTATTTATCTCCCGACTAGCTATATTTCTCATGAAATACAAGGTGAAGCTTAATGGGCCGCAGCGAGGTACTTTTTCCCCTCCTGGCATCCAGCTTTCCCAGCTAACAGGAGTCGATGGCTCACTTAATTCCCCGTCACTATCATATATTGAAACAAGGACTTCATTGTTAGCAGAGATCGATGACTCCAGCCGCCACTCTGCCGCTTCAAGAAAGTGTTCGGAGGAAACAAATCCGTCTAGCTTAGGAAACTTACCATTTGTATTGAATTTTACTTTGAAATCCAGGTTTTTTGAGAAAGGAGATACAAGTAATGAAAGCTCTTTCCTAAGCTCTTCTAAGAACTCTTCTGTCCAAGAGTCCTTTAGTCCTGTCAGGACGTATTTTGAGCCTTTTCCTTTATCGTTGACAGGGAAATTTATGCTCGGCATAGTGCGCCCAGATATTTCAAAAACATCATGCCTGATGCTATCCAACTCCGCGCTCTTTACCTGATTATATTTATCCCAACCTATATCTACCTCATAAATATTTTCGCAAGCCTCAGTCTTTGTATAAAGCTTCAGGTGATTGCAGAGTCGATCAATACCTAGGCGGCCTAGCCCTTTTGCGCCGGTATACACACGCTTTTTATTGCTTAGCCCTGACTCACTCTTATGGGTTGTGCCTATACGCATCCACTTTGTCAGCAGGATATTTTTATCCATACCATCACCGTCATCAGTGATGGTTAATTTAGGGGCTTTAGCGCCAAGCCCCTCAAATGATATTTCAACAATTTCTGCATCAGCGTCATAAGCATTTTTAACAAGCTCGCTGATGGCCACCAATGAGCTGGATATGCTTTCACGGCCTAGCTGAATTGCGACCCGGGCCTCTACCGTGAACGGGTGATCGCCTATCTTCTTTCTAACTTCCATCAGCAGCTCTCCCTATGGGAATTCCTTTAACTACACCTACTGTAAGATGCCTGCATCTAATTTTTTCATTGATATAGTTATTTACGTGCTCAGTTCTAAAGAAGTCTAAAATTCTCTGACAAGAAAGCAAGCTTCGATCTTTTGGCGCGAGTATTATGATATGGTTCTCGACCGCCACTGGTTCCGAGCAGTTAACCACAGTACCAACGACTCTATATTTATCTTTAGGACTTGAGGTGCGTCTAACAGCTACAAAAGGTGGCTGGACTTTTCTTCCAGCGTGGCAGATTCGCTCAGGCAATAAGTCCACAGTTTCCCATGCCGGGAGAATCTTTGCGTGCGCAAATGGTGCTTCTACACCAATAACTTTGTCTCTGTGAGGTACAACCGGGCCAACCGAAACATCAAACTCATCCATCAATAAGATGGTGGATGAGTTATTGGCTACAATTTGCTCGGCAATGACCTCTTCTTGAGTATATTTTTTTTTGCCTTGCAAAATAAAAACGTCAATCTGGACACCGGGCTCGAAGCTTCCGAATGTTTCCATTGTGCACTCAGCTGTTTTCAGTAAACGGCTGCGCCATTGTGCATACCTTGTTCCACTACGGAGAACATCAGGTAGAATCCCTAGAAATCTACCATTGACAGGTAGTATTTCAGCCGCATAAACAACGAAAAGTGATGCAGCATTAAACTTGCCAGAAGTCCATTCAATCTCGCCACTTGCATCTATATGGCAGAAGGGAGGATTCATTATTACTCCTCCAATTTTCCCGCAATAGTTCTTGTACTCCTTCAGGAAGTCTCCGACCCTAACATTTGAAAGTATTGATAGTATTTCGCTGGGGGTCTTTTTGCCAGATGGTATGGCTCCTTTGCTCAGAGCCAATCTCACTAACTTTTTTCTGGCAATCCTTACAAAGCTTTCATTTATATCTACTCCGTGCAATCTAGAGTTCCATTCTGATAATGTATCCTCTAAACTTTGCGATATCTCAAAGGTTGCGGCCAAGGCTACAAGTAGATTTCCTGATCCACAGGCAGGATCGAGTATCGCACCGTCGCCCAAAGAGTAGTCAAATTTTTCCACTGATAGATTTGACAATTCAGCAGGTGTAAAAAAAACTCCTTGATGCTTTCGCTCTACCGGGCTTAGCTCCATTAGAGCGAGAACTTCATCATCGTCCAGGCAGGATAAGCCCAGCTGCTGGTATAGAATCGATTCAGCGGTCCAAGAGTAGTCAAACGCATTACTAGGCCCAGTGTTAGTAGGACTCTCATGACTAGTCACGCTAACCAGGCGCTGATCTTCTACTACATTAATGCTCAATCTATTTGCTCCGTCCTGGTATGGAGGCTTGTGGCTGTCTCAGAGAATCGAATCTCCATTCCCAAAACAGCCAGCACCGCTAATAATTTTCGAGCTCCAAACTCAGCAGCACGGCCACGCTCAAATCTAGACAGAGACTCTTGGGTTATTCCGGCTTTCTCGGCGACCTGTCCTTGTTTGACGCCCAAGGCGTGCCGGCGCTGTGCTACCGCCTCTCCCAGCTGATTCAAGCTTTGCATTACTCGCCCCAAGCTTCTTTTGATTTATAAATCAAAAATTTAACTGATCTTTAGCAGCAGTGCGAGCAGCATTTCCATCAGATTGGGCCTGCAAGAACTGCATTCCAGCAGCTTGGCGGTAGGTCTGCGATTGTGGTCGGGCTCGCTTTTGCTGCTACGTAGTACCTGGTACCGATATGGCAGGATCGCTTTGGTGGTCGGCCGGTCTATGTCATCCACCTCCAAGCTCGGAGCAATCCCTCCAATGGTTCTTGGCGATAACTAGCTTTCAGGTCTGCTAGATCGCGGAGTACCTATCGGCAGTCCGAGCACGAGTCCGCGCAGCGCTGGCGGCGGAGCACATCTACCAGGAGAGTCGGGTCCGGAGTTGCCGCATGCCATCCGGGGCTTCCAAGATGCACTTCAACAACGGGAGGAAGTCGGAGCAGTATGCGACGACCGGGGCAACCTCGATTAGTGCTTTTCGCTTCGCCTAGGTTAGCGGTGCATTCACGATGGTGATCGAGGCACTTGACGTGCTCGTCACTGACTCGGACATAAACCGGCAGGCGCTAGATCAACCTGCATTGCATAGTCTCGTAGCGGCTAAGGTCACTTCAATCGAGCTGGTGAGGCATGGATGCCGCGCCAGGCGCCGGGCGGCTTTTGGCCCGGGGCCTGGCCACCAGCGCCGGCAGGGATGCCGGATCCCCCTCAAGACACGGTACTGCCTCAGGTACACTAGAGGTACAGCACGAGGGTTCTCATCTGTAACCTACCGTTAGCTAACGTACTGATTGCCCTGTGTTTTAGCGTACTGTACCGTTTCCTCGTGTAAGCCCATGAAACCTAGCGCAGCGGTGTCATTGGCGAACTCATAATCCTTTGGTCCACGGTTCGAGTCCGTGTGGGCCCACCATATTAAACAACGACTTAAGCCTACCACCTCGGTGGGCTTTTTCGTTTTCAGCCATTTTAGTCCCCGCTTTAGTCCTCGCCTCTCATATCTGCTCCCACTGGCTCAACACCCACCAATCAGGCGCACTCATCAAGTCAGCCAGCCTGGCTTGAAAATTAGACAGTGAGCCGAATAGCCGGCATTATCGGCTCACCTAATGAGCCGAATAGGCTCGCTAATCGGCTCATAGATGAAAGTCCTCATGAATGACCCGCTCTGGATCTGGCAGCAGCCAGACTGGCCGCACTTCAGTTGGCAAGCCGAAGCGCTTGCTCCGCTGCTACGTGCTTGCAGCCAGGCTCAGGGGCGTTTGTTGGGAATGCTCGGCGCGGTGGGCAGTGATACCGAAGTGCAGAGCAGCCTGGATGCCATGCTGCAGAACATCGTCACCTCTTCAGCCATCGAGGGTGAGCAGCTGAATGTCGGTTCGGTGCGTTTATCGCTGGCGCGGCGCCTGGGGCTGAGCGAAGAGGGTCGCGTCACCTCCCGCTCCGAAGGCCTGGCGCAGCTGCTGCTCGATGCCACCCACGCGCATCAAGGGCCGCTAGACGAACAGCGACTGTTCACCTGGCACCGTTGGTTATTCCCCACCGATGATCAACTTCTGGCTCGACCACTACACATCGGCGCACTGCACGGCGAAGAGCCCATACAGGTAGTTTCGGGTCGGATAGACCGCCCTACCGTACATTTCGAAGCGCCTCCGCGCGCAGGGCTGGAAGCGCAACTAGCGGACTTTCTCGCCTGGTTCGAGAGCAGCCGCAGCGATGTCGGCCTCGATCCCTTTCTGCGCGCCGGCATCGCCCATTTCTGGTTCGTTACCCTGCACCCTTTCGATGACGGCAACGGTCGCCTCACTCGTGCCATCACCGACCTGGCATTGGCTCAGGGCGAGCAACAGGCCATCCGCTTTTACGCCATGTCAGCGAGCATCCTCGACGACCGCGCCGGCTATTACCACATCCTGGAAGCAAGCCAGAAAGGCACCCTGGATATCACCGCATGGTTGCAATGGTTCCTCGCCACGTTGCTCAAGAGCTTGGAGCAGGCCCTTGCTCGCATCGACCGCGTGCTGGTCAAGGCGCGCTTCTGGCAGGCTCACCGCAGCCAGGCCTTATCTGCCGAGCAGATTAAAGTGCTTAACCGCCTGCTTGATGGCGGCGAACGGGATTTCGAAAACGGTATCAGCGCAGGCCAGTACCAAGCCGTGGCCAAGGTATCCAAAGCAACCGCGACCCGTCACCTGAGTGACCTGCTGGAGAAGGGCTGCATCGAGCGACTACCCGGTGGCGGGCGCAGCACCCGTTACCAGATAGCACGCTGACGGGCTCATCAGCCCTTGGTGCGTCATCGCGCCATAGGACAATGGTCGCGATCCCCTTGAGCCATTGAAAGCAATTAGCCATTATCCGAATGTGCCAGGCATCTGGATTTCGGCACACCTGCTCGCCCAGCCATCAAGCAGCTCGGCTCAAGGAAGAAAATGGATTACAGCCCGATAGTCGCCCAGGTCTGGGGCATGCTGACCTGGTTCATCCCGGCAGCGCTGCTGATCGGCCTGCTCAAATCGCCCTGGGCCAAAGGGCAGATCGGTGAACTGCTGGTACGCCTGTTCGCCCATTGGCAACTGAACAAGCAAACCTACCGCCGCCTGCACAACGTCACCCTGAATACGCCGGACGGCACCACGCAGATCGATCACGTATTCCTCTCGCCCTACGGCATCTTCGTGCTGGAAACGAAGAACATGAGCGGCTGGATCTTCGGCAGCGAGAAGCAGGCGCAGTGGACGCAGAAGCTCTACAAACGCACCTTCAGATTCCAGAACCCGCTGCGGCAGAACTACAAGCACCTCAAAGCGCTGGAAGCCACCCTTGGCATCAGCCCCGAGCACCTGCACTCGGTCATCACCTTTGTCGGCGGCAGCACCTTCAAAACCGAAGTACCGGCCAACGTGACCCAAGGCATCGGTTTCATCCGCTATATCCATTCATTCCAGCAGTCGGTATTCAGCGAGGCTGAAGTCGACGCCCTGCTGCAAGCTCTGCAAAACGGCCGCCGCACGCCAACACTCGCCACTCACCGCGAGCACGTGCAAAACCTCAAGCTGCGTAGTGATCCGACTGCCGAGCGACAATGCCCGAAATGCGGCAGTGCACTGCTGATTCGCACGGTGAAAACAGGCCCGAAAGCGGGGCAGCAGTTTTGGGGATGCTCGGGATTCCCAAAGTGCCGAACCATGCAGAGCCTTTAGCACGTAGCACTAACCTCAATTCTACGCATGGAGTCGCAATGTCCGTTCCAACCTACGACCAGTTCATTGAACCGATCCTGCGCTACCTGGCCGCCACACCCGAGGACACTAAAGCACGTGAGGCCCATGAAGCCGCTGCTGATGCGCTGAATTTGCCCTGAGGGCAACGTATACAGCACAGGTCATGAACTTTACTCAATCAGTGAACGGTAGGGTACTGGCTGATGATTATCGGCTGGTCAACCTGATAATGGTTCATGAAATCAATGTAGCGCCGTCATCTGTTCAAATTATCGAAGGTGGGGCAGCAACCAACTCGATTGGGAATGACAGAACAAGAAGTTAATTTGCACCATCTACGCCAGCAGAGGCCACATGCAATTCATAGTCGGAACACCAAGAATCACTGAAGAGAACAACATAGTCTTTTTAAGACCCAATACACGATGGAACGACTTCTCCTTTGTTACAGAATTCTACGCAACCTTCGTCAGCGACAATGATTTCATTCCTCTAGGGGAAGTCAAGATAGGCTTTTCAGCGCAAACCGAAAACATTGATACCTACCAAACTCTTCAACATCCCTTCCAAGAACTGCCTGGGAATTTCTTTTCCCTAGGGCAACACCCGGAATACTATGAAAACCTGAGAAATGCACTGAAGCCTCATGAGCTAACGACATATCTGTCCGCACTAAAAGACATTGTCTATGATGACAATATTTTTGAAATCGCCTATCGAGAGCGAGTCTTCACAGAGTCCCTATCGAGATTCGTCAGCATTTCGACAATAAAAGGCCAGTTCAAGGAGATCCTCTCAACGGGCGTGGCATTGAAAAGTTACGGATTCACCTACACGCACGAAGAAGGTGAATGCATTACATTCCAAGTCAACCCGCACTCCAAGCCGCCCACGAATGTGCACGCCCTGATCGGCAGCAATGGCGTAGGCAAAAGCCATATTTTGAGGCGAATTGCAAACACCCTTGACAAAAAGGAGGGATCGCTCAAAAAACTCAATGGCGACCCTATTTCGGCCTACGACTTCGGCCAGCTAATCTACATGTCTTTGGGCGTGTTCGGAAATCCTCTCGAAAGCGTTGACTTCAACGATTCAAAGTTACGAAAAGACCAAACAAAAAAGAAGTACATTGGAATATACAAGCAAGACACAGGACAACTAAAAAACATAGCAACGGAAATGGCTAAAGAGTTCGCAGAATCTCTTTTCAACTGCCTGAAGGGCCCACAAACAAAGCACGACAAATTACGCAACGCGCTAAAATTACTGGACGCAGGCACTAACTTTCAATCCATTGAATTTGAAGAACTGTCTCAACTCGATTCAAAAGAGCAGATAATAGCCAAGGCATCATCAATTTTCGCGTCTCTTAGCTCAGGCCATGCCTCCGTCCTCTACTACATCACGAGCATCGTCGAAATAATCGAGGACAGGACGATATGCCTACTGGATGAGCCTGAAAACCACCTGCACCCTCCATTGCTTGCATCATTCATACGCACACTTTCCGGAATACTTTCCGAAAGCAACGGCATTGCAATCATCGCCACACACTCCCCTGTAGTCATTCAGGAGATTCCAAGATCCTGCGTGTGGAAAATGGATAGTGGTGGCGTCTTCTCGCGCCCCAACATTGAGACATTTGGAGAGGGCATCGGAGAAATAACCTCAGACGTATTCAATCTGGACATGAGAATGTCCGGATTTTATTTCTTATTAAGAAGCGAAGCGAATAGAGGTGTCGGATTCAAGGAAATAATCAAATCATACCACGGACAAATTGGCTCCGAGGGACGCGCAATCATCATGGCACACAGCCCCAAGGACAAATAGATGAGCAAAACAATATACAGTTTTGACGAAGTCTTCTCTGCCTGCATAAAAGGGAAAAGCACACGAGCACTCACCACCGAAGAAACACGTTTGAACAGCTTCTTGAGAGGCGCACACAAGGTATTCAAGACGCACTGCAACTACCAGATATACTATGCCTACCGCGATGAATCCACCCGATATGGATGGAGCGAGACGCTGCTTGAATCCCTATACAAGAATAAACTCCGAAAAACAAAATCAGCCGGACGATTTTATTATGACAAACTGAGAGGCATGACCACCGATGGAAAATGCCAAATATGTTTATACGGCGCAATAGAGTGCCTTGACCACTACTTGCCGAAGGAATCATTTCCATCCCTCGCCATTTCCGCCCACAACCTTATTCCCTGCTGCCTTTCCTGCAACGGAAAAAAATCAACACACAAACCAAGATCCCGCGCAGATCAAACCATACACTTTAGGTTTGACCACTATTTCGACAGTGACTGGCTTGAGGCCCACTACAACCACAAGAATTTTCGAATAACGTTCTCACCGAATACCTCGAAGTATCCAAACAACTCGATCGATCACAGAAGAATATCAAAACACCTGGAAATGCATGACCTTCATGCACTCTATGAAACCCTGGCACTAAAAGAAATACGCGAACTTGTCATGAGAGCCAAAAAGCACAACCTGGCCATCAGGACAACAATAGACTCCGAACTTGAGTTAATTCTTGACAATTCAAAAGACTCCCCCAAGGCACGCTACACTTTCAACCAGTGGAAAGTAGCAACACTTGTCGCGCTGACAAAATCGAGAGACTTTCTGGAGAATGGAACAGGCATACTAAACGAAGAAAACTATCTTCAACCACCCGATTATGAATTCGCATAATACCTGCGCGTGCCAGAGCAGGATTCAACAAAAACAATTGGCTCATCACCCGATGATACGTTTCCCTCAAAACCAGGCCACCGTGGTCGCGACACCGCTTTCGGCCAACTGTATCTGCACCAAGGCAGGTTCGATTTCACAAGACTTTAAATGTCTCTAGTCCGGGCAGCTTATCTCGCCTGCAACAGTTCACATTCATGTGAGTCCACAGTTTTCAGCCCCGTATATTGCGCGTTTATTGACACGCGCCCGTGCCTGATAAACTCACTCGCTGAGATTGGCCCTGGGCGCGATCCGCTCGAAGACTTCCGGCGCGAGCGCCGCGTCACCGGCTTCGTCGAGCACATCGCGGGGGCGCTCGCTGCCGGGGATGCTGCTGTCCAGCATGCTGAGCAACTGGGCGCCGCGCGGTGTGAGGATGAAGTTCTCGCCGTTGCCACCTTCGCTTTCCGGGCGCGGTTCGATGAATCCGCTTTCCAGCAGGCGCGCTTCATAGCGCGCCGCCTCGGCGCGCAGGTGGTCGAGGTCGTCGACTGGCTCGCCGACCTGCCCCTCCTCGTCAGCCAGGTCTTCGGCGTAACGACGCGGCGCGAACGGCTTGCCGGCGCCGTTCTGGACTTCGTGGAGCAGGCGCTCGATCAGATCCCAGTTGTACATGGCGGTGTCTCCGTTATCGACGGGCTTACAGGTTCCGACTCCCCTGCACGGCCATAGGTTCGACCCGATGCGTCGCTACCGGCGTGAAGCCCGCTCGCCGAATACCCCGCCGCGATCACCGCTCATCGGCTGCCGATACTGAGAACCAGCCGCTGGCGCTCTTCGGGATATGACCTTAGTCTGAGGCCATGACAGACGTACCAGGCGTTTTCGAACGATCACCACAAGAACGCATCATCGTGGCCGACGATCACCCGGTTTTCCGAGAAGGTCTGCGCCGGGTCGCACAGCGTGTGTTTCCTCACGCCAGCATCTTCGAGGCCGGTGACATGGATGAGGTGCTGAACCTGGCTCATGCCGGTACGGCACCCAACCTGTTCATGCTCGATCTGCTGTTCCCCGGGCAATCGCCACAGGCCATCGGCGCGTTGCGTCAGAGCTTTCCGCGCAGTTCGATCGTGGTCGTGTCGATGGTCGACAACCGCGAGCTGATCGATGAGGTCATGGCCGCCGGTGCCGACGGTTTCATCGGCAAGGCGACCCCGCCGGATGAAATCGCCGATGCGTTGCTGGCCGTGCAGGCCGGCGATTTCGTGCTGACCTTGGGCCCCGCCGGCGTACCGGCCTTTGCCGAGGATCGTCAGTTGCTGGAGCAACTGACGATCC
>Ga0209173_100593_pt1 | contig 15418 bp, 11 predicted proteins | sample SynthPrep_16_END_FD_187206 | JGI IMG/M metagenome (GOLD analysis project Ga0209173, IMG submission 187206) | Synthetic microbial communities from Ohio, USA - SynthPrep_16_END_DS12_MetaG (SPAdes) (version 2) | ecosystem: Engineered > Bioreactor > Aerobic > Activated sludge | place: USA: Ohio... | reverse complement strand
CGGTTGTCATACGCATCGCTGATCGCCGTCAGCGCCCCGTCGCGAAAGTGGTAGAACCGTGACGACTGAGCCAGCACCAGTTCATCAGGCAACGACCCCAAGTAGATCGCCGCTTCCGCCAAACTATTGGTAATCGCAGGCCGAGAAACCGTAGGCAAGGGCAGGGTGGTCGAGCGATTTTCATGATCGGTCCACACCACCGAATCACCGGAAACACTCAGCCGATGCGCCAGCGAGTGACTCCAGCCAAACCCCAACCCACAATCCACTTCCACCGCACTGGTGCGGTACAACCGCGTCCACTCAAACGGCAACACCCCGTCCAGCGCCCCATCGGTCAGGGTCAGCAGTTCTTCGCCGGTGACCATGGACACCGGGCAACCGTTAGTGGCGGTCTTGTCCGAAGACGCGGCCGCCTCTCCAGCCGGGTTCTTAGCAACAGCCGGCACGTCATCCACAGGCTCCTGCCGCACCAACACCGTCCGTTGCTTGGCCTTGTCCCGAACCACCGGCACCGGGTTGGCAACCACTTGATCCCCAGCCTTCAACGGCACATCCGGAATCACCCTGATCGGCGTCCCCGCGCTGCCCAGCAACAACGGTTTGGCCGTTTCGACATGCGCTTCCAGCCGAGGCCCGACCACTTGATCAGCCAGCCGCTCCAGCCATTTGCGTGCTCTACCCGATTTGATAGGCCCCAACACCTGCATGCCCAGGCGAACCTGAACCCCCATGCCCCGCGTCGCCCAGATCAAGAAAAGATTGATCAGTACCTCGCCGGTCATCTCGCCCAACAGCTCGTACATCTCAGGCGGCGGCAGCAGGCGTATCCAGGCGACCATGGCCGACAGATAGATAAACAAAAGTGGTTCATCGCTGAGCACGAGCAGGCCATGGGCAATGGCGTCTTTGCCCAGTTTCAGCAGTTCGTCGAGTTCGGCCTGTGAGACGTACTGCAGCAACTTCTGGCTATTGGCTTTGATATCCGCCAGCAGCTCGAACAACTGGGTGAGGTTGTCCCACAGGTTGTAGAGCGCCTTGGCAATCCCAGTTGAGAACGCCAGGCCTTGCATCGCGCTGCGCTCGAACGGCGTGGCGTTGGCAAAGTCTTTCCATTGCGGCTTGAAGGTCTTCGTCCACTCATCACGCAGGCCCATTTCCAGCCCCGCGATCACCGACTGATAAGACGCGTACAGCGCCTTGACATGATCCTTGGAGACATTGGGGTAAAAGGTGATTTGGTAGCGTTGATCGCGGGTGCAGTCGCTGACTTCGAGAATGCCACTGGGGCCTATGGTGCGATGGATCGGCGGGCCCATTGGGCTGCCGTCAGGAGCAATGGCCTGCAGCATCACCGGGGTATTGCCGATCGGCACGAACCGCGTGCTCTCGAACATATGCACCAGGGTCAACGAGCCCTGGGCCTTGCAGAGGGCAACCGTGGAGTTTGGTTTTTTGGACGATACGGGAGCAATGAGGGAAACTTCTTCCCCGACCTTGAACACCTGCTCCACTTCCAGGGCCGAACCGCTCCAGAAGCTCTCGGCCCATTCGTCAAAGGTATTCAGGCAATTGCGGAAGTCACGAAAAACGCTGTCGACGTCCGGCTTCTTGTCATCCATGGGGGACAGGACGAACTTGGCGATAACCGGAATCATGCGACGGCCCCATTCAGTGGGGCACGGATAGAGAAGTGCATCGGCGGTCCCTCGCGCTGATTGATCAGGCGAGAGACTTTGGAGAGGTTGAAAGGGAAAAGATGTCGGCGTTATTCGCGGGTAACGCTAGGAAGTTTCGCCAAAACCTCGGGTAAACCGTGGTTTTGGTGTAGGCAGAAGATTACAGGTTGAACAGTCCTACAGCTTCAGTTGCCCAATTGCCTTGCTCAACTCCCCGGCCAAGGTTGCCAGTTCATTGCTGGTGGTCGCCGAGTCCACGGTTTGCTGCACGGTGTTCTCGGTCACATCTCGTATGCTCACCACGGCGCGGTTCATTTCTTCGGCGACGTGGCTCTGCTGTTCGGCGGCGACGGCGATCTGGGTGTTGCTTTCGCGCATCTGCGCCACGGCGCCGGTGATTTCGGCGAGTGCGGCGCCGGCTTCCTGGGCTTGCTGTACACAATCGTCGGCCTTGAACGAGCTTTCCTGCATGAAGTCCACTGCGTCACGGGTGCCGTCTTGCAGTGCCGAGACCATGCGGGTGATTTCGTCGGTGGAGCTTTGCACGCGTTTGGCCAAGTTGCGCACTTCGTCGGCAACCACGGCAAAGCCACGGCCCATTTCCCCGGCGCGGGCGGCTTCGATGGCGGCGTTGAGGGCGAGTAGGTTGGTCTGTTCGGCGATGCTGTGGATCACGCTGACCACGCCGTTGATTTTCTGGCTGTCCTCGGCGAGTTTCTGGATCATTTCGGCCGTCTGTTGCACCCCCGTGGACAGGCCTGCAATCGAGCGTTGCACACGGGTGACCACTTCCTGGCCGCTGCCGGCGAGGGTGTCGGCGGTCTGCGACAGATCCCGGGTAGCGCCGGCATGTTGGGCAATGTGATGGACGGTGGCGGTCATCTCGTTAATGGCAGTGGCGGCCTGGTCGGTTTCGCTTTGCTGGCCGAGCATGCCGTGCTGCACCTCGTTCATGCTGCTGGCCAGCCGCGCAGCACCCTCGTCCAGTTGCCGGGCGGTACGTGCGACGGTGTTGACCACGCGCTGGTAACCGGCCTGCATGGCGTTGAAGGCGCTGGCCATCTGGCCAACTTCATCTTTGCACGCCAAGGGCACGCGGGCGGACAGGTCGCCGGTTTTTTCCACGTGCAGCATCACGTCTTTTAGCGTGTTGAGCTGGCTGAGCAGAAAGCGGATCAGCAATTGCGAGGCACCGAGCATCGCCAGCATCAGGATCAACACCGCCACTGCGTAGTTGGCGAAGCGTTCGGTGAACACCTGGCTCAAGCTGGGGGCGTAGGCGAGCACGGCGACGTGTTGCCCGTCGGGGCGGGCGATCACTTCGGCACCCATCAGTGGGTTTTCGCCAAAGAGGGGCATGTGATTGAGTTCGACCCAGCCGTTGGCGTTGCTCAGGGCTGACAGATCTTGATCGGCCAGTTGTGGGACTTGGCCACCTGCGAACGTCAGCCAAAGCTCTCCCGTGGGCAGCGTTTTGTCCGCCGGCCAGGCGCTGAGTAACCGCGCTTGCGCCTGCGCCGAGGCGTGTGACGCCGTGCTGCGGGCCTGTTGTTCAAGCTGCACGGCGTAGAGCACCAGCAGCAGTGTGGTAATGAAGGCGACCGCATTGACGGCCCAGAATTTGTACTTCAGCGAGATATTGCTAAGCCAGGCACCCATGGAAGGTTTTCTCTGATAGCGGAAACAGCATTGGCAAGGTGCCATTATTGTGCCGCTACTCAGGAAAACCGTTTTGACATGGGTCAATGCGCCGCATCAAACAGTGGCAGGCAAACCGAAAAAAGCGCGTGCGCTGGCGGTGCTGTGTTGGGCCAGGTCTTCCACGCTTTCGTTGCGGTGCAGGGCGACTTCGCGCAGTACCTCCGGCAGATAGGCGGGCTCGTTGCGACCATTTTTCGGTTTTGGGCGCAGTGTGCGTGGCAGCAGGTAGGGCGCGTCGCTTTCCAGCATCAGACGGCCTCGGGGAATTTCCCTGACAAGTGGGTGCAGGTGCGTCCCACGGCGTTCGTCGCAGATCCAGCCGGTGATACCAATGTGCAAGTCGAGGTCGAGGTAGCTGAACAACGCTTGCTGTTCGCCGGTAAAGCAATGCACCACGGCGGCGGTGAGGTGGTCGCGGTAGCCCTTGAGGATCTCCAGCAGGCGCACGTTGGCGTCGCGTTCGTGGAGGAACACCGGCAGTTTCAGCTCGGCCGCCAGGGCCAGGTGTTCTTCCAGGACTTTTTCCTGCTGGGGGCGGGGCGAGAAGTCGCGGTTGAAATCCAACCCGCATTCGCCCACGGCACGCACACGGCTTTCACCGAGCAGTCCACGCAAGCGCTGGGCGCTGTCGCCGTTCCAGTCGCTGGCGGAGTGGGGGTGAATGCCGGCGGTGCTGAACAGGCGTTGAGCGCTTTCATCCTGTTTTATGCAGAGCTCCAGGGCCTGTTCGCTGCCCTCGACGCTGGTCCCGGTGAGTATCAATTGTTGCACGCCGGCGGCGTAGGCTCGCTCGAGCACGGCCTGGTGTTTCTCGTCGAAACTGGGGTTGGTCAGGTTGACGCCGATATCAATGAGTTGCATGGTGCTATCTCCGCCTGCGGCCGGAAAGCATATCAGAGCTGTAGATTTATAAGAAAATCGAAGAACTACAACGAGTTATAGCTGTCTTTGAACGTCGCAAGTGACATTGTATTTGGCTCAACGCCTTGCCCGTGCCACCGTTGCGCGCAAAGCCTGCGCATAAAGCGCTCTGTTTCTGACTCCCACGCCTTCATTTTTCGCGAGGGCGTTGGCCAGTATTCTTTCCGGAGAGCGGATGATCCGACCCTCGGCGTTGCTTATGTTGTGCCTGACGTTATGGCTGCCCCTGGAGGCGGTCGCGCGTCTGGACGGGCCGCTGGAAGTGACCAAGCCCGGCAAGGTTCGCGATCTGGCGGAGATTCGCTCGAGCCGCACCCTGCGCGTATTGGTCAACCAGAGTCGCAACAGCTCCGGTGAGGTCCAGGGCCAGGCCATCGGTGTCGAATACCATCGCTTGCGCGCCTTCGAGCAATACCTCAACGGCCACGCCCGTGATGGCCAGGAAATCAACCTCAAGATCATTCCCAAGGCCAAGGACCAGTTGCTCGGCGCGCTGGCGCGTGGCGAGGGGGACCTGGTCGCACCCGGTGAATTGCTGGATGTGAAGGCCGTGCACAAGATCAGCACCAGCGACCCGATTGCCAGCGATGTGCCGCTGTGGCTGGTAGGCGTGAAGGGCGAGCGTCGGTTCACCAAGTTGGAGCAATTGTCCGGGCGTACGTTGGCGTTGACCACCGGCAGCGCGGCGGCGGATGCCATCAGCCAGGTCAACCAGAAGCTGGCCCTGCACAAACAGCCACCGATCAAGGTGGAATGGGTCGACCCGACCCTGGCCGTGGAGGATGTGCTTGAGATGGTTCAGGCGGGGATTTTCCACCTGACTATTGTCGAGAAGCCGATTGCCGAGCGCTGGTCGAAGATCCTGCCCAAATTGCGTTTCGATAAGCAGGTGGTGGTCAGTGCACCCGGTGACGAATATTGGTTTGTGCGCCAGGATGCGTCGATGCTGCGGGCCAGCATCGATCGATTTCTCAAGACCTATCGAACCCCCTCCGATCAGGACGTGGCGTTCCAGCGTATCTACCGTCGCCTCTATCAGGTGCGCAACCCGCTGGCCCGCGTCGACCGCCAGCGTCTGGAAAAACTGCGCCCCGTCTTGCAAAAGCATGCTCGCGAGCAGGGCATGGACTGGCTCAACCTCGCTGCGCTGGCCTTCAAGGAGTCGGCGCTTGACCCGGGTGCACGCAACAGCGGTGGCCCCACCGGCCTGATGCAGATCACGCCGTCGGCGGCGCAGCGCGTGGGGGTCAACAACATCGAGAACCTCGATAGCAATGTGCAGGCGGGGGCACGCTACCTGGCGATGATCCGTCGCAAATTCTTCGCCAGCCCCAAGCTCAATGAGCGTGAGCGCATGGCCTTTGTGCTGGCGGCCTACAACATGGGGCCCGAGCGGGTGCAGGGCATGCGCACCGAGGCCAAGCGCCGGGGGCTCAACCCCAATCAGTGGTTCTTCCAGGTTGAACGCATAGCCATGGAGCAAGTCGGGATGGGCGGCGTCAGCTATGTTAATAGCGTCAACAAATACTATTTGGCGTTCGACCGGGAACGGGAGTCCCTGGAGCCGCCGACGCCGAAAATTGCTTCACGGAAGTAATCGGTTATTTCGATATTAATCAGGCATTTTTTCGGCTTTTATCATTCTTTAAACTGATTAATATAGCGGCCAACCAACCCCTACTTAGAAAAGGATTATCACCATGAGCCCACTGATCAAAAGCATTCTGTCTACCCGCGCCGGCTACGGCCTGACCCTCTTGCGTATTGTGGTCGGCATCATCTTCGCCGCCCACGGCTCGCAAAAACTCTTTGGCTGGTTTGGCGGCTACGGTCTGGCGGGCACTGCCCAGTGGATGGAAAGCATCGGCCTGGCCCCAGGTACCCTGATGGCGCTGCTGTCGGGCGGTACCGAGTTCTTCGCGGGCTTGGCGCTGATCATCGGCCTGCTGGCTCGCCCAGCGGCATTGGGCCTGACTATCCTGTCGCTGGTGGCGATTTTCTCGGTGCATATCCATAACGGTCTGTTCATGGCTAACAACGGTTATGAGTTCGCACTGGCCTTGCTGGGTGGCTCCCTTGCGGTGCTGCTGGAAGGTGCCGGCAAGCTGTCTGCCGACCGCGCCATCGCTCACTGATCATTCTGCAGAACCCTGAATCGGCCCGCCATGCGCGGGCCTTTTCGTTGCTCGAGATTCTTGACACCGCCCCACCGGCTTCTCTAGGATGCCGCTCATGCGCCGATTTAAACAGCTAATTGCGGGGCGCCATGGGTGATCGTTATCGATCCCGACAGAAGCATGCTCCATGCTTCGAAATTCCGCTAAAGCGCTGGTTCGGTGTTGCCTCTCACCTGCCTGCAGACTTTTGAGGCAGAGACACGACACGATGAATGCATTACGCCCCCTGATACGCCTGGCTCCGATCACTGCGGACCTCACTCAACGCAATCCGAAAATTCTCCTGGGCGGCAAGCACCAGCCGACGCTGTTGCGTTACCTGGATGGTTGGCCGCGGCGCACAGGCCGACCGTCAGCGTTCCTCATCCAGTTTGTCGAGGACGGCGATTCCCTGGCGCGTTTTGCCAGCAACAGTTTTGACCTCGCGGTTATCCAGGCCCCCAGCGCCAGTGATGCCGATGAGGTCATCCGCGAATTGACCCGCGTTGCCCGGCAGGGGCTGATAGCCCGTCGTTGAACGCTCAGTGAATCACGTTGCCGGCTTGCAGCCGGCGACGGCGCTGGCCTAGAAAGACCGTCCAGGCGATCAGGCATAACGTCAGCGGTATGGCAAAGGTCACGACCAACTTGATGACCAGTTCCAGGCGACGCACCTGGGCATACGCTTGGTGCTGCAAGGCATGCAACTCCATGGGCAGGCGCAGGCGTTCTTTGTTGAGTGCTTGTAGTTGGGTGGTGGTGTCCACGGCCTGAGTGCCGAGGGGCGTTGCCCAAGGGGTCAGCCGCTGCCATTCCTGCTCGGTTCGTAGCAGGCGTCGTTCCAGTTCACCGGCCTTTGAGCGATAGGCGTGTCTTGCGGCTTCCCGCATGTTCTCCAGTACCGTCGGCGGCATTTGCTGCGCCACTCGAGGACGAATCGCAGCAAGCCTGTCGGGGACGGACAGGTTATCCAATGTGTTCAGGACAAACAGGGCGTTGCTGTCTGGCGCCGAGTCGCTGACCTTATCCGTGAGCATGTCCGTGTCCGCAATGACCACGACGTGGATCTGCGTCGCTTTCTGCAAACCTGGCGGCTGCCCCTGGATGCCATCGGGAAATACCGAATAGGTCGGTCCCTCGATACGCGCGGCAATGACATGGCGTTGCTCTTTGCTCGCCGCCTCTTCAATCAATGCGTCGAATGGGGCTGCGCTGGTAAAACTGCCGGCATCCAGCAGCACCGATTGCTCGGAACTTTGCAGGAGAGGGGTGAAGGTCGTTCGACTTTTACTCACTCGTGTGAGGGCGCCACTGCTTGAGGCGGTCACCCTATTGAGGTTCCATGTGCTGATATCGTTTGGGTTCATTGCCTGCCGGGGCAGGTTCAATCTGGCCTGATTGGGGGCACCTTGGGTTTCCAAAGGCGTGTAGAGGTAGTCGAACACCAGCGTGTGCGCCGACATCTGGATGCCCCAAGCGGCAAGCAGTTCGTCCAGCCGAGTGTTGACTGGACCGGCGTTGGCGCGTTGGTCGCTCAACGGGTCGATAAACATCATCAACCTACCGCCTCTCAATACAAATTGTTCAATCCCGTACAGGGTTCGCTCAGAAAACGTCTGAGGGTGCACAACCATCAGTGTGTTGATGTTTTCGGGTATTTGCGCGGCAGACGGTTCCAGATTCACCAGATCGAATTCATGCTGCAGCGCCTTCAGCAGTCGACTTGCAGATTCGTCCATCGCCAGGCCCGACAGCAGCGCAATCACCGGGCGCTCCGGGTGCTGCAACTTATAGAGCAGATGGCTGATTTCATACTCGAGCAACGGCTCCCGGTCGAGGCTGAAGGATCCAATACGTCGCACGCCGTGACCGGCGCGGGTGGCTATAAGGCCGAGAAATCCAGCGTTGTCGTCGAGACCCGATAGCCGGGCTTTGTAGGCGTCTTCCGAAAAAGGTGCAGGTTCAATAACGTGCAGGTTGATCATGCCCTTGGCGTTTTTCTCGTACTCTTTCAGCAGATCTTCAATCCGTTTGCCGTAGCGTTTCACGGCGTAGCTTCTTTTCGAATGGTTGTTTGAATTGAAATAATATAAGTCCACCGGGCTTTCCAGTGTCGCGAGTAGTTGTTGTGCCGGCAGCGATAAAGTGTGAACTTTTTGTTGAGAAAGATCCCACCTTGCATCAGGAATTTTACCTATCCAAACCAAGTTAAAAGCCAGGAATAGCAGCAAGATAACGGTAAGTGTCATACCGGTGCGCAGAATGGACCGCATTAAGGGTTTCCCTTCTCAGCTGTGTTTGTAGTTGAGTGTGACCGTGGTCGCAGTGAGAAAGGCGAGTATCATGCTGAAGAAGTAAAGTAAGTCGTGAAGTGTGAGTTTTCCATCGTCGATGCTGCTGAATCGCCAGGAAGGACTGAGGGACACTAAACTGTCGGCCAACCCTATAGGCACTTGGTGCTCAAGTGCATCCAGTAGAGAAGAAAGCCCGCTGGCTGTGAGCAATAAACCCACGGTCAGTACGAAAATGACCGTGCGCTGACATACAAGCGCGCAAATAAAACATCCCGCGGACAGGTAGCCCCCCGCCAGCAGCCAGCTTGCCAAGAATTGCGAGGCGATCACGCTGTTGTCTGCCTTACCCAGATAGTTGGCGATAATAACGAGAGGGAACATCAGCAACAGGCTGGTGCCTGCCACGAGCCAGGCGGCGATGAATTTTCCGATGACCCATTCAAACAGCGTGATGGGCATGGTTTTCATCAGGCCGTAAAACCCCGCGTTGGTTTCATCCGACCATAGTTGCGTCGCCAGGGCGGGAATCAGGAGCAGATAGAGCCAAGGATGGAACTGGAAAAACACCTGCAGGTCGCTGCCATTTTGTTCCAGCCACGGGCTTATGTAGAACCCCAGTGCCACCGACAGCATCGGAAAGATGGCGATGCTCAGGTATGTACTGGGTGCGCGCGCATAGCTGGTGAGCTGACGCTTTAAAATGACGGGCAATAGTTTCAAAGGGGCGCCTCCTGGCTCAGGTGGTGGACCACATCATTCAGGCGACCTGGCTCCAGATTCAGTGAATTGATTTTCCAGCGGCGGCTGGCAATCAGCGTGTTGATATGGGGATAGATGGTGTGTCCCGGCATGGCGAGAACGGTCACCGTACCGGGTGCATGCCGGTGCTCTTCGATGCCTGCTACGCCTGGCAGTACGGCCAGTGCGAGTAAATCCAGCGGGGTCTCGGCACTGAGCGTGACGGCCTGGAAGTGGCGCGAGTCGCGCTGTAGATCGGGAAGGGAGGTATCGGCCACCAGGCGATCGCCTGCAATGACCAAGGCACGGGTACACAGCTCGGACAATTCATCGCAGTGGCGAGAGGCGATGATCACGGTCATTTCTTGCGTCAATGAATGGATCAGCGCCTGGAATGTACGCCTCTGATCAGGCGCGAGTCCTTCGGTGGGTTCATCCAGCAGTAAAAGGGAAGGACCATGCAGGATGGCCTGGGCGATGGCGACTTTGCGATTCCAGCCGATGGAAAGAGCGTCGAGCGGCGCGTTGAGCACCGCAAACAACTCCAGTCGCGCGATAGCCTGTTCCAACCTGGCGCGCTTTTCGGCACCGTGGAAACCACGGAGGGCAGCGATGAAGTCAAGGAACGCTTTGACGGACATCGTCGGATGGCCGAGGTCCTTGGACAGTTGATAGCCGACGAGTTGCCTCGCCTTAAGTGCGTGGGTTTGTGTGTTGAACCCTTGGATATTTATAGAGCCGCTGGAGGGTTGCGTTGAACCGGCTATTACATTGAGCAGGGCTGTCTTGACAATAGGGTCTTGCCCGAACAGCCCCAGACATTCTTGTGGGTGTGCAATGAATGAAAAGTCACTGATTATTGTCGTGTTACCCGTGTGTTTTGTCAGATTGCTTATTTCGATCATTTTTTTACCGAATAAGTTTGGCATGACGTAGGGGGGGCTAAAAAAGGGTACGGGTAATGATCGTTTTTGGGAACGTCGATCAGTCTTAATAAGAGAAGTCCTACGTGCGAGTCAGGCGGGCCACTGAAACAATGGGGCGTGTTTTAGAGTGTCCGGATTTCGAGTGTTTATTTGTTGTTTATGTAAACTTTCTGCCCCGCATATTGAGGCCTGATTGCCATGATGCTGCTACGTACCCTTGTTCTTGAACGCAATGGTCAGGATGCTCCGGTTAACGGTGCCTTGCTCTGTGGGTTTGCTGTAGGTCAGGCGGCCTCCAACTTTCTTGTTTATAGTTTGGATGAAGAGGTCGAACCCGGAAGTTCGAGGGTTTATATCGCGGCCTTGCGTAAGAAACTTGACCGCTATTTTTTGAGTGGCGTTGAGTCCAAGGAAGATCTGCAAGTAGCCTTGCATGTGTTCAAGCAAATACTGACGTTGGCCGCGTCGGGCATTAAGGCGGGGGGTGTTACCGAAACGCAGGTGCCCTATCATTTTCTCGATTTGAAAGGTTGCAAGCTGCCGCCTGCCAGGCCCGAGGATCATCACTCGGTGATCATCAAGAAGGCGTTGGTGATGAAAGTGATCACCCTGGGCATGTCGGCGCCAACGCTACCGGCGATCGAAAGTGCCTCAGTGATCGTGCCGTCCATTCGGTTCTCGTCGCAAATGACTTCTCCTCCCAAAGGGGCGGGCGCATCCGAGCCTTCCCGGCCGCCGGTGCATGAACAACCTGTTGAGGAGCCCCGGCAGGCGCGCGTCGAAGCGCCCGTGATCATGACGCCGGCCGTGCCTGCTATCCCGCATGAGCCTGATGCGCCGACGCAATCGAATCTCCCTGCATCCGGCGAGCACAGTACATTGTTCGAAGTCGACAGCACCTTGACCAGCCTTGCCCGTGTCGCTCAGGAGCTGACCCAGCAAAAACGCGCAGCACTCGAACGGGAGTCGGCACTTGAGCAATGGCAGGCGCGATTGCAGCAAGAGCAGAGTCAACTGGATCAGAAGGTTCGAGAACTGGAGCAACGCACCACTCAACTCCATGACCATTCGCTTGCTGTCAGCCAGAGGGCTGAAGCCCTGAAGGCCATGACGTCGCAGGTGTCGGGCTTGCGCCAGAGCCTGCGGGGCATGCTGCTGGAGCTGGATCAGGCGTTGGATGGCTAGACTGGCCTGGCTACTTTCACGGGTTCATTTATCATCAGGGCCAGCCAGCCGAGGCCCGGGTGTGAAACCCAGGTATCTCGGTACCTATGGACATGCCTGGGGATGCACGCGTTTGAGTACCAAGCTGATTACCAAAGAAGGTCATGAAGCGCTGAAAAAGGAGTTGGATTACCTGTGGCGTGAAAAACGCCCGGACACCACGCGCAAAGTGACATGGGCGGCCTCGTTGGGCGACCGCAGCGAAAACGCTGACTACCAGTACAACAAGAAGCTGCTACGCGAGATCGACCGCCGCGTGCGCTACCTGCGCAAGCGTCTGGAAGACATGCGCGTGGTGGAGTACATGCCCGAGCAGGAGGGCAAGGTGTTCTTCGGTGCCTGGGTGGACATCGAAAACGAGCAAGGTGAGACCAAGCGTTTTCGCATTGTCGGTTATGACGAGATTTATGAGCGCATGGACTACATCTCCATCGATTCGCCGATGGCCCGTGCGTTGTTGCGCAAGGAAGTGGACGATGAGGCCATCGTTCAGACCCCCAGTGGTGACGTGTGTTGGTGGATCACCGGGATCGAGTACGTGAAGTGAGCGAAATGGGCCCGCATTCTGTGAGGAATGCGGGCCCATCGCGTTTTAACCTTCGCGCAACACGGTCAGCGGGCTGGCATTCAGTGCGCGGCGGGTGCCGAACACACCGGCACCGCCGATCAGCACCGCACCGATCACCGGCAGCAGCAACAGCCACGGGTGAGGGTGCCAGGCCAGGTCAAACGCGTAGCGGTACAGCACGAACGTCACCAGCTCGGTGCCCAGCGCCGCCAGCAGCCCGCTGACGGCACCCAGCAAGCCGAACTCGATACGCCTGGCCTTGACCAACAGCTTGCGCTCGGCGCCCAGTGCGCGCAGCAGCGCGCCTTGGCGGATGCGCTCATCCAGGGTGGCTTGCAGGCCGGAGAACAACACCGCCATGCCTGCTGCGAGGACGAACAGCAACACGTACTCCACCGCCAGGGTCACTTGGGCGAGGATGCTGCGTAGCTGCTCCAGCAGCGCTTCGACTTGCAGGATGGTCACCGCCGGGAACGCCCTGGACAGGTCGACGATTTGTTGGTCATGGCCTGGCGCAAGGTAGAAGCTGGTCAGGTAGGTGGTCGGCAGGTCCTTCAAGGTGCCCGGCTGGAAAATCATGAAGAAGTTGGGCTGGAAGTTATCCCAATTGATGGTCCGCAGGCTGGTCACCCGCGCTTCACGATTTTCGCCGCCCACCGTGAACACCAGGTGGTCATTGAGCTTGAGCTTGAGGCTTTCCGCCACCTTGGCCTCAACAGAGACGCCAGGGATTTCGTCGGCGGGTTGCTGTGACCACCACGAGCCTGCGGTGAGTGCATTGCCCGGCGGCAGGTCGGCGGCCCAGGTCAGGCTCAGGTCACGTTGTACCGCACGATCGCCGCTGGAGTCCTTGCTGACGATTTCCTGGACCGGTTCGCCATTGATACTGATCAGGCGGCCCGGCACAACGGGGTACAGCGGCGCCGATTGTGCCTGCACTTCCAGCAAGCGTGCACCGAAGGCTTCCTTGTCGGCCGGCAGGATATTCAAGGCGAAATAGTTGGGCGCGTCCTTGGGCAGTTGGTTTTGCCAGGTGTCGAGCAGTTCGCCACGCAGCAGGGCGATCAAGCCCATGGACAGCAGGATCAAGCCAAACGCCAGGGATTGACCGGCGGCTGCCAGCGGGTGACGCAGCAATTGGCCCAGGCCCAGGCGCCAAGGCAGGGAGGCACGTGCCAGCAGGCGGCGCAGGCTTTGCAGCAGGAGCAGCAGCAGGCCGCCAAGCACCAACGCAGCGACCACGCCACCGCCGAGCAGGGCGAACGTCAGCACCAGGTCGAGGCTCAAGCGCCACATGATCAGGCCCAATGCAAACAGCGCCGCGCCGTAGACCATCCAGGTACTGGAGGGGATCGGCAGCAGGTCGCGGCGCAACACCCGTAGCGGTGGTACGCGACCCAAGGCGGCCAAGGGCGGCAGGGCGAAACCGGCGAGGGCAACCAGACCGGTGCCGATCCCGGCAATCGCCGGTAATAGCCCGCCGGGTGGAACGTCCGCCGGCAGCAAGTCGTGGAGGAAGTAGAACAGGCCAAACTGCGCCAGCCAGCCGAGCAGGGCGCCGGTCAGGCTGGCCAGCAGGCCGAGGACGCTCAGTTGCAGGCTGAACAGCAACATGGCTTCCCGACGTGACAACCCCAGGCAGCGCAGCAACGCGCTGGCGTCGAAACGTCGGGTGGCAAAGCGGTTGGCCGACAAGGCCACGGCCACGCCGGCCAGCAACACGGCCACCAGGCTGGCCATGTTCAGGTAGCGTTCGGCCTTGCCCAGCGCGCCGCCGATCTGCTGGTTGCCGTCCCGTGAATCCTGCAGACGCTGGTTGGCGGCGAGCCCCGGCTTGACCAGGTCACGGTAGGTTTGCAGCACTGTGCTACCCTGTGGCCCGCGCCATAATTCGCGGTAACTGACGCGGCTGCCGGGCTGCACGACGCCGGTGGCGTCCAGGTCCGCCAGGTTGATCATTACCCTGGGCGTGAGGCTGTAGAAGTTGCCGGCGCGGTCCGGCTCGTAGGTGAGCACGCGGGCGAGGCGCAATGTCTTCATGCCCACATCGATGCTGTCGCCGACCTTGAGGTCGAGTGCCGTCAGCAGCCGCGCTTCCACCCAGGCTTCACCGGGTTTGGGGCCGCCGCCTGGCGTCTCGTCACCAAAGGGCGCAGCGGCGCTTTTCAGCTGGCCCCGCAGGGGATACTGCTCATTGACGGCCTTGATGCTGGAGAGCTGGATGCCGTTATCGGTGGCGATGACGCTGGAGAACTCCACGACGCGGGCGTGATCCAGGCCCAGCTCGGTGCCGGACTGGATTTGCTCGGTGCGGGCCGGCGAGCTGCCTTCGAGCACCAGGTCGGCGCCGAGGAATTCGGTGGCGCGCAGCAGCATCGCGCCGTTGAGGCGCGCACCGAAGTAGCCGATGGCGGTGCTGGCGGCCACGGCCACCAACAGGGCGAAGAACAACACGCGCAATTCACCGGCGCGGGCATCGCGCAGCAATTGGCGCATGGCAAGGCTGAACAGACGCAACAGCGGCAAACGTGCCATCAAGGCTCCAGGGGCGCGACCATCAGGCCGGCTTCAAGGCGGATCAGGCGTCGGCAGCGGTGGGCCAGGCGCTCGTCGTGGGTGACCAGCACCAGGGTCGTGCCGCTCTCTTTGTTGAGTTCGAACAGCAGGTCGCTGATGCGTTCGCCGGTGTGGCTGTCGAGGTTGCCGGTGGGTTCATCGGCAAACAGCACGTCCGGTTCTGCGGCAAAGGCACGGGCAATCGCCACCCGTTGCTGCTCGCCACCGGAGAGTTGGCGTGGCGAGTGGGTCAGGCGCTGGCCCAGGCCTACACGTTCCAGCAGGTGCCGGGCGCGTTCGCGGGCGTCTTTGCGGCCGTCCAGCTCCAGCGGCAGCATGACGTTCTCCAGCGCGTTGAGGCTGTCGAGCAGTTGGAACGACTGGAACACGAAGCCCACGTGCTCGGCACGGATGCGTGCGCGCTGGTCTTCGTCCAGGGTGCTGAGGGCTTGGCCGGCGAGGGTGACTTCGCCGCTGCTGGGCAGGTCGAGGCCGGCCAGCAGGCCCAGGAGAGTGGATTTGCCGGAACCGGAGCTGCCGACGATAGCCAGGCTATCGCCCTTGTTCAGTTCCAGGCTCAGTTCGTGCAGGATAGTCAGTTCACCTTCCGCGCTGGGAACCACTTTGCTAAGGTTCCGCGCGGTGAGAATGCTTG
>Ga0209173_100592_pt1 | contig 15431 bp, 18 predicted proteins | sample SynthPrep_16_END_FD_187206 | JGI IMG/M metagenome (GOLD analysis project Ga0209173, IMG submission 187206) | Synthetic microbial communities from Ohio, USA - SynthPrep_16_END_DS12_MetaG (SPAdes) (version 2) | ecosystem: Engineered > Bioreactor > Aerobic > Activated sludge | place: USA: Ohio... | reverse complement strand
CCTTCAGGGTGGCGGCGGGTTTGAAAAAGCCCTGGTTGATCCGAAACTCACGGCGGATGTCACACAGCTCCAAAGCGATGTCTTTTTTCATGACCTTGCACGCTCCTGAAGGCGAATCGGTGCCGGGGCCGGGGCGGCGAACAGGCAGCGCGCCATGTGCCCGTCCTGTTCGACTTCGGGGATGTGTTGCGCGCAGGCCGGGATCGCCTGACCGCAACGATTGCGGAACGCACACCCTTGCTGTTCGCCGACCAGGCTCGGCACCAGGCCTGGAATCGAACCCAGCGCCTCACCCGGTTTGGTCCGGCCAGGGATTGGAATACTCGCCAGCAGCCCCCGGGTGTACGGATGCTGCGGGTTCTCGAACAGTTGCAGGGCAGGGGCGGTTTCGACGATTTCCCCGGCATACATCACGGCGACCCGGTCGGCGATCCGTGCCACCAGCCCAAGGTCGTGGGTGATGAAGATCACCGCCAGGCCGAGTTCTTTCTGGATGTCGCGGATCAAGCGCAGGATCTGCGCTTGAATGGTCACGTCCAGGGCCGTGGTGGGCTCATCAGCGATGATCAGGTCCGGTTCGCACATCAAGGCCATGGCGATGATCACCCGCTGGCGCAGCCCGCCGGAAAGTTGATGCGGATACTGGCGCAGGCGCTCGGTGGCATTGCTGATCCCGACCTTCTCCAACATCTGCGCGGCGCGCCCCAGGGCCTCCTTGCGTGAGACCTTGCGATGCTGGGTCAGTACCTCGCTGAGTTGATCGCCAATGCTGTAGGCCGGGTTCAGCGAGGTCATCGGCTCCTGGAAGATCATCGCCAGGCGGTTGCCGCGCAGGTCGCACATGCGCCGCTCGCTCTGGCCGAGCATGTCGATGCCGTCCAGCGTCAGCCGGGACGCGGTGCGTTTGGCCTTGCGTGGCAACAGGTCCATCAACGCCAGCGAGGTCAGGGATTTGCCGCAGCCGGATTCCCCGACGATGCACAGCATTTCACCGCGCTCGACTTCAAAACTCAGGCCGCGTACGGCATGCAGCATGTCATCCGGCGTCGGGCTGTTGCCCATGGGGATGTCCACGCGCAGGTTTTCTACATGGAGTAGTGCCATGTTCGGTTCCCTCTATCAGTTACGGCGGTCTATCAGTTACGGCCGTCGGGCAGGATCAGATCGCGCAGGCCATCGCCGACGAGGTTGATGCCCAGCACCAGAATCATCAGGGCGACGCCGGGAATGGCGATGACCCACGGGGAAAAGAACATGTAGGGCTTGCCTTCCGCGATCATCAGGCCCCAGGACGGCGTCGGTGGCTGCACGCCAACCCCGAGGAACGAGAGGGCCGACTCCAGCAGGATCGCGTGGGCCATTTCCAGCGTCGCGACAACGATCAGTGCGCCGACCAGATTGGGCAGGATTTCACTGACCAGAATGCGCAGGGTCGAGCAGCCGAGCGCCTGGGCCGATGCCACATATTCAGCATCGCGAATCTGTTGCACCGAGGCCCTGACCACCACCGCGAAGCGATCCCATAACAGGCAGCCGAGCAGCACGATCACCACTTTCAGTGAGCCGCCCATCAGCGAGGCCGAGGCCAGCGCGACCATCACCACCGGCATCGCCAGCCGGGTGGTGATCAGGTAGCTGATAAACCCATCGACCTTGCCGCCGTAGTAGCCCGCCAACAGCCCCATGAGCGTGCCGATAAAGCCGGAAATCAGCGCCGCTGCAATGCCGATGAACAGCGAAATACGTGCGCCGTAGAGCAGCCTCGACAGGTAGTCACGGCCCAGCTTGTCGGTGCCGAGCACGTATTCCCAGGTGCCGTTGGCCATCCATAACGGTGGTTTCATGCGCAGCATCACGTCTTGCGCATAAGGGTCGTAAGGTGCCAGCCACGGCGCGAACAGTGCACCTGCGAAGATAATCAGCAACAACACCGCGCCGATGGCGAAACCCCGATGCCGCAAGCTCTTGCCAAGCACTCGGCTCAGGCTGCTCGGTGGTGGCAGGTAGTCATTGATCGCGAGGGTAGTGGGGGTGCTCATGTAGGCCTCCTAGCGCACGCGAATACGCGGGTCGAGCAGTGCGTTGAGCACATCGGCCAGCAACGTGAGGATGATGTAGATCACCGCAATCAACAGGACCACGGCCTGTACCACCGGAAAGTCGTCACGGGCGATGGCGTCCCAGGCAAGTTGCCCGATGCCTTGCAGGGAGAATACGGTTTCGATCACCACCGAGCCGCCGAGCATGAAGCCGAACTCCACCGCCGCCAGCGCGACGACCGGAATCAGCGCGTTGCGCAGCGCATGCTTGAACAGCACGCGGGCAGGGCGCAGGCCCTTGGCGCGGGCGGTGCGGATGTAATCGGAACTGAGCACATCAAGCATGCCGGCGCGGGTCAGGCGCATGATTGCCGGCGTCGCGTAGTAGCCCAGGGCAATGGCCGGCATGACGAAGTGCAGCAGGGTCGCGTTGCCGGACACCGGCAGCCACTTGAGCGTCACCGCGAACACCACGATCAGCATCAGCGCAAACCAGAAACTTGGCATCGCCTGACCCAGCACCGCGATGCTCAAGGCCAGCCGGTCAACCCAGGTGTCGCGTTTGACCGCGGCCAGCACGCCCAGTGGAATGGCCACCAGCAAGGCGATCCCCAGCGCCATGGCACCCAGCCCCAGGGTAATCGGCAAGCGGCTGGCGACGAGGTTGTAGACCGATTCCTGAAAGAAAAACGAGTTGCCCAGGTCCAGCCGCAGCAAATCGCCCAGCCAGTTGAAGTACTGGGTCGGCAGCGGTTTGTTCAAGCCGTACTGCACGCGAATCTGTTCGATCTGTTCGCTGCTGGCTTCCGGTCCGCCAATGGCAGTGGCGAGGTCGCCGGACAGGTGCAAAAGAGAAAAGCTGATCACCGACACGGTAATGGCAACGCAAATGGCGATGCCCAGGCGGCGCAGAAGGAATCCAAGCATGGCAAGTTTCCTCATATCCAATGAATGACAAGTGTGAGGACGTGTCCGTGGCGCACGAGAGTCCGTGCGCCCGGTTACGTATTACTTCCACGTGGACTCGACGAAACGCGGCAGCTCATCCGGGTACGGTGTGAACGCGAGTTCCGAGGTGTAGGCGTAGTTCATCGAGTAGTTGAACAGCGGCGCCCAGTAGGCCTGCTCGCTGATGCGCTGCAAGGCCTTGCGGTAGTTGTCCTTGCGCACTTGCGGGTCGAGGGCATTGTCGGCGGTCTGCAACCAGCCCTGGACTTGTGGGTCCTTGATATTGTCGTCCGGATTGCCCTTGAACCAGGTACCGGCCGACGCCGAGGTGTCGAGGATCGAGAACGAGCCCCAGGCCTGAAACGACATGGGCACCTTGCCGCCACGTTGCTGATCGCGCAGGGCGGCGTACTTCAAGTAGCGCAGCTTGGCGTTGATGCCCACTGCGCGCAGGTTGCCGATGATGGCTTCGACGTAATCACGGTCGCGATAAGCGAAGATTTCTGTCTCGAAGCCATTTGGGTACCCGGCTTCGGCGAGCAGCGCCTTGGCCTTGGCGGGGTCATAGTCGTAGACCGTGGCCGCAGTGGTATCGCAACCGAACTGGCCGGGATAACAGGCAACCTGCAAGGGCTTGGCTTCGCCCCCCACCAATTGCGTGGCCAGCGCATTGCGGTTGATCGCATGGTTGATGGCCTGGCGCACCTTGAGGTTCTTCATCGGTGAGTTTTCAGTGGAGGTGCCCCGTGCATCAAGAATCAGGAAACCGATGCGCATGGTTTCGCCACTGGTCACGGTCAGGTTCGGCATACCCTTGAGGTCGACCGCCTGATCCGAGGTCACACGCCAGGTCCAGTCGACACCGTCGGTCATCAACTCGGCCAGGCGGGTTTCTGCATCCGGGATCACGCGGAACTTGAGGTGGCTGATATGGGGCTTGCCTTGTGGGCTGTCCGGGAAGTAGTCCTTGTTGATCTCCATGGTCACGCCTTCGCCGGCCACCACCGACACGGCTTTATACGGCCCGGTGCCAATGGGCTTGCGACTGAATTCGGCCAGGCCGACCTTCTCGAAGTACTGCTTGGGAAACATCGGAACGGCGTTGGACAGGTATTCCAGTGCCGGCGGGAAAGGCTTCTTCAAATACAAGCGGACGCTGTAGTCACCGGTTTTTTCGGCGCCCTTGATCCAGTCTACGTTTTGCACGGTAACGACTTTCGCTTCGGGCGACACCACGTAGTTGAGGGTGAACACCACGTCGTCGGCGGTGAAGGCGTCGCCGTTGTGAAATTTGACGCCCTTGCGCAGCTCAAAGTCGAGGGTGGTGTCGTCGACCTGCTTCCAGCTGGTGGCCAGCATGGGTTTGTATTCGCCGCTTTTGGGATCGCGGTAGATCAGGTTGTCCCAGATCAGCCGGCCGAGAATCACGCCTTCGCGTAAATCGTTGTGATAGGGGCTGATGTTTTCAGGCTCGCTGTCGGAAGCGTAAACCAGGGTGTCGTTGGCTTTGCCGGCATGTGCCGGAAAGCTGCTGATAAGGCCCATCAGCGCGATACTGCAGGCGAAACCTTTGATGCCCATGCCGTCGTCTCCGTTGGCGAGAGTGGTTGAATCAAAGGGCAGCGAATCGCAAATGCGTAGAAGGAGGAGGAAAAGGTCGGGCGCTGTTTTTTTTGGTCTGGACACGAATGTAGGGAAGGGCTATCAATGCCACAAGCACAATATTTCGATACTTCCTTTGCCGAAAAGGCAATCCTTGGAGGCTCCGATGCAGCTGTATGGCGTGCAGTCCACGGCACTGCGCTATTTTCTTGAGGTCGCGCGATGCGGATCAATCAGCGAGGCCTCCGTGCGGCTGAATGTGGCGGCATCAGCGGTGAGTCGACAAATTTCCAAGCTTGAGTTGGCCCTGGATGCCAGCCTGTTTGAGCGTCGTGCCCGCGGCATGGTGCTCAGCGAGGCGGGGGCGCGACTGGCGGCTTATGCGCGCAAGTCGCAGCTTGAGGCCGAGCAGGTGGTGCTGGAAATTACCGAGTTGCATGGCTTGCAGCGCGGTCATGTGCATGTTGCCTGTTCGGAAGGATTTGCCTTGGAATACATGCCCAGGAGCATCAGCGCGTTCAGGCGTGAGTATCAGGGCATTCATTTTACGTTGGAGGTCTGTGCGCCCGCTGAAGCGACCGAGAAGGTTCGCTCCGGTGAAGCCGACCTGGCGATGACGTTCAGCCTGACGCCGCAAAAGGAAATCAAGGTCGAGCATGTCCTGAGCGGGGCGATTTTTGCCGTGGTCTCCAATGCCCATCCCTTGGCCGGGCGGGAGTCTGTCAACCTCGCCGAGTTGCAACCCTGGCCCATTGCGTTACCCAAGGCCGACACTACGATACGGCAACTCTTCGACATCTGTTGCGGCGTCCAGGGGTTGTTGTTCGACCCGGTATTGACCACCAATTACGTTGCCGCGCTCTACAGTTTCGTCCGTGAAGAGGGGGGCATCAGCCTGGCCAGCGAAATGACCTTGCACCAACAGGTGGCGGACAAGCAGTTGCAATGCTTGCCGATCCTTGATGAAGGCATGCAGGCGCGGCGCATCGAATTGCAAAGCATGGCTGGGCGCAATCTACCGGCGGCGGTTTCGGCGTTCAGGGATTTTCTCATCGCTGAGCTGGCGAAGGCGAAGCGGCTTTGAAAAGATGAGGTTACTCCCATCTTCCACCTTGGAAGATCAGCGAATTTTTCTGTGCTGACTGATGCTTAACGCATAGAGAACACGCTCAAGGATGAACTCCCTGGCTTCCGGATGTTTGAATGCCCTCATGAACAGCAACCTCTAGTTTGAGATTTAAAAGGTGTGCGTCTGCTATCGAGTTCTAATGCTCGGTAGTTCCTATTTCTTGAAGGCCTCAAGGTTTTCACGGAGCCAGGCGGACAGCGAACGGGGTGGGGTACCCGTGAGGTCTTCAACCGTAAAGGTTCGTTCTGTCAGTATGGAATCATGGAAGATGCGATCAAGCCCCACGAGAATCTCGGCTACAAACGGGGAGAGTCCATCGGCAACTAGCGCTGAATGCTGTGCGGCTGGAGACCGATGGGTATAGGCGACTGTGTGGCCTAACAGACTGGATAATTCCTCGGCAACTTGCGGCATTGTCCAGTTTCGCGGCCCTGTCAGGTGATACGCACGTTGTGAGCCTTCTGCTACCTCCTCCAGTAATGTTATGCGCGCCGAGTCCGCTACATCTCGAGTGTCTATCAGGTTCACACGTCCATGGCCTGCGGCGCCGGCCCAAGTGCCCGTTGCAACAGCGTTGCCAGCACGCTTGAGCACGTCCATGAACGTGGTAGGTCTCAATACGGTAGAGGCGATAGGTTGTTGACCCAGGTGGGCTTCTATCAATGAATGCCAGGCAAATGGATTGATAGGGGTCGATGGTCCCATGACCGAAAGCTTTACGATGTGCTGCACGCCCATTTCTACGGCAGCGTCAATAAGGGCAATCTCGTTGGCGACTTGTTGGGGTGAAGTGCCGTGAGCAATGAACAGTTTCTCGACACCGGCAAGCGCTTTTCTGAGCGTTGCCGGCTGATCAAAATCCAACTCGGCAGCGACCACCCCTGGGGCAAAAGCGGTGGATGATTTTTGCCGTGTGAGCGCCAGCAGGGTGACTGGGTCTTGCGCTAACTGACTGATCAATCGCCTGCCTACGCGGCCTGTCGCGCCAGCAACGGCGATGCTCAGTGATTGCGTCCGTTTGGTCGATTGATTGAGCATGATGAAATCTTCCTATATGGTGGAACGATCAGTCCAAGTATCCTGGTCTGATCGTTCCATGTTGTCAACGGAGGATTTATGAGCGGTAAACCGCAATATGACGAAAGTGCAGTCCTGAAGGCGGCGACGGCTGTTTTCTGGCGGCATGGGTACGCAAACGCATCGGTCAGCGATCTGACTGAGGCAACGGGGTTGTCTCGATCAAGCCTGTACCAGCGGTTCCATGATAAGGATGGGCTCTTCAACGAGACGCTTCAGCTATATACCGACCGTGTATTAACGCGAATGAGATCGACCCGGGCACAGACCTCCAGGGCGAGCATAGACGCGCTGCTACGAGAGTTTCTTCCGAAGGAATTTGGCGTGGAGCGTCCGCCTGGTTGCCTGATATCTCGCAGTAACGCTGAGCAAGAAGACCTCACTGCCACAGGAAAGAAAACCGCGAATTTTGCGGCTTGTCAGCAGCGACAGATTTTTGTGGATATTTTGACTCATGGCCGGTTGGAGGGTGAGATAGGGCAGCATGTCGATTTGGATCTACTGGCTTGGTATTACTTCGGAATACTGCAGGCTGTGGTAAATCTGCCTTCAGTCGGGGCGACTAACCAGGTACTTGGCGGCCTCATTGATGTCGCGATGTCAGCATGGCCTGAGAGCCAAGATAGTTCGGGTACTGAAACGATATGAGTGAGTAACCCCGATGGTAGGGGTATCTTTTCCGCAGTCGCGCCTGGGCATCTGATAAGTCTGCCCCGTGCTCAATAACGGTGAGTAGCGGTACGTGATCATACCGCTACGTCATCTAAGCCATAGGTGCCGATTTATAAAGCGTAACCGAATGTCCTGGCATGGTTGGTTGGTGTTTGACGGTTACTCTGCCCATGGCCGCATGGCCAGCAGCAGGCATGTCACACCGCCCGGCGAAAGCCGACGATCGCTTTGGTTTCGAGAAAATCGCCGAACGCAACTTCTCCCCATTCACGACCGTTACCCGACTGCTTGTATCCCCCGAACGGGGCCGCCAAATCCATGTCGGCATAATTGAGCGTGACTTGTCCGGCCCGAAGTTTACGCGCCACTGCCTCGGCGGCTGCATGTTCGCCTTGAACATAAGCGGCAAGGCCGAATACGGTGTCATTGGCGATCGCCACGGCGTCGGCTTCATCGGCATAACCGATGATGACAAGCACCGGGCCGAAGATCTCCTCGCGGGCGATAGTCATGTCATTCGTCACGTTGGAGAAGACGGTCGGCTGCACATAGAAACCGGTGTCGAGCCCTTCGGGTCGGCCGAGACCACCTGTTATCAGCGTTGCACCTTCTTCGATGCCGACCTGGATCAGGTTCTGGATCTTGCGCCACTGTGCCTCGGAGGCGACCGGACCCATTTTCGCGTTACTTGCCGGGTGTCCGACAACCCACTGCGCTGCCGCCGTGCGCGCGAGATTGGCTACCTCATCCATTCGTGTAAATGGAACAAGCATCCGTGACGGCGCATTACATGATTGACCGCTGTTGAGCATCATTTGAGCCACGCCTGCCGCCACGGCTGACGGAAAATCGGCACTCGGCAAAAGGATGTTCGGCGACTTTCCGCCCAGTTCCTGGTGTACGCGTTTCACCGTCAGTGCAGCATTGCGCGCTACCTGGATGCCGGCGGGGGTGGATCCAGTAAACGAGACGAGATCGACTTCAGGATGGCCCGTCAGTGCGTCGCCAACACCTTTGCCGTCTCCATGTACCAGATTAAAAACACCGGCTGGTACACCGGCATCATGCATGATTTCGGTAAAGATCGTCGCCGAGAAGGGCGACACTTCAGAAGGCTTCACCACCATCGTGCAGCCTGTCGCCAACGCTGCGGCCACCTTGCAGGTCAACTGGTTGAGCGGCCAATTCCATGGCGTGATCAACGCACAAACGCCAATCGGCTCGCGTACGATCTCAGTGGTGCCCATCTCGTGTTCGAAACTGTATTTGGCTAACGCGGCGCGAGCGATTTGAATGTGGGCCAGGCCGGCCGTGACTTGCAATTGCTCGGCAAGCCATAGCGGTGCGCCCATTTCGTCGGACACTGCTGTCGCAAGATCCTGTGCGCGCAACTGGTAGGCCGCGATGATTCGATCAAAGAGTGCAAGACGCTCCTCAACCGATATTTGCGAGAACGTCTGGAAGGCGGCTCTTGCCGCCGCGACCGCTTTATCGACATCGAGGGGGCCGCCGAGCGCAACCTGGCCGGCAACCGTTTCGTCAGCCGGATTAATGACATCCATTACGATATTGCCAGCGGGCTCCACCCACGAGCCATCGATGTAAAACTGAAGATTTTCGCGCATTTTAGTCCTCGTCATATTGGGCTTTCCAAAACAGGTCAGGCCGTTGGGATCAGCGCTGCCGCGTCGATATCGAAGGCGCTTGGCCAATCGTCGAGAGTCGCAGAGAGGCGTTGATCAAAGGTCGCAATAAGGCATCGAAATGCGGCCATCTTGGGCGACCCTTACAAGGTATACGCGATAAACCTAGAGTCAATTAGGCACTTAAAGTAGCGTTGGTAGGTTCAGGGATACCGCGGGCAAACCTGCGAAGGCATTCACTCCGCCAGGCTTACCTGCGCGGCCTCGTCAAACTTCAACCGGGCCGTTTCAACCTCAGGCAATTTGTCGAGCGTCCATTTATGCAATTCGCGAAATGGCTGCTGCAGTGTTCGACCCAGTTGGGTGATCTCATACTGGACTGCCACGGGCGAAAACGAGATGACCTGGCGCGAGACAAGACCATTTCGTTCCAGTCGCCGCAGGCACTGTGTCAGGGCCTTCTGAGTGACGCCCTCGAGGCGACGCTTGATGGCGTTAAAGCGATGCGGCCCGTCATCAAGTACCGCCAGAACCATCATCGACCACTTGTCTGCGATTTGGTCGAACAGCGCCCGGCTTGGGCACTCCGACGAAAAACATTGCGGCTTTAATTCCAGCATCGAAGTTTCCTCATGTATACCTAGGCGATTCTAGGTGCCTAATTGACATTTGGTTTACAAAATATACTTATATGGTTTCCAAAAGCAAATGGAGTCCATCCAATGTCAAACCCAGATACCAGCGTTTTATTTCGTCCTCTTTCCATCCGCTCGCTTGAACTGAAAAACCGGATTGTCATGTCGCCGATGACCAGGCAATTTTCCCCAGAGGGCATCCCTGGTGAAGGTAGCGCTGCCTACTACCGGCGGCGGGCTGAGGGTCGGGTCGGATTGATTTTGTCAGAAGGCACCGTCATTAATCGTCCCGCTTCACGTAACGGTCCCGGTATTCCTTTTTTTCACGGTGAAGCAGCGCTGGCCGGATGGAAGAACGTGATCGATTCTGTTCACGCTGCCGGGGGCCGTATGGGGCCGCAACTCTGGCACACCGGCGCAGTGCGTGACGTCAGCGGCTGGGAGCCTGATGCGCCGGTTGAAAGCCCGTCTGGCCTCGATTCGCCAAACGTCCCTCGCGGTGTGGCGATGAGCGAGGAGGATATTGCAGACGCAGTTGCTGCGTTCGCCCAGGCGGCGGCGGATGCCAGGCGCCTGGGTTTCGACACCGTTGAGATCCATGGGGCGCATGGTTATTTGATCGATCAGTTCTTCTGGGCCGGCACCAATCTGCGCACCGATCGTTATGGCGGACCGACGATCAAAGAGCGCTCCCGTTTTGCCGCTGAGATCGTGTCTGCTGTGCGTCATGCGGTCGGGCCCGAATTCCCCATCATCATGCGCGTCAGTCAATGGAAGCAGCAGGACTTCGGGGTGCGCCTCGCCGAGACTCCTGCACTGATGGAAGACTGGCTGCTGCCGCTGGTTGAAGCGGGTGTGGATGTTCTGCATTGCTCACAGCGACGCTTCTGGGACCCTGAGTTCCCCGAAATTGATGGTGAGAACGGGCTGAACTGCGCGGGCTGGGCGAAGAAAGTCACTGGCGCCACGACCATCAGCGTCGGTTCGGTCGGGCTGGATAATGATGTTACTCACGCATTCGCCGGCAAGGGATCGACCCCTGCGAGCCTGGATCGGCTTGTCGAGCGAATGGAGCGCGAAGAGTTTGATCTGATCGCAGTAGGGCGTGTTCTGCTGAGTGACAAGGATTGGGTCGCCAAAGTGGAAAAAGGCGATTACGCAGATCTGAAGGGCTTCAATCCGGCATCTTTAGCCGAATTGGTTTAAGCCTTGGACCGGATTTCGGGCATCTACGTGCGAGTCGTAGAAGGCCCGGAGTCCGGGTGATACGGCGTCGCCACGGATGATGCCGAGCGATCTGGCAAGCGGTGGCGACCTGTCATGGGAAGGGGGGTTCAAGTATACCTGGTAGGGATTCAGTGCCTGATTGAAGCCAGGTATACAGCCTATATCATTGGTTTCTTTAACCATCGCCTCTACTGGAAGTTTGGAAGCGAGAAACAGGATTGATCATGACACCTATAAGCCAATCAGTGACGCCCATGAAAAACAACGTCACGCGGTTTACCTGCAATGGGTGTGGAACTTGCTGTAAAGAACGTCTTATCCCTCTGACGCTTCAAGAGGCCGAGGAGTGGTTAAATCGTGGCGGTAACGTCGCAGTCATACTCGAAGCTTTCGACACCTCAGTCTTCCCGTTGCCAGGGCACTACAACCACAGCGTGCAACGCGCGGTCGATGTGGCCAGTGGAGAGGCACGTATTCAGGTCATTGCCATTTTTGCGGGTAACGCACTGACCCAGTGTCCAAGTCTAGGGGAGGATAATCGCTGCACGATCTATGAAGATCGACCGCTGGTGTGTCGAATCTATCCGATGGAAATCAATCCATTTCTAACCCTGCGCCCCGAAGAAAAGGTCTGCCCGCCGGAAGTCTGGGAGTCGGGAGAGGTACTATGGTCTGACCGTGTAGTTGATCCTGTCCTGGAGGATCAGATTCAACGCTCCCGGCAGGCTGACCGCGACGATGCCAAGGCAAAAGTTTCAGTCTGCGCGGCGCTGGGGATAAGTGTTGCCGCTTGGAAAGGCAACGCGCTGGCTGTTTACTTAGCCGACCGTGCGCAATTGCAGCAGGCCATCAGTCTCGTTCGCGCGGGAGGCGACGTACCGGCCAATGTGTCCTGGAAAGTCCGCGTCGATGATGCAGACCTTCACACTCGTCTGCAGGGGGCAGGTGTTGAACTGGATCTTCGTGCACAGACTGAATACATCTTTCACTCGCTTTAGTCGGAGAGCTCAGTGCTTTGCCCGCTCCAGGGCGTGTGGATACCTTGGTCGTCGCTGACTCGCTTATTGCAGCGGCCCCACCACTTGCCGATAACGTTCTTCCCCCTGTGGTGTCTGGCGGGTCAGGCTGATTTCCAGGCCGATGGGATCGGCTTTACGGTTGCCGGCCAGCTGACGCCAGCCTTGGCCCGGTTCCCAGATGCGCACTTGCAGGTCGCTGACACCGGATAAGACGGCCACTGCTTTTTTGGGCGCAGGTAACGGGTATCGATCACTGGCTGCGGATGTGGCGCGGTACAGCGTGTCACCCTCCAGCCACCAGCGCACCCGTTGCAGACCGTTTTCGGGAAGGGCTGCGTTACGAATCACGTTCAGTTGAAAATCATGCTGGTCGGAGCTGCGAACGCTGATTGCGGCGAGACCGTCGGGCTGTTCGTCATCGTTCAAGGCTGGCGTTCTCAGTTCAACGCTGGCGCGCAGGGCCAGGTCGCGGTCCAGCTGGTTGAGTGTGCGCAACAACGCTTCGGTTTGTTCAGTGCTGGCCTGCAGATGGCTGTCGGCACGGCTCACGCTGTCGAGGCCGCGCCAGGCAATCAGGCTGACAATGGACATCAGCATGATCGCCACCATGACTTCAATGAGGGTAAAGCCGCGCTGGTGAGTTTTCATGGTGCATTTGCCACGCGTATCTGGCCGGTCGCCGTGCGTTGAATGTCGAGGCGGTGCTGGCCATCCGAAAGCTGCAGTTGCAAGGGCGAGGCAAACCATTCGGCATTCAGCACCACCGATTGCCTGGGGGTTACCCGCACGCTCATCGAGGGGGTTTCCCAGGCACGGGGACGCAGTTGCGGGTCGCTCATGAAGTGATCCCAGCCCTGGCCAGACTCGTGGCGCCGACTGAAGCGAAACCCTTTAGTGTCGGCCCTCCACGTGATGGGGCGGCCGTCGGCCCGGGCTTCGGCCTGGGCGATCTGCAGCATCTGGACCACGCGGTTGGCGTCCTTGCGCAGCAATTGCAACGGGTCGGGTTTGATGCTCAGGCTGATCGCCGCCGAGGCGATGCCGATGATCACCAGCACCACCATTAATTCGATCAGGGTGAAGCCTTGTTGATTGGCCTTGGTCATGACACAACGCTCCTTCGTCGTGGGTCTCTCCTGTAGACTGCCCGGCAGGACAACAAGGAGGTTTTGTCTTGGTCGCTATTTTTCGTTTGACCGCGCCGCGAGTGGTGCAGGCAGTGGCATTGGCCGCGGCGCTCGCGGGGGTGCTGGTCTGGTCTTCCGTGTTGCTGACGTCGGCCGAGTCCCAGGTGCCGCCGGTCGAGCCGCCGGTTTTGGCCGCTCGCCCGGATACCCCTGCGTTGCAGTGGTTTTCCAACCAGCCGGCGGTGGTGGACATCAAGGTCTCCGGCCTGATGGCCGGCGCGCGCGGGGCGGTGGCGATCCTGAGCCTGAACGAGGGGCCGCCGCGCAGTTTTCGGGTGGGCGAGTCATTGGCCCAGGGTGTGCGCCTGGCGGCGATCGAGGGCGATGCAGTAGTGATTGAGCGGGGCACGCAGCACACCCGCATCAAGGTCAGCACGCTGCCGGACTCGGTGGTGCTACCGCGCTTGACCCGACCCTGAACGCTCATTGGGGCGTTGCCTTCGGCGGGTTGAGCAGCGTTTCCACCCGCGCCAGCGGCGGCGCCTCGCGCTTGCGCTCCGACACCAGCAGGGTGACGCGCATCAGGCGTCCATCGGCGCTCGGTGCGATGCTCTGTTCGCAACGCAACAGCAAGCGGCCCTGATCACAGTCAAACGCTTTGTGCCCCCTGGGCAGGCGTCCCTCCAAGCGCAGTTCGGCGAGCCTGCCCTGGGCCGACAGCAGCGCCATCGAGCGGTCGCGCAGCAACCCATTGCTCTGGGTCATCAAGCCTGCAACGCGGACCGCCGCCGCCATCGCCACGGCAATGATCGCCAAGGCCACGAGCACCTCGATCAATGTAAAACCCTGCTCCTTGCGCGACAGCTCCATGGGTCACTCTTGGCGTAAAAACACGCCGTAGAGTAGCACTCAGGGAGCCGCGGGCAGCGGCCAATTATTTTTGCTATCCAGATAGTTAGTTTTGTTACACTGCGCGCCGAATTAGGATCGAGCCAAGGATGGTGGATATGGATTTCGCGCGCATCAAATATGGGCCTCGCGCCCGCCACGCTCAGCAAGGGTTCACGCTGATCGAGATCATGGTGGTGGTGGTCATCCTCGGCATTCTGGCGGCGATTGTCGTGCCTAAAGTGCTGGACCGTCCGGACCAGGCCAGGGCGATTGCGGCCAAGCAGGACGTCGCCGGCCTGATGCAGGCGCTCAAGCTTTATCGCCTCGACCACGGCACCTATCCCAACATGAACCAGGGCCTCAAGGTACTGGTCGAGCGCCCGGCAGATGCAAAAAATACCAACTGGCGTTCTTACCTGGAGCGCCTGCCCAACGACCCCTGGGGCCGTCCTTACCATTACTTGAATCCCGGCGCGAACGGCGAAGTCGACATCTTCTCCCTCGGTGCCGACGGACAGCCTGATGGCGACGGTGTGAATGCCGATATCGGATCCTGGCAGCTCTAAGCGCGGCCATGAAATCATACTCGCCCACCGGGGCGAAACAGCGCGGCATGGCGATTATCAGCGCGATGCTGATCGCGGCGGTGGTCGCTGTGTTCGCCGCCGGCATGCTCACCCGCCAGAGCGTTTTTACCCGTTCGCTTGAGGCCGAGCAGGCGCGAGTGCAGGGCAGTGCATCACTGCTGGGCGGCCTGGAAGTCAGCCGGCGATTGCTCCGGGACGCCCGTGAGCAGGATGTGCTGACGCGGCTTGACCAGCCATGGGCCCGGCCGATCAACACCGCTCAGGACGGCGAATTCGAAGGCCGCCTTGAGGACCTGCAAGGCAAGTTCAACCTGCGCAATTTAATCGCCCAAGAGTCTGTTGATCTCGGGCAGATGCGCAGCTTTGAGCGGTTGTGCGAGATGATCGGTGTCGAGGCCCGCCTGGCGCAGCGCATCAGCCAACGCGTGATTGCAGCCTACCCACATAGGCCGGTTGCCTCAACAGTGGGGCAGCCACCCCCGCCATTACCCGCCACCCAGCCGATGCTGCGCAGTCTTGATCAATTACGCGGTATCGAAGGCCTCAATGAGCGGGTCCTGGCGCGGCTCGAGCGTTACGTCAGCATTCTTCCGGTCAACACCTGGGTCAACGGCAATACGGCCAGCGCTGAGGTGCTGGCCGCGGTGGTGCCGGGTTTGTCCTGGGCGCAGGCCAAGGCGTTGGTCGCCGAGCGCGATCGCGGCCAGTGGTTTATCAACCGCGGCGACTTCGTTAACCGTGCGCGATTGCCCAACTTGAACGTGGATCACCTCAACGTTGGGATCACCAGTGAGTGGTTCCTGCTCCAGGGGCATGCCCGCCGCAATCAGCGCCG
>Ga0209173_100585_pt1 | contig 15610 bp, 15 predicted proteins | sample SynthPrep_16_END_FD_187206 | JGI IMG/M metagenome (GOLD analysis project Ga0209173, IMG submission 187206) | Synthetic microbial communities from Ohio, USA - SynthPrep_16_END_DS12_MetaG (SPAdes) (version 2) | ecosystem: Engineered > Bioreactor > Aerobic > Activated sludge | place: USA: Ohio... | reverse complement strand
GGCTCAGGGGGAGTTGGCGCCATCGTCGGGGATGGGGATCATTTTTAGGTTGTCGTACAACTTGGTGGTGGGATTTGTAACGTGTTTGGTGGGAGGGGGCAAGGGGTTGTTTTAGTTTGATTGGCTAAGAGTGCCTACTGAAGCGGCTTCCACCGAAATTCGTAGGGGGACCCGGGAATGGGACGGATAGCTCTAATTCAGCTGGTCGTTAGAAGGAGATCGTATGAGTCTTCTGGCGGAAGCGTTCCAGCGTGTTTTCGGCAACTAGGTCGGAAAGGGACGGATTTTTGGTTTGGAATAGATCGCTTTTGTCCCAACAAATGGAGATAAGTCGAATAATTCGTGATGGTCGAGAACGGCTGTTCGCGAAAGATCGCTTTCGGCCAGAAGCGGACACTACCAGTCCATATTTGCCACTTGATCAGCGACATTGGAAAGATACTCAACCAAGTTTTCCATCTCCTCTAGTGAGGCCATAGCACGGGAGTAGGTCCCATCCGCGCAAAATGTCAAAATTGTTGGCAAGCTGCTGCCTTGAATGTACAACTGTGCCGGGACTCTTTTTTCTGACCAAAGGAGCTTAATGAATATATCGACCACGCCAAACGCCAACTCATAATCGAAATTTAGGTTACTACCGAGAGAGAATTTTTTACTTCCAATTTTTTCTGGTAACAAAACCGGAACGGCACCCGCCGAGGAATGAAATGAGAAAGCTTCGCCACCTTTTCCAAAAGCGCCATGAGCTATATAGTTTCTTAGCTCCTGCCGCAAAGAAAGCGCACTATCAAATAGAGATTTCTCTTCTGTACCCGTTATATCGAACACAGCTTTAAACTTTCGTGACCAATCCGCCGCGGCCAATTCTGCCACTTCACTTGCTGTTGTGACAGCTCCAGTTAATATCGCCACATGTATGAGCACGTGCTCGGTCCAGCTGAAAAATGACTCAATAGCAGAAATCCCCAACCAGTTCGCCTCTCGTTTGAGATTTGAATTCGCGCCTCCAAAGACCCAAATACCCAATGGCAAATTTCTCTGCTTAACCTTCAAAGCGTGCAGCACGCTCTCAGCAATCGATTCAGAACACTTAGATGTGTAGGCCTCCCTCATGAATTCAAATCGGCAAAAAAGCGGAATACTGTTATTAATTACGTTCACTTCAGAAAGTTCTATCGCCTGACGAGCAAGATGATCAAAAAATGGAGTCGCTGCCTTTACAGCTTTCTGAACACGAGTCGCAATTTCTTCTGCCGCAGCTCCTTCGCTTTTAGGATCATGAGCATAAAGACCAAACCCTAACTTGCCATGCTCAAGCAAAAATGCCTTACCATTAAAATCGATGGGAATTGACCAATCTATTTTTTCAAAACGACCAAGATTTTTAAATCCCAGCAAATCCACCAGCAAGAAATAAACCAGATAGTATGGCGGTAGCTTTCGTTTCGTAAGCACATGTTTGCGGTTAAACAAAAAGTGCTTATCAGCTTTTGTGTTGTCATCGGCAGCCTTAATTACCCCAAGCGCTCGCTGCGCCGAGTGCCGAATCATCTCAATACTTTCAGGCGTCATGTCTAACCCCAACTACAATTTCGACCGAAGCCATAATCCCATGCATTAGAACGCCAAATTCCTCCTCAATACAGCCGAAAGCGGTGAAAAAAAGGAACGAACTATTTTCTAAAAAATCGCCCCCTTTTGGAGAAATTAGCAATTCTGCTTTCTTAATTACCTATATGTAGTTATCTTACCTGCCAAGGTTATCTAGTTGGTTCCTTAGTCGCTCAAGCTCTTCTCTTAATTCTAAATTCTCTTTTTCCAGCATCTTTGTCCGAACAGCTTTTTTGTTTGTGTTGGCTGGTATTGATAACAGTGTCTCAAGCTCATCCTTGTATGGCATTATTGGTTGATAAAGCTGGTGATATGCCCTGCCAACTGCGCCTCTGTAGAGTTGTAGCTCTGGACTATCCCTCCCTACCAATAGAGTATGCCTAGTGGCGATCCCTGGGTAAGGATCAATGAATACGATTTTGCTGATTCCAAGTTGATAGGCTTTCTTAGCGCAGAGTTCGCATGGACTAGCTGTAGTAAATAATATTCCGCCTCTAAGTTTCATCCCGCCATGCTTTGAAATTTGAAGGAATGCATTCTCTTCTGCGTGTAGTGAGCGTGTGTGAACTTGGTTTTTTTCACCATCTATTTCATTTTGCATATCCTTAAAGCAAAAAGACAAATTGCGACCTTCCAACAGGGGGGACTTTCTTAGCTTGTCAAATTTTCCATGCAAAACCTCTCTAAACTTACTATCATTTCTTTCATACTCACTGTATGCGTAAGTGTCTTGACCAAGAAGTAAGTCTTCGGCATTTCTGAGAAGGCAAGGCACTTGCCCTTGTGGTGTATTGTTCCATCCAACTGACTTGACAGAAAATTCTTCGTCAGTAACAGCTGCTCCCACCTGCCTGGATATGCAGCCAGAACTTTGCTTGACCGTGTAAGCAATTTGCATGCAACTTTCTATAGATGTTGGCATTACCAAGCCCGGATGCTGTATTAAAGAAATATACCAAGCAAGTTGGCATTTAAGCTCAACATTATTGAATTGTTCTTTTCTAGGGTTGTGTATGTGTATATCGGATATTTCTATGCATTTCTGTATATTCTGAGAAATAAACTTGCTATAGCCTGAAAGTTTGCTCGGATACTCTTTCTCATCAAGCTCTTTTATTTGAGATTCAGAAAACTTATGAGTACTGCGGAGATGGGTAAGCCTATTGTCATTTTCTGTATTTATTGAAACCAGATAAAAACCCGCATAACGCTCCTTAAAGAATATTGCCTCATACGGATTCCTGATAGCGTCAATCACAATAAAGCAGGACTCATTATTTTTCCGGGCCACGTGGTGCGCTGATTTTATTACTTTATTTATAGTTCTTGGAAAATGAAAAACTTTTGAATCGTCAAATTTAGAGCTATTTACCTGTCCTGAGGCTCGAATGTTGTCGCCTGCACTCTGATATATTTTTGTGTACGCATCAATCGAAATATTTTTTAAGACATCGCGTATCTTGTTTGAAAAAAGCGGCAATCTCCTGAAATACAGATCAAAAGCGAACTCCTGCTTAACTTCGATTTCATCAAGTGTTTTTTCAGGGCTTCTGAGGTATTCAGATATTTCGATATGCAAATCTTCATATTCTTCTTTTATTTCTCTCAGAAACTCGGAAGTCTTATGCATATCTCTAACCATCACGTCAGAAATAAAGCGGCAAAATTCTGGAAAATTTAAGGCAAGGATGTATCTAGTTATAACAGTTCTAACTTGAAGGCACTTAAATGGTTGCCATCGGTGCTCAATGAACTTCTTTATTATTCGATGTTTTCTTAGTTCATTATTTGTAATTCCGGGATACGCACTCTCTGGGAGTTCAATGGAGGCATTGCAAAGAATTTCTGCTGATGTAGAGCAGCCTGAACCAGTTCTTCCAGTCAAACCAATTACAACAAATCTTTTATTCTCTTTGTAAACGCTTTCAATAGCTCTGGATGATGGATTTCCTGAGAGTTCTGACATATGCTTTTCCATGCGTGATTTTTAGGGAACTGTCAGCTGTTACTTTGGTTGGTTGTGAGCCATTCAGACGTATTGAGCGTAGCGGAACCTATCGATAATGGCTATCTGACAGTTTCCACTGCTGCGCCTACCAGTTGCGTCATCGACCGCCACTTCATTTGCCCATCTTTGGACCGAAAAAGGGGGCAGGACCAACCCTTATATAACAGACAGTCTGCCTCATGGCCGTTAGCGGTCGATTGCGAACGTCCGCTTCTGGCCGAAACCAGCCCTTTATTTCCCATACCGGTCTACCATGCCACCCCGGCAGTGGTTCCACGCGCTACCGATCTCAATCTCAAGGTATCGCCCATGACCTCGTTCACCCGCACCACCCCATCCCGCACCTTATCCGAGGCATCCCAATGAGCATCGACCAAATCAGCCTCCCAAAAGGCGTAGGCCCGCAAGCCATCAAACTCCTCGACGCCATCACCGGTGCTGACACCAAAGAAGACCTGAACCGCGCAGGCGGCAAAGCCGAAGGTTTTGTATTGGGTCTGGAAAGCGCCAAGGCCATCAAAAGCCAAATCGCCGAGTCGCTGTATGTGGCATACGACGACGCGGCGAGTAATCGGTTGGGTGAGTTGAAGGGCTAGTACCGCAGGACCGCGTTGGGCTCTACGCCCGAGGTGTTTCGCGGTCCATCAGTTTGCCGATCAGCAGCACACTCAATTCGCTCAGTTGGTGTATGGCCAATGCCACGTCGCGGTCTTTGCCGGTCAGTTCGTCGGACAGGTCGAGCAGCAGGGCGCTGACGGAGGAAACGGTTTCGTAGCTGTTGGCGATCAGGATTTCGCTGCTGACGCCGGAGGTGACGCTGAAGAGGGCGGTTGCCTCTGGGGCAGTCTCGGCATCAGTGCCGGGATTGAGGTAGTGATCAATGGCGCGTTGGGCAGCCTGGTGGAGTTTTTGATCCGGCTTGTTTGGCGGATTCGGCGTTATCTTGAACATATAAGTATTCCTGAGTCGGGCCGCCACCTTGTCGCTACTAAACGAAAGGGTGGCAGCTGTGCGCAGGTTAGTAGACCGGTGAATACTTAAAGCCGGCGCGCCCGAGGGCGCCCTACGCACAGCCACCATCAAGCACAGACAAGACGTCTGGAAGATGAGGTTCATGCACGTAAGTATTCAAAGCAGGGCTACTAAACCCGATCACTGAGTTTTCAGCGACCGAGCAACCTTAGAGATGACCACCCAGGTGCACAAGCCGGCGGATTCTGACGCAAGCGTAGGCAAAGGAGCAAGGTGCTACGGCCTACGCAAATCTCCTTTATCCCGCAAATGGAACCGTTCAAACCGTGCTCCAACACTTCGGCGGTGGCCGCGAACAATTGCCAGTCGGACGTTTCCGAAATCTGTATTTCCATAAAGTTTCGCCGAGAGGTACTTGTCGTAGAATGTGACAAAACCTGCGCAGCTTTCAAAGGAATGACCCCCCTGGCAACGCGCGCAACGACCTGCCGTGCCCGTTATGGAAAACCTATGCGCTCTTATCGCCTGTTGTACGTGTTACTGGCCCTGATCCTCAGCGGCTGCAGCATTCCGTATCAAACACCCGAAGCCCGGCAGCAAATCGAGCACGACCTGCAGATTGCCCCCGGTTCGGTGCGGGCCCTGAGCCAGACCAACTGGTGCTACTTGCCCTACGGCTCGGAGAATGGCGGCGATGGCCAGTGCCGTGCCACTCAGGGGCTGGGCGTTCTGGTGGACGATGGCTTGATTCTGAGCACCTATTCCAGTGGTCGTTATCAGCGCTTTATCACACTGCGTACCCGCGATGTGCTGTGCGTGAAAACCTTTCGCAGCCGTGAAGCCGCCGCGGCGTTTTTCGCGTTCACTCGGGCGGGGGCCGCGCAGATCATTCCGCTGACGGCCGAGGGGCAGTTCAATACGCCGGTGAAAATCCAGTTTCTGGATTACCTGCTCGGTGAGAACCAGCCGGGCGATCTGACGACCGACAGGACCTATGTGCGTGACACCGGCAAAAATGCCTACTCCGTCGGGATCATTCCAGGTACGAAAATTCCGTATGTGTCTGCGGTGGCGGCGACGGAAGTGTTCAATCCCTGTCCGGAAAAGTAGTCGCCGGCAGTAACCCAGCGCGTATGAATCACTATCAAGGAGAGCGACATGGCGGGTGGCGAGATTGGGTGTGGTTCGTTTCAGGGCAGCGACAAGTCGGGGTCGGCCTTTGAGGCGGTGCTGGACGCGCTGCCGTTGCAGGCGCGGGACTGGGTCGAGGCGGCCAGGCAGCAGCTGGACTCGGCTGACGTTGTGCTGCTGGAGGTTGATCATGCGCAGGGCTTGCTTCCCTTTTTGAAGGACTACCAAACACGCTTGATCGCCGAGATCGGGCACGATGATTGGGAGCGGGCCGCGCGGGATGAAGCGGCATCCCTTGATGATGTAGCTGCCAAGTGGGGTGTGGGCAAGGGCTGGCGACTTTATTGTGTACGGGATCTGGTCCGTGCTTGTGAGCAATCGGCGGTGGAGCAGCAGCCTGTTTACATCGCGTTCAGCTAGGGCATCTGTGGCGGGGCACGGAGCAAAGAAAAATACACTTTTTGCTGCGCGGGGCGTCCAACCCTGAAACCGCCGTCAAGGCTTTCATCTCCAGGCAGCTGCTTTCAGCTAAGGACCGATTATGGTGACGTTGTTTATTTTTCTTCTGGCCTGCGGTGCTGCTGCGAGCACCGGCATTATCTTCAAACCGGGCGACTGGTACGCCACCCTGGTCAAACCCAGCTTCACCCCTCCCAACTGGCTGTTCCCGGTCGCCTGGACAATCATCTACCTGCTGCTGGCTTGGGCCGGCTACCGCCTGACCCTGATTCCCGGCAGCGAAATCGTGCTGGCTCTATGGGCTGCACAGATCGCCCTCAACACCCTGTGGACGCCGGTGTTCTTCGGCGCCCACCGGATTTTCGCCGGGATGGTGATCATCACGCTGCTGTGGCTGGTAGTGGCCGCCATGGTGCTGCTGACGGTGCGGCTGGATTTGATCACCGGGCTGATCCTGTTCCCGTACCTGGTGTGGCTCAGCGTTGCGGCTGCGTTGAATTTCTCCATCCTGCGCAATAACCGCTGAGCCTGGCGGCGTGGGCAGAGGGCGGAAACATCATTGCCATGATGCCCACGCACACTGGCCAAGGTGAACATCTCTTTTAGAGATAGAGGGAATATCGAATTGGGAACTCACACGCTGTGGCCTGCTGAAGAACATGAACTGGCGCAAATGCAGCGCTTTAACCAGAAGCTCGCCTGGATGCCGCGTTTTCGCATCCGCAACCGCGTGACGCCCCGGGTGATCCAGGCGCTGTTGCGCTCCAGCCAGATGGTGGCCGGCAACAAGTTGCTCAAGCATGGCCTGCACGCTGAAAGCCGGCGGGTGGGCTCGGTGCCGGTGCGCATCATCCGGCCGAAGGGCAAGGCCAGGGGCGTGGTGCTGGATATCCATGGCGGCGGCTGGGTGATCGGCAATGCGCAGATGAATGACGACCTCAACGTGGCCATGGTGAATGCGTGCGAGGTGGCGGTGGTGTCGGTGGATTATCGGCTGGCGGTGAATACGCCGGTCGAAGGGATTCTGGAAGACTGCCTGGCCACGGCGCGCTGGTTGCTGGCGGACTGTGAGGAGTTCGCCGGCCTGCCGGTGATCGTTGTCGGCGAGTCTGCCGGGGGGCACCTGGCGGCGGCCACGCTGCTGGCGCTGAAGCAATCGCCCGAATTGCTGGCGCGGGTGAGCGGGGCGGTGCTGTATTACGGCGTCTACGATTTGACCGGTACACCGAGCGTACGCACGGCGGGGCGGGAAACGCTGTTGCTGGACGGGCCGGGCATGGTGGAGGCGCTGCGTTTGCTGACGCCGGGCCTGAGTGACGAGCAGCGTCGGCAGCCGCCGTTGTCACCGTTGTATGGCGACCTTGCCGGGCTGCCACCAGCGCTGATGTTTGTGGGGGAGCTGGACCCGTTGCTGGACGACACGCTGCAGATGGCCGAGCGATGGGCGGGGTCCGAGGTGTTTTTGTTACCGCAGGCGGCTCATGGGTTTATTCATTTTCCGACGGCGATGTCGGGCCGTGTGCTGGCTTACAGTCGCGAGTGGATAACGGGTCGTTTACGCTCGGTTGGTTGATATTGGATTTTTACAACAAGGCCACATGGAAAGATGAAAATAAGAAAGTCGTTCATCGCGTCGCTGGGGATTTTATCGCTGGTTCAAACATCACTGTCCTTTGCGGACAACGCTAACGGGAAAAACATTTATCTGCAGCGATGCGCCGTGTGCCACGGCGCGGATATCAAAGGCACGGGACCCTTGGCGAATAAAAGCAATCCGCCTACGCCTGACCTGACAACGGCTACTTTCAAAAAACGCTTGAGTGATTATCCGGGCGTTATCGTGTCGTCCGTCATTCTTCGTCCAAATGGCGACCTGATTCCCAGAACGTTGCGGGAGAACGGTGTGAGGTTGTCACCGTTCACCTGGAAAGTTCAGGACTTCCGCGACTTGAATCAGTACATGAGTGGAGTGATTTCAAAAAGCCGATGATGATGCTCGTTCCCACGCTCTGCGTGGGAATGCATCCCGTGACGCTCCGCGTCACCAACAGCGGGACGCAGAGCGTCCCAGGCGGCATTCCCACGCGGAGCGTGGGAACGATCAGTCAGCAACCGGTCAACGCTACCTGCGGACGCTCGCCTGCAAAGAAGAACGGCCGCAACCGCACACCCACGCTATTACCGACAAACGCCGCCACCAGCCACACCCAGCCATGCAGGCTACCCGAGGCAATCCCGCTGAAGTACGCGCCGATGTTGCAGCCGTACGCCAGGCGCGAGCCGTAACCCAGCAGCAACCCACCGATCACCGCGGCGAACACCGAGCGTGCCGGAATCTTCAGGCTTGGAGCGAAACGCCCGGCCAGGCCCGCAGCCAACAGCGCACCAAGGATGATGCCGATGTCCATTACGCTGGTAACGTCTTCCCACACCGGCGCCGCCAGGGCCTTGGCATTGCCCGGCATTTGCCAGAACGCCCAGCTGCCTACGTCTACGCCCAACCCGCCGGCAACCTTGGCGCCCCACAGCGCGAACGCCGAAGTGATACCCCATGGCCGCCCGGCCAGTGCCAGGGTGGCGTAGTTGAGCAGGGCCAGGCCAATTGCGCCCCACACCAATGGCCATGGCCCGCGCAGGAAGCGGCGCAGGCCCTGGTGTTCGCTGGTGACACCGGCTTCGAGCTGCCCGTGACGGCTTTTTTCCAGGCGCACGGTGACTGCCGCGATGATCCCGAACACCGCCAGGCTCAGCAGCAACGCCGGCACCACGCCGAAGCTTTTGACGATGGAAACCGCCGGGAACGAAGGCAGCGAGAACCACCAGTCGACGTGGTGAGTCGCGATCAACGAACCGCAGATAAAGAAGAACAAGGTCACCAGCATGCGCGCGTTACCGCCGCCTACGGTGAACAGGGTGCCGGACGCACAGCCGCCGCCCAGTTGCATGCCGATGCCGAAGATGAATGCCCCGAACACCACCGAAACCCCGGCCGGCGCCACCAGCCCGACCACGGGTTGGCCGAACAACGTGCCGGCTCCCAGCGCGGGGAAGAACAGCACCACGGCAATCGCCAGCATCACCATCTGCGCACGCAAGCCCGCGCCACGCCGGTCGGTGATGAACACCCGCCAGGCCGAGGTGAAGCCGAAGGCAGCGTGGTACAGCGTCAGGCCCAGTGCGGCGCCGACCACCAGCAACAGCACTTGGCGCGAGCCGACGCTGTTTTGCAGGAAGACGGCGCCGAACAGCAGGATGGTAAACGCCAGCAATGGCGCGAGCGGCTTGCGCGCTGGGGTTGTGGACAGGGAAAGGCTCATCGGGAATCTCGGGTGATGTGGGTTAAGGGCGAGGTGGCGAAGTATAAACCTCGCGCTCCGCCACTGGCGCCTTGAAAAGCAACGCCAGCGCCACGATCACCGACAGCGCCACGGCCACTGCGCCCGCCAGATACACCGATGCCACTCCGGCCACGCCGGCCAAGGCGCCGATCAGCGGGGTGCTGACCCCCAGCGAAATATCCAGGAACGCCACATACGCACCCATCGCCAGGCTGCGGGATTGGGGCGGCGCGCGCTTTATCGCCTCTACCCCAAAGCCGGGAAACGCCAGGGAGTAGCCGAAACCGGTCAGCGCCGCGCCCAGGTAGGCAGTCAACGCGCTGTCCGCGCCCCAGATCAACAGCTGCCCGGCGGCTTCGATTATCACGCACACCAGCGCGACCTTGGCACCGCCGATCTTGTCGGGCAGGTGCCCGAAGAAAATCCGCGCGCCGATAAACGCCAGGCCAAAGGCGGTAAACGCCAGTGACGCATTGCCCCAGGCCTTGGTGGCAAACAGCAGCGCGATAAACGCGGTAATCACGCCAAACCCGACGCTTCCAAAGGCCAGGCCCAACCCCGGTACCCACACCGAGCGCAGCACCTTGAAAAACGAGGTGCGCCGCAGGCTGGTGGGCGCAACGCCTTGCGCTCCGGCGACGATGGCCAGTGCCAGCAGCGGAATCACCATGGTCCCGACGGCGATCCCGCTGAAACCCCACTGGCTATTCACCGCCACTCCCAGGGGCGCCCCCAGGGCAAACGCGGCGTAGATTGCGATGCCGATCCAGGCCATGACCTTGCCGGTATTTTGCGGCCCCACCAACCCGACACCCCAGCCCATCGAGCCGGTCACGATCAGGCTTTCCCCCAGCGCCAGCACCACGCGCCCGGCGAGCAACACCCACACCGAGACCACCGGTGATGCCACAAACGCCAGGGACGCGAGGTAGATCAAGCCGGAGCTGGCCGCCACCAGCATGCCCACAAGCATGGCGCGCTTGGGGCCGCGCATATCGGCAAAATTGCCGGCCCAGGACCGCGACAACAATGCCCCGGCAAACTGCGCACCGATCACCACGCCCACCACCAGCGGGTCCATGCCCAAGGTGTTGTGCAGGTGCAGCGGCAGCACCGGCAGTTGCATGCCGATGATCAGGAACCCGACAAACACCGCCAGGGTGATAGGCAGTAATTTCAGTACCACTGGGCTTACCAATCCAGACATGAGTTGAATCCTCTGACGGGCATCAGCCCAGGCGAACGGAAAGCTCGACGTCGTCACCGATCGGCACCGACAGGTAGCCGTTTGCTGGCGAACGCACCCGGGCCAGGTAGTCGGGGCAGTAGTCGGTGTTGTCGGCGATGATCAGCGCGCCGGGCTTGAGGCGGCTTTCCACCAGGTTCAACACGTCGCCATACAGCGCCTTGGCGCCGTCGAGCAGCAGCAGGTCGACGCTGTCGGGCAGGCCGGTGGCCAGGGTGACCAGGGCATCGCCTTGGCGGATCTCCACAAGGTCGCTCACGCCGCCTTGCTCCAGGTGTTGCCGGGCGAGAGCGATCTTCGAGGGCTCGAACTCGCTGCTGATCAGCGTGCCGCCGCCGTTGTCCCGCAGGGCGGCCGCCAGGTGCAGGGTGGACAGGCCGAACGAAGTACCGAACTCGACGATGGCCTGCGCTTTGCTGCTGCGTGCGAGCATGTACAGCAGGGTGCCGGTGTCGCGGGAGACGGGCAACCACAGGTCTTTCAGCATGCCGTAGAGTGCCAGGTAGTCGGTCTTGCTGCGCATCAGGCGGTCGCGTTCTTCGTGGGTCACTGTGTTGATGACGGGGCTGGTGGCGGCATCGGCCTGTGTGTACAACCGTTCAATCAGGGCCGCCATCGGGGCCGAGGTAAGCGTATTCATGGGGATGTCCTGCTGCAGGTTGAGCGCCGTGAGGCGCCGGGCTAGTATGCGAATGATTCGTCGCATTTAAAGTATGCGAACAATTCGTCACATTCGCTATTCGCATTCCAACGGCCGCAGGAACGCCCCATGACCGATCGCCAGACCTCGCAGATTTCCTCACGCAAAGAGCCCAAACAGGCGCGATCCACCGGGTTGGTGACGGCCATTCTCGAAGCGGCTATTCAGGTTTTGGCCAAGGAAGGTGCCAGCCGTTTCACCACCGCACGGGTCGCGGAAAAGGCCGGGGTCAGTGTGGGTTCGGTGTACCAGTACTTTCCCAACAAGGCAGCCATCCTGTTTCGGCTGCAGACCGATGAGTGGCAGCAAACCTCGCAGATGCTCAGCCGCATTCTGCAGGACGTAAGCCAGCCGGCCCTTGAGCGGTTGCGGGCGTTGGTGCATGCGTTTATTCGTTCGGAATGTGAGGAGGCGCAGATGCGCGTCGCCCTGAGCGACGCCGCGCCACTGTACCGTGATGCGCCCGAAGCCCATGAGGTTCGCGCAGAAGGGCAACAGATTTTCCAGGCGTTTATGCTGGAACTGCTGCCGCAGGTGCCTGAAGCCACCCGCGCCCTGGCCTGCGATTTGATCGCCACCACCTTCAGTTCGGTGGCGAAGGAATTCTCGGGAAGCCCGCGCACCGAGGCGCAAATCACCGCCTATGCGGACGCCATGGCGGATATGTTCGGTGCGTACGTGACGGTGCTGAACCAGACAGCACGATGACCCGCAGGGCGGGCCATCGTTTGCAGCGCTTGCCTTAGCGGCGGTTCAGCCACACGGTCTGCGCGTTGCAGAATTCCCGCACACCGAAGTGCGACAACTCCCGCCCGAAGCCGCTCTTTTTCACACCACCAAACGAGACCCGGGGATCGGACACGCTGTAGGCGTTGATAAAGATCCCGCCGGTTTCCAGCTGGTTGGCGATGCTGCGTGCCTTCTGCGGGTCGGTGGTGAACACACTGGCGGTCAGGCCGAACTCACTGTCGTTGGCGAGGGCCACGGCGTGGTCCGCATCGCGGGCGGTGATGATGGAGGCGACCGGGCCGAACAGTTCCTGTTTGAACGAGGTCATCTGGTCGGTGACGTTGGCCAGCACGGTGGGGGCGTAGTAGTTGCCCGCGCCTTCGACTTTGCTGCCGCCCAGCAGCAGGGTGGCGCCTTCGGCCAGGGTGGCCTGGACCTGGCCGTCGAGTTCGTCCCGCAGGTCGAAGCGGGCCATCGGGCCGATGTAGGTCTCGGTGGCGGTCGGGTCGCCCATCACCAGGTTGCGGCTGGCTTCGAGGAATTTGGCGGTGAAGGCTTCCACCACGCCTTCTTCGATGATCAGGCGCTTGGCGGCGGCGCACACCTGGCCGGAGTTCTGGAAACGGCCGATCAGGGCAGCTTGCACGGCTTCGTCGAGGTTGGCGTCGTTGAGTACAATGAACGGGTCGGAACCGCCCAGCTCCAGTACGCATTTTTTCAGCGCGGCCCCGGCCTGGGAACCGATGGCCATGCCGGCGCGCACGCTGCCGGTGAGGGTCACGGCGGCGATGCGCGGGTCGGCGATGGCTTTGGACACGCCGTCCTGGGTGACGTTGATCACTTCGAACAGGCCATCGGCAAAGCCGGCGCGCTGGAAGGCTTGTTTCATCAGGTACGCGCTGCCCATCACGTTAGGCGCGTGCTTGAGCACGTAGGTATTGCCGCTGAGCATGGTTGGCACCGCGCCGCGCAGCACTTGCCACACCGGGAAGTTCCACGGCATTACAGCGAGGATCGGGCCCAGCGGGCGGTATTCGATCTGGGCGGTGCCGTTGTCCACCAGGGTGGCTTCCGGGGCCAGCATGGCTGGGCCGTGGGCCGCATACCACTCGGCGAGTTGCGCGCATTTTTCGATTTCGCCACGGGCCTGGGCGATGGGTTTGCCCATTTCCAGGGTGATCATCTGGGCCATTTCTTCGGCCTGGTCGCGCAGGGTGCTGGCCAGGGCCAGCAGTAATTCGGCGCGCTGGGCGACGGGGGTATTGCGCCCGTTGCGGAAGGCGTTGATCGAGCGGGTCAGGGCGGCATCCAGCTGCGCCTCGGTTTCGTACGGGTAGCTGGCGACCGTTTCACCGTTGGCGGGGTTGATCGACAAGGCGTGGGTCTGGGAAGAAATGGGGTTCATGGCACCGTCCTGCGCAGTGAATGGGATGGAGGCCAGCGTACGGGGCTGTATCTTTTTCGGAAACTGAATAATATTAAGCAATACGTTCACGTTTGGAGAATGACTTGGATCTGGTCCAGCTGGAAATTTTCAAAGCCGTTGCCGAGCAAGGCAGCATCAGCGCTGCCGCGCAATTGATCCATCGCGTGCCGTCGAACCTGACCACGCGGATCAAGCAATTGGAGCAAGACCTGGGCGTGGACTTGTTTATTCGCGAGAAGAGCCGGCTGCGGTTATCGCCAGCCGGGTGGAATTTCCTCGGCTATGCCCGGCGCATTCTGGATCTGGTGCAAGAGGCCCGGGCGACGGTGGCGGGGGAGGAGCCCCAGGGCGCGTTTGCGTTGGGCTCGCTGGAGAGTACGGCGGCGGTGCGTATCCCGGCATTGCTCGCGGCGTATAACCAGAAGCACGCCAAGGTCGAGCTGGACCTGACCACCGGGCCGTCCGGCACGATGATCGAGGGTGTGTTATCGGGGCGGCTGGCGGCGGCGTTTGTCGATGGGCCGGTGCTGCACGCGACGCTGGAGGGCGTGGCGGTGTTCGAGGAGGAGATGGTGGTGATTGCGCCGTTGCATCACGCGCCGATCACCCGGGGGCGGGATGTGAGCGGGGAGAGCATCTACACGTTTCGTTCGAACTGTTCGTACCGGCATCACTTCGAGCGCTGGTTTTCACAGGATGGCGCGGTGCCGGGGAAGATCTTCGAGATGGAGTCGTACCACGGGATGCTCGCCTGTGTGAGTGCCGGTGCCGGGTTGGCGCTGATGCCGCGGAGCATGCTGGAGAGCATGCCGGGGTTTACGGCGGTGAGTGTGTGGCCGCTGACCGATACGTTCCGGATTCTGAACACCTGGCTGATCTGGCGCCGGGGTACGGTGTCGCAGAGTCTGAACAGTTTTGTGCAGTTGCTGGAAGAGCGTGGCCTGGCCCTGGCATCGTAGCCGTAGCAGCTGTCGAGCCCCGGCGAGGCTGCGATGGCGTCGGCACAGTCGACATTTATGGTGCCTGACCCACCGCTATCGCGGCCTCGCTGAAGCTCGACGGCTCCCACATTTGATCTTTGTCAGCCGCCAAATTGCAGGGGGACTGCTTGGATCGAGTTGAACCAGCCACACGAGCGCGGACTGATGGCGGGAGTAGATCCCCTGTGGGAGCTGTCGAGCTTCAGCGAGGCTGCGATGGCGTCGGCACAGTCGACATTGATGGTGCCTGACCCACCGCTATCGCGGCCTCGCTGAAGCTCGACGGCTCCCACATTTGGTCTTTGTCAGCCGCCAAATTGCAGGGGGACTGCTTGGATCGAGTTGAACCAGCCACACGAGCGCGGACTGAAGGCGGGAGTAGATCCCCTGTGGGAGCTGTCGAGCTTCAGCGAGGCTGCGATGGCGTCGGCACAGTCGACATTGATGGTGCCTGACCCACCGCTATCGCGGCCTCGCTAAAGCTCGACGGCTCCCACATTTGGTCTTTGTCAGCCGCCAAATTGCAGGGGGGCTGCTTGGATCGAGTTGAACCAGCCACACGAGCGCGGACTGAAGGCGGGAGTAGATCCCCTGTGGGAGCTGTCGAGCTTCAGCGAGGCTGCGAAGGCGTCGGCACAGTCGACATTTATGGTGCCTGACCCACCGCTATCGCGGCCTCGCTAAAGCTCGACGGCTCCCACAGGGGATCTTTGTCAGCCGCCAAATTTCAGGGGGACTGCTTGGATCGAGTTGAACCAGCCACACGAGCGCGGACTGAAGGCGGGAGTAGATCCCCTGTGGGAGCTGTCGAGCTTCAGCGAGGCTGCGATGGCGTCGGCACAGTCGACATTGAGGGTGCCTGACCCACCGCTATCGCGGCCTCGCTAAAGCTCGACGGCTCCCACATTTGATCTTTGTCAGCCGCCAAATTGCAGGGGGACTGCTTGGATCGAGTTGAACCAGCCACACGAGCGCGGACTGAAGGCGGGAGTAGATCCCCTGTGGGAGCT
>Ga0209173_100580_pt1 | contig 15755 bp, 9 predicted proteins | sample SynthPrep_16_END_FD_187206 | JGI IMG/M metagenome (GOLD analysis project Ga0209173, IMG submission 187206) | Synthetic microbial communities from Ohio, USA - SynthPrep_16_END_DS12_MetaG (SPAdes) (version 2) | ecosystem: Engineered > Bioreactor > Aerobic > Activated sludge | place: USA: Ohio... | reverse complement strand
GACTAAATGCTAGAATCCCCGCCCATCATGCGGTCATTCTTCGTTATGGCCGAACATTCCTTCAAACAGTGCATCCCATGCTGAAGAAGTTGTTCCAGTCATTCCGTTCTCCCTTGCGTCGTACGCAACACAAACGCAGCACGCCTGAAGTGCTCAATAGCAGCCAGCATTCGCTGCAACGCGCCCAGTTCAGCCGTTATGCGGTGAACATCGTCGAACGTTTGCAGAACGCCGGCTACCAGGCCTACCTGGTTGGCGGTTGCGTGCGCGACATGTTGCTCAATATCACTCCCAAGGATTTCGACGTCGCCACCAGCGCCACGCCGGAACAAGTGCGTGCCGAATTCCGCAATGCGCGGATCATCGGCCGGCGCTTCAAGTTGGTGCACATCCACTTTGGTCGCGAGATCATCGAGGTCGCGACCTTCCGCGCCAACCATCCGCAAAACGATGAAGAAGAAGACACTAACCAGTCTTCCCGCAACGAAAGCGGGCGCATCCTGCGGGACAACGTCTACGGCACCCTGGAAGAAGACGCGCAGCGCCGCGACTTCACCATCAACGCCTTGTATTACGACCCGGTCAGCGAGCGCATCCTCGATTACGCCAATGGCGTACACGACATCCGCAACAACTTGCTGCGCCTTATCGGCGACCCGACGCAACGCTACCAGGAAGACCCGGTGCGCATGCTGCGGGCCGTGCGTTTCGCCGCCAAGCTGAACTTCGGCATCGAGAAGCACACGGCCGCGCCGATTCGCGACCTGGCGCCGATGCTGCGGGAAATTCCCTCGGCCCGGTTGTTCGAAGAGGTGCTCAAGCTGTTCCTCTCCGGCTATGCTGCCGACACCTTCGAAATGCTGGTAGACCTGCAGTTGTTCGACCCACTGTTCCCGGCCAGCGCCGAAGCACTGGAGTACAACCCGACCTACACCCACACGCTGATCAGCGAAGCCTTGATCAACACCGACCTGCGCATCAAGCAGAACAAACCGGTAACCCCGGCGTTCCTGTTTGCCGCCCTGTTGTGGCCAGCGCTTCCAAAACGCGTCATGCGCTTGCAAGACCGTGGCATGCCGGCAATTCCGGCCATGCAGGAAGCCGCTCACGAGCTGATCGCCGAGCAATGCCAGCGCATCGCCATCCCGAAACGCTTCACCATGCCGATCCGCGAGATCTGGGACATGCAGGAGCGCCTGCCACGCCGCAGCGGCAAACGCGCCGACCTGCTGCTGGACAACCCGCGCTTCCGTGCCGGCTATGACTTCCTGCTGCTGCGCGAAAGCGCCGGCGAGCAGACCGACGGCCTGGGCGAATGGTGGACCGACTACCAGGACGCCAACGACAGCCAGCGCCGCGAGATGATCAAAGAGCTCAGCAGCAAAGGCGAAGCCACCGGCGATGGCCCGAAAAAACGTCGCCGCAGCAGTGGCAGCAAGCGCAAACGCAGCGCTGGCGATTCATCGAGCGCGTCGGGCGAGTAAGCACGTGGAACGTATCTACGTCGGCATGGGCAGCAACCTGGCTGCCCCTGAACAACAATTGCGCGACGCCATCGAGGCCCTCGCGCAATTGCCGGACACCACGCTGGCGGGCGTCTCCGCCTTCTATCAAAGTGATTCCCTGCTCCCGGGCCAGCCGCGCTATACCAATGCGGTCGCGGCCCTGGACAGCGCCCTGGCACCACTGGAACTGCTCGATGCGCTGCAAGCCATCGAGAATGACCAGGGCCGCGAGCGTCTTGAGCGTTGGGGCCCGCGCACCCTGGACCTGGATATCCTGGTGTTTGGCGACCGGCTGATCGATGAGCCACGCCTGAAGGTGCCGCACTATCAAATGCACCTGCGGGCGTTCGTGCTTTACCCGCTGGCAGAACTGGCCCCGGCCAGCCTGCAACTGGCCGATGGCCGCCTGCTCGGCGACCTGCTGGATGCCTGCCCGTTTGTCGGCCTGGAACGCCTGCCTTCAAACCTGTAGGAGCGAGCTTGCTCGCGAAAAACCTGAGAACACCGCTGGGCGCCAGGCTTCCCGCGTCATCATTGACGACCTTCGCGAGCAAGCTCGCTCCTGCATTTACTACGCATCATTTACTGCTGAATCGCATCAGTAACAGCGGTAACACCACCGCCGTAACAATGCGGTAACACATCCAATTGACTTCCAGAGTCCTCCTCACGACTATAGGCGTCCCGCTGCCGCCTACCCGGCGCTAAAGGGCGCAATCCAGGCCTTATAAGCACTGATCCTTAAGAAAGTGCGCCTGTATAAACGAAGACTCACGCGCGTTACTCGCTGTTTCCAAGCGCCTGAATGAGGACCCTTTTCATGCCAAACGTTACCCTGAGCACCTTGCAGAGCCTCAAGCTCAAAGGTGAAAAGATCACCATGCTGACCTGCTACGACGCCACTTTTGCCCAGGCCAGCAGCCAGGCAGGAGTTGAAGTGTTGCTGGTGGGGGACTCCCTGGGCATGGTTCTACAAGGGAATGACAGCACCCTGCCCGTCACCAACGATGAAATCGCTTACCACACGGCCTGCGTCAAGCGCGGCAACGAAGGCGCCTTCATCATTGCCGACCTGCCCTTCATGGCCGATGCCACCATCGAACAGACCCTGACCAACAGTGCTCAACTGATGCGTGCCGGTGCACACATGATCAAGGTTGAAGGTGCCGCCTGGCTCGCCGAGTCGATTCGTTTGCTGGCTGAACGCGGCGTGCCGGTTTGCGCGCACATGGGCCTGACGCCACAGTCGGTGAATATCCTCGGCGGCTACAAGGTACAAGGCCGCGGCGAAGCCCAGGCGCGCCAGATGCGGGCCGATGCCATCGCCCTTGAACAGGCCGGTGCGTGCATGATTCTGCTCGAATGCGTGCCAAGCGAGCTGGCAGCGGAAATCACCCAGGCCGTTAAAGTACCGGTGATCGGTATCGGCGCCGGACCTGCCACAGACGGCCAGGTATTGGTACTGCATGACATGCTGGGCCTGTCCCTTACCGGCCGCGTACCCAAGTTCGTGAAGAACTTCATGGCGGGCCAGGACAGCATCCAATCAGCCCTCGCCGCCTATGTCAGCGAAGTCAAAGCCATCACCTTCCCGGGCGCCGAACACGGATTCTCCGCATGAACACCGTCAAGACCGTGCGCGAACTGCGTGCCGCCGTCACCCATGCCCGCAGCGCGGGCAAACGCATCGGCTTCGTGCCCACCATGGGCAACCTGCACAGCGGACATGCCACGCTGGTCACCAAGGCTGCGCAACAAGCCGACTTCGTGGTGGCGAGCATTTTCGTCAACCCGCTGCAATTTGGCGCCGGCGAAGACCTGGACAAATACCCGCGCACCCTGGCGGCCGACCAGGAGAAGCTCTTGCAAGCCGGTTGCAACCTGCTGTTCGCCCCGACCGTCGAGGAGATGTACCCCGACGGCATGGCCGGCCAGACTCGCGTCAGCGTGCCGCAACTGTCCGAAGGCCTGTGCGGCGCCAGCCGGCCCGGGCATTTTGAAGGCGTGGCCACGGTGGTCAGCAAGCTGTTCAACATGGTCCAGCCGGACCTGGCGATCTTTGGCCAGAAGGACTACCAGCAACTGGCGGTGATTCGCGCCATGGTCCATGACCTGAACATGCCGATCCAGATCATCGGCGAGCCGACCGTGCGCGCCGACGACGGCCTCGCGCTGTCGTCGCGCAATGGTTACCTCACCGACGAACAGCGCGCGATCGCACCGGTGCTGTACCGCAGCCTCAGCCAGATCGCCGCCGCCATTGAAGCGGGCGATCGCGACTTCGCCAAACTGCGCGCCGCACAGGTCCAGCAGATCGAAGCGGCAGGTTTTCGCATGGACTACCTCGAGGTTCGCCAGGGCCTGCACCTGCGTCCGGCCACCGCCGAAGACAAGGACCTGGTGATCCTGGTCGCCGCTTACCTGGGCGCCACCCGGCTGATCGACAACCTGCATCTGCACCTGAACTGACCCCGCCGCACACCCCGCCTGTTGCACTGCCTGATCGGCCGGTATAAAAAAGTACCGGCCACAGCGCAGACAAAGCCAAGACAGATCGACACGCTAGGTTTAATGTATTCGCCCTACGCTCTTCGTTGGCGTTGACCGGAGCCTGTCATCTTCACAAAGACAGGACATTCCCGGCTTTCAAGTGTCCTAAAAGCAGTCCCAGCAATAAAAAGGAAACCCGCAGCGATGGCGTACTACCGCACTCCTCATGACGTTACCGCTCTGCCCGCCTGGCAAGCGCTCAATCAACATCGCCAAGCCATGCAGGATTTCAGCATGCGCGAAGCCTTTAATGCCGATCCCCAGCGCTTTACCCAGTTCACCTTGAGCAGCTGCGGGCTTTTCCTCGATTACTCGAAAAACCTGATCACCAGCGAAACCCGCGACCTGCTGGTAGGCCTGGCCAAGGAAGTCGACCTTCAGGGCGCGATCAAGTCGCTGTTCAACGGCGAGCCGGTCAACTCTTCCGAAGGTCGCCCGGCGCTGCACACCGCACTGCGTCGCCCGGTGGGTGACAAGCTGTCCGTCAACGGCGTGAACATCATGCCGGACGTGCACAAGGTGCTGAACCAGATCACTGACCTGGTCGGCCGCATCCACGACGGCCTGTGGCGTGGCTACACCGAGAAGCCGATCACCGACGTGGTGAACATCGGTATCGGTGGCTCGTTTCTCGGCCCGGAGCTGGTGTCTGAAGCGCTGTTGTCCTACGCCCACAAAGGCGTGCGCTGCCATTACCTGGCGAACATCGACGGCAGTGAGTTCCACGAGCTGACCATGAAGCTGCGCGCCGAGACCACGCTGTTCATCGTCTCGTCAAAATCCTTCAACACCCTCGAAACCCTGAAAAACGCCCAGGCCGCCCGCGCCTGGTACCTGGCCCAGGGTGGCTCGGAAGCCGAGCTGTATCGCCACTTCATCGCCGTCTCGAGCAACAATGCGGCGGCCGTGGCCTTCGGTATCCGCGAAGAGAACATTTTCCCGATGTGGGACTGGGTGGGCGGTCGTTACTCGCTGTGGTCGGCCATCGGCCTGCCCATCGCGCTGGCCATCGGCATGTCCAACTTCAAGGAACTGCTGTCCGGCGCCTACACCATGGACCAGCACTTCCAGACCGCTCCATTCGAGGCGAACATGCCGGTGCTGCTCGGCCTGCTGGGCGTGTGGTACGGCAACTTCTGGGGCGCGCAGAGCCACGCAATCCTGCCGTACGATCACTACCTGCGTAACATCACCAAGCACCTGCAACAGCTGGATATGGAATCCAACGGCAAGAGCGTGCGCCAGGACGGTACGCCGGTTTCCACCGACACCGGCCCGGTTATCTGGGGCGGCGTAGGCTGCAACGGCCAGCATGCTTACCACCAGCTGCTGCACCAGGGCACCCAACTGATCCCGGCCGACTTCATCGTGCCGATCGTCAGCTTCAACCCGGTTTCCGACCACCATCAGTGGCTGTACGCCAACTGCCTGTCCCAGAGCCAGGCCCTGATGCTCGGCAAGACCCGCGCCGAGGCTGAAGCCGAGCTGCGCGACAAGGGCATGGACGAAGCCGAAGTGCAGAAGCTGGCACCGCACAAGGTGATCCCGGGCAACCGTCCGAGCAACACCATTGTGGTTGAACGCATCAGCCCTCGCCGTCTTGGCGCACTGGTGGCGATGTATGAACACAAAGTGTTCGTGCAAAGCGTCATCTGGGGCATCAACGCGTTCGACCAGTGGGGCGTGGAGCTGGGCAAGGAGCTGGGCAAAGGCGTCTACAACCGCCTGACCGGCACCGAAGAACAGCCTGCGGACGATGCGTCCACCCAGGGGTTGATCAACTACTTCCGCGGCCGTCACCGCGGTTGATGCAGTGCCCGCAAGGCCAACGTCTGTTTGGACGTTGGCCTTGAACCCGCCTGCCACAGGGTGCATCTTTATTGCTTGTCGCAAAAACAAGAATAAGGATCCCTCATGTTCGATATCAGCACGTTCCCCACCGCCGATGCCGTCCGCCGGGCTGCGCAACTCAGTCAAGAGGACTACCAGCGCCTCTACCGCCAATCCGTCGAGCAACCCGATACGTTCTGGGCCGAACAGGCCAAGCGTTTTCTCGACTGGACCACGCCCTGGCAGACCGTCCAGAAATCCGACATCAAGACCGGCGCCGCGCAATGGTTTGCCGGAGGCCAACTGAACGTCAGTTACAACTGCATCGACCGTCACCTCGCGCAACGCGCTGATCAGCCGGCCTTCATCTGGGAGGGCGATGATCCTGCGACGTCTTCCAAAATTACCTACCGCCAGCTCCACCAAAACGTCAGCCGCCTGGCCAACGTGCTGAAAAGCCGTGGCGTGAAGAAAGGCGACCGCGTGTGCATCTACATGCCGATGATTCCCGAGGCGGCCTACGCGATGCTGGCCTGTACGCGGATTGGTGCGGTGCATTCGGTGGTGTTTGGCGGATTCTCGCCGGACGCCCTGCGCGACCGCATTCTCGACGCCGATTGCCACACGGTGATCACCGCCGATGAAGGCGTGCGTGGCGGCAAGCCGGTGGCGCTGAAACAGAATGTCGACAAGGCTCTGGCCAGTTGCCCGGGTGTCAGCACGGTACTGGTGGTGCAGCGCACTGGCGCGGCAGTCAATTGGACTGAAGGGCGCGACCTCAAGTATCAACAGGCCCTGGATGCAGCCAGCGACGACTGCCCGCCCGAGCCGATGGATGCGGAAGACCCGCTGTTTATCCTCTACACCTCCGGCAGCACCGGCAAACCCAAAGGTGTATTGCACACCACCGGCGGTTACCTGCTGCAGGCTGCGATGACCTTCAAGTACGTGCTCGATTACCGCGAAGGCGAAGTGTTCTGGTGCACCGCCGATGTCGGCTGGGTCACCGGCCACAGCTATATCGTGTACGGGCCACTGGCCAATGGTGCGACCTCGCTGATGTTCGAAGGCGTGCCGAGCTACCCGGACAGCTCGCGGTTCTGGCAGGTGATCGACAAACACAAGGTCAACATCTTCTACACCGCGCCGACCGCGTTACGCGCGCTGATGCGGGAAGGCCACGGGCCACTGGAAAACACTTCCCGCGCCAGCCTGCGCCTGCTGGGCAGTGTCGGCGAGCCAATCAACCCGGAGGCCTGGGACTGGTACTTCAACGCGGTCGGCGAACAACGCTGCCCGATTGTCGACACCTGGTGGCAGACCGAAACCGGCGGCATTATGCTCAGCCCGCTGGTCAGCGCCCAGCGCATCAAGCCCGGCTGCGCTACCCAGCCGATGTTTGGCGTAGTGCCGGTGCTGCTTGATGAGCAAGGCAAGGAAATCAGTGGCGCCGGCAGCGGCGTGCTGGCGATCAAATCCAGCTGGCCGGGGCAGATCCGCAGCGTGTACGGCGACCCTCAGCGGATGATCGACACCTATTTCAAACCCTATCCCGGCTACTACTTTACCGGCGACGGCGCGCGGCGGGACGAGGACGGTGACTACTGGATCACCGGCCGCATCGACGACGTGATCAACGTTTCCGGGCACCGCATCGGCACCGCCGAAGTAGAAAGCGCCCTGGTGCTGCATGATCAGGTCGCAGAAGCCGCGGTGGTCGGTTATCCACACGACGTAAAAGGCCAGGGCATCTACGCCTTCGTCACGCCCATGAATGGCGTCGAGCCCGACGACGCGCTGAAAAAGCACCTGCTGGACCTGGTCAGCAAGGAAATCGGCAGCTTCGCCAAGCCCGAACTGATTCAATGGGCACCGGCCTTGCCGAAAACCCGCTCAGGCAAGATCATGCGGCGGATCCTGCGCAAGATTGCCTGCAACGAACTGGACAGCTTGGGGGATACGTCCACCCTCGCCGACCCGAGCGTGGTGGACGGCCTGATCGACAAGCGCCTCAACCGCTAGGAACCCATGGAATTCATTCGCAGCCGCATCGAAAACCAGCTGATGAGCCTGACCGGCTTGTCGCTGGGCCAACTCGACCTGGAGAACCCCAAGGGCGATCCGGGTCTCTTTGGGCCGAACTCGGTGAGCTGGAAGGTCCATGGCGACTTCAGCAGCATGTTGATCGGCGGCATCAGCGCGTTGATGTTGCAGGCATTGCACCCGCTGGCGTTGGCCGGCGTGTGGGACCACTCGAACTTTCGGCAGGACATGCTGGGGCGGTTACGACGCACCTCGCAGTTCATTTCCGGCACCACGTTTGGTTCGCGGCGTGACGCCGAATGGCTGATCGAGAAAGTGCGCACCATTCACCTGCAAGTGGTCGGCCATGCACCGGACGGCCGACCGTATGCCGCCAGTGATCCCGAGTTGCTGACCTGGGTGCATGTGGCGGAGGTCAGCAACTTTCTCGCGGCCCACCTGCGTTATCGCAACCCGGATTTATCTGCGAGGGATCAAGACCGGTACTACAGCGAAATCGCCCTGGTGGCCGAGCAATTGGGCGCGCGCCATGTGCCGCGTTCGCGCCAGGAAGTTTCCGATTACCTTGAGCGTATCCGCCCGCAACTGCTGTGTGACCAGCGCAGCCACGAAGTCTTGCGCCTGCTGCTCAACGCGCCGTCTCCCAGCACCCTGGCCAAGCCGTTTGGCTCGCTGATGATGCAGGCCGGTATCGACCTGCTGCCGGACTGGGCCAGCGACATGCTCGGGCAGAAGCAAAGCCCGATCCAGCGCCAGATGATTCGTGCCGGGGTCAGGCGCAGCGCGCCGTTGTTGCGCTGGGCCATGCGCAATGGTTCGGTGCAGCGGGCCCACAGGCGAATGGGCCTGCTGGAGCCATAACTGTTAAACTCCCGCGCCCCAATTACTCTGCAAGGCGCGCACTATGTCTTCCTTGAATCAGGCGCTGCGCGCCGCCCTCGACCATCGCCAGGACCTGCTCGCCGAGTTGCATGCACAAGGTACCGATTGCTATCGCCTGTTCCACGGCAGCCAGGAAGGCGCCGGCGGCCTGACGATCGACCGCTACGGCCCGCAACTGCTGGTGCAGAGTTTTCACCAGTCGCTGGAAAGCGACGACCTGTTGCACCTGCATCAAGCAATCAACCAGCACCTGGGGCTTGAACTGCTGCTGGTCTACAACGACCGCTCCCGGGGCAACTCGCGCATCGACCGTGAAGACACGGTGTACCGCGCCGAGCCCGCAGCCCTGGAAGACCTGGTCGGCCACGAATGGGGCCTCAATTACCGCGTGCGCGGCCGCCATGCCGGGCAAGACCCGCTGTTGTTCCTGGACCTGCGCAACACCCGCGGCTGGGTCAAGGCACACAGCGCCGGCAAAAGCGTGCTGAACCTGTTTGCCTACACCTGCGGCGTAGGCCTGAGTGCCGCTGCCGGTGGCGCTCGTGAGGTGTGCAACCTGGACTTTGCCGAGGGCAACCTGGCGGTCGGTCGCGAAAACGGTCAACTCAACCCGCAATTGCCGACGATGGAATTCATCCAGTCCGACTACTTCCCGGCAATCCGCCAACTGGCCGGCCTGCCCATCAGCCAGCGTCGGGGGCAGAAGCTGCCGAGTTACCCGCGCCTGGAGCAGCGTCAATACGATCTGGTACTGCTCGACCCGCCCGCCTGGGCCAAGAGCGCCTTCGGCACCGTCGACCTGCTGCGCGACTACCAGAGCCTGCTCAAGCCGGCGCTGCTGGCCACGGCCGACAACGGCGTGCTGATCTGCTGCAACAACCTGGCGAAAGTCGGTATGGACGACTGGCGTGACCAGGTCCTGCGCTGCGCGGAAAAGGCCGGGCGCCCGGTGCGCGACTGGCAGGTCATGACACCCGGCGCAGACTTCCCGTCCCACGACCAGCAACCACCGCTGAAGACCCTGATCCTGCAACTGTAGGACTTGTCCCAAAAGGGTCAGGGCGCAGTAATAAAGGCCCGGCTCTTCGGAACCGTAAACCCGTGCCATACTCCAAGGCACTCTTGATTGACATAGATGGCGTCACATATGCCCAAAGGATTGATTCGCGCCGCTGGCGCCTTGCTGACCGCCCTTGCCCTGTACAGCTTGCTGGGCTTCCTGATTCTCCCCGGTATTGCCCTTCGCGTGGCCAACCAACAGTTGGCCAACTACGCCACGGTGCCGGCGCGTGTCGAGCGTATCGAGCTCAACCCGTTCAGCCTCGAACTGACCGTGTGGGGCCTGAATATCGGTGAGCCGGGCAAGGAGCAAGTGGCCTTTGAACGCCTCTATGCCAACCTGCAGATCGACAGCCTGTGGACCCGCGCCCTGCACCTGGCCGACGTACAACTCGACAAGCCCAAGACCGAGCTGCTGTTCGACAAATCCGGCCAGCTCAACCTGGCGCAGCTGTTCAAACTCCCGGCCAGCGAACCGACACCAACCGATCCGAACGCCAAGCCATTCCCGCTGCGCATCGATAACATCAAGCTGGCAGGCGGCTATGTGCACTTCCAGGATTTGCGCCCGAGCGAGCCGATCGAGTTTCTCTACGACAAACTCGATTTCGAGCTGAAAAACCTCAGCACGCTGCCCGATGACAACGCCGACATGACCCTGGTGGCAGCCGGCCCTGAAGGCGGCCAGATCGACTGGACCGGTAACTTCAGCCTGATCCCGATCGCCTCCGAGGGCAAACTCAAGGTTACCGACGGCAAGATGAAAGTCTGGTGGCCGTATGTGCGTGACGCGGTGCCGCTGGTTCTGGAAGACGGCATCCTCAACTTCAGCACCGACTACAAGCTGAGCCTGGCCAAGGAAACCGAGCTGAACCTGACCAACGTCGCCCTGAGTGTCGCGCCGTTTGCGATCAAGGCACCGGATGGCCGGCCGCTCGCGCGCCTGCAGAAGCTGGACGTCAGCGAAACCACCGTGGACCTGGCCAAACAGCAAGTGATCGTCGGCAAGATCCGCAGTAATAAACTCGAAACCTGGGCCGCCCTTGAAGCCGACGGCCAGCTGGACTGGCAGAAGCTGTTTGCCAGCCAACCGAGCAAGCCTGCACCCGCCGCCGAGCCAGCCACCGCACCCGCCACCGCCGACTCGCCAAAGCCTGCACCGGCAGCGCCGAGCAAACCATGGCAAGTGCTGCTCAAGGACGTGCAACTGCGCAACTATCAAGTGCACCTGGCGGACCGTTCCGCCAAGCCGGCAGTCGCCCTGGAAGTAGGGCCGCTGAACCTTGACCTGCAGGATTTCGACAGCCTCAACCAAAGCCCGTTTACCCTCAAGCTGGATACCGGCGTAGGCAAACAGGGCAAGCTCCAGGCGACCGGCCAGGTCAACCTGAACCCGGTCAGCGCCAAGCTGAAAGTGGATACCAAGGACATCGACCTGCGCGTCGCCCAGTCGTATATCAGCCCGTTTATCCGCCTGGAACTGCGTAGCGGCATGCTCGGCAGCAACCTCGACGTGAACCTGAAAAGCACCACCCCCCTGGCATTCCAGGTGACCGGCCGGGCCCAGGTCGACCAGTTGCACACCCTGGACACCATGAAGACCCGCGACTTCCTCAAGTGGCAGCGCCTGGTGCTGGAAGGCGTGAATTATCAACATGGCGACAGCCTGTCGATCGACAAGGTCAACCTGTTGCAGCCCTATGCGCGCTTCATGATCAACGATGACCGCACCACCAACATCGATGACCTGCTGATCCCGCAGCCGGCCAACAGCCCCGGCAAGTCTGCGGCGAAACCTGCGGCCAGCAAAGAGAAGCCCCTGGGCATTCATATTGGTCAAATTGCGATCAACGACGGCTCGGCCAACTTCGCCGACTTCAGCCTGACCCCGAACTTCGCCACGGCCATCCAGCAGCTCAACGGCCAGATCGGCACCATTGACAGTCGCCAGGCCAAACCGGCGAGCGTCGACGTCAAGGGCAAGGTTGACCGTTATGCACCGGTCACCATCAAGGGCAGCGTAAACCCGTTTGACCCGATGGCCGCACTGGATATCGCCACCAGCTTCAAACGCGTCGAACTGACCACCCTGACGCCATACTCGGGCAAGTTTGCCGGGTTCCGCATCCGCAAGGGTCGGCTCAACCTGGACCTGCATTACGTCATCACCAAGGGCCAGTTGAAGGCCGAAAACAAGGTGGTGGTCGAGCAACTGCAACTGGGTGAGAAGGTCGACAGCGCCGACGCCGTGGACCTGCCGATTCGCCTGGCGATAGCCCTGCTCAAGGACTCCGACGGCAAGATCTCGATCGAACTGCCGGTGACCGGCGACTTGAACAACCCGCAGTTCAGCGTCATGCCGATTGTCTGGCAGACCCTGCGCAACCTGGTAGTACGTGCGGCCACGGCGCCATTCAAGTTCATTGGCGGCCTGATCAGCGGTGGTGGTGCCCAAGACCTTGGTAACGTGTCGTTTGCGGCAGGCTCCAGCGAGCTGAGCAAGGATTCCCAGTCGGCCCTCGACAGCCTGGCCAAAGCCCTCAAGGAGCGCCCTGCGCTGCGCCTGGAGATCGAAGGCACCGCCGCCGCCAGCAGTGACGGCCCGCTTTTGGCCGCACAACGGCTGGAACGCGAATACCAGTACAACTACTACAAAATCCTCCAGCGCCGTGGCGACAAGGTGCCGGCCCAGGCGTCGCTGCTTGAAGTACCGGAAAAGGAAAAGGCGCCGCTGCTGGAAGGCATCTACCGCACCCGCCTGAAACAACAGCCTCCGGCCGAATGGAAAGACCTGAGCAATGACGAGCGCACCGCAAAGCTGCGGGACGGTGTGATCAAGTTCTGGAGTGGCAGTGACGTGTTGCTGCGCCAACTGGGCCAGGACCGCGCCAGCGCGATCAAGGACTACCTGGTAGACAAGGCGCAGCTGGAAGATGAGCGGGTTTACTTTATCGATGCAAACCTTGGGGAAGCGGAGAAAGATGGTCGGGTGGTAACACCGATGCATCTGGATGCCGAATAAACCGGCACCCGCTGAGCACCTGTGGCGAGGGGGCTTGTCCCCCGTTGGGCTGCGTAGCGGCCCCAATGAGGGCGTCGCGGTCATTCAGGCGGATCACCGTCGTCATACCAAGGGGCCGCTACGCAGCCCAACGGGGGCAAGCCCCCTCGCCACAAGAGCCTCGCTGACCTCCCCACTTTTCTACCCACAATAGAACAGGCCCCGACACAAGTGCCGGGGCCTGTAATGACCACATCCGTGTGGTCGGTCGCATGAACCTGTGAGGTGCATTGAGCGGATATCTAACTCGCTCGTGGCCGCCTCCGCCTAGCTCAGGCGATTCGTTAAGCGTTACTCTGCTTTCAGGCCGTCGGCCGATACAGCTTTAACGCCTTTGATTTTCTTGGTGATGTTCACCGCGGTAGTTTTCTGCGCTTCAGTCACTGCGACGGTCGACGACAGGGAAACTACACCTTTGTTGGTTTCGACTTTGATGTCGGTGCCAGGAATACCTTTCTCGGTTACCAGGTCAGCTTTCACTTTGGTGGTGATCCAAGTGTCCGAGGTGGACTCTTTGGCACCAGCAGCTGCGCTTTTGGTTTTGTCGACGTTATCAGCCTTGGTAGCGCCGCCAGCCATCAGGCCGTCAGCCGAAACTGCGGTTACGCCTTTGATTTTCTTGGTGATCGCTACAGCAGTAGCTTTCTGAGCGTCGGAGATAGCAACTGTCGAGGACAGGGAAACCACACCTTTGTTGGTCTCAACCTTAATGTCCGAACCAGGAATACCTTTCTCGGTCAGCAGATCAGCTTTGACTTTGGTGGTGATCCAGGTATCCGAAGTGGACTCTTTAGCCTTGGTGACTTCACCGGCCGCCAGCGTCATAGGGGCTTGGGAAGTCTGAGCAAAGGCTACGTTAGCACCCATGGCCAGGGTCAGAGCGGTAGCAGTAGCGAGAGCGAACTTCTTCATACGAGTAACTCCTGTTTTATTAAAAGTCTGCAGTACGTAAACCTTGATGCTGCAGCGTTAACAGGGATATTGCAGACAGTGTGCCAACTCGAACCGACCGATTAAATCCTTATAAAACAATACGTTATGAAAACAGGCGTTTTTCGGAATCGTGCAACTTGCATGAAGACGAACGTGCCTGCATGCAAGTTGCGGCTTTTGGGGTATGGCTAAACGCCTGATTTCGCGACACTTTCCCGCAGGCATAAAAAAAGGACTCCGAAGAGTCCTTTTTCAGCTTGCAGCGACGGGGTGATTAAACGCCCGAAGCCTTGGCTGCTGCTACGTCCTTGATGGACAGCTTGATACGGCCGCGGTTGTCCACGTCCAGTACCAGCACTTCCACTTCCTGGCCTTCTTTCAGGATGTCGGTCACTTTCTCAACGCGAGCATCGCTCAGCATGGAGATGTGAACCAGACCGTCCTTGCCCGGCAGGATGTTGACGAATGCGCCGAAGTCGACGATGCGCTCAACCTTACCGACGTAGATCTTGCCGATCTCGGCTTCAGCAGTGATACCCAGGACGCGCTGACGTGCCGCTTCAGCCGCGTCCTTGGTTTCGCCGAAGATCTTGATCGAGCCGTCGTCTTCGATGTCGATCGAAGCCTTGGTCTCTTCACAGATCGCACGAATGGTCGCGCCGCCTTTACCGATAACATCACGGATTTTGTCGGTGTCGATTTTCATCGCGATCATGGTCGGAGCATTTTCCGACAGTTCGGTACGGGACTGGCCAATGATCTGGTTCATCTGACCGAGGATGTTCAGGCGCGCTTCCAGGGCTTGGCCCAGAGCGATTTCCATGATTTCTTCGGTGATGCCCTTGATCTTGATGTCCATCTGCAGCGCGGTAACACCTTTGGCGGTACCGGCTACTTTGAAGTCCATGTCGCCCAAGTGGTCTTCGTCGCCCAGGATGTCGGTCAGGATGGCGAACTTCTCGCCTTCCTTAACCAGGCCCATGGCGATACCGGCAACCGGTGCCTTCATCGGAACGCCGGCATCCATCAGAGCCAGGGAAGCGCCGCAGACCGAAGCCATGGAGCTGGAACCGTTGGACTCGGTGATTTCCGACACAACACGAATGGTGTACGGGAACACGTCGGCGGCAGGCAACATGGCTGCAATCGAACGACGGGCCAGACGGCCGTGACCGATTTCGCGACGACCAGCGCCACCCATGCGACCACACTCACCTACCGAGAACGGAGGGAAGTTGTAGTGCAGCATGAACGGGTCTTTTTTCTCGCCTTCCAGGGTGTCCAGCAGCTGTGCGTCACGGGCAGTACCCAGTGTTGCAACAACCAGGGCCTGGGTTTCACCGCGGGTGAACAGGGCCGAACCGTGGGTTTTTGGCAGAACGCCGACTTCGATGTTCAGCGGACGTACGGTGCGGGTGTCGCGGCCGTCGATACGTGGCTTGCCGTTAACGATGTTTTCGCGAACGGTGCGGTATTCGATTTCGCCGAAGGCTGCTTTGACTTCGCTGGAAGAAGGCTGGCCTTCTTCACCGGACAGCTTGGCAACAACCTGGTCCTTCAGCTCACCCAGGCGAGCGTAACGGTCGGCCTTGATGGTGATGGTGTAGGCGTCGGAGATAGCGGTGCCGAACTCGGAGCGGATAGCGCCCAGCAGTGCGGTAGCTTCTGGCTGAGGAGCCCAGGTCCAGGTTGGCTTGGCAGCTTCAGCGGCCAGTTCCTTGACAGCGTTGATCACAACCTGGAACTCGTCGTGAGCAAACAGTACAGCGCCCAGCATCTGGTCTTCGGTCAGCTCTTTGGCTTCCGATTCAACCATCAACACGGCTTCCGAAGTACCGGCAACGACCATGTCCAGGCTCGAAGCTTTCTGTTGTTCGTAAGTCGGGTTCAGC
>Ga0209173_100579_pt1 | contig 15767 bp, 15 predicted proteins | sample SynthPrep_16_END_FD_187206 | JGI IMG/M metagenome (GOLD analysis project Ga0209173, IMG submission 187206) | Synthetic microbial communities from Ohio, USA - SynthPrep_16_END_DS12_MetaG (SPAdes) (version 2) | ecosystem: Engineered > Bioreactor > Aerobic > Activated sludge | place: USA: Ohio... | reverse complement strand
GTCACTGTATCATTGACTGATCCACCGCATTCGCGAGCAAGCCCGCTCCCACATTTTGATTGTGTTCGGCCTGGAATACGTGTTATTTGCCGAGCTTGCGCAACTCGTCCGACTCTATAACCCGCACCCCATCCTGCTCTTCCAGCGCCAGTCGCCACATCGCCCGCGCCAGTTCGCACACTTCAATGCCGTGGTACTTGCCCGGAATCAGCCGCGACAATGGCCCGGCCAGTTGCTCGGCCAGCCGCGGTTCCAATCGCTCACCCAACAACAGCGACGGTCGGACGATGGTCAACTGCGGCCAATCCTGGGCTTTCAACGCCTGTTCCATCTCGCCCTTGACGCGGTTGTAGAAGATCGACGATTTCGGGTCGGCGCCGATTGCGCTGATCACGATCAGGTGCCGCGCCCCCATTTCCCGGGCGCGCTTGGCAAAGGCCACGACCATGTCCAGGTCGACGGCGCGGAACGCTTCTTCGGAGCCGGCCTGCTTGATGGTGGTGCCCAGGCAGCAGAAGGCGATGTCCACCTGGCCGCTCAGTTGCGGCAGGAATACTGCCGGGTCGCCCACCGGGTTTTCCAGGTGTGGATGCTCGGCCAGAGGCTTGCGGCTGGGTGCCAGCACGCGGGTCACGGTCGGCTCGTTGAGCAGGCGGTCCAGCAGGTGCTCCCCGGTCAAGCCGGAGGCTCCGGCGAGCAAGATATGCTGAGGCGTCAGGTACATGATGTTTCCCCCTTGATACAGATTCAGCTTAGTTGCTCTTGGCTTCCTTGCTATTCATTGAGACGCTTTCGAGCGCCTTTCGTGCCTGCTGTTTGCGTAATAATTGCCAATGGGCGATTACGCCTTTGGGGGCCCAGATCTGCGGTTCGGAGGCTTCGAAGTTGTCCGCCTGTTCGCGTTCGGCGACGTGGGTCTGTGCCAGCTTGAAGGCTTGCTGCAAGTCGTCGGTCTGGTTGAAGGCCTGGGCGAAGAGGGCGTCGCCGAAGTAGGTGAAGTCGGCCTCTTCGGAGCAGCCGAACGACACACGATCGGCGCGCGAGGCGGTCATGATCAGGGTGTGTTCGTCCTTCAGGGCCGGGATGAACCCGCCGGAGTAGCAGGCCGAAATCACGATGATCTTGTCGCGGTTCTTCAGCGGTGCCAGCACGGCGGCCAGCTCATCGGCCGGCAGGTCGGCCAGCTCCATGCGCGGCTGGTCGAGCACCAGTTCGTGCTCGTGAGTGCCGTGGCTGGTCAGGTAGATAAACACCAGGTCTTGCGGGCCACTGCGTTCGGCCAGGGTCTGGACTGCGCGGCGCAGGCTTTCGCGAGTGGCCATCGGGCGGTCGGCAATATGGTCGCGATGGTTCACCAGGCGGATCTGGCCGTAGGCGCCGAAGCGTGTGGCGAGCATGTTGCTGACGTAGTCGGCTTCGCGCAGGAACACGCTTTGTTTGCCGTCGCCGGCCACCACCAGGGTGTACAGCTCCACCCCCGATTTGGACGCGGGCACGGCGGCGAGGGCGGCATCCAGCAAGTGGCCCTGGGCAAACAGGCCGATTTCCAGCGGGTCAGGCAACAATTTGCCCTCGGCGTCGCGCACGCGCATGCCGTTGACCCAGGTGCCGGCCTGCACGGTGCCGTCGGTGAGCACCAAAGTGCCACGACCTTGATAGCTGTCGCTGTCGAAGCCGCCAATATAGAAGCTGCCGTCGGTGAGGTTCAGGCGGCCTGTGCCTGTGAAGCGCCAGTCGACGAACTGGCCGACGTAGTGGCTGCCATCGACGCCGATCAGTTCGCCCTTGCCGCTGAGGGCGCCTTCCTTGAATTCGCCGATCCATACGTCGCCGTCGGCGTTTTCGTAGCGGCCCTTGCCGTTGAGCTGGTTTTGTTTGAAATGGCCGATGTACATGTCGCCGTCGGCGCTGTTGAAGGTGCCGTTGCCCTCCAGCTGGCCATCGACGAAGCGGCCGCTGAACTGGTTGCCGCTGTCGTCGTTGCGCTGGCCTTCGCCGTTGGGCTTGCCGTGGGCGAACTGGCCCTGGTACTGGCTGCCGTCGGCCAGCTCGAGGCGGCCGAGGCCGGAATACTGGTCGTCCTTGAATTCGCCGCGATAGGTCATCTGCCCTTCTTTGAGGGTGCCTTCGCCGTTACGTTTGCCTTGCTTGAACCCGCCGACGTAGCTGTTGCCCGACGTGGTCAGGCTGCCCTGGCCGTCGAACAGGCCCTGCTGGAACTGGCCTTTATAGACCTCGCCGTTGCTGCCATGCCATTCGCCCTGGCCGTGCCACTGGCCTTTATCGAACTGGCCGGCGTACCAACTGCCATTGGGGTAATCCACCCGGCCCTGGCCTTGCAGCAAGCCATTGACCACATCGCCACGGTAACGACCGCCATCGGGCAGCCGCGCATCGGGCGGCAACAGCGATTCGCCGTCGCCGCACGCGGTGAGCAACAGGACAAGAGCAAGGGGAGCGAGTGGGCGCATAGCGGGATCCGGATAATTGAGCGCCGAGTATGCCGCAGCTGCGAGATCTATACATAAATTTACATGAATTGTGGTGAGCGGACGGGCTCACCACAGCCAGGCTTCAGACGAAGCAGAGTGACAACGATTCTGCAATGTAGGCCGGTTTTTCCTGGCCATCGATTTCCAGGGTGCAGGTGGCTTTAAGCAACCATTGCCCAGGTTTTTTCTCGGTGGCGTCGGTCAGGGTCACGGCCAGGCGCACCCTGGAGTCGACCTTCACGGGCTGGATGAAGCGCACGCTGTCCAGGCCATAGTTGACCGCCATCTTCAGGCCTTCGGGCATGATCAGGATGTCTTCGATCAGCTTGGGTATCAGCGACAGCGACAGGAAACCGTGGGCGATGGTGCCGCCAAACGGGGTCTGGGCGGCTTTCACCGGGTCGACGTGGATGAACTGAAAATCGCCGGTGGCTTCCGCGAACAGGTTGATACGTTCCTGGTCGATGGTGAGCCATGCAGAACGTCCCAGTTCCTTGCCGACATATTCTTTGAGTTGCGCTACGGGTACTGAGGGCATTGCGACTCTCCTTCTTTGCTCGGTTGGCTTCATCGTTTTTGTAGTTTTGGACAGGTCCAGAGAACCAATGTAGATCATCACGGGCACTTGGCCCGGTCAACCCACCATGCTTTTGGCGAATGCCGTTCCATAGAGGCGGCGTGCTTATAATGCCGACACGCTTTTGGGGGGAAGAACGGATGCTGTTACGCGGTTTGACATGGCTGGTGCTGTTTCAATTGCTCGGCACGGCGATCAATCATTTGTTTGTCCCGGTGTTGCCGGGGCCGATTATTGGCCTGCTGCTGATGCTGGCCTTCCTGGTATGGCGCGGCGAAGTCGGTGAGCCCCTGAACCTGGCGGCCAGCAGCCTGCTGCGTTATTTGCCATTGCTGCTGGTGCCGCCTGCGGTCGGCGTGATGGTGTATGCCAAGGACATCGCCGCCGACTTCTGGGCCATCGTCGGCGCGCTGGTGTTGTCGCTGGTGATCGCCATGGGCTTTGTCGGCGTGCTGATGCAGAAACTGGTCAAGCGCCAGGCGCAGCGGGAGGACGGCCAATGACACTGGACTGGCAGGGCGCCTGGGCCGCCGTGATTCATCACCCGTTGTTCGGCATCGGCATCACCCTCGGCGCCTATCAACTGGTGCTGGCCGGTTTCGAGAAAACCCGCTGGATTTTCCTGCAACCGGTGCTGGTGTCGATGCTGTTGGTGATCGGCGTGTTGCTCGGCTGTGGCCTGACGTACGTCGAGTACCGCAAGAGCACCGAGATCATGAGCATCCTGCTGGGCCCGGCGACGGTAGCCCTGGCGGTGCCGCTTTACCTGAATCTGCGACGAATTCGCCAATTGTTCTGGCCGATTTTTACTACGCTGGTGGTGGGAGGCGTATTGGCCACCGGCCTGTGCGTGCTGTTGGGCTGGTGGTTTGGCGCCGAACACATGATGCTGATGACCATGGCACCCAAGTCCGTGACCTCACCGATTGCGATGCTGGTGGCCGAGCAGATCGGCGGCGTGGCGGCACTGGCGGCGGTGTTCGTGCTGATCACCGGGGTGATCGGCGCGATGATCGGTCCGGCGTATCTGTCACGGTTGGGCGTGCACAGCCCCGAAGCGCGCGGTATGGCGCTGGGCATGACCGCCCACGCCGTAGGTACGTCGGTGGCCTTGCAGGAAAGCGAAGAGACCGGCGCCTTTGCGGCGCTGGCCATGAGTCTGATGGGCGTGGCCACGGCGGTGTTCCTGCCGTTGGCCGTGTCGCTGGTTATTTAAGTCGGGTTTAAGGAAACCTTTATGAGTCTGGCGCTTTTCCCGCTCAATACCGTGCTGTTTCCCGGGTGCACCCTCGACCTGCAGCTGTTCGAGGCGCGTTACCTGGACATGATCAGCCGCTGCATGAAAAAGGGCGAAAGCTTTGGCGTGGTGTGCATCCTCGACGGCAAGGAAGTGGGGCTGGCGCCGGATGGCTATGCGTTGATTGGCTGCGAGGCGCTGATCCGCGACTTCAAGCAGCAGGACAATGGCCTGCTGGGGATTCGGGTCGAGGGTGGCCGGCGTTTCCGCGTGCGTGATGCCGGTGTGCAGAAGGACCAGTTGCTGGTGGCCGAGGTGCAATGGCTGCACGAGCATCCCGAGCAACCGCTGGAAGAGGAAGACGCTGACTTGCTGGCGTTGCTTCATGCCCTGGCCGAGCATCCGATGGTGGCGTCCCTGGATATGGGCACCCACGCCGATGGCCAGCAAGCCCTGGGCAATCAGTTGGCCTATCTGCTGCCCTTTACCGAGGCCGACAAGATCGACCTGTTGCAACTCGATGACCCGCAACAGCGCCTGGACGCGATCCAGTTGCTGCTGGATGAGTTGCAGGGCGAGCTGTTCACCTGACCCGCGAGTGTCACTCGGACTTGTCCTTCCCGGTCTTCAGATTTTCCGTGGTTGTCCTGATCCCGTTGCCTGAAATAGTTGGCAGTCACGTAACGATGATCAGGGGGAAAGGATGATTCGGCTTTCGCAATCGGAGCAAGTCGTGTGGGATGCGTTTTTTATGGCCGTCACCACGCAAATTCTTCATATGAACGACGGTCGCGGCGCGGAGTACATCGCCGAACGCGCCGCGGAGATGGCTGACGAAATGCTTCTGGAGCGGCGCGAGCGCAGCGTCGAACGCCGCGCTGCACCCCTGGATTGGCTGGGGCCTGCCTAGTAGGCATACCTCAGCAGCGCGTGGGAAGTGCCGGTAAACGCAATGAACCCGAGCACCGCGCCACACACCGGCAGGATCAGCCACCAGACTCTCGGCGGCATCGGTGGCAACAGGCTGCGGTGCTGGCTTAACGTCAGGCTGAAGGCGCACACCGTCATTGCCAGCAGGGTGCCGGCCAGGATGTCCGTCGGCCAGTGTGCACCCAGGTACACCCGGGAAATCGCAATGGTGGCGGCGGGAATGCAGCCAAGCACCAGCCAGGTCAGGCGCAGTCGTGTCGGTTGACCGCGACCGGCAAGCACCGCCAAGGCCAGGAAGAATGCAAACGAGCCGGACGCATGGCCGCTGGGCATGCTGAAGCTGGTGAGTGGGTCGGTCAGCACTTCGGGGCGCATCCGCGCAAAAAACAGCTTGGTCCCGGTATTGATCAGCGCCGCGCCCAGCAGGGTGGCGCCGACAAAGATTGCCTGGCGCCATTGCCGCGCCACCACCAGCAGGCCGGTCAGCACCGCGCTGGCGACAAACATCTTCTTGAACTCGCCGAGCTGGGTCACCATCACCATCGCCCGGTCGATCGCCGGGCCGCGGTGTTCCTGCACCAGTGCCATCAAGCCCTGGTCAAAGTCGTTGAGGTAGGGATAGCCGATAAACAACGCGATCAACAGTGTGCCGCCGATGCAGCCAATCCATAGGGTGGCGCGCCGATGGCCGCGCAGGCTGCTGTTGAGGCTTACGCCGATCAACACTGCGAGACAGGCGGCGACAATCCCGGCCTCTGGCCAGAAGCCTTCGGGCAATGGCAAGCGGAAGGCCGCGCCGGTGGCCCAGCCCGGCAACAGATACGCCACCGACCAGCCTGCACCGGCCAGCAGGCTCACGGCGGCAAAACGCGGGAAGGGCATGTCGCACATGCCCGCAACCATCGGCAACATCGGCCGCAGCGGGCCAATGAAGCGGCCTACCAACAGGCTGGCGATGCCGTACTTCTGGAAGTAAGCCTCGGCGCCGCTCATCCATTCCGGGTGATGCCGCAGGCCGGGAAGGCGCCGGATGTTCTGGTGGAAATGGCGACCGAGGAAGTAGGAAACAACATCGCCCAGCACGCCGCCGAGGAAGCCCAGCAACAGGGTTTCTCCCAGTGACAGTGCGCCGCTGCCGGCCAGGGCGGCGATGGCAAACAGCAATACCGTGCCAGGTACGATCAGGCCGGCAATGGCCAGGCACTCCACGCACGCCACGATAAACACCGCCACGGCCAGCCATTGCGGGTTCAGGGTCAGCCAGCCGGTAATGCTATCGAGCCATGGGCCCATACAATCAACTCCCTTTTGTAGATCGTCCTTGTGGGAGCTCGGCTTGCCGGCGATGGCGTCCTTGGGTCCGCTATCGCCGGCACGCCGGGCTCCTACAGGTTTATGTATGTTTTCAAATCAAAAAATAGTCGCGGCCTTCGACCTGGCCCCGGCGCAGCGGGTTCCGTGTGCAATACGGCGCATAACCGGCATCGACGAAGCGGTACATCAGGTGTTCATCGCGCCCACCGGGAATGCCCAGGCGGGTGGTCTGGATGATCTGCGCTGGCGCCAGCCCTACGTCTTCCACGTAGAGCAGTTCCTGGTCAAAGCGCTTGGCGTCCCACATCGGCACCTTCAAACCCAGCGCCTTGCACAGCAAGGTCTGGCCGGCGCACAGCTTTTGCGAGGGTCGTGGCCTGCCGCTGGCGTCCGGGTTATTCAGCAGCATCTGCGCCAGGCTGGCCGGGCCGGAGACTTCGTCGACCCACGGATAGGCTGATTTGATCAGCACCGCATTGCCCGGACCGTGGGCGCTGAAGTTCAGCGAATCACCGCCGCGGGCGTAGTACATATAGATGTGCCCGCCATCCAGAAACAAAGCCTTACGCTTTTCTGTGTAGCCCAAGGACGCGTGGCTGCCTTTTTCGGCGAGGTAATACGCTTCGGTTTCGATAATTCGTGCCGACAGCCACAAATCACCAACACGATGGCGAATGACTTTTCCGAGCAATTCGCGCGCGAGCAGTTGCGCGTCACGGTCGAAAAAGCCGTCGGGCAGGGCGTTGGCGGGGATCAGCGGCGAGAAACTGGACATGGCGATCAAAGGTAATACGGCTAAATGTGACAGGATGATAACAACTCCAGCCTTAATTCCCGCTGAACGTCGGGTTTTTACAGTTCATTTCGACCATCCGCCCCTCACCGCTGTCCGTAGGACGGCGTCACAGCTATAATCTGCCGCTTTCCTCTTTGCCAAGACCCCACCAGACCATGACTGAGTCCGTTCTTGACTACATGACCCGCCTGGGTCGCGCTGCCCGTCAGGCCTCGCGGTTGATCGCCCGTGCGAGCACTGCGCAGAAGAACCGCGCCTTGCTGGCGGCCGCCGACGCTCTGGATGCTTCGCGCTCCGAGCTGAGCGCTGCCAATGAACAGGATTTGGCCAACGGTCGCGCCAATGGCCTGGAGCCTGCATTGCTGGATCGCCTGGCGCTGACGCCGGCGCGGATCGACGACATGATCGAAGGCTTGCGTCAGGTGGCCAAGCTGCCTGACCCCATCGGTGAAATCCGCGACATGCGCTACCTGCCCTCCGGCATTCAAGTCGGCAAGATGCGCGTGCCCCTGGGCGTGATCGGCATCATCTATGAGTCACGCCCGAACGTGACCATCGACGCCGCGAGCCTGTGCCTCAAGTCGGGCAACGCCACCATCCTGCGGGGCGGTTCCGAGGCCATCAATTCCAACCGTGCCATCGCCGCGTGCATTCAGCAGGGCCTGGCCGTGGCCGAGCTGCCCGCCGAAGTGGTGCAGGTGGTCGAGACCACTGACCGCGCTGCCGTTGGTGCGCTTATCACCATGCCTGAGTTCGTCGACGTGATCGTGCCACGGGGTGGCAAGAGCCTGATCGAACGCGTGAGCCGTGATGCCAAGGTGCCAGTTATCAAGCACCTGGACGGCGTCTGCCACGTGTTCATCGACATCGCCGCCGACCTCGACAAGGCGATCCGCATTGCCGACAACGCCAAGACTCACCGCTACGCCCCGTGCAACACCATGGAAACCCTGCTGGTGCACGTCGGCATTGCCGATCGCGTGCTGCCGCCGCTGGCTGCCATCTACCGCGACAAGGGCGTTGAACTGCGTGGTTGCGAGCGTACCCGGGCGATCCTCGGCAGCGACGTGATCGAAGCCACCGAGCAGGACTGGTACACCGAATACACGGCGCCGATCCTGTCGATCCGCATCGTCGACGACCTGGACCAGGCCATCGAGCACATCAATCAATACGGCTCCAAGCACACCGACGCCATTGTCACCGAGCATTTCAGTGATGCCCGGCGTTTCCTCAACGAAGTGGATTCCGCTTCGGTGATGGTCAACGCCTCGACGCGCTTTGCCGACGGCTTCGAGTACGGCCTGGGGGCGGAGATCGGTATCTCCACCGACAAGCTCCACGCACGCGGCCCGGTTGGCCTGGAAGGGCTGACCAGCGAGAAGTACGTGGTGTTCGGTGACGGTCATGTGCGCACTTGATGGGTAAACGCATCGGGCTGCTCGGCGGCACCTTCGACCCCGTGCACATCGGCCATTTGCGCAGTGCACTGGAAGTCGCGGACGCCCTCGGGCTGGATGAACTGCGCCTGGCACCGAATGCCCGGCCGCCCCATCGCGACACGCCGCAGGTGTCTGCGCAGCAGCGCCTGGAGATGGTCCGCCTTGCTGTGGCCGGCATTGCACCGCTGGTGGTGGACGACCGCGAACTCAAGCGCGACAAACCGTCCTACACTGTCGACACCCTGGAACTGATGCGGGCCGAGTTGGCCGCGGATGACCAGTTATTTCTACTTTTGGGCTGGGACGCGTTTTGCGGCCTGCCCACTTGGCATCGCTGGGAAGAGTTGCTCCAGCATTGCCACATCCTGGTGCTGCAACGCCCGGATGCCGACGCAGAATCGCCGGATGCCTTGCGCAACCTGCTGGCGGCGCGGTCGGTAAGTGACCCTTTGGCCCTGACCGGGCCGAGCGGGAATATTGCATTCGTCTGGCAAACCCCGCTTGCGGTGTCTGCCACCCAGATCCGTCAACTGCTGGCCAGCGGGAAGTCGGTACGTTTCCTGGTGCCTGACGCGGTCCTGGCCTACATCGTTGCGCACGGGCTTTACCGTGCGTCGAACTGAAAAGGCGCGCTTGAACGCACGAACAGTCGTGCAGCGAGCGCCCGAACATACGAGCAAAACGAGTTTTATATGACGAACAAAGACGTAAGCAAAGTTAAGCGCAAAGGCACGTTCAAGAGCGCTCCTCTGCCAGTAGAAGCCCACACCGGCCCTGAGCTGGCCGGCGAAGAGCTGGTGAAGGTCGCCGTGGCTGCCCTGGAAGACGTGAAGGCCCAGGACATCCAGGTCCTGGACGTGCGCGACAAGCAAAGCATCACCGACTTCATGATCATCGCCACCGGTACCTCCAACCGTCAGATCGGCGCGATGCTGGACAAGGTTCGCGAAGCGGTCAAAGCCCAGGGCGTCAAGCCATTGGGTGAAGAAGGCAAGGGCGACAGCGACTGGGTACTGCTGGACATGGACGACGTGATCGTTCACATGATGACCAGCAACGCCCGTCAGTTCTACGACCTGGAGCGTCTGTGGAAAGGCGCCGAGCAGAGCCGTGCCGCCGATGGCAAGCACCACAGCCCTGAAGTCGGCCACGCGCACTTCGACAAGCTCAACAAAGACCAGGAATAAGGAACGGCTGTGCGCCTGCGTCTGATCGCTGTCGGTTCACGCATGCCCAAGTGGGTGGAAGAAGGCTGGCATGAATATGCCAAGCGCCTGCCATCCGAATTGGCGCTGGAACTGGTGGAAATACCGCTCAATACCCGGGGCAAGAACGCCGACGTGGCTCGCTTTATCCGTCAGGAAGGCGAAGCCATGCTGGCCAAGGTCGGGCCCAACGAGCGGATCGTGACCCTCGAAGTGCACGGCAAGCCCTGGAGCACCGAGCAGTTGGCGGTGGAACTGGATCGCTGGCGCCTGGATTCGCGCACGGTCAACTTCATGGTCGGCGGCCCCGAGGGGCTGGCGCCGGAAGTGTGCGCGCGGGCGGACCAGCGCTGGTCGCTGTCGCCCCTGACACTGCCGCACCCGCTGGTAAGAATTCTGATCGGTGAACAGCTGTATCGCGCCTGGACAGTTCTGTCCGGGCACCCTTACCACAAATAATCTGCGCCCTGCCTGATGACCCAGCCGATCCGCATCAAGGACCACGAGAAAGACGCACGTCTTGTACGCGCGCGGGTGGTGTTTGGCGCGATTTTGGTGGTGGCATTGCTGGGGGTGCTGATTGCGCGCCTGTATTTCCTGCAGGTGATCCAGTACGACTATCACTCCACATTGTCGGAAAACAACCGGGTGCACGTGCAGCCGATTCCGCCGACCCGTGGGCTGATTTTCGACCGCAATGGCGTGGTGGTAGCGGATAACCGGCCCAGCTTCAGCCTGAGCATGACCCGCGAACGCTCCGGTGACTGGCAGCAGATCCTCGATGTGATCGTCGAGGTGCTGCAACTGACGCCGGAAGACCGGGTGATTTTCGAAAAGCGCATGAAACAGGGGCGCCGGCCGTTTGAGCCGGTGCCGATCCTGTTCGAGCTGACCGAAGAGCAGATCGCCCGGATCGCGGTGAACCAGTTCCGGCTGCCGGGTGTGGAAGTGGTGGCGCAGTTGGTGCGGCACTACCCGCAAGGGGCGCACTTTGCGCATTCGGTCGGCTACATGGGCCGGATCAACGAGAAAGAGCTCAAGACCCTCGACCCGGTCAACTACAGCGGCACCCACCATATCGGCAAGACCGGCATCGAGCGTTTCTACGAGCCGGAACTGCACGGCCAGGTGGGTTACGAGGAAGTCGAGACCAACGCCCGTGGCCGCGTGCTGCGGGTGCTCAAGCGTACCGACCCGGTGCCCGGCAAGGACATCGTGCTGAGCCTGGACATCAAGTTGCAGGAAGCGGCGGAGATGGCCCTGGGCGGGCGTCGGGGTGCCGTGGTGGCACTGGATCCGAGCACTGGCGAAGTGCTGGCGATGGTTAGCCAGCCAAGTTTTGACCCGAACCTGTTTGTCACCGGGATCAGCTTCAAGGCCTATGCCGAGCTGCGTGATTCCATCGACCGGCCGCTGTTCAACCGCGTATTGCGCGGCCTGTATCCGCCAGGCTCGACCATCAAGCCGGCGGTAGCGATTGCCGGCCTGGACTCGGGCGTGGTCACGGCATCGAGCCGGGTGTTCGACCCCGGCTACTACATGCTGCCCAACTACGATCACAAATACCGTAACTGGAACCGCACCGGCGACGGTTATGTGGACCTGGATACGGCGATCATGCGTTCCAACGACACCTACTTCTATGACCTGGCCCACAAGCTGGGGATTGATCGGCTGTCGGCCTACATGGGCAAGTTCGGCCTTGGTCAGAAAGTCTCCCTGGACATGTTCGAAGAATCCCCGGGCCTGATGCCGTCCCGCGAGTGGAAGCGTGCGACCCGGCGCCAGGCTTGGTTCCCGGGCGAAACCCTGATCCTGGGGATCGGCCAGGGCTACATGCAGGCCACGCCGCTGCAACTGGCCCAGGCCACCGCGCTGGTGGCCAACAAGGGTGTGTGGAACCGCCCGCACCTGGCCAAGACCATCGAGGGCGAACGCCCGGTGGACGAAAACCCGATTCCCGACATTGTGCTGCGCGACCCGTCCGACTGGACCAAGGTCAACCACGGCATGCAGCAAGTGATGCACGGCGCCCGGGGTACCGCGCGTAAAGCGGCAGCCGGCGCGCAATACCGGATTGCCGGCAAGAGCGGTACGGCCCAGGTAGTCGCGATCAAGCAGGGCGAGAAGTACGACCGCTCCAAGGTTCAGGAACGCCACCGTGACCACGCCTTGTTCGTCGGCTTTGCTCCGGCCGACAACCCGAAGATCGTCGTGGCGGTGATGGTCGAGAACGGTGAATCCGGTTCCGGCGTAGCAGCGCCCGTGGTGCGTCAGATCATGGATGCCTGGCTGTTGACCGAAGACGGCAAGCTCAAGCCCGAATATGGCGGCACCCCATCCAGTGTGGAGGCTACGGCCCTTGAAGAGTAATTTTGACCGCATCCTCTCCAGCGAGGATGTGATGCGCCGCCGCGCCACTTTGCTGCAGCGCATGCACATTGATGGCCCGTTGCTGATCCTGCTGCTGACCCTGGCCGCCGGCAGCCTGTTCGTGTTGTATTCGGCCAGTGGCAAGAACTGGGACTTGCTGATCAAACAGGCGTCGTCGTTTGGCCTGGGTCTGTTGTCGATGGTGGTGATCGCCCAGCTGGAGCCGCGTTTCATGGCGCGCTGGGTGCCGCTGGGGTATGTCGCCGGGGTGTTGCTGCTGGTGGTGGTGGATGTCATGGGCCACAACGCCATGGGTGCGACGCGCTGGATCAACATCCCGGGGGTGATTCGCTTCCAGCCGTCGGAATTCATGAAGATTTTGATGCCTGCGACCATCGCCTGGTACCTGTCAAAACGCACACTGCCGCCCCAGCTCAAGCACGTGGGCATCAGCCTGATATTGATCGGCGTGCCGTTTATCCTGATCGTGCGCCAGCCCGACCTCGGCACCTCGCTGCTGATCCTGGCGGGCGGCGCGTTCGTGCTGTTCATGGGTGGGCTGCGCTGGCGCTGGATCCTCAGCGTGCTGGCCGCCGCCGTGCCGGTGGCCGTGGCCATGTGGTTCTTCTTCATGCACGACTACCAGAAGCAGCGAATCCTCACGTTCCTCGACCCGGAGAGCGATCCGCTGGGCACCGGCTGGAACATCATCCAGTCCAAGGCGGCCATCGGTTCCGGCGGCGTATTCGGCAAGGGCTGGCTGCTGGGCACCCAGTCGCACCTGGACTTTTTGCCGGAAAGCCACACCGACTTCATTATCGCGGTGATGGGCGAGGAGTTCGGCCTGGTGGGCATCTGCGCACTGTTGCTGATTTACTTGCTGCTGATCGGGCGCGGCCTGGTGATTACTGCCCAGGCGCAAACCCTGTTTGGCAAATTGCTCGCCGGCAGCCTCACCATGACGTTTTTTGTTTACGTTTTCGTCAACATCGGTATGGTCAGTGGCCTGTTGCCGGTGGTTGGGGTGCCGTTGCCGTTCATTAGCTACGGCGGAACTTCGCTGGTGACATTGCTGTCAGCGTTTGGGGTTTTGATGTCGATCCATACCCATCGTAAGTGGATCGCACAGGTTTGAATAAGGTGAAGATGTCAATGCAAGTAATGCGCGGCTGGGCTGCCCGGCACGTGTCCTGGATGGGCCTGTTGGGCCTGCTGGGAGCCGCTGTGCAGGAAGCGCAGGCCGGCGACTACGACGGTTCGCCCCAGGTCGCCGAGTTTGTCGGTGAGATGACCCGTGACTATGGTTTCGCCGGTGAACAGCTGATGGGCGTGTTCCGCGAGGCCCAGCGCAAGCAGGCGATCCTCGACGCCATCTCCCGGCCCGCCGAGCGCGTGAAGCAGTGGAAGGAATATCGCCCGATGTTCCTGACCGACGCCCGCGTGGCGCGGGGCGTGGACTTCTGGCGCCAGCACGAAGCGGTGCTGGCCCGCGCCGAGCAGGAATACGGCGTACCGGCCCAGGTGATCGTGGCAATCATCGGCATCGAAACCTTCTACGGCCGCAACACCGGCAGCTACCGGGTGATCGACGCCTTGTCGACCCTGGGCTTCGATTACCCGCCGCGCGCCGAATTCTTCCGCAAGGAACTGCGCGAGTTCCTGTTGTTGGCCCGTGAAGAGCAGGTCGACCCGTTGACCCTCAAGGGCTCCTACGCCGGTGCCATGGGCTTGCCGCAGTTCATGCCGAGCAGCTTTCGCGCCTACGCCGTGGATTTTGACGGCGACGGCCATATCAATATCTGGAGCAACCCCGATGACGCCATTGGCAGCGTTGCCAGCTACTTCAAGCGTCACGGCTGGGTAGCCGGCGAGCCGGTGGTGATTCGCGCCGATGTGACCGGTGACCGCGCCGATGAAGGCCTGACCCAGGGTATCGAGCCGGTCAAGACGGTCGGGGAGTTGCGGGCGCTGGGCTGGTCGAGTCAGAATGCGCCACGCGATGATATGCCGGTGACGGCGTTCCGCCTAGAAGGCGAAAATGGCCCCGAATACTGGATGGGCCTGAAGAATTTCTACGCAATCACGCGTTATAACCGCAGCGTGATGTACGCCATGGCCGTGCATCAACTGTCAGACATGCTGGTCCAAGCACGGGGCGTCAAGTAATGCCGGTATCACCGATGTACAAACCCCTGAAGCTGTTGGCGTACGCCGCATTGTCGTTATTGGTGGTCAGTTGTTCCACCAGTCGTGCACCGGTGCAAAAAACCGCAGGCACGGCGATCCGCTCCCAGCCGGGGCTGGATATCAACCGCGCCCACAAAGACGGCGCGCCGTGGTGGGATGTGGATGTTTCGAAGATCCCGGATGCCACGCCGACCCTGCACACCGGCCCTTACAAGGCCAACCCCTATACCGTGCTGGGCAAAAACTACTTCCCGCTGCAAGACTCCAAGACCTACGTGCAATCAGGTACGGCGTCCTGGTACGGGACCAAGTTCCACGGCCAGAACACCGCCAACGGCGAAGTCTATGACCTGTACGGCATGAGCGCGGCGCACAAGACCCTGCCGCTGCCCAGCTATGTACGCGTGACCAACCTGGACAACAACCGCTCGGTAATCCTGCGGGTCAATGACCGTGGGCCGTTCTATTCGGACCGGATCATCGACTTGTCCTACGCCGCCGCCAAGAAACTCGGGTATGCCGAAATCGGCACCGCCCGGGTGAAGGTCGAAGGTATCGACCCGGCCCAGTACTGGGCCCAGCGTGGCAAGCCGGCGCCGTTGATGCTCAACGAACCGCAAACCCCGCAACCGCAAGTCACGGCCTCGGCCGGCAAGATCGAACAGTGGACCCCGCCGCCGGCGCAGCACGCCCCGGACACGGTGGTCATTCCGCATGCAGCACCGGGAGCCTCTACCGTGGGCGGCCAGTACCTGCAAGTCGGCGCTTTCGCCAACCCGGACGCGGCAGAGCTGCTAAGGTCCAAGCTCAGCGGGATGGTCAGCGCGCCAGTCTTTATCAGCTCTATTGTGCGTAACCAGCAGACCCTGCACCGTGTGCGCATGGGGCCGATCGGCTCGCCGAGTGAAGTTGCGCAAGTGCAGAACAGCGTGCGCCTGGCCAACCTGGGGCAACCCAGCGTGGTCACCGCCGAGTAAGCAGTACAAAGGATTGATGGCTCAGGCTCGCATGCGGGTTTGAGCCCTGGTTGTTGGCTCGTTGAACAATAAAAACCCAGGGGCAAGGGGTGGGCATGCAACCGAACACGCGACAGTCTGGCGACGGGCTGTCTGAATAGTTTTGCCCGCGAGGGCAAGTTTCCATAAGCAATTTCGAGAGACGGATGAACATCACCACCTTAGCCAAACGCACGTGCCTGCTTCTTTCGCTGATCA
>Ga0209173_100577_pt1 | contig 15823 bp, 19 predicted proteins | sample SynthPrep_16_END_FD_187206 | JGI IMG/M metagenome (GOLD analysis project Ga0209173, IMG submission 187206) | Synthetic microbial communities from Ohio, USA - SynthPrep_16_END_DS12_MetaG (SPAdes) (version 2) | ecosystem: Engineered > Bioreactor > Aerobic > Activated sludge | place: USA: Ohio... | reverse complement strand
GTAAAATTGTCCGGTCCCACGCCGCTCGAACTCGAACTGCAAGACCTTGCCCTTTAAACCGCCTTGTAAAGAGTCCCCGCGATGACGCCTCTAGATGCCAAGCGCCCGCTGCAGCTCAATGCTCAGGGCCAGCTGCAACACTTCCTGTCCCTCGACGGCTTGCCCCGCGAACTGCTCACCGAAATCCTCGACACGGCCGACTCGTTTCTCGAAGTCGGCGGCCGGGCGGTGAAGAAAGTCCCGTTGCTGCGCGGCAAGACCATCTGCAACGTGTTCTTCGAGAACTCGACCCGCACCCGCACCACCTTTGAACTGGCGGCCCAACGCCTGTCGGCTGACGTGATCACGCTGAACGTGTCCACCTCGTCGGCGAGCAAGGGCGAAACCCTGCTCGACACCCTGCGCAACCTGGAAGCCATGGCCGCCGACATGTTCGTGGTGCGCCACGGCGATTCCGGTGCTGCGCACTTCATCGCCGAGCACGTGTGCCCGAATGTGGCGATCATCAACGGCGGCGACGGCCGTCACGCCCACCCGACCCAGGGCATGCTCGACATGCTGACCATCCGGCGGCACAAGGGCAGCTTTGAAAACCTCTCGGTGGCCATTGTCGGCGACATCCTGCACTCGCGGGTTGCACGCTCGAACATGCTGGCCCTGAAAACCCTGGGTTGCCCGGACATCCGCGTGATCGCCCCCAAGACCCTGCTGCCGATCGGTATCGAGCAGTACGGCGTGAAGGTCTACACCGACATGGCCGAAGGCCTGAAGGATGTGGACGTGGTGATCATGCTGCGCCTGCAGCGCGAGCGTATGGCGGGCGGCCTGCTGCCGAGCGAAGGCGAGTTCTATCGCCTGTTCGGCCTGACCACCGCACGCCTGGCCGGCGCCAAGCCGGACGCCATCGTGATGCACCCGGGGCCAATCAACCGTGGCGTGGAGATTGAGTCGGCGGTGGCCGATGGCGCGCAGTCGGTGATTCTCAACCAGGTCACGTACGGCATCGCCATCCGCATGGCGGTGTTGTCCATGGCCATGAGCGGGCAAACCGCGCAACGTCAATTCGAGCAGGAGAACGCCCAGTGAAGCTCAGCATTCTCGGCGCCCGAGTCATCGATCCGGCCAGCGGCCTGGATCAAGTCACCGATCTGCACCTGGAAGCCGGCAAGATCATTGCCATCGGCGCCGCACCCGCAGGCTTCAGCGCCAGCGAAACTATCGACGCCAAAGGCCTGATCGCCGCGCCTGGCCTGGTTGACCTGAACGTCGCCCTGCGTGAGCCGGGCTACAGCCGCAAGGGCAACATCACCAGCGAAACCCGCGCCGCCGCTGCCGGTGGCGTGACCAGCCTGTGCTGCCCGCCCCACACCAAACCGGTGCTGGACACCTCGGCGGTGACCGAACTGATCCTCGACCGCGCCCGCGAAGCCGGCAACTGCAAAGTGTTCCCCATCGGCGCCCTGAGCAAAGGCCTGGACGGCGAACAACTGGCCGAGCTGATCGCCCTGCGCGATGCTGGCTGCGTGGCCTTCGGCAACGGCCTGGAGAGCTTTCGCAGCACCCGCACCCTGTGCCGTGCGCTGGAATATGCGGCGACTTTCGACCTGACCGTGATTTTCCACTCCCAGGACCGTGACCTGGCCGAAGGCGGCCTGGCCCACGAAGGCGCCACCGCGAGCTTCCTCGGCCTGCCGGGCATCCCGGAAACCGCCGAGACCGTGGCCCTGGCCCGCGACCTGCTGCTGGTGGAACAAAGCGGCGTACGCGCGCACTTCAGCCAGCTGACCAGCGCTCGCGGCGTGGCCCTGATCGCTCAGGCACAAGCCCGCGGTTTGCCGGTGACGGCGGATGTGGCGCTGTATCAGCTGATTCTGACGGATGAGGCGCTGATCGACTTCTCCAGCCTGTATCACGTGCAGCCGCCCCTGCGTACGCGCGCTGACCGTGACGGTTTGCGGGCGGCGGTGAAGTCCGGGGTGGTTTCGGCGATCTCCAGCCATCACCAGCCCCACGAGCGGGATGCCAAGCTGGCGCCGTTCGGCGCGACGGAGCCAGGCATCAGCAGCGTCGAGCTGTTGCTGCCGCTGGCAATGACGTTGGTGGAAGATGGTTTGCTGGACCTGCCGACCCTGCTGGCGCGTCTCAGTGCGGGCCCTGCCGAGGCGCTGCGCCTGCCGGCGGGCAAGCTGGCGGTGGGCTCGGCGGCGGACCTGGTGCTGTTTGATCCGGCCAGCTCCACGATTGCCGGGGAACACTGGCTGTCCAAGGGCGAGAACTGCCCATTCATCGGCCATAGCCTGCCGGCGACTGTACGGTACACGCTGGTGGATGGGCGGATCAGCTACCAGGCTTGAATCCGATCCAGAGTGGGCACAGTCAGTGTGGGAGCGGGCTTGCTCGCGAAAGCGGTGGGTCAGTCAATAGAGATGTCGACTGACACATCGCATTCGCGAGCAAGCCCGCTCCCACATTTGGATCTTCACAAATCTTATCGACCGCCGTTGCGCTCGGCATTGCGGATCGAAATCTGCGTATTCAGCGTCCAGAAGTCATACAGCACCCCGATCAGGAACAAGCCCCCGGTCAGCAGGTAAATGATCCCGCTGATCCATTTGCCCTGATACATGCGGTGCAAACCGAACACACCCAGGAACGCCAACAGAATCCAGGCCACGTTGTACTCGATCGGCCCGGCGGTAAATCGCAGGTCCGCTTCGCGATCCATTGCCGGAATCAGGAACAAGTCGATCAACCAGCCAATCCCGAACAAACCGAAGGTGAAAAACCAGATCGTCCCTGTCACCGGCTTGCCGTAATAAAAGCGGTGAGCACCGGTAAAACCGAAAATCCAAAGCAGGTAGCCGATCACCTTGCTGTGGGTGTCTTGTTGCGAAACATCCTGTCGATAGGTGTTCATGGAGTACCTCTTTAGCCTCGATAGATAAATATTTCTGGTTTCTTTGTGACTTTTTTACGGGCGCCCGACATGCGGCAAATGGTATCTTCGCTTCCCTCAAAGCCTTATACCGCCTGACTTGTGTAGGACAATCGCGGCAATTCGTCACGGTTTTCCTGAATTTGACCCCAGGGTTCAGTCGACAAACGGCCTTAGCACGACACAAAAAGCTGTTATAAAGTTGCGCGCAAACCAAAAAGAGCCACGCCTAATGCGACCATTTTTCAAGACATGGCTAACCATTTGCCTATTAATGCCACTGGCCGCCCACGCCACCAATCGTGAGCAACGACTTCCCAACGTTAACGGTTTCACCCCTAAAGTTCACGCCACCACCAGCTCCGCCAAATCGGTAAAGCTGACCGTGAAGCGCCCGACTCAACTGAGCAAGGCCCACGGTAATGCGGCGCCAGGGCTGATGGCCGTCAACACCAAGCAAAGCAGCAACGTCCTCAGCCGTGCCGTCAACGTGCTCGGTACTCCTTATCGTTGGGGCGGCAGCAGCCCAAGTAAAGGGTTCGACTGCAGCGGCTTGGTGAAATATGCGTTTAACGACGTAAAAGCCGTGGATTTGCCGCGCACTTCCAACGCCATGGCCGCCGGCCACGGGCTGAAGGTTGAGCGCAAGGACTTGAAACCGGGTGACCTGCTGTTCTTCAAACTGAAGAGCCGCCAGGTGAACCACGTTGCCATCTACCTGGGCAACGACCGTTTCATCCACGCACCGCGTCGTGGCAAGTCCGTGAGCATCGATACGCTGAAGAAGCCGTTCTGGGACAAGAACTACGTGATTGCCAAGCGTGTTCTGCCTAAAGAGCAGAACAACCTGCGGATTGTGCAGCGCTGATTGATCGTTCCCACGCTTGATCGTTCCCACGCTCTGCGTGGGAATGCCTCACTGGACGCTCCGCGTCCGCTCTTGTGACGCAGAGCGTCACGGGCTGCGTTCCCACGCGGAGCGTGGGAACGATCATGATCTTAAATATCCCCAGGCGCCCTCGCCTTCTCCCGGGCATGTTCCCGGCTGATCAGCCCCTGGCTGACCAACGCCTTCAAACTCATGTCCAGCGTCGTCATCCCCAACGCCCCGCCGGTCTGAATCGCCGAATACATCTGCGCCACCTTGTCCTCGCGGATCAAATTACGAATCGCCGGTGTGCCGAGCATGATTTCGTGAGCCGCCGCCCGCCCGCCGCCGACCTTCTTCACCAGCACCTGAGAGACCACCGCCTGCAATGACTCCGAGAGCATCGAGCGGACCATGGCCTTTTCCCCCGCCGGAAACACATCCACCACCCGGTCCACGGTTTTAGCCGCCGACGTGGTGTGCAGCGTGCCGAACACCAGATGCCCGGTTTCCGCCGCCGTCAGCGCGAGCCGAATGGTTTCCAGGTCTCGCAATTCGCCAACCAGGATCACATCCGGGTCCTCCCGCAATGCCGAACGCAGGGCCGCCGAGAAACTGTGGGTATCGCGATGCACCTGCCGCTGGTTGATCAGGGCATTTTTCGGTTGGTGGATAAACTCGATCGGGTCTTCAAGGGTGAGGATGTGCTGGCGACGATGGGTGTTGAGGTAGTCGATCATCGCTGCCAGGGTGGTGGACTTGCCGGAACCGGTCGGCCCGGTGACCAGCACCAGCCCCCGGGGCAAGTCTGCGATGCGCCGGAACACCTCGCCCAACCCCAGGTGTTCCAGGCTCTGCACCGTTGAGGGGATGGTACGAAACACCGCGCCCATGCCCCGGTGCTGCTGGAACACATTCACCCGAAATCGCGCCACCTCGGGCAACTCGAAGGCAAAATCCGTTTCAAGAGATGTTTCGAAATCCTTTTGCTGGTGATTGTTCAGCAAAGGGCTGAGTAACGCCGCCACTTGCACCGGCGCAAGTACAGGCCAATCGAGTGGCCAGATCTCGCCATCCACTCGCAGCATCGGCGCCAACCCCGCCGACAGATGCAGGTCGGAGGCCCGCCGGCGTACGCCGGCGGCCAGCAGTTCAGTGATATCCATAGGGCTTTCCATTTCCAGTAGAATGCCGCGGACTCCATATCCACGGGCGCAACTTGAATGTCGACCATAGCAGACAACATCGGCCTGGTTTCCGAGCGGATCCGGGCAGCCGCCGAGGCCGCGCAGCGCGACGCAGGCAGCGTGCACCTGCTGGCCGTGAGCAAGACCAAACCCGCACAGGCCGTGCGCGAAGCCTATGCCGCCGGGATGCGTGACTTTGGCGAGAACTATCTGCAGGAAGCCCTGGGCAAACAGGCCGAATTAACCGACCTGCCCTTGAGTTGGCACTTCATCGGCCCCATTCAATCGAACAAGACTCGTGCGATCGCCGAGAACTTCGCCTGGGTGCATTCCGTGGACCGCCTGAAAATCGCACAACGCCTGTCCGAACAACGCCCGGCTGACCTGCCGCCGCTGAATATCTGCATCCAGGTCAACGTCAGTGGCGAAGCCAGCAAGTCCGGCTGTACACCCGCCGACCTGCCCGCCCTGGCCGAAGCCATCAGCGCCCTGCCGCGCCTGAAGCTGCGCGGCCTGATGGCGATTCCCGAGCCGACCGACGACCGTGCAGAGCAAGACGCAGCCTTCGCCACCGTGCGCGACCTGCAAGCGAGCCTCGACCTGGGGCTCGACACACTTTCCATGGGCATGAGCCATGACCTTGAGTCGGCCATCGCCCAAGGGGCCACCTGGGTGCGGATCGGTACCGCCCTGTTTGGTGCCCGCGACTATGGCCAGCCTTGAAATGGCTGACTTCCATCTGAGTAAGGACCTGTCATGAGCAACACGCGTATTGCCTTTATCGGCGCCGGCAACATGGCGGCCAGCCTGATCGGCGGCCTGCGGGCCAAGGGCCTGGAAGCACAACAGATTCGCGCCAGCGACCCGGGCGCCGACACGCGCTCCCGCGTCAGCGCCGAGCACGGCATCGACACCTTCGCCGACAACGCAGAAGCGATTGAAGGCGTGGACGTGGTAGTGCTGGCGGTCAAGCCACAAGCCATGAAAGCCGTGTGCGAAAGCCTGCGGCCTAGCCTCAAGCCCCACCAACTGGTGGTGTCCATCGCCGCCGGCATCACTTGCGCCAGCATGACCAACTGGCTCGGCGCCCAGCCGATTGTGCGCTGCATGCCCAACACCCCGGCGCTGCTGCGCAAAGGTGTGAGCGGCTTGTACGCCACGTCCGAAGTCACTGCCCAACAGCGCGACCAGGCACAAGAGCTGTTGTCCGCCGTAGGTCTCGCCGTGTGGCTGGAACAAGAGCAGCAACTGGACGCCGTCACCGCCGTCTCCGGCAGTGGCCCGGCGTATTTCTTCCTGCTGATCGAGGCCATGACCGCCGCTGGCGTGAAACTCGGCCTGCCGCAGGAAGTCGCCGAGCAACTGGCCGAGCAGACCGCACTGGGCGCCGCGCAGATGGCCGTGACCAGCGATGTCGACGCGGCCGAGTTGCGCCGTCGCGTGACCTCGCCCGGCGGCACGACCCAGGCGGCAATCGAATCGTTCCAGGCCGGGGGCTTTGAAGCCCTGGTGGAAAAAGCACTGGGTGCCGCAGCACATCGTTCGGCCGAAATGGCCGAGCAGCTGGGCAAATAGTCGTCCCCCACATAGGAATCAAACATGCTCGGAATCAATGACGCTGCCATTTTCATCATCCAGACCCTGGGCAGCCTGTACCTGCTGATCGTGCTGATGCGTTTTATCCTGCAACTGGTGCGGGCGAACTTCTACAACCCGCTGTGCCAGTTCGTGGTAAAGGCCACGCAGCCGCTGCTCAAGCCTCTGCGCCGGGTGATCCCGAGCCTGTTCGGCCTGGACATGTCGTCGCTGGTATTGGCGCTGCTGCTGCAGATCCTGCTGTTCGCGGTCATCCTGCTGCTCAATGGCTATCAGGCCACCACGCTGCTGTTACTGCCGTGGGCCTTGATCGGGATCTTCTCGCTGTTCCTGAAGATCATTTTCTGGTCGATGATCATCAGCGTGATCCTGTCCTGGGTCGCTCCGGGCAGCCGCAGCCCGGGTGCCGAACTGGTGGCACAGATCACTGAGCCGGTGCTGGCACCGTTCCGTCGCCTGGTACCTAACCTGGGTGGCCTGGACATCTCGCCGATCTTCGCGTTTATCGCGATCCAGCTGCTGCAAAGCTGGGTGATTCCACGCTTGGCGTTCTACGCATTCATGCCCAAAGAACTGTTCGGTCTGATCTGACGACAATGTGGCGAGGGAGCTTGCTCCCGCTGGGCTGCGCAGCAGCCCCAAAACGGCCGACCGCGTTGCATCTGCAAAATCGCGGCAGCCGGACCGGGACCGCTTCGCGCTCCAGCGGGAGCAAGCTCCCTCGCCACAAAAAGCCTTAAAAACACCAGCCGCAGGCCTTTGCTTGCCGCTGGGTGCAGCGGTCTTTAGACTTACGCCTCATTTAAACGAGAGCAGGGTCGATGCCAACTGCCTTCCCCCCCGATTCTGTTGGACTGGTCGTGCCCCAAGTGGCGCACTTCAGCGAACCGCTGGCCCTGGCCTGCGGCCGTTCGCTGCCCGCCTACGACCTGATCTATGAAACCTACGGCCAACTGAACGCCACGGCCAGCAATGCCGTGCTGATCTGCCACGCCCTGTCCGGCCACCACCACGCTGCGGGTTTCCACAGCATGGACGAGCGCAAGCCCGGCTGGTGGGACAGCTGCATCGGCCCCGGCAAGCCCATCGACACCAACAAGTTCTTCGTGGTCAGCCTGAACAACCTCGGCGGCTGCAACGGCTCCACCGGCCCCAGCAGCCTCAACCCGGAAACCGGCAAGCCGTTTGGCGCCGATTTCCCGGTGCTGACCGTGGAAGACTGGGTGCACAGCCAGGCGCGCCTGGCCGACGTACTGGGCATCGCCCAATGGGCCGCCGTGATCGGCGGCAGCCTGGGCGGCATGCAGGCCCTGCAATGGACCATCACCTACCCGGACCGCGTGCGCCATTGCCTGGCCATCGCCTCGGCCCCCAAGCTGTCGGCGCAGAACATCGCCTTCAACGAAGTGGCGCGCCAGGCGATCCTGACCGACCCCGAGTTCCACGGCGGTTCGTTCCAGGAAGCGGGCGTGATCCCCAAGCGCGGGCTGATGCTCGCGCGCATGGTCGGGCACATCACCTACCTGTCGGATGACTCCATGGGCGAGAAATTCGGCCGTGGCCTCAAGAGCGAGAAGCTCAACTACGACTTCCACAGCGTCGAATTCCAGGTCGAGAGCTACCTGCGTTATCAGGGCGAGGAGTTTTCCGGGCGTTTCGACGCCAACACCTACCTGCTGATGACCAAGGCCCTGGACTACTTCGACCCGGCGGCGAATTTCGACGATGACCTGGCGCGCACCTTCGAGGCGGCCACCGCCAAGTTCTGCGTGATGTCGTTCACCACCGACTGGCGCTTCTCCCCGGCCCGCTCGCGGGAATTGGTGGATGCGCTGATGGCCGCCAAGAAAGACGTCTGCTACCTGGAGATCGACGCACCGCAAGGCCACGACGCCTTCCTGATCCCGATCCCGCGTTACTTGCAGGCTTTTAGCAATTACATGAACCGAATAGCACTGTGAGAACGCCATGAGAGCCGACCTGGAAATCATCCAAGACTGGATCCCCGCCGGCAGCCGCGTGCTCGACTTGGGTTGCGGCGATGGCGAACTGCTGAGCTGGCTGCGCAACAACAAGCAAGTCACCGGCTATGGCCTGGAAAACGACCCGGACAACATCGCCCAGTGCGTGGCCAAGGGCATCAACGTGATCGAGCAGGACCTGGACAAGGGCCTCGGCAACTTTGCCAGCAACAGCTTCGACATCGTGGTCATGACCCAGGCCCTGCAAGCCGTGCACTACCCGGACCGGATCCTCGACGAAATGTTGCGCGTCGGCCGCCAGTGCATCATTACTTTCCCCAATTTCGGCCACTGGCGCTGCCGCTGGTACCTGGCCACCAAGGGCCGCATGCCGGTGTCGGACTTCCTGCCGTACACCTGGTACAACACGCCCAACATCCACTTCTGCACCTTTGAAGACTTCGAAGCGCTGTGCGGCGAGCGCGAAGCCAAAGTCATCAACCGCCTTGCCGTCGATCAACAGCATCGTCATGGCTGGGCGAGTAAGCTATGGCCCAACCTGCTGGGTGAGATCGGGATCTACCGGGTCAGCAGCCCGGGCCTGACGGACCACCAGATTGCCGTCTAACCATTTTCAAGGAGGACGATCATGAGTCGCCTGGCTGTTTGTCTACTCACCGCGTGCCTGAGCGTCAGCGCTATGGCGGCGGATGTTATCGATGGTAATCGCCAGAAAGAATTCGGCGATATCACCGTTCATTACAACACCTTCACCTCCAGCTTCCTGCAGCCGGAAACCGCCCAGAAAGTTGGCGTGGTGCGCAGCAAGGAGAAGGGCTTGATCAACGTGACCGTGATCAAGGGCGTAACCCCGGTGGCCGCGCAAGTGACAGGCACCATCAAGGACCTGGGCGGCAAGAGCGAGATCCTGACGTTCAAGCAAATCGACGAGAAAGGCGGGATTAATTACCTCGCGCCATACTCTGTGACACAGCGGGAATACAAGACGTTTACCATCAATGTTGAAACCGGCGGCAAAGCCCATAGCTTCCAATTCAACCAGGAACTGTTTCCGGCGCAATGATGAACCTTACTCAACTCGTACTGGCCAGCCATAACGCCGGCAAGCTCAAAGAACTCCAGGCCATGCTCGGCGACTCGGTGCAACTGCGCTCGATTGGCGAGTTCAGCCAGGTAGAGCCGGAAGAGACCGGCCTGTCGTTTGTCGAGAACGCCATCCTCAAGGCCCGCAACGCCGCGCGTATTTCCGGCCTGCCGGCACTGGCTGACGATTCGGGCCTGGCCGTGGACTTCCTGGGCGGCGCGCCTGGCATCTACTCGGCACGTTACGCCGACGGTAAAGGCGATGCGGCCAACAACGCCAAGCTGCTGGACGCCCTCAAGGACGTGCCCGACGCGATGCGCGGCGCGCAGTTCGTCTGCGTGCTGGCCCTGGTGCGTCACGCCGATGATCCATTGCCGATCCTCTGCGAAGGCTTGTGGCACGGTCGCATCCTGCATGCGGCCAGCGGCGAGCACGGTTTCGGTTATGACCCGTTGTTCTGGGTGCCGGAGCGCAATGTCTCCAGCGCCGAATTGAGCCCGGCCGACAAGAACCAGATCAGCCACCGCGCCCGCGCAATGGATTTGCTGCGCCAGCGCCTGGGCATGAAATGACTCAGAACACCTCCGCGCAGCCACTGATTCTCGGTGGCGCGCAAACACCTCGGGCGGCCCTGCCTCACCTGCCGCCCCTGGCGCTGTATATCCACATCCCGTGGTGCGTGCGCAAATGCCCCTATTGCGACTTCAACTCCCACACCGCCAGCAAGGTGCTGCCGGAGGAAGAGTACGTCGACGCGTTGCTGGCCGACCTCGATCAGGACCTGCACGCGGTTTACGGCCGTGAGCTGAGTTCGATCTTTTTCGGCGGCGGCACCCCAAGCCTGTTCAGCGCCGTTGCCCTGGGCCGGTTGCTCAAGGGCGTGGAAGCGCGCATCCCGTTTGCCGGCGATATCGAGATCACCCTGGAAGCCAACCCCGGTACCTTCGAGCAAGAGAAGTTCGTGGCGTACCGCAAGCTGGGGATCAATCGGCTGTCGATTGGCATCCAGAGTTTCCAGCAGGAAAAACTCGAAGCCCTGGGCCGCATCCACAATGGTGACGAAGCCGTGCGTGCCGCCGGCATGGCGCGCCAGGCCGGGTTCGACAACTTCAACCTGGACTTGATGCACGGTTTGCCCGATCAGTCCCTGGAGGACGCCCTGGGCGACCTGCGCCAGGCCATTGCCCTCAAGCCCACGCATCTGTCCTGGTATCAACTGACCCTGGAACCCAACACCGTGTTCTGGAACCAGCCGCCCGTGCTGCCGGAAGACGACACGCTGTGGGACATTCAGGAAGCCGGCCAGGCGTTGCTCGCCGAACACGGTTACGCCCAGTACGAAGTCTCGGCCTACGCCCAACCGGGACGGCCGGCGCGGCATAACCTGAATTACTGGAGCTTTGGCGACTTTATCGGCATCGGCGCCGGTGCCCACGGCAAGCTCAGCCATCCGGATGGGCGCATCGTGCGCACCTGGAAAACCCGGGCACCGAAGGACTACCTCAACCCGGCGAAAAACTACCAGGCCGGCGCGAAAGAACTGACCAACGAAGAGTTACCGTTCGAGTTCCTGATGAACGCCCTGCGCCTCACCGACGGCGTCGAAGCCAGGCTTTACGCCGAGCGTACCGGCCTCGAACTGGCCAGCCTCGATGAAGCTCGCCGCGAGGCAGAACAAAGTGGCCTGATGCAGGTCGAACCGTCACGCCTGGCGGCCACCGACCGCGGGCAACTCTTTCTCAATGACCTGCTGCAGAAGTTTTTGAGCTGATTGCTCTTAAGGAAATCGAATGGATCTGGTACTCGACCTGCTCGCCACCGTATCCCGCTGGAGCCGTAGCAACCTGTCGGAAATCTCCCTGGCGTTGGTAGGCTGCCTGTTGGTGCTGTTTGGCGCCGACATCAAGGGCTGGGTCGAAGCACGGCTGGGCAGCATCGCGGGTGCGCTGCGCGTGCCGCTGATGGCGCTGGTGTGCATGATCGGCAGCGGCGCTGCGCTGATCTATGCCACGCCGTGGATTGTTCGCGGGTTGAGCCAGTTCAACAACTACAGCCTGGCGCCGGTGTTGTTGGTGGTGCTGGTGTTGATTGGGGTGGTGGCGGATCGCCGCTGACTCAAGCCCCACACAAAACAAAATGTGGGAGCTGGCTTGCCTGCGATGCAGACACCTCGGTGTATCAGTGATACCGAGGTGATGCGATCGCAGGCAAGCCAGCTCCCACAGTTGATTGCATTTCAGCTTTCGAGCTAACTACGCCAGCTTCTCGAACTTCAAATCCCAAACCCCATGCCCGAGTCGCTCGCCGCGACGTTCGAACTTGGTGATCGGCCGCTCGGCCGGGCGCGGGACGCATTTGCCGTCTTCCGCCAGGTTGCGGTAGCCAGGGGCGACGTTCATCACTTCCAGCATGTACTCGGCATACGGTTCCCAGTCGGTGGCCATGTGCAGGATGCCGCCCACTTTCAGCTTGCTGCGCACCAGTTCCGCGAAGGAAGCCTGGACGATGCGGCGCTTGTGGTGGCGGCTCTTGTGCCAGGGGTCCGGGAAGAACAGCATCAGGCGGTCGAGGCTGTTGTCGGCGATGCAGCGGTTGAGCACTTCGATCGCGTCGCAGTCGTAGACCCGCAGGTTGGTCAGGCCCTGAGTCAGCACGCCGTTCAGCAGCGCACCAACACCCGGACGGTGTACTTCAACCCCGATAAAATCCTGCTCCGGCGAAGCCGCGGCCATTTCCAGCAGGGAATGGCCCATGCCGAAGCCAATCTCCAGGGAGCGTGGTGCCGAGCGGCCAAACACCTGGTCGTAATCCACCGGCGCGTCTGCCAGCGGCAGGACGAACAGCGGCGTGCCCTGCTCCAGGCCCTTTTGCTGGCCCTCGGTCATGCGACCGGCGCGCATCACAAAACTCTTGATGCGGCGGTGCTTGGACTCGTCGCCTTCTTCCAGGGTGTTCGGCGTTTCGTTTGATTCAGTCATCAATGGCTCTTACTTGATCAGACCATCCAGCGGCGAGGAGGCGCTGGCGTAAAGTTTTTTCGGCATGCGCCCGGCGAGGTACGCCAGGCGGCCGGCGACAATTGCGTGGTTCATGGCTTCAGCCATCAGGACCGGCTGCTGCGCATGGGCGATGGCCGAGTTCATCAGCACCGCATCGCAACCCAGTTCCATTGCGATGGTGGCGTCGGAGGCAGTGCCCACGCCCGCATCCACCAGTACCGGGATCCTGGCTTCTTCAAGGATGATCTGCAGGTTGTACGGATTGCAGATACCCAGGCCGGAACCGATCAGGCCGGCCAGCGGCATCACCGCGATGCAGCCGATTTCCGCCAATTGACGGGCAATGATCGGGTCATCACTGGTGTAGACCATCACGTCGAAGCCTTCCTTGACCAGGGTTTCGGCGGCCTTGAGGGTTTCGATCACGTTGGGGAACAGGGTTTTCTGGTCGGCCAGCACTTCCAGCTTCACCAAGTTGTGGCCGTCGAGCAGCTCACGGGCCAGGCGGCAGGTGCGCACGGCTTCGATGGCGTCGTAGCAACCGGCGGTGTTCGGCAGGAAGGTGTAGCGATCCGGCGACAGCACTTCGAGCAGGTTCGGCTCGCCCTCGATCTGGCCGAGGTTGGTGCGGCGCACGGCGAAAGTAACGATCTCGGCGCCCGAGGCTTCGATGGCCAGGCGGGTTTCTTCCATGTCGCGGTACTTGCCGGTGCCGACCAGCAGACGCGACTGGAAGGTACGACCGGCCAGGACGAAAGGCTTGTCGCTACGAACGATGCTCATGGGAAATCCTCGAGTTGGGGTGAGGTTCTGCAGAATGCGGGTTGGCGCCCTGGAGCGCCGGACGGCTAGCCGCCGCCGATGGCGTGGACCACTTCGACCTGGTCACCCTCGGTGAGCGCGGTCTCGACGTGCTGGCTACGCGGGACGATATCCTGGTTGAGCTCCACTGCGACGCGGCGTCCGGTCAAGTCCAGACGGGTCAGCAGGGCCGCAACGGTTTCACCGTCGGGCAGTTCAAAGGGTTCGCCGTTCAACTGAATGCGCATGCCACGGGCCGCCATCGTTTTTAGGGGCCAGCATTCTAGCGTGATTGGCGTTGCTGGCCCAAGCCCCTTGGTCAGGCAGCCTGTAGACGCCACGCCGCCAAACCGAGGAAGAACCAGCCCAGCAGGAACGCCAGGCCACCAAACGGGGTGATGATGCCGAGCTTGCTGATGCCGGTCATGGTCAGCACATACAGGCTGCCGGAGAACAGCAGGATGCCCACGGCAAAGGACACCCCCGCCCACGTCACCAGCCTGCCCGGAATGTGCGCCGCCAACAGTGCCACGCCGAACAGCGCCAGGGTGTGCACCAACTGGTAGGTCACGCCGGTGTGGAAAATCGCCAAGTACTCGGCGCTCAGGCGGTTTTTCAGGCCGTGGGCGGCAAACGCGCCCAGGGCGACGCCGGTGAAACCGAAAAAGGCAGCCAGCATCAGAAAGCCACGCAACATGAGGAACTCCAGTCAGACTGAGGGGGCAGGGTCTGTATAATGGCCCGCTCAACGGGTTCGGCCAAGCCATCTCTATGCTGCGTCTCCTCTTCAAGCGTTTTCTCAAAGCCCTCAAGTGGTTTGCCATCGGCAGCGTGCTGCTGGTGCTGCTGTTCCGTTTCATGCCACCACCGGGCACTGCGCTGATGGTTGAGCGCAAGGTCGAGTCCTGGGTCGACGGCGAGCCGATTGACGTACAGCGCACGTGGGTGCCGTGGGATCAGATCTCCGACGAACTGAAAGTGGCGGTGATGGCCGGCGAAGACCAGCGTTTCCCGCAACATTGGGGTTTTGATTTCGACGCGATCCAGGCGGCGTTGCTGCATAACGAGCGCGGCGGTTCGATTCGCGGCGCCAGCACCTTGAGCCAGCAGGTGTCGAAGAATCTGTTCCTGTGGACCGGCCGCAGCTATTTCCGCAAGGGGCTGGAAGCCTGGTTTACCGGGCTGATCGAAATTCTCTGGCCCAAGCAGCGAATTCTTGAGGTGTACCTCAACAGCGTGGAATGGGATGAAGGCGTGTTCGGCGCCGAAGCGGCGGCGCGGCATCACTTTGGCGTGAGCGCCAAGGCGCTGACCCGCCAGCAGGCCAGCTACCTGGCGGCGGTGTTGCCTAACCCGCGGGTGTGGAGTGCCAGCCATCCAACGTCGTATGTCGCGCGACGGGCGGCGTGGATTCGGCAGCAGATGAGTCAGTTGGGTGGCGACAGCTATTTGAATGAGCTGAACAACTCGCGCAAGGCGCCCTGGGCTGACTGACACCCCACAAAACAAATGTGGGAGCGGGCTTGCTCGCGAAAGCGGTGTGCCAGTCAATACCTTAGGTGACTGATCCACCGCTTTCGCGAGCAAGCCCGCTCCCACATTTCGATCGCGCTGCCCTAGCTACCTGTGTCAGGCGGCGATCGACAGTTTCAGCTTGTTCATCGCACTCTTCTCGAGCTGACGAATCCGCTCGGCCGACACGTTGTACTTCTGCGCCAGGTCGTGCAGCGTGGCTTTTTCTTCTGCCAACCAGCGCTGGTAGAGAATGTCACGGCTGCGGTCGTCCAGCACTTCCAGCGCTTCGTGCAGGTTGTGATTGGAGTTGTCGCTCCAGTCGGCATCTTCCAGCTGACGCGCCGGGTCGTACCGGTGGTCTTCCAGGTAGTTGGCCGGCGATTGGAAGGCGCTGTCGTCGTCCGCTTCGGCGGCCGGGTCGAAGGCCATGTCATGGCCGGTCAGGCGACTTTCCATCTCGCGCACTTCACGTGGCTCTACGCCGAGGCTTTCGGCCACGCGATGCACTTCTTCGTTGTTCAGCCACGCCAGGCGTTTCTTCTGGCTGCGCAGGTTGAAGAACAGTTTGCGCTGGGCCTTGGTGGTCGCGACTTTCACGATGCGCCAGTTGCGCAGGATGAATTCGTGAATTTCCGCCTTGATCCAGTGCACAGCAAACGACACCAGGCGCACACCCATTTCCGGGTTGAAGCGCTTCACAGCTTTCATCAGGCCAACGTTGCCTTCCTGAATCAGGTCAGCCTGGGCCAGGCCGTAGCCGCTATAGCTACGGGCGATATGTACGACAAAACGCAGGTGGGCGAGCACCATCTGCCGAGCCGCCCCCAAATCCTGCTCATAGTAGAGACTCTCGGCC
>Ga0209173_100570_pt1 | contig 15912 bp, 16 predicted proteins | sample SynthPrep_16_END_FD_187206 | JGI IMG/M metagenome (GOLD analysis project Ga0209173, IMG submission 187206) | Synthetic microbial communities from Ohio, USA - SynthPrep_16_END_DS12_MetaG (SPAdes) (version 2) | ecosystem: Engineered > Bioreactor > Aerobic > Activated sludge | place: USA: Ohio... | reverse complement strand
CCACCAGATCTTCCAATACTTGGCTCATAGAGCAACTCCTAAAATCTACGGGGCATTCCGGGCTGCCTATCCGTGCAGCGTGTCCAACCATTGGGCGCGGGTGATGCGATACAAAACATGATGGCGCAGCGGGTCATCGGCTGCGACCTTGGGGTGTTCAAAATCTGCCAGGGGATCGTAATGCATACCGATGGCCTGCATGACTTTTTGTGATGGCAGATTGGCTTCGGTGGTGAACGCGACGATTTCGTCCAACTGCAAACGGTCGAAACCACAGCGCAACGCCGTCCAGGCCGCCTCGCTGGCGTATCCCAGGCCCCAGTGCTCGCGGGCCAGGCGCCAGCCGATTTCCACCGCCGGGGTAAAGTCGGTTTCAAAGCTGACATTCGCCAGCCCGGTGAGGCCGATGAATTCACCCGTGTCCTTGCGCTGTAACGCCCACAGGCCAAAGCCGTATTCGGCGAAGTGGCCGCGAATCCGGCCGATCAAGGCGGCGCTTTCCAGGTGGCTCAACGTGGCCGGGAAATAGCGCATCACCTGCGGGTCGGCGCACATGCGTGCAAATTCCAGCAGGTCGCTGTCGCGCCATTGGCGCAGCACCAGGCGTGCGCTTTCCAATTCAAGTATCGGCTCCATGGGTCCCCTCCCTTGCCATGTGCGTGAGTGTACCGCGCTGTTAAGATCCCTCGCAGGTTCCCGTCAGAAAATCCCATGCCTTTGCCATTGATCTACCACGATGACTACAGCCCCGAGTTCCCGGCGGAACATCGGTTCCCCATGGACAAATTCCGCCTGTTGCGCGACCACTTGGTGGACAGTGGCCTGACCGAGGACAGCCAATTGCTGCGCCCGCAGCTGTGCCCAGCGCAGATTCTGGCCCTGGCCCATGACACGGGGTATATCGAACGCTACATGAGTGGCGAACTGTCCCGCGAAGACCAGCGCCGCCTCGGCCTGCCGTGGAACGAAGCCCTGGCCCGGCGCACCGTGCGTGCGGTCGGCGGCTCGATTCTCGCGGCAGAACAGGCGCTGGAACACGGCCTGGCGTGCCACCTGGCGGGCGGCACCCACCACGCCCATTACGATTACCCCGCGGGCTTTTGCATCTTCAATGACCTGGCGGTGATCAGCCATTACCTGCTGGCCAGCGGCCGGGTCAACCGCGTGCTGATCTTCGATTGCGACGTGCACCAGGGCGACGGCACCGCGCGCATCCTCCACGACACGCCGGATGCCATCACCGTGTCGCTGCACTGCGAAAAGAACTTCCCCGCACGCAAGGCCCAGAGCGACTGGGACATTCCGCTGCCCATGGGCATGGGCGATGCCGATTACCTCAAGGTGGTGGACGACGCGCTCAACTACCTGCTGCCGCTGTATCAACCGGACCTGGTGCTCTACGACGCCGGCGTCGATGTGCATAAGGACGACGCCCTCGGTTACCTCAAGCTGACAGACGCCGGCGTCGCCGCCCGCGACGAAAGCGTGATGCGCCACTGCCTGGGCCGCGATATTCCGGTGATGGGTGTGATCGGCGGCGGCTACAGCAAGGACCGCCCCGCCCTGGCCCGTCGCCACGGCATCCTGCACCACAGTGCGCAACGGGTGTGGACGTCATCAGGTTGTCACTGAACCGTGGGCGTTACCCACATTGCCTGTGGAACCACCTGTGGATAACTTGAGCGTAAGCCTCTGAAAGCGAGCAGCCGTAAGGCTTGTAGGAAAGTGTACGTTTTTTGATCAGGCAGCCACGCTGTCGTCGGGTAGAATACGCGGCCTATTCAAGCCACCAAAGCCCTGCCCATGCCCCAGACCTCACCTCACCACGTCACCCTGATCGGTGGCGGCCCTGCCGGGCTGATGGCGGCCGAAGTCCTGAGCCAAGCGGGCGTGCGCGTGGACCTGTACGACGGCATGCCCTCGGTGGGGCGCAAATTCCTGCTGGCCGGCGTGGGCGGCATGAACATCACCCACTCCGAGGCGTACCCGGCGTTTTTGTCGCGGTATGCCGAACGTGCGCCGCACATGGCGCCGCTGCTGCGTGGGTTTGGCGCCGAGGCGTTGTGCGAATGGATTCACGGCCTGGGCATCGAGACCTTCGTCGGCACCTCCGGCCGAGTATTCCCGACCGATATGAAAGCCGCCCCGCTGCTGCGCGCCTGGCTCAAGCGCCTGCGCGATCAAGGCGTGGTTATCCACACCCGGCATCGTTGGGTGGGGTGGAATGCAGAGGGTGGTTTACTTATCCACAGCCCGGACGGCGATAAAGTTGTCCACAGCGACGCCGTGCTGCTGGCGTTGGGCGGTGGCAGTTGGTCGCGCCTGGGTTCCGACGGTGCCTGGCTCAAGCTGCTGGAAGACAAAGGCGTGCCCTACGCCCCCTTGCAACCGAGCAACTGCGGCTTCGAGGTGTCGGCCTGGAGCGAATTGATGGTCAGCAAATTCTCCGGCGCGCCGCTGAAGAACGTTGCCATTGGGCTGGCGGATGACAAGCCTCGGCTGGGCGAATGCGTGGTCACGGCGACCGGTATCGAAGGCAGTTTGATCTATGCACTGTCGGCGCCGATTCGTGAGGCAATCAATCGCAACGGTTCGGCCACCGTGCATATCGACTTGCTGCCGAGCAAGCCGCTGGACAAGGTCCAGGCCGCCTTGGCCAAGCCGCGCGGTTCACGTTCGATGAGCAAGCATTTGCACAGTCAGTTGGGGTTGGAGGGGGTGAAGGCCGCGCTGTTGCGTGAGTTGGCACCGGCCGGGCACTTCAATGACCCGGCGCAACTGGCGGTGGATATCAAGGCCTTGCCGTTGACGCTGGTGAAGACACGGCCAATGGATGAGGCAATCAGTACGGCGGGCGGGGTGCCGTTTGAGGCGCTGGATGAGCGCTTGATGCTCAAGCAGTTGCCGGGAGTGTTTTGTGCGGGGGAGATGCTGGATTGGGAAGCGCCGACCGGCGGGTATTTGCTGACGGGGTGTTTTGCCAGTGGCAGAGCGGCTGGGCGGGGGATGTTGGAGTGGCTTAACCGCTGAGAGTTACGGTGAACTCAACGCCGCCATCGGGGGCAAGTCGAATCGTCGCACCGCACCTCCCACACTTTGATTTGTGAATACAGTTAAATGTGGGAGGGGGCTTGCCCCCGATGAGGCCATCAGCAGCGCCGAAAAATCACTTCTTCTTACGCGGCCCCGTATTAAACACAGGCACCTTGCGCACCGGCTTGATCGAAGGCTCCACCGGCGCTGCATCCCCGCTGTCCACCCACTTACCCAGGTTGCGCTTACCGCCACCCCCCGACGTTTTAGGCTTCTTCGGTTTTTTCGGCTTCTTCACCACCTGCCCGCTGGCGTCGGTGTCCGGGACACGGTGCTCCGGTTCGAAGTCCGGCTCCATCTTGCGGGTCAGGGTCTGACGCGTGAGCATCTCGATCGCCGACAGCATGTTCACTTCATCGGCACACACCAGGGAAATCGCCTCGCCGGTGTTGCCCGCACGCCCGGTACGACCGATGCGGTGGATGTAATCCTCGGCCACGATCGGCAGGTCGAAGTTGACCACCAGCGGCAAATCTTCGATGTCCAGGCCACGGGCCGCCACGTCGGTGGCCACCAGGATCTGCACTTCGCTCGACTTGAAGCGGTCCAGCGCACGTTGGCGGGTGGCTTGTGGTTTGTCGCCGTGGATACCGTCGGCGTTGATGCCCAGGCCTTGCAACTTATCCACCAGCGCATCCACGCCGTTACGGGTCTTGGCGAACACCAGCACCTGCTTCCAGCGGCCTTTGCGCATCAAGTGCACAAACAGCTCCGGCTTGCGCTTCTTGTCCACCGGCACCACCCACTGCTTCACGGTGTTGGCGGCGACGTTGCGCGGGCTGACTTCGATGGTCAGCGGGTCGTTGAGCATCTGCCCGGCCAGCAGGCGGATCTCATCGGAAAAGGTCGCGGAGAATAGCAGGGTCTGGCGCTTTTTCGGCAACATGCGGTAGATGTTCGCCAGCTCTTCGGAGAAGCCCAGGTCGAGCATGCGGTCGGCTTCATCCAGCACCAGGGTTTGCAGCTGGTTGAGTTTCAGCGCGTTCTGGCGGAACAGGTCGATCAGGCGGCCAGGCGTGGCGACCAGAATATCGACACCTTTGCGCAGCTTCATCATCTGCGGGTTGATGCTCACGCCGCCGTACACCGCGTAGGTGGTGAGTGGCAGGTGTTGGGCGTACTCGGCGACGCTGGCATGAACCTGCTCGGCCAGCTCGCGGGTCGGGCACAGGATCAGCGCGCGCGCCGAGTTGGCGGCGACTTTCGGCCCTTCGGTGGTCAGCAGTTGCAGCAGCGGCACGGCAAAACCGGCGGTCTTGCCAGTGCCGGTCTGGGCCGCAGCCATCAGGTCGCGACCGGCCAGCACCGCCGGAATGGCTTGCGCCTGCACCGGCGTCGGGGTCTGGTAGCCAAGCGTCTCAAGGGCGCGCAGCAAGGGTTCGATCAGGCCAAGGGTGGCGAAAGTCATGTGTTTACCGTAGGAAAAATTCAGCGCAAGGGCGTAATGCGCCGCAGTTTACCTTATTTCCGGCTTGGGCTTTCGCCACTGGGGCAAGCTGATCAGCAGCACCGCGCTGATGATCACCAACATCGCCAAGGCTTCTTCCAGGCCGATGGTCTCGCCGATAAACACGATCCCCAGCAACACCGCCACTGCGGGGTTGACGTAGGCATAACTGGTCGCCGCTGCGGGGCGTACGTGCTTGAGCAGGTACATATAAGCGTTGAAGGCGATGATCGAGCCGAACACGGCCAGGTACGCCAGGGCCAGCCAGCCTTCCAGCGGCGGCATGGCTTGCAGGCGTTCGCCGGTGAGCGCGCTGGCGATCAACAGCGTCACGCCGGCCACCAGCATTTCCGCAGCGCTGGCCATGGCTCCCGGTGGCAACGGCAGGCGCCGACTCCACACCGAACCAAACGCCCACGACGCCGCAGCAAACAGCAGCAAAGCAGCACCCATCGGGCTCGATTGCAACGTGCTGCCCATATTGAGCATAGCGATGCCGATCATCCCCAAGATCACGCCCGCCCATTCCAGCCGGGTATTGCGCGCGCCCCAGAAATAACCGCACAACAACGTGAACAGCGGTACGGTCGCCACCGCCAGTGCCGCCACGCCGGACGACACGCCAGTGTGCTCGGCCACACTCACCGCGCCATTGCCGAAGGTCAGCAGCAAAATGCCAATCTTGGCCGCCGCCTTCCACTGCTCCCACGTCGGCGCCGGCGCTCCACGCCAGCGCAAAAACCCGTACATCGCCGCACCCGCCACCAGAAAACGAATCCCGCCCAGCATCAGCGGCGGCCAGTACTCCACGCCGATGCGAATCACCAAATAGGTGGACCCCCAAATCACATACAACGCAAAAAAGGCAGCGATCAACGGTAAGGGGAAGCGACGTGGGCCAGGCATTGGGTAGCTCTGCGGCATGAGATAGGAGGCTTATTCTAAAAAAGCAGGTCGTTAAACATAAGTTACAAAACCTGTTTAAAACGACGTTACACTTTTCAAAGCATGGTTATGAACGCTATAACCCGTGTTTTCGAAAGCCGCACGCAACTGGAGCCTTATCATGGACAAATACGACCGTATGCTCCTCAGCGCCCTGCTCGAAGACGGCCGCGCGTCCTACGCGCAATTGGCCCGCACGGTAAACCTCTCCGCCCCCGCCGTGGCCGAGCGCGTGGCCAAGCTGGAGGCCTGCGGCGTGATCACCGGGTATCAAGCCAAGGTGGACTTATCGAAAGTGGGTTTGCCGATTCAGTGCGTGATTGAACTGCGACTGACCAATCATGGGAGCCAGAAGGTTTATGACGCATTGGCGGAAATCCCTGAGCTGACGGAATGCCATCGGGTGACCGGTGACCCGTGCGTGATCATGCAGGCGGCGGTGGGCTCGATGCCGGAGTTGGAGAATCTAATCAACCGGATCGCGAAGTTCGGGTTCAGCAAGACGTCGATCATTTTGTCGAGCGCGATAGAGCGGCGGGTGCCGTTGGGGCAGTTGGAGGGCAATGGGAAAAATGGTGGCTGAACCGCCGCCATCGCGGGCAAGCCCGGCTCCCACATTTGTAATGCATTCCAACTGTGGGCGCCGGGCTAGCCTGCGATGGCGTCAATCGACTCACTACTTCCCGTTCTTTTGAAGGACATTTCCGAGCGACGTTTGATGTCTTGTTCTGGGCGAACTCCACCACTAGTCTTCTCCACGCCATCGATCCCTCGATGACCGGAAGTGCAAGCCGAAATTGGCGGAGGAGAGAGTTACAAGTCCCGGAGATTCAACATGGTCAAAGCAACCTCAACTGATCCCCAAGCAAACTTCCCCAGCGAAGATGCCCTGCTCAACCGCCGAGCCATCGACTACTACCTAAAAGCCTCCGCCCCGGATGCCCCAACCTTCACCCTGAACGACAACCTGAGTTTCGAAGACGCCCTCGCCCATGCGGCGGATTTGCTGCATTGCGCGGTGGAGATGGCGAAGGGGGTGGTGGATCGGGCGTTGGAGTGTGTGCAGTCGCGATAGCATGTGGCGAGCGAGCTTTTTGTGGTGAGCGGGCTTGCCCCGCGCTGGGCTGCGGAGCAGCCCCAAAACCTGATACCCCGTTCTAACTGAAAGAACGCGGCGCCCTTAATTGGGGCTGCTTCGCAGCCCAGCGCGGGGCAAGCCCGCTCACCACAGCAAGCCCGCTCACCACAAAAGCACGCTCCCACACGGATTTGTGGCGAGGTCAGAACCCGCGATGCTTCTTCAGGTGTTCATTGATCTTCGCCGCCGGCACTTTCTGCAAGGTGCACAGCAGCTCATGGGACAGTTCGCGCAAGCCGTGCGTACGGCGCAGTTCCTGAGCCAGATGGGCTGTGAGGTTGGCCGCCATTTCCGCATCCGCCATCGCCCGGTGAGCCTTACCCGTGTGGGGCAGTTGCGCGTAGGCGTTGAGGGTGCCGAGCTTGTGGTTGGGCGCGGCCGGCATGAGGCGGCGGGCCAGTAGCAAAGAGCAGGCGAATTTTTGCAGGCGGGTGCGGCGGATCAGGCCCAGTTCGTAGTCCCAGAATTTCTGGTCGAACGCGGCGTTGTGCGCCATCAGTGGCGTGGTGCCGACGAATTCGTTGACTTCGTTCATCACCCGCTCGGCCGGCGGCGCACTGCGCAGCATGGCGTTGCTGATGCCGGTGAGTTGTTCGATAAAGCCCGGCACGCGCACGCCGGCGTTCATCAGGCTCTGGTAGCGGTCCACGATCTGGCCACGCTCAAGGATGACCACAGCGATCTCCGTGGCCCGGCAATGACTGTTCGGCGTAATGCCGGTGGTTTCAAAGTCGATGACCGCTATACGTTCCAAACCTGTTCCCACTCCGTCTAACTGTTTATTAAGCCGCCTCGCTCTATTCCGTCTAACTGTTTATTAAGCCGCCTCGCTCTATTTGAGCAGCAGCGCGCCTTCGATCGGCACGTAGCGGCTGGCCGCGCGTATCAGCGAGTTGGCCGTCAGCCCCGGTACGCCGTAGGCCACCGCTTCGACGCCATGCTTATTGATGATGCGGTCGAGCAGCATGTCGAAATCACCGTCGCCGGAAGCCAGCACGATTTCGTCGACGTGGTCGGCGGCGTCCATGATGTCGATGGTGATGCCCACGTCCCAGTCGCCCTTGGCCGAACCGTCGCTGCGCTGGATGTAGGGCTTGAGTTTTACCGTAAAGCCCAGGTTGCGCAGGATCTGCTGGAATTGCTGCTGCTTGCTGTCGCCACGGTCGATGGCATACGCGTACGCCTCGACGATCTGCCCGCGCGAGCTGATATCAGCCCACAAAGCGGCGTAGTTGAAGTGGCAACCATAGGCCTGGCGGACGGTGTAATAGAGGTTCTGAACATCGGCGAACACTGCAATTTTCTTCACCGCACTTCCTCATGACAGCCAGGCGCCAGGGCCCGGAAAGGGTGCCAGTATGCCAGCCGCGAGTGAGTTGCCGGGAAAAATCAGACCGGGGCGACGAAGCGCCCCGGCCAAGATGCGTCAGACGAAAGAATCGTCATCGCCGAAAGAGGAAGAGTCGTCGGAATAATCGCTGTCGGCGAAGCTATCCGAGTTGTTGCTGCCCCAACTGTCGTTGCCGGCAAACTTCTGGTCATCATTGCCCCAGTTGCCGTTGTCACTGGCAGGCGCCGGCTCTTCGCGGATGATTTCTTCCACCACTTGCGGTTGTTGCGAGTTGTGGTTGAACAGGCTGCTGATACCTTCGGCCAGCAACACACCACCGGCCACGCCGGCAGCGGTTTTCATCGCGCCGCCGAGGAAACCGCTGCCCACTGGCGCTGCGGCAGGCGCCTGTTGCGGCTGCTGATAATTCTGCTGCGGCGCCGGCTGGCCAAAGGACGGCCGTGCCGGTTCACGCCAGCCACCGCCGGAGGACGTCGGCGCACTTTGGGCGGGTTGCGGGTCACGGGAACCGCCGCCGCCAAAGATGCTCGACAAGAACCCACCGCCACTCGAAGGCGCAGGTTGTGCTGATTTAGCCCGTTGCAGCTCATCCTGCAATTGCTGGATCTGCTGCGCCTGCTGTTTGTTCTGCGCGTCGAGACTCTTGAGCGCGTGTTCCTGCACCAAAATCGACTGGGTCATGTAGTACCCAGCGGCCGGTTGGCGAGTCATGTGCTCCTTGATCCGCGCTTCGGCCTGGGCGTCGCGGGGGGCTGAGTCCGTTTCGGCTTGTTGCAACCGTGAAAACAGTCCATCGATCAGGGTTTGCTCTTCGCTGTTCATGGCGACCTCGTTAGATTGCCGGTAGAAATCGTGGTGTCGCCTTTAATCAGGCGCCGTCCTAGTTATGGGGGTGTTACGAGTTGTTTCAATGGTCTTTACTCAAGGTTTACGTTTGCTTACCGCCAGTGATGATCGGTTAAAGTGTTGCCCTTGCTTTCAGGCCTGCGATGAACTTGATGAATCCGTTAGACGTATTGCGCGACTCTTTCCGCTTCACCCAACGCAACCTGGGCGCCATCGTCCAACTGTGCTTGCCGTTGGTGATTTTCGAAGCCCTGCTGCAACAGATGCTCAACCACGTGGTGGGCCCGGATGCGTTCCCCGGCTACAGCGTGGTGGTGGGGTTGCTGGTGTACCCGCTGTACACCGGCGCGCTGATCCTGTTTCTGGATGCTCGCACACGGGGCGAGTCGCCGCGCACTAAAGATATATGGGCCATGGCCCTCACCCTGTGGCCGCGCTTCGCCCTGCTGACGGCCATGAGCACGCTGCTGATCCTGTTGGGGCTGTCGCTGTACTTCCTGCCGGGCCTGTGGCTGATGGTGGTGCTGGCCTTTGCCGAGTACCTGCTGGTGCTGCGCGGCATGCCGGCGCTGGAGGCGATGAAGGAAAGCTTCCGCCTGAGCCGTGGGCATTTCTGGATGATCCTGGTGTGCCTGCTGTGTGTGATGACCCCCTTGTGGCTGCTCAAGGGCGCCAGTGTTGCGGCGTATCCCGAGCCTGCGCCGCTGCTGGGGCTGTTGCTGGACAGCGCCCACAGCTTCCTGCAACTGTTTACCAGCGTGGTGCTGTTTCGTTTATTCATGCTGATCGGTGGCGATGCGGACGCACGGTGATATGCTCCGTGCCACTCCTGAAACGCTATAAGCCGAGCCGATGACCCGTTTATTGCGCATCACCCTGCTGGGCCTGTTGATCATCACAGGCCTGCTCGTCACCCTGATCTACAGCCTCACCTGGCGCCCTGAGCCGAAGGAAACCCTGCCGGTGAGCTGCGTTGCACCGCGTGCGCCCACGCTGCTGCCAGGGCAGGCGCTCAAGGTCATGACCTGGAACGTCCAATACCTGGCCGGCAAGAACTACGTGTTCTGGTACGACACCGCCGACGGCAGTGGCCCGGACGACCGTCCCACCGTGGAAGACATGGCCGCCAGCCTCGACGAAGTGGCACGGGTGATTCGCGATGAACAACCCGACATCCTGCTGCTGCAGGAACTCGACGAAAACGCCAAGCCCTCCCATTACCAGGACCAGCTTGCCCTGCTGCAAGAGCGCCTGGTCGACCTCTACCCCTGCAGCGTCCAGGCCTTCGACTGGAAGGCCGACTTTGTTCCCGACTGGCATATCTTCGGCAGCGTCGGTCGCAAGCTGGCGACACTGAGCCGCTACCAGATCGAGCACGCCGAACGCCTGCAGCTGCCGGCGCCCGAAGCCAATATCATCAGCCGCCAGTTCCAACCCAAGCCCGCCCTTCTGTTGACCTACCTGCCGCTGAGCGACGGTGGCCAACTGGCCGTGCTCAATACCCGCCTGGACGGTGACAGCCCTGGGCGCAGTGCGGTGCAGGAACAAGTAAAAACCACGGTCAAGCTGCTGGATAAATTCGAAGGCCGTGGCACGCCCTGGCTGATCGGGGGCGATTTCAACCTGCTGCCTCTGGGGCAATTCCTGCGCCTGGACGCCGGCAAGCGCGGGCAGTATTCGCCGGACAGCGAGCTGCATTTGCTGTGGGACAAGTACCCGATGATCCCGAGTAATAGCCAATCCAGCGGGATTGACCGTGAGAAATGGTTGACCCACTTCCCCAACGACCCGAGCGTGGACGGGCCCGACCGCACGCTGGACTACCTGTTCTACAGCCCGCGGATCAAGCGGGTGGAGGCGAAGGTGCGCCAGGAGGATACGTTGCGTATTTCCAACCATCTTCCGGTGATTGCCCGCTTCCTGCTGCCCGCCGCGCCATAACCAACACCGCAAAACCCATGTGGGAGGGGGCTTGCCCCCTCCCACATGGGGACCTGTGGCGTTACGACTTGCGAGGTTTTATCCGCGCGGTCGCTTCGGCCACCAACGGATCATCCGGCCAATAGTGCTTCGGGTACCGCCCCTTCAAATCCTTCTTCACCTCGGCGTAGGTACTGCGCCAGAAGTTCGCCAGGTCCTGCGTCACCTGCACCGGCCGACGCGCCGGGGACAGCAGGTGCAGCTTCACCACCTGGCGTCCGCCGGCAATGCGGGGTGTATCCGCCAGCCCGAACAATTCCTGCAAACGCACCGCCAGAATCGGCGGCTGCTCGCTGTAGTCCAGCCGCACCGACGAACCCGACGGCACTTTCACGTGCTGCGGCGCCAGTTCGTCCAGGCGCTGGGGCAACGGCCAGGGCAGCAGGTTGTGCAGGAAGCTGGAGATATCCAGACTGGCGAAGTGGCTCAGCCGCGAGACTTTGCCCAGGTAGGGCATCAGCCAGTGCTCGAGGCTGGCGAGCAACGCCTTGTCGCTGATGTCGGGCCATTCGCTGGTTTTACCGGCGTCCAGCTGGCGCAGCAGCATGACGCGGGCCTGCCACTGGCGCAGCTCCGGCGTCCACGGCAGCAGTTCCAGGCCTTTGCGGCGCACCAGGTTGACCAGCGCCTGGCTGCGTGCGGATTCGTCGAGACCGGTCAACGGCTCACGGCTGAGCACCAATTCGCCGACTTTGCGTTGGCGTTCGGCGCGCAGCACGCCTTCGCGTTCATCCCAGTCCAACTGGTCGACGTTGCACACTTGTTCGGCGAGCACCGTGTCGAACAGCATCGGGTCAAAATCCGCCGCCAGGTAGATGCGTTCTTCACGCTGGCCCTGGCGACTGCCCAGGTCGGCGATGACCAGCCAGGGTTGCTTCATCAGGCTGTCAGCCTCGGCGAACACTGCAGCGCGGCCGTTGGCCAGGCGGTATTCGGCACCACCGGGGCGCCGTTGCTGGGCGACACGGTCCGGGTAGGCCAGGGCCAGCAAGGCACCGAGCCAGCGCGGGTGATCGGGGTCGGCAACGGGTTGAGCCGCCTGGCCTCTTAAGTAGCCACGATATTGTCGCGCCAGTTGCTTGGCCCGCTGCACGCCGCCTTGGCTGCCGCGGGCGCGCTCCTCGCCGGACAGAAGCGCCAGCCGACTGTGCAAATCCGCACCGCCACCGCGCAAGATATCGCGCTCTCCCAGCAAGGCGGCCACGTCGCATGCCGTCGCCGCCAACCCGAGATCTTGCCCGCGCAGCAACAAATGGGCGATACGCGGATGGGCCGGCAGCTCGGCCATCTTCTGCCCATGGGCGGTGAGCGTGTCGTCATTCAAGGCGCCGAGGCGCTGCAACAAATCCTGAGCCTGGGCATACGCAGCGGTCGGCGGCACATCCAGCCATACCAACTGCGCAGGCGTGACGCCCCAGCGCGCCAACTGCAGCGCCAGGCCGGCCAGGTCGGCCGCCAGAATTTCCGCACTGCCGTACGCAGCCAACCCTTCATGCTGGTCCTCGGACCACAAGCGATAACACACCCCAGGTTCCAGGCGCCCTGCCCGGCCGGCGCGCTGGGTGGCGCTGGCGCGGGAGATACGTTGGGTGTCGAGGCGGGTCATGCCGCTGCCGGGGTCGAAACGCGGCACCCGCGCCAACCCGGCATCGATCACCACGCGCACGCCGTTGATGGTCAGGCTGGTCTCGGCGATGTTGGTCGCCAGCACGACTTTGCGTTGGCCCGCGGGCGCCGGGTCGATGGCGGCGCGCTGGGCGTTGAGGTCGAGCTCGCCATGCAACGGGCACAGCAGCACATCGGTGCGATCGCCCAAGGCATCGGCCAACTGCTGGTTGACCCGGCGAATCTCAGCCTGCCCCGGCAAGAACACCAGCACGCTGCCGGTTTCGTCATGCAGGGCTTCGAGGATCGTTTGCACCACACGCGGCTCGATGAATTCACCCGGCTGGTACGGCCGCCCCCAGCGCATCTGCACCGGGAACATACGCCCTTCGCTGCGCAGGATCGGCGCGTCATCCAGCAGGCTGGCCAGGCGTTCGCCTTCGAGGGTGGCGGACATCAGCAGAATTTTCAGCGGTTGCTCATCGCGAAACAGCTCGCGGCCGTTCAGGCTCAGGGCCAGCGCCAGGTCGGCATCAAGACTGCGTTCGTGGAACTCATCGAAGATCAGCAGGCCCACGCCGTCCAGCGCCGGGTCGTCCTGCAGGCGGCGGGTGAGGATGCCTTCGGTGACCACTTCGATGCGGGTGTTGGGGCCGACTTTGCTGTCCAGGCGGATGCGATAGCCGACGGTTTCACCGACCTTCTCCCCCAACTCGCTGGCCAAGCGTTCGGCCGCCGCACGGGCGGCGAGACGACGGGGTTCGAGCATCAGGATGGTCTGCCCGGCCAGCCATGGCTCATTCAACAACGCCAACGGCACGCGGGTGGTTTTACCGGCGCCGGGCGGCGCTTCCAGCACGGCCTCATGGCGAATCGCCAAGGCGTCACGCAGGGCGGGTAAAACATCATCAATCGGCAACGAATTCATACTGGCTCCAAAGCAGAGCGGCGAGTATAACGGCGAACTGCCGAGTGCCGACGATGGTCTCAAGGCCATTGCCATAAGACCGTTGCTATATAGTCCCGTATCAACCGTGTTCAGGAGAGTTTCCATGCGTATCGCTTCCCGTGTCATCGGCGGTGTCCTCGCCGTCACCCTGCTGAGCCAACTGACGGCTTGCGGCTCGATTTTCTACCCCGACCGCCGTGGCCAGATCGACGGCAAGATCGACCCGACCATTGCCGTGCTCGATGCCGTGGGCCTGCTGTTTTATGTGATCCCTGGCCTGATCGCGTTTGGCGTGGACTTCGCCACCGGCGCAATTTATTTCGAACCGGGCAAGACCGCCCAGGTCGACCCGCAAAAACTCCACGAAGCCATTGGCGCCGACGGCAAGGTCGACAACGCCAAGCTGCAAAGCATCATCCAGAAAGAAACCGGCCGCACCCTGCCGCTCGACGACCCGCGCATGATCCAGTTCAAGGGCAGCGTGCAACAGCTCGCCAGCCTGGGCCTGCAACCCGCCGCTTAAGGACCGTCTATGACCATCAGCCCCGAACACGCCAGGCTCCTGCGCCTGGCCACCCGCGCGTCGGTGGGCGTGGCCTGTGCACTGATTATTACCAAGGCCATCGCCTGGTGGCTCAGCGGCTCGGTGAGCATGCTCGCCGGCTTGACCGACTCCCTGCTGGACGGCGTGACTTCGCTGCTGAATCTGGTCGCGGTGCATTACGCCCTGCGCCCGGCCGATGACGATCACCGTTACGGGCATGGCAAGGCCGAGTCGCTGTCGGGCATGGCCCAGGCGCTGTTTATCGGCGGCAGTGCGGTATTGATCGCGTTCCAGGCCTACGAGCGCCTGCAACATCCAGAGCCGGTGGGCGCGCCGTGGTTAAGCATTGGCGTGATCATCTTTTCCCTGGTACTGACGGTGGCGCTGTTGATGCTGCAACACCGGGTGATCCGCGAAACCGGCTCCAACGCCGTGCGTGCGGACTCGCTGCACTACCGCTCCGACTTGATGCTCAACGGCAGCATTCTCGTGGCACTGGTGCTGGCGGGCATGGGCTTTCATCAAGTCGACGCCTGGTTTGGCCTGGGCATCGCCGCCTACATTTTGTGGAGCGCGATCCAGATCGCCCGGGAAAGCTTTGCGGTGCTGATGGATGAAGAGCTGCCGCCGGACGTCAGCCAGCACATGCTGGAACTGGCCCGTGGCGTACCGGGGGTGTTGGGTGCGCATGATTTGCGCACGCGGATTTCCGGCAGCCACTGGTTTGTGCAACTGCACCTGGAACTGCCGGGAGAATTGACGCTGTCAGTGGCCCATGGCATCAGCGACCAGGCCGCCGATGCCATTCACAAAGCCTACCCGCGCGCCGAAGTGCTGGTGCACGCCGACCCGCGGGAAGTGGTCACGGGCAATAAAACCTAGTACTGCACCTGATAACCACGACTGCTCAGGCAGTTGCCCTGGGCCTGGCGGTAGGTTTGCACCACCGCCGGGTCGGGGGCGTAGGTCACTTGCTGCGGGTCGAAACCACTTTGCTGCACCGCCCAGCGATAACAGTCATAACCGTCCTGCTGCACCTGGGCCGGTGACTGGCCGTTGGCGGGATACGCCACCACGTCATAGCCATTACCTTGCGGCGTAGGCTGCGGCGACGGCACGGCGGTCGGCGGTTGCACCACCACGTACTGCTGGGAGCTGCTTTCGTAGGTGTAGTAAGAGCCCGCGGCGAGGAAGAACAGCGCACTGCCTATCCACACTTCACGCGCATAGTCCGGCAGGGAATGCACGCGGATGCCATACGGTGGTGTCACCACCACATAACGTGGGCCTTGCGGGCGGTACCAGTAGCCGCCGGAGTAGAAGTAATCCTGGCCACGGTAAGGCACGCGGTAATTGTGATCGGGGAAGCGGTCGACCACGTAGCCGGGGCGATGTTGGGGGCCTGGGCCCCAGCCATTGCCGTGCCCGTCGGGGCGGCCTGGCCAGCGGTTGTCACCGGGGCGAGAGCCTGGGCCACCGGCTTCCCAGTGCGGGTTGCCATCATTGCGTCGAGGGATGTCGCGGTAATAACCCTGGCGGGGTTCCTGGGTCTGGCGCACGGTGTCGGGGCGACTCTGGATCGGCAGGTTATTCGCCGGTTGCGGTTGCGGCGGTTGCACCGGTCGCCCCTGCTCATTGCCTTGGGGGCGCCCCTGCCATTGGCCACCACCGTTCTGGCCACCGCGATCAAAATGCTGATTCTGTGGGCGCGGCTGATTGTTTTCGGGCCGTGCCTGAGTGTTTTCCGGCCGTTGCGGGGCATTTTGCGGGCGCGTTGGGTTGTTCTGCGGACGCGGTTGTTCATTTCCACCAGGCCGACCGCCCTCCGGCCCTCTTTCATGCTGACCACCGCCGTCACCGCGCGGTGCGTTGTCACGCTCGTCGGCGACTGCCTGGGCGCCAACGGTGACCATCAGCAAACCTACACCTGCCAAACGCCAGATGCGCTTCATGCTATTCCTCACTGCGGATTAGGGCCTGTCCATGAGACTGGAAAAGCCAGGCCCGGTTCTCG
>Ga0209173_100564_pt1 | contig 16136 bp, 16 predicted proteins | sample SynthPrep_16_END_FD_187206 | JGI IMG/M metagenome (GOLD analysis project Ga0209173, IMG submission 187206) | Synthetic microbial communities from Ohio, USA - SynthPrep_16_END_DS12_MetaG (SPAdes) (version 2) | ecosystem: Engineered > Bioreactor > Aerobic > Activated sludge | place: USA: Ohio... | reverse complement strand
GGTGAATGGTCGCGCTGCCGTTGGAGGTGGCCACCCAGGACCAACTGGTGGCCACCTCCAACGGCAGCGCGACCATTCACCAGGGCATCGAAGCCGGCTTGAATGCGCAACTGTGGGACGGCGGCAATGGCGACACCGTGACCCTACGCCAGGCTTACACCTTCAACGACTTCCACTACCGCAACGATGCGGTGTTCGGCGACAACCAGCTGCCGGGCCTGCCGCGCCAGGTCTACCAGGCCGAGCTGGAATATCGCCAAGGCAGTGGTTTCTACGCGCAGCTCAACGCCCGGGCGGCGTCCAGTTATTACGTGGATTTTGCCAACTCCTTGAGTGCGCCGTCCTACACCTTGTGGGGGGCCAAGGTGGGCTACGAGGCCCCGAGCAAGAAGTGGGAAGTGTTTGTCGATGCACGCAACCTGACCAACAAGCGCTACGCCACGGCCACCAACACCGCGTACGACGCCAAGGGCCAGGACTCGGCCAACTTCTATGTGGGAGATGCGTTCAACGTGACCACGGGGGTTTCGTTTCACTTTTGACCGCAGGCCGGCGCTCTAACAAACAAAGGAAATCCTTGTGGGAGCTGTCGAGCTTTAGCGAGGCTGCGATGGCATCACCTCGGTGTACCTGAAGCACCGAGGTGTCCGCATCGCAGGCAAGCCAGCTCCCACACTGGATTTTTGTAGTGGCTGGAGATTCAGTTCTGCGGCCGCTGTTTGGTCGAGTCCAGCTCGGCCTTTTTGCCGGTGCTGATCTCGGTGATCTGCGCCGACTTGGCGATTGCAAAGTCAAAGGTGTCCTGCATCTTGGCGATCGCATCGGTCGCCGTGCCGTTCAGGCCACCGTTGGCCGCCCAGTCGAAGTTCCACACCCCGGACAGGTTATCGGCACCCGCCACATCATGGGTTTCGATCGCGGTGAACACGTCGGGGTGGCGTTCCATGTACTGGGCCGCAGCGCTCACATCGGCGGGCACCTTGCCCGAGGCATTGCTGGCCAACTGTGAAAGCTCTTGCTTGGTAATTGCCGACTTGCCCGACTGGCGCATGTAATCGGCGATCACCTTGCTCGACTTGGAAATATTCAACTTGTCGTCGAATACCGACGTCGAGGCTTTTTGAGTGGTCGGTCCGCCACCGGCGGGTGTTACGGTAGTAGACATCGGCGCTGCTCCCTCAATGAATTGGATGACATCGAAGCCGACGTTAGCATGGGCAATTGGCCATTTATCGTCGGCTTCACAACAATTCGCAGCGGCCGGAAAATTTCACAGCGTTTCGCACAGGGAAGGGATGGTGTTCAGGATGAATCAAGGGCAAAGCCGGTTTGCCGGTTTTTTCATCAGCCGCAATTTTTCACTTTTATGGCTGGGCCAGGCGCTCTCGTCCTTCGGCGAGTTCGTGCTGGAGAGCACGATCATCGTCTGGCTGGTGACCGATCTGTTCCGCGACAGCGCCTTTCTACCCAGCGCCGTGGGCCTGGCGGTGGCGGCCTCGGCGATCCCGCGGGTGCTGGTGGCGCCACTGGCGGGCGCCTGGGTCGACCGCCTGCCTGCGCTCTACGTGATGATCACGGCTGATGCTGTCCGGGTGATCAACTTCCTGTTCTTTATCCTGATCTATTCGCAGTCCGGCCTCGATCAGATGCAAGTGTTCACCGGTGTGCTGCTATTGCTGGTGATGAACAGCAGCGCCGCGCAGTTCTTCAACCCGTCCCGGCAGGCGGTCATGCAAGTGATCATTCCCGTTGAGCGTCGGGTGGAAGCGTCGGCCAAGACGATGTTTTCCCTGACCGGCATTTCGGTGCTTTCAGCCTCCGTGGGCCCGGCCTTGTTTGTGTGGGTGGGGCCGATCTGGGCGTTGCTGATCAATGTGCTGGCGTTCAGCTGTTCCGCGCTGTGTATCCTGGCCACCCGAGATCTGGAAGCTGCATTGCCCGCAGAGCGCGCCTCATTCTGGCGTGGATTCTTGGACGGCCTGCGGTTTTCATGGGGGCACCCGTCGATTCGAACCCTGCTGACCGGCGTGGCGTTGTATGGGGGATCCCTCGGCATCAATAATGTCGTTTTATCGTTGTATGCCTTCAAGACCCTGGGCCTGAGCCCGCGTGAATATGGCCTGGTGCTCGGCGCGTTCCCGGTCGGCGGGCTGGTGGCGGCCTTTCTCGTTCGGCCGCTGTTGAAGGCCTTGAGCATTCGACGCGCGTTCACCGTGGCGCTGTTGTGCCTGGGGTTGAGCTACCTGGGCTATGCGTTGCATCCGCCGTTTTACCTGGCCTGGGGGCTGATGTTCTGCTGCGGGCTGTGCTTTTCGGTGTTTGCCATGGTACAGGGGCCGATGCTGCAAGAGGCCGTGCCGGCAGGCTATATGGGCCGAGTCTCCGCGACCGTGACGCCGGTGCTGGCCATTGCCTCGCTGACCGGCACCCTGGTGTGTTCCCAGACGCTCAACCTTGTGCAAGGCGTGAATGTGTACGGCGGCTACATTGCTATCGCGGCGGGCTTGCTGCTGACGGGAGGTGGATTGATGCTGCTCGGTCAGCGTGCCGGCAAACACCAAGTCGCCCGCTCAAAGTGACTCGCCCGCATCCAGCTTCGCCAGCAGACTCTGGCCCCGTTGCCACAGCGCGTCCTGTTTGGATTCAGGCATGCGGTCGAGATTTTTATAGAGCATGGCCATGCGCTGATTGCCCCGCAGCAGGTCGCCGTGGCGCATCAGGAAGTGCCAGTAAAGCGCATTGAACGGGCAGGCATTGTCAGCGGTACTTTCAGTGACTTTGTAGGCACAGCCTCGGCAGTAGTCCGACATGCGCTTTATATATTGGCCGCTCGCGCAATAAGGCTTGGAACCCAGGTAACCGCCATCGGCATGCATCACCATGCCCAGGGTGTTGGGCAGCTCGACCCAGTCGAACGCGTCCATGTAGATCGCCAGGTACCACTCGCATATCTGGCTGGGCACGATGCCGGCCAGCAGGGCGAAATTGCCGGTGACCATCAGCCGCTGGATGTGATGGGCATAGGCATGTTTCAGGCTTTGGCCGATCGCCTGGCGCATGCAGTTCATTTGCGTCTCGCCCGTCCAGTAGAACTCCGGCAGCGGGCGGCTGTTGCCGAATGCATTGCCTGCGGCATAGTCGGGCATCTTCAGCCAGTACACGCCGCGTACATATTCACGCCAGCCAATCAGTTGGCGGATAAACCCTTCGGCAGCGTTCAGCCCGATGCTGCCCGACCAATAGGCCGCCTCCACATCGCTGCACAGCTGGCGCAGGTCCAGCAGGCCGATGTTCAGGGCTGCGCTGATACGGGCGTGAAACAGGAACGGCTCGTCGCTGGCCATGGCGTCCTGGTAATCACCGAATCCAGCCAGGCCATAATCCAGAAAGTAGTTCCAGAGGGCCTGCGCGTCGGCGTGGGTCACGGGGTAATCGAAGGTGTCGAGGGAACCGTAGTGGCTGCTGAAGTGTTTACCTACCAGCGCCAGCACGTCCTGGGTGATCGAGTCCGAGCTGAAGCGCGCCGGGTAGGGCGCCTTGATGCCCTTGGGCAATGCCTTGCGGTTGTCCGCATCAAAGTTCCAGGCGCCGCCCACCGGCGTACCGTCACCGTTGAGCAAGAGCCCACTCTTGCGGCGCATCTCCCGGTAGAAGAACTCCATGCGCAGCTGTTTTTTACCGCTGGCCCAAGCGGCGAACGCGTCACGGCTGCACAGGAATCGGTGGTCGGCATGCCACTGGATCGGCAAACCGCAGTCCTTCAGGGATTGCTCCAGGCGCCAGTCACCGCATTCGGTCAGGTGTATTTCCCGGGGTTGCATCAGCGATTGCCAGCGCCTTAACTCGCCGGGCACCGAGCCGGTGTTTTGCGGATCGTCCAGGGTGACGTACTGCACCCGCACGCCACGCTGCTGCAACGCCTGGGCAAAATGGCGCATGGCGCTGAAGACCAGGACGATTTTTTGTGGATGGTGGGGCACATGGCTGGCTTCCTCCATGACCTCGACCATCAAGACCGCATCGCGCTGGCTGTCCAGCCCATCCAATGAGGCCAGGTCAAACGACAACTGGTCGCCCAGCACCAGGCACAGGTTTCGAACTGCCTTGGTCACCACGGCGCTTCCAGGGAAAATGGCGTTCGCAGTGGCTCGATAGCGCCTTCTCGCCGGCCGCACATTTCGTCATGCACGCACTGATGCACCAGGGTGCAGGGAAACGCAGGGACTGCCTGCAACACGTCACGCAGGTGATTGACGGAGCGAAAGTGCATGGGCTTCGCCGACTCGTCCAGCAGCGTGAACTGGCCGTGGTCCAGCGTTACGCGCGCCAGATAGAAACCACCTTCCAGCGACAGCAGTTCCATTTCGCGTACAGCGCCTTGGGTGGCCAGTTTGGTCAGGGCTTGCAGGTTCATGGTTCACTCCTTACCGGTCAGGGTTGTGAAGACTGGCGACGGAAGAACAACGTCACCTGGCCGACTTCCACACCCAACTTGGACATGCTGGAGCGGTTGATCAACGTGTCTTCGTCCATCAGGTACATCCAATCGTCGAGGCTCACTTCGTAGACGGATCCATCAACCGGCAGGTTCAGGACGTAGCGCCAGCGCAGTGCGTTTCCCGCCACTTCGCCCCTGGCCTCGCCCACCACGTCACCGGCCCGTCCGCGCCAGTGGTTGGGGCCGTCCGGGGTGAGGGTCCAGACACGTTGCTGGCGAGTACCATCGCTGTATAGAAAGCGCTCATCGAGAATCAGGTTTTCACCCTCGCGGCGGCTGGCGATATTCACCTCGAAACGCTTGGCCACTTCACCCGAGCGTTTCTCGAAGATGCCCCAGGCCTTGACGGGCTTGCTGAAGAAGCTCACCAGGTCCAGTTGCGGTTGCTGGTCGGCGTAGTGCTTAACATCCACGCTGCCACAACTGCTCAGGCCGAGCACCAGGGCCAGCGAAACCAATAGACGGGTCATTGCGGTTCTCCCCGAGAGGGCTTGATACTGCTGATACTTGTACAAAATAATAAAATTGTACAGGTATTTAGCGCATTACCAGGATGTTACCGGTTACCGGCCTGCCCATTTATGGCGGGTATATGCAGCCTCAGGGGACCAGGTGCAGATGATCGTTCCCACGCTCTGCGTGGGAATGCCGCCTCGGACGCTCCGCGTCCCGCTGGCACCGCCGCATTGACGCCTCGCGCAATGGTGACGCGGAGCGTCACGGTATGCATTCCCGCGCAGAGCGTGGGAACGATCAACAATGGGCATACGCCGGCAGCGGTATCGCCCGTTCCTACGCAGACCGTTCCCACATAGATTTCAGGTTGCTTCCAGACCTTCTCGCCGCTAACCTTCGCGGGTCGCTGCCAATTCAGCGAACGGGTGTGGTAGCCCGGCTATTTCATAGATCCCAAAACGCTCAAGGGCGTTTTTTTGTGCGGGCTGCTTTGTGGCGGCTGTGCATGGGAGGCTTCGGCCTGCCGGGTTTCTATGACCGGTCTACCACCCCGTGTACAGTCGCCTCCTTAATCGTGTGGTAGCGAGCGTGGAGGTGCTTACTCATAGAGGAGCTTCACCATGAAAAAGGTCTCGCCCAACCCGCCGCATTACTTGAACGACCAGAAATTCCACGATGCTGCCCAGCGCGCATTCAAGCACTACGACCTCAATTCAGAACCTGCCGCTTCGCCTCCGTCCTCCAACAAACTATTCTCCGTACGTGCCGGCCTCAGCACCGAAGTCGCCTTGTGTAATGCCAGCGAGATTCTTGAATCGGCGGCTGTCAGCGCCTATGACTGTGCCGAGCATCTTGATGGGGCCAGCCGCAAGCAAGTGTTGGCAGTGGTGCAATTGGTGGAGATGGCGCAGTTGTTGGTGGATGAGGCGCTGAACCGGGAGTGTCCGGTGGCCTGATCACATCCGAAATCCAACTGGCAACATAAATCCAGTGTGGGAGCGGTTGGTCAGGAGAGCGGGTTTGTCAGCAGGCTCGCGATCACTCCCACGCTGATCGTTCCCACGCTCTGCGTGGGAATGCCGCCTCGGACGCTCCGCGTCCCGCTGGCAATGCACAATGGAAGCCTTGCGCAGTGGTGACGCGGAGCGTCACGGTATGCATTCCCACGCGGAGCGTGGGAACGATCGGTCGCCCGGTTTATCAGTAGCGAATCATCACCGACTTGAGCTCGGTGTAATCCTCGATGAACGCCCCGCCAAACTCCCGTCCCACCCCCGAAGACTTGTTGCCGCCAAACGGCACCGCCGGGTCGAGCATCGTGTGCATGTTCACCCACACCGTCCCCGCGTTGATCGCCGGCACCATGCGCAGGGCCTTGCTCAGATCATTGGTCCAGAGACTGGCGCTCAGACCGTAAGGCGTGTTGTTCATCAGTTCCAGCAGCTCATCCTCGGTGTCGTAGGGGAAAAACGTGGCGATCGGGCCGAAGGTCTCTTCGTTGAGCAGGGTGTCGTGGATCGTGTTGGCGAGAATCACGGTGGGCTCCACATAGCACCCCGGTCCGTCGATCAGCTTGCCGCCGTGGACAATCGTATTGTTCTCGGCCCGGGCCTTGGCGAAAAACCATTCGAGTTTCTGTTGGTGCTGGCGGTTGGTCACCGGGCCGAATTCGGTGCGCTCGTCCAGCGGCGAGCCGATGTTCAACCGGCCCAGGCGTTGCGCCAGTTTGTCCATGATCGGCTCGATCTGCGAGCGGTGGGCGAAGAAGCGTTCGGCGGCCGCGCAGATTTGCCCGGAGTGCAGGAAGCCGGCTTCGATGATGCCGTTGACCGCTTTGTCGAGGTCCACATCCCGCAGGAACCCGGCGGAGTTTTTGCCGCCCAGTTCCAGGGTCGCCCGGGTCAACCCGGCGCCCATGGCACTGCGGCCCACGGCGATGCCGGTGGGCACCGAGCCGGTAAACGAGACCTTGTCGGTGCCCGGGTGCTCCACCAGGCCTTTGCCCACATGGCCGCCACCGGTCAACACGTTCAGCACGCCCGCCGGCAGGCCGGCGTCGATGGCCAGTTCGGCGATGCGCAGGATGGTCAGCGGGGTGAACTCGCTGGGCTTGATGATGATGCTGCAGCCGGTCACCAGTGCCGAGGCGAGTTTCCAGATGGCGATCATGGTCGAGAAATTCCACGGCACGATGCCCACTACCACGCCCACCGGTTCGCGCAGGGTGAACGCAGTGTAGCGTTCGCCGGCAAAGGAGGGCAGTGACGGGGTGATGGTCTGGCCGCTGATCTTGGTGGCCCAGCCGGCGTAGTAACGCAGGAAGTGCGCCGCCTGATCGACCTCGAAGGCCCGGGAAATCTGGATGATCTTGCCCGACTGGCAGGTTTCGATCTGCGCCAGTGCTTCGCGGTGTTGCTCCAGCAGGTCGGCGAGTTTCAGCAGCACATTGCCGCGAATGGCAGGGGCGACCTGGGACCATTGCCGGAAGCCACGCCGGGACGATTCCACCGCTGTGTCGATATCGGTTAGGTCCGCATTGGCAACCTGGGCGATCACCTCGCCGGTGGCCGGGTTGATCACTTCCAGAGCCTGGCCGGAATGGCTTTGGACGTACCCGCCGTCGATAAACAAGGCATGGCTTCGACGGAGGAAGGCCTGGACTTCAGGCAGCAGCGCAATATCGCTCATGGGATTTTCCTGCTCGCAAAAGCCCGAGGGTAACCAGCGCCGCCGGCCCAGGCTTGTCTGTGCCTGCCGGGCGATATGTCTGTGGCTGCCAGGCCTGTGGAAAGTGCAATCTTGGCTGTGGAAGGTGCATTTTCCGGGGGTGTCGCCCGCTCCATACTGGCCCCACATCCAGCGCCGTTCGTTGAGTTTGAACGCCAGCCGGACATCCAATAATAAGCAGGGCCGTCCATGAAAAAGCCAAACCCGCTCCTCGAAGATCTCAAGGCGATTCTGCCGACCATCGCTGCCAACGCCTTCCAGGCCGAGCAGGACCGCAAGGTTCCCGACGAGAACATTGCGCTGCTCAAGAGCATCGGCATGCACCGTGCCTTTCAACCCAAACCCTTTGGCGGCATGGAAATCTCCCTTCCGCAGTTTGCCGACTGCATCGCCTTGCTGGCCGGCGCCTGTGCCAGCACCGCGTGGGCCATGAGCCTGTTGTGCACCCACAGCCATCAACTGGCGTTGTTTCCCGCCAAGTTGCAGCAGGAAGTCTGGGGCGATAACCCGAATGCCACCGCCAGCAGCAGCATCGCGCCGTTTGGCCGCACTGAAGAAGTTGAGGGCGGTGTGCTGTTCAGCGGTGAAATGGGCTGGAGCAGCGGTTGCGATCATGCCGAGTGGGCGATTGTCGGCTTCCGCCGTAAAAACGCCGAGGGCACCCAGGACTATTGCTTCGCGGTACTGCCGCGCAGCGACTATCAGATTCGCGATGACTGGTTCGCCGCCGGCATGAAAGGCAGCGGCACCAAGACCCTGATCATCGACAACGTGCGGGTGCCAGAACACCGCATCCAGAAAGCCAAGGACATGATGGAAGGCAAGTCCGCCGGCTTCGGTCTGTACCCCGACAGCAAGATTTTCTACTCGCCGTACCGGCCGTATTTCGCCAGCGGTTTCTCCACCGTGAGCCTGGGCGTGGCCGAGCGCATGCTCGAAGTATTCCGCGAAAAAACCAGGACCCGCGTACGTGCCTACACCGGCGCGGCAGTGGGGGCGGCGACTCCGGCGTTGATGCGCCTGGCCGAGTCGACACACCAGGTGGCCGCCGCCCGGGCGTTCCTGGAAAAGACCTGGCAGGAACACGCCGAACACAGCGAACAGCACCGTTACCCGAGCCGCGAGACCCTGGCGTTCTGGCGTACCAACCAGGCATACGCCACCAAGATGTGCATCCAGGCGGTGGACCGCTTGTTCGAGGCCGCCGGTGGCAATGCGTGGTTCGAGCACAACGAGATGCAGCGTCTGTTCCGCGATTCCCATATGACCGGCGCCCATGCGTACACCGATTACGACGTGTGCGCGCAGATCCTGGGGCGTGAGCTGATGGGGCTCGAGCCTGATCCGAGCATGATTTGACGCCGACCCGGCCATCACAACCATCAGGACTGCGCGTTGATGCAGTCCGGGAGTCTTGCATGTCTGATAACAGTTTCGACCCACGGGCCTTTCGCCGGGCCCTGGGTAACTTTGCCACCGGTGTCACGGTGGTCACCGCCGCTGATGCCAGCGGGCGCAAAGTGGGTGTCACCGCCAACAGCTTCAACTCGGTGTCCCTGGACCCGCCGCTGGTGCTGTGGAGCATCGACAAACGCTCCAACAGCCACGAGGTGTTCGAGCAGGCCAGCCATTTTGCGGTCAACGTGCTGGCGGCCGACCAGATCCACCTGTCGAACAACTTCGCCCGGCCCAGGGACGATCGCTTTGCCGAAATCGAATTCGAGCCCGGAGAGGGCGGTTCGCCGGTCTTCGCTGATTGCTCGGCGCGGTTTCACTGCGAGAAGTACCAGCAGGTGGATGGTGGCGATCACTGGATCATGATTGGCAAGGTGGTGGCTTTCGATGATTTTGGTCGTGCGCCGTTGCTCTATCACCAGGGGGCGTATGCGCGGATCGAGGAGCGGCAACCGTAGGGCGAACACCTCTATCGAAGGCTGAAGCAGGTTCAATGTGGGAGCGGTCTTGCTCGCGAATGCGGAGTGTCAGCCAATACATCTGGCGACTGACACACCGCTTTCGCGAGCAAGCCCGCTCCCACATGTGATCTCGGTAGCTCATTGCATCTGTGTTAGAACGGCACGGCCACGGTGACCTGGCTATAGAGATTGGTGCCATTGCCACCCACCTGGTTGCCGCCGTTGCTCTCATCCTTGTTGGGCTTGTACAAACCCAGCAGCGGCGTGACGATCAGGTGTTCGTTCACCGCCCACTCCGCGTACAGGTCCAGTTCGCGCCCATCGAGGTTGAGCATGCCGCCCTTGCTCAACGTCTTGTAGTCGAAGAACAGCGCGCCCAGGGTGACGCTGTCCAGCGGCTTGACCTTCAACGCCACATGCTGCACCTCAGTATTGGTATTGAACGGCCCCGAATAATTGCCGGCCACCTCGCCCTGCACCCAGGTGCCGTAGCCACGGTTGAAGCCCGAAAACATCGCATCCCAGTTTTTCGAATAGCGGCTGTAGCGGTAGGTCAGGTCCGGCGACCACGGCAGCGCGGCGAAGGTATAACCGCCTTCGGCGTACCAGGCCTTTTCCGGGCCGGCGTCCTTGTCCTGCCAGGCGTATTCAAAGGAAAAGTGCGCGTTCTCGATCCCGGCATTACCGGCGCCCCGCAGGCTGTAGATGTTCATCCCAGCGCGCTGTTTTTGCAGGTCATTGGCATAACGGTCGTCGACGCTGATGCCGTGGATATAGGTCAACCCCAGGGTGCCGGGCGCGGCGGTGTAGTCCAGGGTGCCGGCAGCCATTTCAGTGTTGGCCTGGGCGCGGTTGTCGGACTTGATCCACATTACGCTGCCATGCACGCCGTCCTTGCCACCCAGGCGTAGCACTGCGGTTTGATCGAAGGCATGCCGGGCGGCGATGTAGTAGGCGCCGCCCCGGTTGAACTTGCCGTCATCCACGCCCTTGCCGAAGTTCGGGCCGTCATCGTTGATGATGAAACCGTCGCCGAGCATGATGACCTGGCGGCCGAACGACAGGTTCACACCATCCTTGCCCAGTGCCGGAAACAGTTCCCCCGAGCGCCAGCCGGCGAAGGCTTCGTCGAACTTGGTGGTGCGCTCGCTGCCGGTGGTCACGCCCGATGCATCGCCATCACCCCAGGTGCCCGAGCTGACCAGGTTGGCCGTGCCATACACGCTGCCCAGGGCGCCGAAGCGCTGGTCGACGCTCAAGCCATACTTGATAAAACCTTCACGCCAGGTGGAACCGCCGGTGGTGCCGTCGTAGTTCTTGCGGCTGTTGAACATCCCGTACACCGCCAGGAAGTTGCCGGTGACCTGAGTGTCGTCATCGGCATACAGCTCGAACGCCTGGGCCGATGAGTCGATGATCATCAGCGCGATGCCCAGGCTGATGGCCCTGTACAGGTGACGGGTTTGTTGTGTGTGCTGCATTGTTATAGTCCCCAACAAGGTGAATTGAGGGAGCATTAGGGCGAGCGCCACCGGGCCAAGTCTTTTCCCTGCGTGCCAGGAAATTGTCCCAGGCCGCCAGTGGCGCAGCAGTGGCAGGCAGCAACAAAACCGGCGGCAGCCAGGAGCAAGACGATCAGCCAGGGCGGGCGCAGAGTGCCAATACTTCTAAAAATCCGCTTCTTGAGGATCTGCACCATGTCGATCAACGACCGGCTCACCGAACATTTGAAACGCGGCACGGTGGGCTTTCCAACCGCGCTGGCGAGCACCATTGGCTTGATCATGGCCAGCCCGGTGATCCTCACTGCGACCATGGGGTTTGGCATCGGCGGCAGCGCCTTTGCGGTGGCGATGTTGATCGCGGTGGTGATGATGCTGGCCCAGGCGACCACCTTCGCCGAAGCCGCCTCGATCCTGCCCACCACCGGCTCGGTCTACGACTACATCAATTGCGGCATGGGCCGGTTCTTTGCGATCACCGGCACCTTGTCGGCCTACCTGATCGTGCATGTGTTTGCCGGTACCGCCGAAACCATCCTCTCTGGCGTGATGGCGCTGGTGAACTTCGAGCACCTCAACACCCTGGCGGAATCCGCCGGCGGTTCGTGGTTGCTGGGAGTGGGCTTCGTGATTGTGTTCGGGGTGCTCAATGCGTTTGGCGTCAGCGCGTTTGGCCGGGCCGAGATCATCCTCACTTTCGGCATGTGGACCACCTTGATGGTGTTTGGCGTGCTGGGCCTGATCGCAGCCCCGGCGGTGCAGCTGGACGGCTGGTTCGGTGAATCCCTGGTCGGTACCGACCTGATTACCATCCTGTCGCTGGTGGGCATGGCGATGTTCATGTTCGTCGGCTGCGAATTCGTCACGCCGCTGGCGCCGGACCTGCGCAACTCGGCCAAGGTGATGCCCAAGGCGATGGTGCTGGGGCTGCTGGGGGTGGCCACGTGCATGTTCATCTATGGCGCGGCCATGAAACGCCAGGTGGAAAACGTATTGATCGACGCGGCGGGCGGCGTGCACCTGCTGGATACGCCGATGGCCATCCCGAAATTCGCCGAGCAGGTGATGGGCAGCATCGGCCCGATGTGGCTGGGCATCGGCTTCCTGTTTGCCGGTGCTGCGACCATCAACACCTTGATGGCCGGTGTGCCACGGATCCTGTACGGCATGGCGGTCGACGGCGCGTTGCCCAAGGTCTTCACGTACCTGCACCCGCGCTTCAAGACACCGTTGCTGTGCATTCTGGTGGCGATGCTGATTCCGTGCCTGCACGCGCTGTACCTGGGCGGCAACACCGACAACATCATGCACCTGGTGCTGGCGGCCGTGTGTGCCTGGAGCTTTGCTTATCTGCTGGTGACGCTGTCGGTGGTGATCCTGCGGATTCGCCGTCCGGATCTGCCTCGCGCCTACCGTTCGCCGTTCTTTCCGCTGCCGCAGATTCTGTCGAGCATCGGCATCCTGCTGGGCATGTGGTTTATCACCCCGCCGGGCATGAACCCCGCCGACATCTACATTCCCTTTGGCGTAATGCTCGGGTGCACGGCGGCGTACGCGCTGTTCTGGACGCTGGTTGTGCAGAAGGTCAATCCATTCAAGCCCGCCTCGGTGGAAGAGGTGTTGGCCAAGGAGTTCGCCCATGAGCCGGGTCAGCCGCACAATGGGTATATCAGCCATGCTGCAAAAACTGTCTGAGCTGTTCAGCGCCCGGCGCGCGCCTGCCGGGTATCGACCCGGCGTTACGCTGGAACACCTGCGGCGTAACCTTGGCCTCGCCGGTTATGAGGTGTGTGGACCGACGACGGCCCGGGTTTCCCTGGACAATCTCGGGCTGCAACTGGAGATCGTCGAACGCACCGAGTCGCAGCTGTTGATGCACCTGGTGATGACCGAATTCGTACTGCGCATCCCTGCCTCGCAGCAGGGCACGGCGAGCTTCGAACTGCACCACACCGGGGCCGTTCGACGCACCGGAATCCGCTGTCGACAGCGGTCGGGCGACAAGGAGGTTTCAGGCATTTTGCACACACAATTGCAGGAGGACAGCGCCTTGCATCGCGCCTTGATGCCGCTGGACTTCAAGCGCCTGCGCATCGACCTGGTGGATCACCAGTGGTGTGTGCGGCTTGAGCATATGGGCGGCAGCGAGGTGGTCAACCGCATGCCGGCGTTCCGTCGCTACATCGCCTTGAGCAGTGTGCAACGCGCCTGGCTGCTGGACGCCTTGAACGGTTTCCAGCGCGCCTTGCAGGCCCACTGACCACCGGATTTAGCATCAATAGTGCAACCACCTTGGCAGACACGTACTTGTTGCGCGCATATAGATAACATGTTAACTATTGCCCGACAAAAACAAAAAGCCAAGGTGGAAACAACCATGAGCATGCAACAGATTGGGCGAGACGGGCTGGACCTCTGGACCCGGGATCTGCGCGCGGTTTGCGGTCACTTCGACACAGAACTGGCCTTCAACCGCTCGCTGTTCATCGGCAGCATCAGCACCTTTTCCCGCGGCGGTTTGCCCCTGGCCAGCCTGCGCACCAACGCCGGCCTGATCAAGCGCCCCAAGGCCCGCGCCGACCACGATGACGACCAACACTGCTTCCTCGTCAGCCAGCGCAGCGGCTACTGCCAGATCACCCAAAACGGCCAGAGCTTCCAGCTTGCCCCCGGCGAACTGTTGTTGATGGACTCGGTGGGCTCCATCGACATCACCCCGTTCGGGCTCATCGAACACGCGTCCCTGTCCTTGTCCCGCGCAGAGGTGTGCAAACCGTTCGGCAACCAGCCCAAGACCTTCGGCAAAATCTCCTCGAGCAAAGCCTGCGGGCGCATGTTGCATGTGTTGATGGATCAACTGTGCAAAGACGCACTGAACGGCGAAGGCGCGGTCGGGGAGGGGCAGGCGTTGCAGTCGGCGTTTATCTCGCTGCTGGGGTCGGCGTTTGAGCAGGAAGACGATGAGCGCGATGATTGTGGCGGGTTGCAGGGCAGCAATCTGCGCAGCTATGTGCAGAAGGTGATTGATGAGTCATTGACCCAGCCAGGGCTTAGCCCGGTGGGGTTGGCGAGTCGGTTGAACATCTCGGTGCGGCATTTGTACCGGTTGTTTGAGGAACAGGATGACAGCGTGTGCCGGTATATCCAGCGGGCGCGGTTGAAGCGCAGTGCGGATGATCTGACCAACCCGTTTTTGCGCAGTGAGTCGATTACGTCGATTGCGTATAAGTGGGGGTTTACGGATTCGGCGCACTTTAGTCGCTCGTTCAAGAAGCAGTTTGAAGTGTCGCCGAAGGATTTTCGGGCTGGGCGGTTGCAGCAGGTGGGGTGAGTGGCCTGGTCTGGCTTTGCGGGCTCGATACGGAGCCCGTTTAAAAGGATTCTGCCCAGCGCCTGCAGAAATCATGTTGCTCTTGGATATCATTGGTTAGATCGTTTTCTTCGTGATCGAATATATGGACTAATTTTTCACCTGGTTCTCCCATGGTGAGTTCGTAAGCCACTAACCCATTTGACATTTGTGATGACATCCCAGAAGTATGCACATTGATTTTTGCACCCTTACATAAAAAATTTATGTGCTTGAGATCTTTTCTTATAAGTCCGAAGCTTCTATATAGGTCGATGGCCGTGTGCGTTATTTTTTGACCATCCAATAGCAGTAATGTAAGTGTCTGTTTTCCGGGTTCATATGCAATTGTTGCGCTTTCACGAATATTGTTTTTTATGATGGTGATTTTACGTGATTTCATGGCTGCTCTCTATTTGGGTTAAGTATTGTGTATCCCTTGTAAGTCCCGTCGTCATTTACTGGCGTAGCTCCTAAAATATCTTTTGTATCGATTTTATTTGGAATGGCAATTTCTAATTCGTATTTGTATCGAGAGCGGTCCCCTAGTTCCTTATTCACGTCCCGTCCAGGAATTTTTTTGAGTGTGTAAAGAAAACCCTCTTCAAAGCCATGGCCTGAGGCAAATACTAGAGCTCTTTTCCTTGAGGTGGAAGTAGGTACAAAGTTGCTCGGAGGACTTTCGTTATTTAAAGAGTGCAAGTAGAGGTTTGTACTCTCTCCTCTGCTTTTAAACCCATCTCTGAAAATTTCATCTGGATGTCTCAAATCACCTCGATACAGATATTCCGGCTTTTTTTCTGGCGCGGGAGTTGAGGGGGTACCCTCATCAACCTTAGATATTCCTGATGGATCTTCAGCTTTGGTTTCAGGCTTGCATCCATCCCCACCCGGGCAGGTACTCAACCCCAACGGATCCACCCACCCCGTCGGGTTGGGCACGTACTGGTATCCGTTCAGCCCGCCCGCCAGCTTCACGGGATCGGGCGTCAGGTAGCGGCCAATATCCGGATTGTAGTAGCGATGTCGGTTGTAGTGCAGCCCGCTTTCCGGGTCGAAGTACTGGCCCTGGAAGCGCAGCGGGTTGGTAACGGTGTTGACGTCCAGCTTCGCGATTTGGCCGTAGGCGCGGTAGTGCGCGGACCAGACGATTTCGCCATCGGGCGCGGTGAGTTCTTGTGGCGTACCCAGGTGGTCGAGTTGGTAGTGGAAGGGTTTTACGTTTCCCGGCCCATAGCCTTTCAGCAGCGCTAACGGGCGAAAGCTGTTGGGTTCGTAGATATAGCTTTGGTGGTGATCAGCACTGTGTTCGGCAATCAGCGTGTCGCCTTGCCAGAAGAACTCGGTGGTTTGGCTTTTTATCGTTTTGGCGATACGCCGACCAAACGGGTCGTAGCGATAGCTGGCTTGGGTGCCGTCCGGTTGGGTGACGCTGATCAGGCGATGCTGGCAGTCGTAACTGTATTCGGTAACTAACTGCTGCGCCCGACCCCGGCGTTCGCGCAGCAGGTTGCCGAAGGCGTCGTAGTCGTAATGACGGTCACCTTGCATCAACAGGCGATTGCCTTTGACGACGCTGGGCCCTACGCGGTCTTGCATCAGCAGGTTGCCCGCCGGGTCGTGGACGAAGCGTTCCTGCAGGTCGTGCGAGTGGTCGGCGCGGGTCAGGCGGTCGAGCGGGTCGTAGT
>Ga0209173_100561_pt1 | contig 16202 bp, 13 predicted proteins | sample SynthPrep_16_END_FD_187206 | JGI IMG/M metagenome (GOLD analysis project Ga0209173, IMG submission 187206) | Synthetic microbial communities from Ohio, USA - SynthPrep_16_END_DS12_MetaG (SPAdes) (version 2) | ecosystem: Engineered > Bioreactor > Aerobic > Activated sludge | place: USA: Ohio... | reverse complement strand
GGTAGGAGGAAACCCGGTCGGTGATGGTCAGGTCGTCGCGGGTCGGCGGACCGCCGGCGGGTCCGAAGGGCGGATTGGTGAGGATGAGATTGGCATTCTTGAACTTTGCCTCCGAGCCGCGCGGGCTGAGTGTATCAGCAAGGTCGATATGGTTGGGATCGATGGCATGCAGATGCAGGTTCATCAGCAGCAGGCGGAAGGTGTCCGGCACGTTTTCGACGCCGCGCAATGCGTCCTGCAATTGGAAAGCCTGCTGCTTGGGTGACAATGCAAAATAATCGTCCGTTTTCTCTTTCATGTAGCTGTTGGCGGCGATCAGAAAACCGCCGGTACCGGCGGCCGGGTCCTGGATCACCTCGTTCGGCTGCGGTTTCATCAGCTTCACCATGACGTCGATCAGCACACGCGGGGTGAAATACTGGCCGGCGCCCCGCTTGGTCTCCTCCGCCATTTTCTGGAGCAGGCCCTCATAGGCATCGCCGAAACGGTCGCGCTCCTCGCTGAACCAGTGCAGTCCGTCGATGGCATCGATCAGCTTGCGCAGGTTGGCGGGCTCGCGCACGATGGTCGCGGCATTCTGGAAGATGGCGACGACGGAACGGTCGGCGATCTTGGTGCCGTCGCCAAGATCGATCAGCGCCTGCCGGTAGCGTTGCAGCACCTCGGTTTCGCTCGCAGATTTCAGCGCCCCCCAGCGGTATTGTTCCGGAATGCGGCTTTCGTCCTTCTGCTCGGAGGCCATCTTCAGGAACAGGAGATAGGTCAGCTCCGTCACATATTGCTGATAGGTGACGCCGTCCTTGCGCAACAAAGCACAGAGACGCCAGAGCTTGTTCACGAGATCGGCAGAGGGGTTCATGGCAAAACTTTCGTCAGGCTACCTGGCCACCATCCCAGATGGCGGCATTCAAATCCTTGAGCACATCTCCTAGACCGGAATCGAACTCCCGGTCCACCATGTCGAACCCGCCAGCCTGTGCAAACAATGGTTCGGACAGAATTTCGGGATCGCTGATCGGCTGAGCCTTCAGGGCGCGGCCGATGCGGGTGAGCCATTGTTTCTGCTTCTGGCTCCAGGCACGGCTGGCGAGCATCTTCTGCACGCCGTTTTCGACCCGGGTTTCGTAAGGCACCAGCGGATCACCCAATGCCGCCTGGCGCACGAAGCCGATGATGTGGGCGGCGATATCGGCATTGCGGGCGCTGCCATAGGCGCGCCGGAGACGCGCTTCGGAAAACCCTTCCGCATCGAGGCGGATGGCCAGCTCCTTCAGTTCCTTGCGCGTCAGTTCGCGCGGGCGCTGGGTGGCGGCGACCATGGCGGGGATGGCGTTCATGTTGCTGCGAACAAACGTCTCGAAGCTTTCGATGTAATCGACCGGACTCGCCTTGCCGCCAAAATCATCCTCGACCGAGATCAATTCATCCTCATGTTCGGAAATATAGATGCCATCGCCACGGCCACCTTTGCCCGAAGCATCGAGGATGGTCGTGAGCGAGGGGTATTGCTGGAACAAAGAAGCGATCTCTGCAGGCGGCGCAGATTTCAGGCGCTCCACCAGAGGCTCCAGCGGGCCCAGCACCGTCTCCAGCTTTTCCCGCTGGTCGTCATCGATCCGTTTCAACCGCTGGCGCAGCTTCACGACGATCTGGTCCCGGACGAATGCGCGATCCTCGTCGGTCAATGCTCGGTTGAGGTCGCCAACCAGCGTTGCGAAACTCAAGGTTGGATCGACCACGACCGGCCGCATATCCGTCACCTCCTGCAGGTTCGCGTAGATATCGACGGCGTCAAAGATGCGAAAATATTCCTTGCCGATCTCATCGCAACGACGGGTGGCACGGCCAATCATCTGGTCGTAGAGGATGCGGCTGTTGACGCGGCGGACAAAGACGAGGTTGGTGATGGCTGGCACGTCGATGCCCGTTGAAAGAAGGTCGACGGTGACGACATATTTGGGCCGCGGATCGTTCTTGAAGGTCTTAATCCGGTCTCCGGGCTTATCGACCGAGCCGGTGATCTTCTCGACAATATCGTGGGGCTGAGGACCGTATTCCCCGACGAGTGCTGCGCGAAGTTCCTCAACAAGGAGGTCGGCATGGTCGTCCCGCGCGGCAAATAGCAGGGTCTTGCCGGGCTGGTCGGGCGGGCACTCCGCCGCTACTGCGGCGGCTACCGCCCGGTTGAAGGCGCGGGTGTAGACCTTCTTGTTGAACTCGGCGACCTCGAAATCCACATGGTCGTCCAGATCGAACAGATCGACCTGGCCCGTGCGGGGATCGATGATGTTGACCTCTTCGCCCTTGTCGAAGGAGATGCCGGTTTGGCTGAGCGCTGTGGTGATGCGGCGCGGCGGGCGATGGTCGATCAGATAACCGTCGATGACCGCCTGCCGGTAGCCATAACGGAAGACCGGCGCCCCAAAGATTTCGCGGGTGTGGAAGGCAGGCGTGGCGGTGAGCGCGATCTTGGTGGAGTCGAAGTAATCGAGGACACGGCGATAGGCCGACAAGTAGTCATCCAGATTGCGGAAGCCGAGATCGTCCTCGCGCAGCTCGGCATCCAGCGTGTAGCCGCGATGGGCTTCGTCCACGATGATGAGATCGTAGGTTCCAGGGGTCGGCCGCTCGGCGTTGGGGTCGTCGAAAATGCGCCGGATCATGGCCTGGACGGTTGCAACCTGCACGCGGTCCGTCGCCTCAGCCAGCTTGCGCGCCATTTCTGCAACGGGGAAGACCTGATCGAACTTGAGGAAACCACTGGTATCTGTCGTGCTCATGGCATCGAGCGTCTGACGCCCGAGCGCGTTGCGGTCCACGAGAAAGAGGATGCGGCGAAAGCGCTTAGCACGAAGGAGTTCGTACATCAGGGCAATGGCAAGCCGGGTTTTCCCCGTACCGGTCGCCATGGCAAGCAGGATGTGGTCCTGCCCCCGCCCGATCGCCTCTTCGACGGCGTGAATTGCTTCCTGCTGGTAGGGTCGAAGGCCGGTGACGCCGATCTCCCGGTCCGCAAAGCCTGGGTTGGTGTCAGAAACGTCCTGCTCCAGGCGCTCGATCAAGTCTCGCGGGGAAAACCATTCGGCCAGTGCTCTCGGCGGCGCTTTGGTTCGCGCATCCCAGAACCACGTGCCCGATTTGGTTGCGAGCTGCTTCACATAAGGTCGCCCATTGGTGACGAACATGAAGGGTATGCGGAACTGATCAAGGCCATCGATCCACGGGCTGTCGGGGACTTGCTCATCTGGAGTCAACCTGATGCCAAGGCCATAGCGTTTCGCTTGACCGAGGCGGCCTGGCACATCCCGGATTTGCCGCTTTGCTTCGATGACGCCGACGCAGCGGCCATCAATAAACAAAGCGTAATCGACGGGACCGCTGTCCGTCGGCCATTCGGCAATCGCAATGGCTTCAGCCCGGCCCGGCCGTGTTCCGTTTCCATGCCGCAGCAGTGCGGTATCGACCTTCCAACCGGCTGATCGCAACTGCTCATCAATGAGGACTCGCGTCGTCGCTTCGTCGATCTCGATATGGTCGGCGCTTCTCGCCGCCGCCTCAGCCAACAGGTCCAGTTGCTGGGTGGGCATGGCGGCGGCACGGGCCTGCGTTTCGGCAAGAACCCGCTCGGCGTCCCGCAGGGCCGCTTCGGTTTCCTGCGCCTGCGCTTCCCAGAAAGCCCGGTCCTGCGCCTCGGTGGCGGCTCTGCCTTCCAGTTCCCGGCGCGCCTCCTCTGCCTGCTGCGCCGCCAGCCGTGCCTTGGCCTCAGCATCCGTGCTTTCCGTGACGACCTTCTGCAGACGTTCGATTTCCTGCCGCAGAGCTTCACTCGCATCTGCGGGTGGCGAAGGCGGGACGAAGGGACCCGGTCGAAACGACGGCGCATTCCCATAAGATTGGTGGAACCACGCTCCGATGGCGCGTGCCACTTTGAGAGCCGTCAGGGCATCGCTTCTGGTGCCCCGGTCTTCGTGGGCAGCCAGATTGCCCGCACGCTTCAGATGATAGAAATATTCGGCGACCTCCCGCTGGAGGACCGAGCGGGCGCGCAAAACGCTCAGCACTTCATCAAACGACATACGGTCAGTTGTCAAAAGCGCCTGGCGGGCGGCGACGTCCTTTGCGACGAGTTCGGCGAATTGGCGAAGCTTCACCAGGGATGTCGGCGGGTCGTCGTGAAAATAGCGCTCGGCAAGTGAACCCAGCCGCGCAAGCTGCGGATTGTTTCCGGCTAGAAAGGCAAAGTTTCCCGCGTCTCCCATCATGCGATGAAACTTATCTATTTCAACCGCTTACACAAGCCTGTTTCTAGGCAAGGTAGCACTCAGGAAATTGGCTGCACCTCTTCTAAGGTCCGTGTTGCCGCCCGAAGGATATGACCCTATTTTTTCGATTCCTCTGCAAACGCCGTGATCAAGAGTAATGGGGAGAAGACGGGGGTATAGAACAAAACGGCGTTTGCAGGAGAATGCCGACAGAGCGATAGCTAGACAGGCATCAGATGACGTTTGGGACGGAAGGGAACGAGACCATCGGCATAACGATCAGCAAGCTCTTCGAAGACATCCTCGCTCTCGCGGACGTCAAAACCCTGGCGTTCCAGCTCGCCGACGATGGCTTCGGAGAGCTTGTCCAGGGCGACCCGCGCATCTTCACGTCCCTGAGCGGCCGTGATCATCTGCCAGAGCAGCACCCTCGCCAGATCGTCACGAGACGGCCGACGCCTATCCCGAGCATCACCCCTCACCCGCTGCTGCCGGGCGACCTGTTCTGCATTGCGTTGTTTCTTCGATTTCCGGGGCATTGCCTGTCTCCTTGTTGTGGAGCCTCAGCCTCGGTGCCGGCCACGCAAGGAACAAGCGGGGCTGCCTATGTTGACATTTCGGACAGGGGAGGCTGGATCGAATCCATCGCCAGCCAGACGGCTTCCGGCCTGCACACGCGGTTTGCCGGAATCGCCGATCAGGACTTTGGAAACGACAAATCTTGGATAGGAATCGCGGAAGCGTAAATTGAGATGATGTGTTTCGAGTTGCCTGCAACATAGACCAACGCATGGTGTTTTGATCTGACGGGTGTTGATTTGCAGAAGCCTTGAGCCGGCGTGAAGCGCATTGCCGCCAAGCTGAGATGCCGCCTTCGGCGGGTGGACAGCATCACAACTCTCGACAACATACCCTGAGGCCTTTCCAACCAGCTCTCCGGCTAGATTGTGGTGAGGCATCGAGGGTCAACTCCATGCACTTCGTCATCGTCTTCTTATAGCCTCCGCCACCTCCGACGCGCTGCCGATGACAGGCAACTCGAACTCGGCGCGACGGCACCGGGGCGGATGTAGGAATCGAACTTCCGCAGATCGGAATCGATTTCCGCGACTTCGGAATCGGCATTCGGGAACGGTGAATCGGAGTGGCGCCGGCAGGAATCGCGGTTTCGGAGCCCCCGTCGTTTTTTGTCAGATTGGTGGACCAGGGGACGCGATGAGCAGGCGCGTGATCTCCTCGCCCGTCATGACCCCGACATCCTTCAACCGCATGGCGATGGCGATCAGAGCATCCCGGCGGTCCTCCAGCAGACTGCGAGCCATCGCTTCGGCTTCCATCAAGCGATTGTTGACCCGGTCAGCCAGATGCCGGTCGAGGCTGAGCTCGTTGATCGAGCCAGCCACGGACCGATAGAGCAAGGGCTGATGATCGGAGAACCCGAGCCGGGTCTCGGCGGCGACCGCATGTTCGGTGGCCTTGGCGAGATCGCTATCATCGTATCCACCTGCCCCGGCCACCGTGTCGCCAAAGATCAGCAGCTCTGCCGTCCGCCCGGCCAGCATGCAGGCGATGCTGCGCATCAGCCAGTCCTGCGTCTGCGGGAGATGTTGACATTGCCGACTGACCACTTGCCCCATTCCTCCGATCCCGATGCTTGCGGTAATGATCTCTGCGATCCCCATGTCACAGAAGGCGATCGCATGACCGACCTCATGAATGGCGGTGCGCCAGCGCACATCGTCCGAGAGTTTCATCTGGCCGGCAAGCAGGGCATGCTCAAGATCGCCCCAGGTCAGCGACCGCTGTTGCCTTCTGGTTTTCCGGCGAAGGTCACGAACAAGTCGTTCGATGTCGGCTCCGGTACTACCGCTCGCCAGCAAGGCCAGCCGTCGAAGATCAAGATGCTGCTCAGGTGTGATCGTATTGCTGGCTTCAGGCATCTTGGGATACTCCGCGATTGGATTGGTCGATGACATCTGCATCACTACCGACATAGGCATGGTGCTGCCGTGCTGCTTCGATCATTTGGGGGCTGCCCGACGGCGCAGAGGCCAACACACCAGCCAGATTGTCTCCGAGATGATGAGCAAGAATGCCGGCCAGCGCCTCCGTATCCGGCAGCGGGATGGCGACATGCTTTTCCAGACGCCCGGATCGCAACAGGGCCGGATCGATCTTTTCGGGGAGGTTCGTCGCCGCAACGACGATCACACCATCGGTCTTCGAGGCTCCATCAAGAAGCTCAAGCAGCCGGTTGATCAGCGAGCGCCAGTAGTCATCATGCTGCTCCCGTCGACCTGCCGACCGGCTTCCGATGTTGTCGATTTCGTCGATGAACAGGATGACCGGAGCATTTTCCCGTGCCAGCTCGAAAGCCTTGGACATGCGCTTGAGGACGTCACCGAGATAACCAGGCTCAAGCCAGGAGGCTACCGACGTCACCAGCAGCGGAACCTGCAAACTATTGCAGAGCGCGCGGGCATAAGTCGTCTTGCCAGTGCCGGGCGGTCCTGACAGGATCAGTTTCGCACTCATCTCGCTCCAGGCCAGCCCACCGTCGCGCCAGAGCTGAAGGTCTGTCTTGAGGTCGAGCGCCCAGTCGCGTGCGTCGCCATAGCCCGAGAGCGTCTCGACCCGCAGCTGACGCAGCCGGCTGTGTTCCGGATTGGCCGGATCAACGGATACGCTGCCGCTGTTCTCTTTCCCGGATGTCTCCGCCGGCTTCTCCGGCTGAACGACATCGACGCCATCCACGGATTTTGGTGGGTCATCACCGTCCTTGATCAGGAAACGGCTCTTGACCTTCGGCCGCCCCGACCGATCGCTGCCGCGCCCGGAGCCGCGGCCGTCATCGTCGTCTTCGTCCGACTTGTCGGCTGAGCGCGCCCGTTCTCCGAGGACTTCGAGGATCGACAAGATGTGTTCGAGACCGCGCCCGGGACGAACAGCCAACGCCAGCGCGTCGATCGAAAGACCCTCAAGATCAAGAGCCATCTTCTCCATTTGCCGCAGCGACTGCTTCGGCGCGATGCCGCAACAAGTCTGCAGGAGTTCCGCGATCAGTCCATGATCGAGACCACCGGTCTCAAGAACGAGATCGGCCGTCATAGACACAAAAGGCGGAAGAGCGGTCTTTGTCTCATCGGCAAGAACCACGGGCGCTGACCGCTCCAGCAGAACATCCACGAGGAACCGGCTCAACGACCGTTCGACGGCCTTCGGCACATCGGTGCCGGCGAGTGACTTGATCGTCTTGCGGGTCTTTCCCCGGCGGCGATCACCGTAACCGTCCGAGAGCGGGCTGCTGCGATGGACGTCTTCGAGCTTGGTCCAGTAGGGAACGATCAGGCCGTCCTCGAGCATAAGGCCGAAGCGGCGTTCGAAACGGCCAACCGGCGCTTTGATCAGCACGAAGGCTCCAGGGTTCCGAAGAACGGCCGACAGGGCCGACAAGTCGGGAACGCTTGAACCAACGGCACGGGCGACCAGGAGGGCGACTGCGACATGCGCGACGCTTGGCGGAGCAATGTGCTGCCGAAGCAGCGCCAGGAATTCGCTGGATGCCGATGGCGTCTTCTCCGGTCCCTTCGCGGCAGAGACCGGTCCCGGTTTCGGGCGGCCTGCGGCAAGGCTTTCCCGATCGGTCCTGCCCTTCGGGGTGGAACGGACGTTTCCATGGATGGGTTTTGTGGGAAGGTCCTGGATCAGCACGTCGATTGCCGTCGTCTTGTATGGCGCTTTCCCGAGACGCCGCATCATTTCGGCGCGCACCTTGGCCGGGTCGGCGTTGAGCAGACGCAAGGACTGCTCCGGAACCCGCCAGACCGTCCCTGCCGTCTCATCCCCAGCCACGATGAAGCCCGCCTCCAGCAATCCGACGACTGACGCGCGCTCGTAAAGGTCGAGGATGGCCAGCCGACGGATGCGGGCAAGCAGGTAGCGCGTGATGCGATCAGTAGGCGTTTCCATCACGCGCCCTCCTCCGTTCCATGAATAATTTGAGGAGTCGGCATCCCATCGACGGCCAGCAGCTTGCGATTGCCCTCGAGCCAGTCGCGTAACATCAGCGCCGTCGGATCGCCGGCCGCACACAGCGCGAGGAGCTGCTCACGGAAGATTTTCGGGATGCTGGCCATAGCGATGCCCTTGCGTCGGGCAAAGCCGATCACGACCTGGGCGACAATCGCCGGATCGGGCAAGGCGTCGGGCATAGCCGCGCACATGGCCACGGCCTGAGGAATGGCTTGTGACCTGGAAGTCGCCACGCAGCTCGTCGCCTCTTGCAACTTCGCCAGTCGCTTCAGCCGGCTGGATGGCTTCGGCGTCGAAGGTACTTCGTGCGGAAGGTTGTTTGGGAAAGGGATCACGTTGGAAGTGTGTCGGCTCATGACAGACGTCTCCTGTCGCCGAACAGCACGGTTCGGCGCGAACGAATGGAACAGAAAGCGGAAAGGAACGTGAGCGGGCCGGTCAGCCCGTGCTGGTCCGTGGGATGCGGGCGAAACCGACCCGGATTTGGCCACGACCGGTTGGCTGACGGACCTCGGTGATCGGGCCTGGGTCACAAACTTCGTTTCCGCTCGCGTCAGTGATGTCCGCCGAGGCACCGCGACGGACCCGTGCCTCCTTCGGTCCGGCAAAGGCATTCCGAGCCAGTTTCCAGTTCTCGTCGATCCGACCATGGAAGCGTTCACGCAGCATGCCGATCGCCTTCCCCGCCCCGCCGACCTCGACGAGATGATCGAGATTGCTGAGGGGCCAGACGCCGCCAGCAATGTCGGAACGCTGGTTTTCTGCGTTCAGGGTGACGACGCGGACTTCTTCGGCCACCAGCCGATGATGGTCGCGGTAAAGGAGATCGGGAACGACGAGTGCTGCGGCCAGCATACGGCTCTTCAGCTCGTTGATGCGGGAGACTTCGTAGGAGCCGAGGCTGCGCTTGACGTCGATGACGTGGGCAAGTTTTGTCTTCCGGTTCACGAGGATCAGGTCCGGCGTATACGTCTTGCGCCCGCCGGTATCCGCATCGAGCGTCAGGGACCGAAAGTGTTTCGGATCGTTTTTCTCGACCAGCTCGAGCGCCGTCTTGGTGACCGGCAGCCGTAGATTTTGCGTCAGCACCGCGAGGTCCGGGTTAAGGTCGGCGATGATCCCAATGCCACGCTCCAGCAGCCGCCCTTCCTGGATGGGAATGGCGCGCAGGATCGCGGCGGCTTCAGAGACACCCCCGGCAAGCGCCTTGGAAAGAGCGCCGGCAGAGAGGGGTTGCGACGAAAGCTCGTCGATCAGGACTTCGAAGCGCGGCCGGAGGGCGTCGAGATCGACGGCATGTGGATAGGCGGGCGCGCCAGGCGCACCGGAAGAAATGGTCGTCATGGTATTGCTCCTGCTGACGGTGGCGATCGGCCCGCAAACTTCAGGCGCACGACGTCCGACGCGGAAATGATTTCCGCGTCCGGTGGCCGACTGGCTTCAAACGAAGCCGTGTCCGAAGTCAGGGACGATCAGCTGTTGAATCAGGCGAGTGCCAGCCCAGAGGCATGCGCAATCGTGCAGCACGCCAACCGGCGCCGCGGCGACGCGCGGTCATCAACAGGATCAGGAGACGAGAAAGCTTCCCGTTCGGAAGCGAAGCAGATATGGGTCGACATAGCCCAAGTCCTTCTACGACAAGGTTGCGGGTCAGGCCTTCGTTGGTGTTGGTAGCACCAACGGGGGCCGCTAAGTGTCTGCAGATATTCAATTTCTGCTGACCCTGTCGACATAGCCCGGAGAAACGTGTCCGGCAAGCCGGTTGGAACACACCCGGAACAACAGAGCTCCGGTATGGTTAACGGACGACGCGTCCGCCGAAGCGGTGAACGCAAAGGCCCCGCACGGTGGCGGGGCTCCTGGACGTCATCTTCAAGCTGCCAGCTTCTTGTACTGGCGTTTCATGGACTTGGGATCGAAAACGATCTGGCTCCTGATCTCGTCCCGGCGCTCGGGTGACACGATCTCCAGGGCATTCTCGATGGTTTCCTGTATCTTGGGGGGCATGTCTTCGAATGCGGGCAGCCCATCGTCAGCATCCTTATCGAGCGGAGCGGCGGCATCCGCACGATCCTCCCCGTCAGCGTCGCCTTGCAAGGCATCGCCGTGGACGACGAAGCGAAGCAGGGGAATGACCTCGGCCTGAAGCCAGGGGACGAAATCTTCCTTGCCCGGCCAGCCGTTGGCTCCACCCATGGCGGACAGAAGCTCCTGCACCTTGCGCCAGGTCGTGCCTTCCGTCAGCTTGGCCGGCCGCCAATTGACGCTTGCAACCATCGCCGGCTGCAAGGGGGCCGCGATGCTGTTGATCAGATCGTGCGCGTGCTTGCAGTCGTCCATGATCAATTCCTGCAGCGGACCCTTGAACACCGCACGGTTCTGCGCCAGCGGTTCCATGGCCTTCTCGACGCGTTTCAGGATGCCGGTTGTCAGCTGGAGGAACTTCACCGAGTCCTCCTCGACTTTCAGCTCGGCTATCTTGCGCAGACCGGCCATTCCGCCGACGTCGAGGACCCCTTCATTTGTCGCCTTTTTCGCGGGCATCGCACCGACCATCGCCTTCACCTGGGCGACGGTGAGTTGCTCGCCATCCTCGATTGCCGAGATGACCCGTTCGACGTCTGGCTGTTCGGCGTAGGCCAGCACGAACAGAGTGGTCGGTGCGACGGCAGCCGTCACGAGCCGATCCTTGTATTCGGACAGGTGTTCATGAACGGCAATGTAGTTGCGCGCCGTCTTGGGCGTGAACTTGCAGATTGCCCTGACCCATGCGCCAAACGCCCTCTCCGGAAGAATGGATTTTGCGCGCGCGAGGTAGCCACCCAGTTCGAGGGCTTGCTCGGTCGTTCGGCGTCCGAGCGACAGGATGCCTTCGCCGAGTGCTTTCAGTTCGCCTTCCTGCTCCGGGCTGATCTCGTCAGCGTCGGTCGCGGCCTTCGCCGCCAGCTTGGCTGCGATCTTCTTTTGCGTGTATTTTGCCATGTCTTCCTATCTCCATGTTTCATCCGGTCTTCAGTAGCGACCGTGAGATAATGATGACATGAAATTTCGAAAGCCGTTACAACCGACATTGTCAACACATTGAAAAACAATAGTAAACTTTAAAGTTTCCGAATTCATTCCCTTTTTGAGACGGAAATTATTCAACGATTCCGGTGCGCATTTTTTCTGAAATAATTTCCAATCAAGGAATGCCTAATGCACTATATGGTTGCGGTTGGCGTTCTTGAGTATGGCGCTGACGCCTCCGCTAGCCAGGTAGCACGTCTCAAACGTCATGTTCGCGATTGATCGCGAGACCCTTTCATCGACAACGACCAGGCAACATGTTTTCACCGCTGCTTCGGAAAATCCGGTTCCCGCCCCTCACGCGCTCGGAATAGCTTTTTGAAGCCATCAGGATCAGTCCACACACCGTCTTGCCTCCAAACGACGTTAAAGCCTCGGGGCAGGAATATCGACTACCCAGCAGCCTGTCGTCCGATCCGCTGGCACCTCTTGCGAATGAGGAAGAGGAGGTTCGCCCCGAAGTCTCGATGAAAAGAGGGATAGCGCTCTGTCTCCCCCAGTGCCTCTTCGAGCTTTGATGCAACCCGGTCCGAGAGCTCCCGTACCCGTCTTGTGACGACAGCAGGGCTCAGGCCGACGGCCGATGCGAATTGTCGCCAGTCATTGCCGTGAAGTTCGTTTGCATTCCGCTTTGTTGCGATCTGCTGAGGAAGCGACTGGTCAACCTGCTTATAGACTGCCGCGCACATCAGGTCGTAGAGCGGCGCTAGTTTGGCTGTTCCGGCGGCACCGACGAGAACGGAATAGTTCTTGGCGTGGGAGTCGGAGTTGCAGATCAGAATATTGAGCATGACGGCGTCCAACAGCTTCAGTCGTTCGGCGGGCGACACGTAGCGCGCCAGCGCTTCAAACATACGAACCAGCGACGCGCCGCCTTGCTGCCCAAGGCCGGTGCGCTCATATTTTTCCGCCGGGAACACCCCGAGCAACTGGCAGAAATCCTCCTGATGGACGCGGCGGATTGTCCCTTGAGCGTCGGCGATGCGGTCATAGCGCTTGACCAGCAGGTAGTCTCTGTTCCCGGCCCGACCGGTCGTCACTTCGGCTGTCTCCAGCCCACAGAGCCTGGCGAGGGTCATGCAGAAGGCTTCATTCTGAACACTGCAGGTCAGGCGTCTGATGTCGGGCTTCAGAATATGCGTGGATGGCGTGCCATCGACGGGAATCGCGATCTTACCATCCGCATCAAGGTAGACCGGCAGCTTGTCCTGCACGCCTGCCAAGGACATCGACACGCCCCGCTCTCCGACCAGGAAAGGTCGCTCTGGCAGTTCGTTCAAAATGCGCTCGAGCGATGCCTCATCCGGCACGACGCGGAAATTATTTCCGTCTCGGCGCGGTTCGCCGATCGAAAAGGCCCCGGCGGTATCGCGCCCAAGGCGCGTCAGCAGGCCGACAATGTCCTGTGGCGAAACCTTCAGCTGCTGACCGATCTCGGAGAGATGCGTTTCCGGCAGAAGATTGGCAAGCCAGGGCATAATCTGTTCAGCGCCATAGGTGCCGGACCGCAAAGGCATGGTCAGCGAGATCGGGAATGCCGAGGCGCGTTGCTCCCAGCTTGGCTCATAGGCAAGCGAAATCCCATCGCGGTCGATGAGATTGGCAACGGGCAAGCTCTCGTAGTAGATCGTGGTCACGGCGACGCCTGATCAGGAGAAACGGGGCAGGTAGCCGAGATCGTCATCGGCTTCCGTGGCAGCAGGCGGTGCTGCGGTTTTCAGGTCGCCGAGATCGATGCCGACCGTTCGGGCCGCGATCAGGGATTTCTCGAGCTGGCAGCTGGGCTTGCCGTTCTCCAGGTCGACGATGAAGCGTTCCCCGGTGCCGCAGCGTTCCGCGAGCTGGTTTTGCGTCCACCCCTGCTTCTTCCTGTGCTCTCGGACAAGCGCGCCGAATTCTGCCGCTGAACGGATCATGATACGTCTCCTCATGGGGAGCTTACCGTACAGGAAGAATTGACAACAATCCATGAAAACTTACCGAAGAGGAAGGAATCGCATTCCATCCGGGAATCCTCCCGATCGGGAAGGCTAACATCCCGAACTTGATCACCATAGAACTTTTGGTAAGCTGACGATGGATGGAGGCGAGACAAGTTGCTCGCCTGGAGTTTTACACGAACTCGTCAGCGAAACGTCCAATAGGCGCTCGTACCGCTCAAAGACTGCGGAGTGACGTAGATTTACGTCGTCTTGTGCGAGGAACATCCTCCCAACTGAGGGGTGGCCGTATCCGGCCATTGCACGTCCGCTTCAGCAATGAAGCAAAGGACGTGGATTCATGCCATCAAACAAACTGAAGAATCTGAGAAAGCAGGCTGCGCAGCGCCAAGGCGGACGGTGCTTCTATTGTGAGCTGCCGATGTGGGACGACAGTCCGCGAGAGTTCATCGTGCACTATGGACTTTCGCTTGGTCTGGCAAAACGGTTTCGGTGTACCGCTGAGCATGTTGAGGCGAGATGCGATGGCGGCAAGGATGTCGCACCGAACATTGTGGCGGCCTGCCTTTTCTGCAATGCAACGCGGTACAAGGCGAAGCATCCTGTGGACGCCGTAACGCATGCGTCCATCGTGCGTTCCAGGCTGGCAAAGGGCAGGTGGCACCCGCCGCAGGTCAAGGCCGCTTTCAGCCAAAGAACAGTGCCACCGGTCTGAGCCGTAGAGGCTCCACGATCATCCCGATCGTGAGATCAAATCAGGGTCAGACAACGCTCGAAAAACGTCGACTTGCCAAAATGTATCGCGCAATGTATCGCTCGAAGTATCGTAATCGGGCTTTTCCGTCAGTATGTTGGCGGAAACCCCTGGATTTGCTGTAATTGGGGAAGAGTCCCACCCTCTCCGCCACATGCCGTTTTTTCAAGTAAAGGCCGCACCGGATACGTTGTATATTTGACGAGGCGGGGTATTGAGCGTTGGTATCTCTCTCGGCAATGACGCGCTTCGCGTCCAAAAGCCAGTTGTTCGACTCGACTTCAGCAGAGCCCGCAAGCCGTCCGTTCACAAAGTGCGGCCGGACACCTTGAGGGTTGGGTAGACGCAAACATCCGCCGGCTGGGAACGTCGGCATCGATCTTATGTCCGAGCACTTCCAGGTCGCGCTAGGCGACGGCCCCAACAAGATCACGCAGTTGCCGAAGCGTTCATAGAGCCGGTCGGTCCGATGCCCCTAGTCGCCGTTTCACTTCCTCGCGGGCATGCTTGATGATTCCCTTCGTCAGGCTTTGCGGAAGCCGTTGTGACGAAACGATGGCAGACATCGTTACCTGCAGCCGCGGTTGCAGTCGAATGCTTTTCAAGTCGCTGTAGCGCCGGGACGAGGCTGTCAGTTCGTCCATGATTGTCACCCCGAGGCCCTCCTCCACGAAGTGACCAGCCACGTTCATGAACCGGACGTCGATACTTGGGGTGTAAGGCGCATCGCTTCGCCGGAAGGCTTCTTCAACGAGATTGCTGATGCGACTGCTTGTGCGTGCATTGATCAGCGGATAGCCGACCAGGTCGGTGGGCGTGACGAAGTCGAGGGCGTTGAGCGGACTGTTCGTGTGGCAGGCGCAAACCATGTCCAGCATGGCAAGCGGCAGATATTCCAGCGTGCGGCGTGGATGCGGCTCCATGGCAAAGCCGATGTCGGCGATGCCGGTTTCCACATATTCCAGCAGGTTGTCGAGCCGTTGTGTTTCCAGCGAAACCTCGACCCCGGCATGGTCTTGCAGGAAATGCGCGACCACCTGCGGCAGGAGGGATTCCGAAAGTTCCGACGTCGCGACAATGCGCATACGGCCCTTGCGGCCGTTTTTCAGGTGTACGGCAGTCTGGTTGACCTTCTCCTGCATCAGGAACAGAGGTTCGGCCTCCGAGAGCAGAATCTGTGCCTCCTGGGTCGGAATTAGGCGCTTGTTGACGCGCTCGAAGAGCAGGAAGCCGAGCGAGGCCTCTGTGTTCTTGATCGCGTTCGATACGGCCGGCTGCGACATGCCGAGATCTTGCGCCGCGGCAATTGTGGAGCGGGTACGTATCACGGCACGCAGGATTTCAAGCTGGCGAAGGTTCAAGGGGTGCCTCTGAAGACGAGTTGGTTTTGCGCTTGGACATCAGTCCAGTTCATATCTATCAGTTATGAACTACCTTTATCAAATAATTGATACGCATATTGCGGTCTTCAAAATTCCTTCTATCCTTGCTCATAAGAAAAGCAGATTTCGTGTGTGCATTAGATTTGTGCAGATGCGCAACATATCTCGAGAGCGGCGATAATGACCCTGTTGAACGGCGTGAAAATCCTCAGTTTCAACCATTTCCTGGCGGGACCGCTGGCCGCCCAGACGCTTGCCGATCTCGGTGCGGATGTCATTGCGGTTGAGCCTATCGAGGGTGCTTTCCAGCGGAACTGGGCGGTCGCCAACCGCTTCGTCGGCGGCGACAGTGTCAACCACCTCGCGACCGGCCGCAACAAACGCAGCATCGCTGTCAATCTGAAGCACCCGGACGGCGTCGCGGCCGTGAAGAAGCTGGTCGAGGGGGCAGATGTCGTGATGGAGAATTTCCGTCCCGGCACGATGGAAAAACTTGGCCTCGGCTACGAGGTCCTGAAGGCGATCAATCCCGGGTTGATCTATGCGGTGGCGACCGGTTTCGGAGGCGATGGCCCATATCGCAACCGCCCCGGTCAGGACCTTCTCCTGCAGGCAATGTCCGGTCTTGCCGCGCGCACCGGGAGCGCCGACGGCGCACCGACCGCGGTCGGTGCGGTCATCATCGATCAGCATGCTGCATCCCTCTATGCCATGGCAGTGCTCGCAGCGCTTTTTGCCAAAGCGAACACGGGCGCCGGGCGGC
>Ga0209173_100560_pt1 | contig 16227 bp, 14 predicted proteins | sample SynthPrep_16_END_FD_187206 | JGI IMG/M metagenome (GOLD analysis project Ga0209173, IMG submission 187206) | Synthetic microbial communities from Ohio, USA - SynthPrep_16_END_DS12_MetaG (SPAdes) (version 2) | ecosystem: Engineered > Bioreactor > Aerobic > Activated sludge | place: USA: Ohio... | reverse complement strand
TGGTTCCAGTGTCTTAACTTTGCCTCGTTGATTGCCTTGCCATGATTGATCTGTCTCCCCTCGCCCGCCATCTGGTCGGCACTCCCCTGGCCGTCTGGGCCCAGGGCCTGCAAGCGCAACTCGATGCGAAGATGGAAAAAGGCCATGGCGACCTGGAACGCTGGCAGAGCGCGCTGGATGCGCTGCCGAAGATCATGCCCAGTGAAATCGACCTGCTGAACGGCCTGGTGCTGGATACCGACTGCGACGACGACACCCGTGCGCAAATGCGTACTGCGCTGATGGGCCTTTGCCCGTGGCGCAAGGGGCCGTTCGATCTGTTCGGCGTGCACGTGGACACCGAATGGCGCTCGGACTGGAAATGGTCGCGGGTCGCGCCGCACCTGGACCTCAAGGGCAAACGCATCCTCGATGTGGGTTGCGGCAACGGCTATTACATGTGGCGCATGCTCGGCGCCGGCGCCGACAGTGTGATTGGCGTCGACCCGAACTGGTTGTTCTTCTGCCAGTTCCAGGCGGTGCAGCGTTATCTGCCGACGCCCAAGGCCTGGCACCTGCCGTTCCCGTTTGAAGACCTGCCGTCGAACATGGAAGGCTTCGACACGGTATTTTCCATGGGCGTGTTCTACCATCGCCGCTCGCCCATCGAGCATTTGCTGGCGCTGAAGGATTGCCTGGTCAAGGGTGGGGAGCTGGTGCTGGAGACGCTGGTGGTTGAAGGCGATCAGCAGCAAGTGCTGGTGCCGGAAGACCGCTACGCGCAGATGCGCAACGTTTGGTTTCTGCCGTCGGTGCCGGCGCTGATGCTGTGGCTGCGACGTGCGGGCTTCAGTGAGGTGCGCTGTGTGGACGTGAGCGTGACCACGGTCGAGGAACAGCGCGGCACGGCGTGGATGAAGTATCAGTCCCTCAGCGACTTCCTGGACCCTGAAGATCACAGCAAGACCATCGAAGGGCTGCCGGCGCCGATGCGGGCGGTGATTGTCGCGAAGAAATAAGACTGCTGTTGTGTTGAAGAAATAAGACTGCTGTTGTGGCGAGGGAGCTTGCTCCCGCTGGAGTGCGCAGCGCTCCCCGGATTTTGGGGCCGCTACGCAGCCCAGCGGGAGCAAGCTCCCTCGCCACAGGGCATCGTGTCAGCCTTTGGCTCTTCGCGCCTTGAAGAACTCGCTCAACACCGTCCCGCACTCCTCGGCCAACACCCCGCCCTCATACAGCACCCGATGGTTGAGAAAACCCTGGGTAAAAAACTGCCCCTGGCTTTGCACAATCCCGGCTTTCGGCTCCAGCGCGCCGTACACCACCCGGGCAATCCGTGAATGCACGATCAGCCCGGCGCACATGCTGCACGGCTCCAGCGTGACGTAGAGCGTACTGCCCGGCAGTCGATAATTACTGACAGCATGGGCCGCCGCCCGGATCGCGACCATCTCGGCATGCGCACTGGGGTCGTTGCCGCTGATGGGGCAGTTGAAGCCGCGCCCGATCACTTCGCCATCCTGCACCAGCACCGCGCCCACCGGCACTTCGCCCAGCGCGGCACCCTGGGCAGCCAGGGCCAGCGCTTCACGCATGAAGTCCTGGTCGCGGCTGCGGTCGATAATCGCCGTGGGGCGAAACTGGCGCATCACGCCACCTCGATGGCGGCCATCAGGCCGGTTTCCATGTGGTCGATCACATGGCAGTGGAACATCCAGACACCCGGGTTATCCGCCACCAGCGCCACGCGGGCACGCTCGTTCTTGCCCAGCAGGTAGGTGTCGGTGAAGTACGGAATCACCTTGTGGCGGTTCGAGGCGATGACCTTGAAACTCATGCCGTGCAGGTGGATCGGGTGTTGGTACTGGGTCATGTTCTTCAGTTCGAAAATGTAGCTCTTGCCCTTTGCAAGCTTGGCAATCGGGCGGTCGGCGCAGGTCTTGTCGGTGATGTCCCAAGCCTGGCCGTTGATCTGCCACAGGCTCGGTGGCTTATTGTCCACGCTCACCGAGACCGATCCAACCCATTCGAAATTGAAGTTGAGTTTCTCGGCATTGGCCAGGTCCGGCTCGGCAATCGGGTTCGCCGGCAACGCAGGCGGCCATTCGGTCGCCGTGTCGGTGCTGGCCACCGAGCGGAAGGTGCCCAGACGTACCGGGCCGTTGCGGATCGACAATTCTTCACCGGCGGGCGGCGCCTTGATCGCCAGGCAGATGCGCATGCCAGGGCCGAGCCAGTATTCCTTGCCCAGCGGGCGCGGTTCGATGGGGTTGCCGTCCAGGGCATAGATCTGCGCTTCAACGTCGGGGATGTTGATGCGATAGGTCAGGGTGTTATCGAGGTTGAGCAGGCGCACACGGGTGATCTGCCCGGCCGGCAAATCGATCACCGCCTGGGACACACCATTGATGGTCGACAGGCGTCCGGCGGTGCCGCCCCGGGCCGCTTCGCGGGGAATGCTGAAGGCGACAAAAGCGCCCTCTTCGTCCACGTGCCAGCTTTTCAGGCTCAGGGTGCGTTCGTGCTTGAAACCGGTGGGTTCGCGCTCCTCGATGATCAGCGGGCCCACCAGGCCACGGCCCAGTTCTTCGCTGCTGTTCACGTGGGGGTGATACCAATAGCTGCCGGCATCGGGCACGCGGAATTTGTAGTCGAAGTATTCGCCCGGCAGTACCGGCAATTGCGAGACATACGGCACGCCGTCCATTTCCAGCGGCAGGCGTATGCCATGCCAGTGGATGGTGGTGGCGACCGGCAGGTGGTTGATAAAGCGTACCCGCAGCCATTCACCCTGGCGCACTCGCAACTCGGTGCCCGGCGCCGAAGGGCCGAAGGCCCAGGCCTGGGTCTTGTGCCCCGGCACCAGCTCCACGTCCAGCGGCGCGGCGATCAGCTCGTAATCGTGCCCCGCCTCGGCCTCGGCCACCTTCCCGAGCCAGTAGCGATAGGCGCCACCGGCACCGACGCCCACCACCGCGAGACCGGCAAGACCACCCAGGATTTGTCGACGGGAAAACGATTGGGACACAACAACCTCACGTATCTGCCGCGGGTCCGAGACCCGCAAAGGGCAGATACCATACACCGGCATCACCTAAACAGTAAGGGTTCGCATTGCCACATGTGGGAGCGGGCTTGTGTGGGAGCGGGCTTGCTCGCGAAAGCGGCGTGTCAGACGATGCATGAGTAACAGACCCACCGCCTTCGCGAGCAAGCCCGCTCCCACATTGGATCTTCAGCGCTCTTTTAATGTTTGGCGGCGGCCAGAATCAAGGCCTTCATCTCGGCGACGGCGCCTTTGAAGCCGACGAACAGCGCGTGCGCCACCAGCGCATGGCCGATGTTCAGCTCGTTGATGCCCTTGATCGCAGCCACGGCTTCGACGTTATGGTAGTGCAGGCCGTGGCCGGCGTTGACGATCAGGCCTTCGCCCAGGCCGCAGTTGACGCCGTCGATGATGCGCTGTAATTCGTCGGCAACTTCGGTCGGCGTGGTCGCGTCGGCATAACGGCCCGTGTGCAGTTCGATGGCCGGGGCACCGACACGGCGCGAAGCTTCGATCTGGCGCTCGTCGGCGTCGATGAACAGCGAGACTTCACTGCCGATCTTCGACAGGCGCTCCACGGCAGCCTTGATCCGCGCTTCCTGGCCAGCCACATCGAGGCCGCCTTCGGTGGTCAGTTCCTGGCGGGTTTCCGGCACCAGGCAGATATGCGCCGGGCGGATGCGCTCGGCGAACGCCATCATTTCCTCGGTGACGCCCATTTCGAAGTTCATGCGGGTTTGCAGCACGTCCTTGAGCAGCAGCACGTCGCGCTCCTGGATGTGGCGCCGGTCTTCGCGCAGGTGCACGGTGATGCCGTCGGCGCCCGCTTCTTCGGCGTCCAGCGCGGCCTTGACCGGGTCCGGGTAACGGGTGCCCCGGGCCTGGCGCAGGGTGGCTACGTGGTCGATGTTCACGCCGAGAAGAATGCGATTGCTGGTGGTCACGAAAAGCGCTCCTGAAGAGGGAAGGAATCGCTGCACAGCATACACGGGGATGTCAGGGCTTTCGAAACAACTCGCGGCTGACCAGTGGTCGACCGCCCAGATGCACGGCCAGGGCTTGGCGCATCAGGCGCTTGGCGGCAGACAGGGCGCCGGGGGCGGTCCAGTCGGCTTCGCTCATGGCGAGCAATTCGGTGCCTTGGAACAGGCCGGGTTGCAGCAGGTAGACCCGCTCCAGGCCTGCGTCCACTTGCAGGCGGTACATGCCGTCGGCGGCGATGGGCTCGCCGTGCAGGTCGTTGCTCAGTTCGAAGCCGTAGCCCAAGTCATCCAGCAGGCGCCATTCGAATGCGCGCAGCAGCGGCTCCAGGGGACGGCCTTCGGCGAGGGCGAGCAAGGTGGCGGCGTAGTGATCGAAGACGCCGGGGTGTGGGTCTTCGGCGGGGAGCAGGCGGATCAGCAATTCGTTGAGGTAAAGGCCGCTGAACAGCGCCTCACCGTTGAGCCAGTTGGAGGCGCCGGCAGCTTCCATGCGGCCGACGTTCTTCAGCTCGCCGCGTCCACGAAACTCCACTTCCAGGGCCACGAAGGGCCGCGCCAGGGTGCCGGCCTTGCCGCGTGCACTGCGCAAGACCGCGCGCAGGCGGCCTTGGGGCGTGAGGAAGTCCACCAGGGCGCTGGTCTCGCGGTAGGCGCGGCTGTGCAAGACGTAGGCGGGTTGGCCGGTGGGTGGGGTTTGAGACATGGGGTTCTCGCTGCGGGAACACGGTCTGGAAAACAACGACTATCCAATGTGGGAGCGGGCTTGCTCGCGAATGCAGGGTGTCAGTCAACACATCTGGTCACTGACACCCTGCATTCGCGAGCAAGCCCGCTCCCACATTTGTCCTGCGGTGTTCCGGAGACCTGTTACAGGTCGCCGTAACCCAACGAACGCAACGCACGCTCATCATCGGACCAACCACCCTTAACCTTCACCCACAGGTTGAGCATGATCTTGGAATCAAACAGCAACTCCATGTCCTTGCGCGCTTCCGTGCCGATGCGCTTGATGCGCTCGCCCTTGTCGCCAATGATGATTTTCTTCTGGCCGTCACGTTCAACGAGGATCAACGCGTGGATATGCAGGGTCTTGCCCTGCTGCTTGAACTCTTCGATTTCGACGGTGATCTGGTACGGCAGCTCGGCACCCATCTGGCGCATGATTTTCTCGCGTACCAGTTCGGCGGCGAGGAAACGGCTGCTGCGGTCGGTGATCTGGTCTTCCGGGAAGAAGTGTTCGTTCTCCGGCAGGTAGCCAGCAATCACACGTTCCAGGGCTTCAAGGTTGTGCCCGTGCTGGGCCGAGATCGGCATGATCTGGGCGTTCGGCAGTTGTTCCTGCAGCCAGCTCAGGTGCGGCATCAGCTCGGCCTTGTCTTCGATGCGGTCGGTCTTGTTCAACGCGACGATCAACGGGCCGGTGACATACTGCACGCGCTCCAGAACCATCTGGTCTTCGTCGGTCCACTTGGTACGGTCGACCACGAAGATCACCACGTCGACGTCTTTCAACGCTGCCGAAGCGGTTTTGTTCATGTAGCGGTTGAGGGCCTTTTCGCCGCCTTTGTGCATGCCCGGGGTATCAACGTAGACAGCCTGTACGGCGCCTTCGGTCTTGATGCCCAGCATGTTGTGGCGGGTGGTCTGGGGCTTGCGCGAGGTGATCGCCAGCTTCTGTCCCAGGATGTGGTTCAGCAACGTGGACTTGCCCACGTTCGGACGGCCGACGATGGCAACATAGCCACAGCGAGTTGCGGTTGAATCAGTCATGGCCATTCTCCACGCCCAGGGCAATCAGTGCTGCAGCGGCCGCTACCTGTTCGGCAATACGACGGCTCACACCCTGACCTCGGCTTTTTTCATTCAGTAAGGTGATTTCGCATTCGACGAAGAAGACTCGGCAATGCGGCTCACCCTGGATATCCACCACTTCGTAACGCGGCAGGTCGCAACCACGGGACTGCAGGAATTCCTGCAGGCGGGTCTTTGGATCTTTGTTGGTGTCTACCAGCGTCAGGCTTTCGATTTCGGTCGACAGCCAGGCGACGACGCGCTCCTTGGCCGCTTCCATGCCCGCGTCGAGGTAGATCGCGCCGATCAGTGCCTCAAGGGCGTCGGCCAGGATCGACTCGCGACGGAAACCGCCGCTCTTCAGCTCGCCGGAGCCCAGGCGCAGGTAATCACCCAGGTCGAAACCACGGGCCAGTACAGCCAGGGTCTCGCCTTTCACCAGGCGCGCACGCAAGCGCGACAACTGGCCTTCGCGGGCCAGCGGGAAGCGATTGAACAGGGCTTCGCCGGCGACGAAATTGAGGATGGCATCACCGAGGAATTCCAGGCGCTCGTTGTTACGCCCGGCAAAACTGCGGTGTGTGAGGGCAAGGATCATCAATTCCTGATCCTTGAAGGTGTAGCCGAGCTGGCGCTCGAGACGGCTTAGAGAAACGCTCACGGTTTACCCACATTCAGTTCGAGGCACCGGTGGCCTGCGACGATTAACGCTGTGTTCAAATTCAAATCCTGGTGGTTGCTGCATGGGGCCTGGTTTTGTCCAAGCCCCAGAAAAGCATTCGGCGCTGTGTTCACAGCGCCGCATGGATTACTTGATCAGCCCGACCCGCGAGAAGTTCGGCAGGTGGCTGAGCTTGGGTTCCGGCCAACTCATCCAGACCGCGAAGGCCTTGCCGACGATATTCTGGTCGGGGACCATGCCCAGCAGGTCCTTGGGAATATTCGGGTCATCCCAGTAGCGGCTGTCGTTGGAGTTGTCGCGGTTGTCGCCCATCATGAAGTAGTGCCCGGCAGGCACTGTCCACTGGTTGTCAGGCGGCGAACGGTAGCGGCTCATCTCCTTGCGGATTTCGTGCTCTACCGCCCCGAGTTTTTCCTGGTACAGCTCGGCGCTGCCGAGGGTGTTCGGCTCGGAACCGATCAGTTTTTCTGCCACCGACTCGCCGTTGACGAACAGGCGCTTGTCACTGGTGTAGCGAATCACGTCGCCCGGCAGGCCCACTACACGCTTGATGTAGTTGACGTTCGGGTCGCTTGGGTAGCGAAACACCATCACATCGCCGCGCTGCGGGTCACCGATCTCGATCACTTTCTTGTCGATCACCGGCAAGCGGATCCCGTAGGAAAACTTGTTCACCAGGATGAAGTCGCCCACGTCCAGGGTAGGTTTCATCGAGCCCGAAGGGATCTGAAACGGTTCCACCAGGAACGAACGCAGCACCAGCACGATGAACAACACCGGGAAGAACGACTTGCCGTATTCAACCAGCATCGGCTCTTTGTTCAGTTTCTCGATCACCGCCACATCGGGCTGGCTGACGCTGCCCTGATAGGACGCGATGGCTGCCCGGCGACGCGGGGCGAAGAACACCAGATCGAGCAACGCCAATAGACCGCAAACGGCAACGGCGATGACCAGCAACAGCGGGAAATTTAGTGACATAGGACCTAACTATCCAACCTGAGCACCGCAAGGAAGGCTTCTTGTGGAATTTCCACGTTACCCACTTGCTTCATGCGTTTTTTACCGGCCTTTTGCTTCTCGAGCAGCTTGCGCTTACGGCTGACGTCGCCGCCATAGCATTTGGCCAGTACGTTCTTTCTGAGTGCCTTGACGGAAGTCCGTGCAATGATCTGCCCGCCAATGGCGGCCTGGATCGCAACGTCGAACATCTGGCGCGGAATCAGTTCTTTCATCTTCTCGGTCAACTGGCGACCTTTGTAGTGCGCGTTGTCCTTGTGCACGATCAGCGCCAGGGCATCTACCTTGTCGCCGTTGATCAGTACATCCAGCTTCACCAGATTAGCTGATTGGTAACGGTCAAAATGGTAATCCAGCGAAGCATAGCCGCGGCTGGTGGATTTGAGACGGTCGAAGAAGTCCAGGACCACTTCGTTCATCGGCAAATCGTAGGTCACTTGCACCTGGGTACCGAGGAACAGCATGTCGTGCTGTACGCCACGCTTTTCGATACACAGGGTAATGACGTTGCCCAGATGCTCTTGCGGCACAAGAATATTGGCCCGCACGATCGGTTCGCGCATGTCTTCGATGGAAGACAGATCCGGAAGCTTGGACGGGTTGTCGACGTAAATCGTTTCACCGGTTTTCAGCGCCAGTTCAAAAATAACCGTCGGCGCGGTGGTGATCAGGTCCAGGTCGTATTCGCGCTCGAGGCGCTCCTGGATGATTTCCATGTGCAGCATGCCCAGAAACCCGCAGCGGAAGCCGAAGCCCAGGGCGTCGGAGCTTTCCGGGGTGTACTGCAACGACGAGTCGTTGAGGGTCAGCTTCTGCAGGGCTTCGCGGAAGTCCTCGAAGTCATCGGAGCTGACCGGGAACAGGCCGGCGTAAACCTGCGGCTGGATGCGTTTGAAGCCCGGCAGCACGTCGACGTCAGGGGTGGAGCTCAAGGTCAGGGTGTCACCTACCGGTGCACCGTGGATGTCCTTGATACCGGCGATGATGAAGCCTACTTCGCCGGCTTTCAGATCAGTGGTAGCCGTGTGCTTCGGGTTGAATACACCGACGCTGTCCACCAGGTGGATCTTGCCGGTGGACTTGACCAGGATCTTGTCGCCCTTCTTCACACGGCCGTGGCGTACGCGTACCAGGGAAACAACGCCCAGGTAGTTGTCGAACCAGGAGTCGATGATCAACGCTTGCAGCGGATCTTCGTAGTTGCCGGTGGGGGCTGGAATGGTCTTGACCAGGCGCTCGAGCACCTCGTCGACGCCCAGGCCGGTCTTGGCGCTGCACTCGACGGCGTCGGTGGCGTCAATGCCGATGATCTTCTCGATCTCTTCCTTGACGCGGTCCGGATCGGCCTGTGGCAGGTCGATCTTGTTCAGCACCGGCATCACCTCCAGGCCTTGCTCGATGGCGGTGTAGCAGTTGGCCACGGACTGGGCTTCAACGCCCTGGCCCGCGTCCACTACCAGCAACGCACCTTCGCAGGCCGCCAGGGAACGGCTGACTTCATAGGTGAAGTCGACGTGACCCGGGGTGTCGATGAAGTTGAGCTGATACTTGATACCGTCTTTGGCGGTGTAGTACAGGGTTACGCTGTGGGCCTTGATGGTGATCCCGCGCTCGCGCTCGAGGTCCATGGAGTCCAGCACCTGGGCTTCCATTTCACGCTCGGCAAGGCCGCCGCACATCTGGATGAATCGATCGGCCAGCGTCGACTTGCCATGGTCAATGTGGGCGATGATGGAGAAATTGCGGATATGACTCAAATCACTCACGGATCAACACTCAAAAAGGCTGCAGGCAGACTGCCCGCTGAAAAATAGCCGGGAATTGTACCTGATGCGCAGACCAGACGTCATCCATGGCGACCAAGAACAAAAATGCCCCGGTCGTTCGAACGGGGCATTTTTTGTTCATAAGCGCGGGCTCAACCGGCCCGACGCAACAGCCAGAAGCCGGCCACGGCGCAGATGGCGGTCGGCACCAGCACCGCAAACAGCGGCGAGAAACCGAATACCAGGCTGGACGGCCCCAGCAGGTCCTGGGCGATACGGAAGGTGAAACCCACCAGTACGCCGGTAAACACGCGCTGGCCGAGGGTCACGGAACGCAACGGGCCAAAGATGAACGAGATCGCCATCAGCACCAGCGCAGCCGTCACCACCGGCTGCAACACCTTGACCCAAAACGCCAGCCAGTAACGGCCGTTGTTCAAGCCCTGGTCCTTGAGGTAATGGATATACCCCCACAGGCCGGAGATAGGCAGGCTTTCCGGGATCATCACCACGGTATTCAGCAATTCGGGCTTGAGGGAAATATCCCACTTTTCCGTCGGCACATTGATCACTTCGGTGGTCGATGCCGCACCCTTGCCGATATCACGGAAATAGGTGGTGGTCACATCGCTCAGTTGCCACTTTTCGTCGGCGTACTGTGCACGTTTGGCGAAGCTCGACGACAGCAGGTGACGTTCCTTGTCGAAGTGGTACCGGGTGACACCCACCAGCAAGCCACCCGGCTGCACGGCGTTGATGTGGATAAACTCCTCACCCTGGCGGTGCCACAGGCCATGCTTGGAGCTCTGGGCATCGCCCGAACCCTGGGCCAGGGCACGATTGGCCTGGGCCGTGGACTCGGCTGGAGGCGCCACGTATTCACCGATCAGCACGCTGACCACCATCAGCAACAGCATGGGCTTCATGACCGCCCACACGATGCGACCGATGGAAACACCCGCCGCGCGCATGATGGTCAGCTCGCTGTTGCTGGCCAGGCTGCCCAGGCCGATCAGGCAGCCGATCAGCGCAGCCATCGGCATCATGTCGTACAGGCGACGGGGCGCCGTCAGCGCCACGTAGCTCAGGACGTCGGTAACGGTGTAGGTATCGCTGACGTTGCCGACTTCATCAATGAAGGCGAACAACGAGGCCAGCCCCAGAATAATGCCCAATACCGCAAGGATTGCGACCAGGACGCTGCTACCAATGTAGCGGTCGAGCTTAACCACGAGCCATCTCCTTCACGCTGCGACGACTCCGCATCTTCAACCGCATCGGTTCCCAATAAAGCAGCCCCAGGCCAATGGCCAGGAAGACCCCGTGGACCCACCACAACCCGAGGGCCGGCGGCAGCTTGCCCTTCTCCAGGGAGCCGCGGGCGGAAATCAGGATGGTCAGGTAAGCCATATAAAGCAGGATGGCCGGCAGCAGCTTGAGGAAGCGGCCCTGGCGCGGGTTGACCCGGGACAGCGGCACGGCCATCAAGGTCACGATGAACACCAGCAGCGGCAGGGAAATCCGCCATTGCAGCTCGGCGATCGAACGCAATTCCTTGCTGCCGATCAGGTCTGGGGTCGGGATCGCGTCGCGGTCGGTGACCTCATCGCTGACATCCGGCCGGGCCAGCATCACGCCATAGGTGTCGTACTTGATTGCGCGGTAATCGGCCTGACCGGGGCTGCCGTCATAGCGATAGCCATCTTCCAGAATCAGGTAACGGCTGCCATCCGGACGCACTTCCTGGCGCCCCTTGTCGGCCACCAGAATCGAAATACCACGGTCTTTCTGGTTCTGGCCGAGATTTTTCTGGGAGATGAACACACCGCCCAGGTTGGCACGGTCATCCGTCATTTGCTCGGTATAGGTCACTCGGGTGCCGTCGTTGAGCGCTTGGAAGCGGCCCGGCTCCAGGGTGTCGAATTCGGTCATGGCGTCCTGTTTGTTCAGCACCAGCTGGAACTGCAGGGCGCCCTGGGGTGCCAGGCTCAAGCTCAGCCAGGCCACCACCAGCGCGATACCGGTGGCCGGAACCATGGTCATGGCCAGCAAACGTTGCTGGCTCATGCCGGTGGCCGACAACACGGTCATTTCGCTTTCAAGGTACAAGCGGCCGTAGGCCAGCAGAATCCCGAGAAACAGGCCCAATGGCAGGATCAACTGCAGGAAGCCCGGCAGGCGAAAGCCCATGATCAGGAACAGCGAACCCGGATCCAGGGCACCCGAGGCAGCCTGGGCGAGGTATTTGACGAAGCGACCACTCATGATGATGACCAGCAATACCGCACTCACGGCACTCAGGGTCAACAGGACTTCGCGGGATAGATAACGGAAGACGATCAAACCAGACACTCCAGGGTTGTCAGGCTAAGGCGGCCAAACAAGCAAGCATATCGAGTCGACCCATTGCTGCAGGCCGGCTAAAAAGATGGCGCATTATCCTGTGATTGACCGCACCTGTCACGGAGCTTGCTCATACGCGTGCACAAAGCTGCCCGCAAGGGTTGTCAGGCTCGGGCGGCGAGGTTCAAACTGCGGCCTTTGTCGCGGGCGGCCTACAGGCTGCCAAGCTTACAAGCCGGAGTACAGACTCCTGGCTCACTGACCTTTATAAGGGACCCGAAAATGGAACTGGTTGTAAAAAGCGTTAGCCCCGAAACGTTGAAAACCGCCACCCTCGTGGTCGCTGTCGGCGAAGGCCGCAAGCTGGGCGTTGCCGCCAAGCAACTGGACGAACTGAGCGGCGGCGCCATCAGCGCAGTCCTCAAGCGCGGCGACCTGGCCGGCAAGGTCGGCCAAAGCCTGCTGCTGCAAAGCCTGCCTAACCTTAAAGCCGACCGTGTATTGCTGGTGGGCGTTGGTAAAGACGCCGAACTGGGCGACCGTCCGTTCCGCAAGATCATCGCCGGCATCCTCAACACCCTCAAGGGCCTGGGCGGCACCGACGCGGCCCTGGCGCTGGACGAAGTCGTGGTCAAGGGCCGCGACAGCTACGGCAAGACCCGCCTGCTGGCCGAAAGCCTGCTGGACGGCGGCTACGTCTTCGACCAGTTCAAGAGCACCAAGGCCGAACCCCGCGCCCTGAAGAAAGTCACCCTGCTGACCATCAAGGCGGCCCAGGCTGAAGTCGAACGCGCCGTGACCCACGCCCAGGCCATCGCCGGCGGCATGGCGTTCACCCGTGACCTGGGCAACCTGCCACCGAACATCTGCCACCCAACCTACCTGGGCGAGCAAGCCAAGGCGCTGGGCAAGGAATTCAAGGGCCTGAAAGTCGAAGTCCTGGATGAGAAGAAGATCAAGGAACTGGGCATGGGCTCGTTCTATGCCGTGGGCCAGGGCAGCGACCAGCCGCCACGCCTGATCGTGATGCAATACAACGGCGGCAAGAAGTCCGAGAAGCCATTTGCCCTGGTCGGCAAAGGCATCACCTTCGACACCGGCGGCATCAGCCTCAAGCCGGGCCTGGGCATGGACGAGATGAAGTACGACATGGGCGGCGCCGCCAGCGTGTTCGGCACCCTGCGTGCCGTGCTGGAACTCAAGCTGCCGATCAACCTGGTGTGCATCCTGGCCTGCGCCGAGAACATGCCGAGCGGCGGCGCGACCCGTCCGGGCGACATCGTCACCACCCTCAGCGGCCAGACCGTGGAAATCCTCAACACTGACGCCGAAGGCCGCCTGGTGCTGTGCGACGCACTGACCTACGCCGAGCGCTTCAAGCCGCAAGCCGTGATCGACATCGCCACCCTGACCGGTGCCTGCGTGGTTGCCCTGGGCGCCCACACGTCGGGCCTGCTGGGCAACAGCGACGAACTGATCGGCCAACTGCTCAGCGCCGGCCAGGCTGCCGACGACCGCGCCTGGCAACTGCCGCTGTTCGATGAGTACCAGGAACAGCTGGACAGCCCGTTTGCCGACATCGCCAACATTGGTGGCCCGAAAGCCGGCACCATCACTGCGGCGTGCTTCCTGTCGCGCTTCGCCAAGAACTTCAACTGGGCCCACCTGGACATCGCCGGCACTGCCTGGACCAGCGGCGGCAAGGACAAGGGCGCCACTGGCCGTCCGGTTCCATTGCTGACCCAGTACCTGCTGGACCGCGCCAAAGCCTGAAAATGAAGATCCCCGGGCGCTTGTAAAGCCGCCCGGGGCTCAGGAACCGCAATGACCCAAGTCGACTTCTATATATTGCCCAGCGCCGATCCTTCCGCGCGCCTGGACTTTGCCTGCAAGCTCACCGAAAAAGCCTGGCGCATGGGCCACCGCATCTACCTGCACTGCAGCGACGCCGCCCAGCGTGATGACCTCGACGCCCGCCTGTGGCGCTTCAAGGGCGAAAGCTTCGTGCCCCACGGTGCCGCCGAATCAGAACCGGAAGGCCTGGTGGTACTGGGTTTGGGCGACAGCTGCGGCGATCACACAGACCTGCTGGTCAACCTTGACCTGAAAGTACCGGCCTTCGCCAAGGGGTTCGCCCGCGTGGCGGAAGTGGTGGTGGAAGACCCGGCTATTCGTCAGGCCGCGCGGGAGAGTTTCCGTTTCTACCGCGAACAGGGCTATTCTCTGCAAGATCACCGGCTACAACGACTTTGAGCACACGATGGACACTCCAAACCCGCTAAAAGACTCTGACCACCTGCTGGACGACCTTGAGTCGATCCGCAAGCTGCTCGGTGATGATGACCTGCAACCGCCATTGCTGACCGATGCGGTCAACGGTGACGTACAAATTCCCCTGCTGTTCGATATGGTGGGTGGCAAGCCGGTTACGCCGGAACCTGTCGAAACGCCCGCGGTACAAGCTGCGCCGGCTGCGGCTGTTGCCGTACCTGCCGCCGAAAAAGCCCCCGACGCCCTGCTGCTGCACCTGGACAACGAACTGCGCGCCGCCGCGCAACTGATCATGCAAGACGTGATCGACGATTTTGCCCCGCATATCGAAACCGAGATCAAGCGCCGGCTGGATGCGCGCATGGAGCGGTTGTTGAGCCAGTACCAGAACTAAGGCTGACACATATCCCCTGTGGGAGCAGGCTTGCTCGCGAAAGCGGTGGTTCAGTCAATACATTGGGTGACTGTTACACCGTCTTCGCGAGCAAGCCCGCTCCCACACAAGCCCGCTCCCACATTTGATCGGCGCCACCGTTGAGCCCGTCTTCAACTCGCCCTCTCCCCTATCCCCCGTTATACTTGTCGGCTTTCCTGAATTAATGCCAACTAGGGTCCCGCCGCGCATGGATAAGACCTACCAGCCGCACGCTATTGAAACTTCCTGGTACCAGACCTGGGAGTCCGAGAATTATTTCGCTCCGCAAGGCGCGGGCGATGCCTACACCATCATGATTCCGCCACCGAACGTCACTGGCAGCCTGCACATGGGCCATGGCTTCAACAATGCGATCATGGATGCCCTGATTCGTTTCCGCCGCATGCAGGGTCGCAACACCCTATGGCAACCAGGTACAGACCACGCCGGTATCGCCACCCAGATGCTGGTGGAGCGCCAACTGGAAGCCACCGGCCAGAACCGTCACGACCTGGGCCGCGAGAAATTCCTCGAGAAAATCTGGGAATGGAAGGATCAGTCCGGCGGCAATATCAGCCGTCAGATCCGTCGCCTGGGCTCGTCCGTCGACTGGAGCCGCGAGCGCTTCACCATGGACGACGGCCTGTCGGAAGCCGTGAAGGAAGCCTTCGTGCGCCTGCATGAAGACGGCCTGATCTACCGCGGCAAGCGCCTGGTCAACTGGGACACCAAGCTGCACACGGCGATTTCCGACCTTGAAGTGGAAAACCACGATGAGAAAGGTTTCCTGTGGAACCTCAAGTACCCGTTGGCTGACGGCGCCAAGACCGCCGAAGGCAATGATTACCTGATCGTCGCCACCACCCGTCCGGAAACCATGCTCGGCGACGCCGCTGTCGCGGTCAACCCGAACGACGAACGCTACCAGGCGCTGATCGGCAAGTTCGTCGAGCTGCCGCTGGTTGGCCGTCGCATCCCGATTATCGCGGATGACTACTGCGACCCTGAATTCGGCACCGGCTGCGTGAAAATCACCCCGGCCCACGATTTCAACGACTATGAAGTCGGCAAGCGCCACAACCTGCCGCTGCTGAACATCTTCGACAAGAACGCCGCCGTTCTGCCGGCCTGCCAGGTGTTCAACCTCGACGGCACGCTGAACGAAAGCATCGACGGCAAGATCCCGGCTGAATACGCCGGCCTCGACCGTTTTGAAGCGCGCAAGCAGATCGTTGCCGCCTTCGACGCTGCCGGCCTGCTGGTGAGCGTTGACGACCACGGCCTGAAAGTGCCGAAGGGCGACCGCTCCGGCACCGTCATCGAGCCCTGGCTGACCGACCAGTGGTACGTGTCCACCAAGCCTTTGGCTGAGCCGGCGATCGCTGCCGTGGAAGACGGCCGCATCGCGTTCGTGCCGAAACAGTACGAAAACATGTACTTCTCGTGGATGCGTGACATCCAGGATTGGTGCATCAGCCGCCAGCTGTGGTGGGGCCACCGGATTCCGGCCTGGTACGACGAGTCGGGCAAGGTCTACGTGGGCCGCGACGAAGCCGAAGTACGTACCAAGCACAACCTTGGCGCGGACGTGGCGCTGCAACAGGACAACGACGTACTGGACACCTGGTTCAGCTCGGGCCTGTGGACGTTCTCCACCCTCGGCTGGCCGCAACAGACCGAATTCCTGAAGAAATTCCATTCCACCGACGTGCTGGTCACCGGCTTCGACATCATTTTCTTCTGGGTTGCCCGGATGATCATGCTCACCATGCACTTGGTGAAGAACGAAGACGGCACCCCGCAGGTACCGTTCAAGACCGTGTACGTGCACGGCCTGGTGCGTGATGGCCAGGGCCAGAAGATGTCCAAGTCCAAGGGCAACGTCCTGGACCCGCTGGACATCATCGACGGCATCGACCTGGAAACCCTGG
>Ga0209173_100558_pt1 | contig 16273 bp, 10 predicted proteins | sample SynthPrep_16_END_FD_187206 | JGI IMG/M metagenome (GOLD analysis project Ga0209173, IMG submission 187206) | Synthetic microbial communities from Ohio, USA - SynthPrep_16_END_DS12_MetaG (SPAdes) (version 2) | ecosystem: Engineered > Bioreactor > Aerobic > Activated sludge | place: USA: Ohio... | reverse complement strand
TTTTGCCGTCGCGGCTCAACACGCCCTTGATCGGCTTGTCACCCCCCACCACCGGCAGGAAGGCCGACACGGCTTTATCCCCGCTCAACACCAGGCTGGCCTTGGAACCGTCCGCCACCAGCTTCAGCTCACCGGGAGTGCCGTTGGCAAAACGCAGGAACGCTGCGTCTTGCTCCGGGCCGGTGGGGTACAACGGGATGTCGGCGCTGTAGGCGCTGACACTGGCGAGCAAGGTCGCCAGGCCCAGGGTCATGCGTTTCATTATTTGCTTCCTTTACCGTAGGCCGATGGCGGCAGGTCGCCCAGGGCCGTACCAATGGCCTTGGCCCATTTCTGGTAGCCGTCGATGGTGAAGTGCTGGCCGTCAGTGGTGATCCACTCGCCCGGCTTGGAGAAGGTCAGCGAATCGATGTAGGTGCACGGCGCCACGTTACTGGCCAGGAAGGCCGACATCAGCTTGGTGCGGGTGTCGTCCTTCTTGTACTGGGAACCGACCTTGCCCCACGGCGGACCGACCCACACGCACTTGGTGCCGGTGTCGGTGATCGCCTTGGTCAGCGAGGTCACGCTTTTCCAGGCCCAGGCCTTGGGGAACACCGGGTTGGTGTACGAGCCCATGGTGTCGCCGATGATCAGCACGACAACGTCGGGTTTGTCCTTGGCGATCAGTTCCTGGATCGGCGTGGTGCTCATGGCGTTCTTGCCGTAGATCACCGCTTTGCCGGTGGGCAGGCGCTCGCCGCCACACTCGACTTTTTTCGGTACGACCCAATCCGCCGCACCAGCACCGCAGGCACCGATGGAATGAACCACCGCGCCTTGCTTGGTCAGGTTGTCTTGCAGCGGGTTGAGCAACGAATCGGGAAAGCTCATATGACTTTCGCCCAGTACCAGCATGGTTAGGCCGGCAATCGCAGAAACAGGCATGAATGACTCCGATTTAATCAGTTGGAATAAGGGGAACGGTACGGGCTGACCGGCAAAGGCATAGGTCCGCTCAGGTCTTCGAACAAGTAGCGCAGATAGGCATTACCCGCGTACTGGCGGTAATCCTGGGCGTTATCGAGTCCGATTTCACCCCCCAGGTAGAACCGCGAGCTGAGACGGTATTCGGCCGCCGCGTTGAAGCTATAGCCGACGCCGGTTTTGCTGGTGCTCTCGTACTTGGGATTATTCCTGGACGCTTGCAGCGTACTTTCGCCAGGGAAGAAATCCGCCCCATCTTGCGCGATATGCTGCAGGCCTACCGAACTTTTTACCTGGTAACTGAAGCGATCAAAGCTTTGTGCCCAACGAATCGGCACGCCCAGGGAGAAGAAGCGCTGCGGGCTGAAGTAACCACCGTTGCCGTAGGTGTAGAAGTCCTGGTTTTCCTTGAAGGTCATCGCCGAGCCGCTGATGCCCAGGGTCAACGTGTCCCGCTGGTTGTTGCGCAGGTACCAGTAGATGCCGCTGCCCAGTTCCAGGCGGGTGTTGTCTTCGACGTTATTGCCCAGCAATTCATGCAGCGACGCGTAGCCGTAGACGCCCAGCTTCTGGTTGTCATAGCTCAGCTCACCACGGCCGCCGTTGGCGGTGACGCCGCCCCATTTGTTGCCATCGCCGTCTTCGGAACCCGCGAAGGAAGTGACACTGTCGGTGACCGGACGCCGGGAAATATTGGCGCCATAGCGGAAGTTCGAATTGGCCTCGAACGGACGCGAGACACTCACGCCACCCACCAGGGTGTTGTAGAGGAAGCCCAGCGGGCTGACCCCGACGTCGGCCTTGAGACCTTCATCCGGATTCTCGAACGCGACGGCCAAGCCAACACCGGTGTCGCTCTGGGAGCCCGCCGGTGTGGTGGTGCCTTTGCCGAAACGCGACAACGCATCGCTGCCCACGCTGCCCGCACTCAAGTGCACCGGCGTGACGCGCAACGCTATGGTGTTATCGCCCACCGGCATGCGCGCTTCGAACGGCGCTTCCACATCGGTGATCTTGCTCAAGCCTTTCTCGCCGTTATTGCTGCGCACGCTCAAGCCCTGCACCACATACCCGGTACGGTCACGCAGGATGGTATCCAGCGCACGCCGGGCCGGGCTCAGCTCGGGGCTGTCGATGGAGGCGATGGTCGACGGCGGCACAAACGGGTCGCTCAGGTCGTTGGACGTCGCGCTGGCAAACGCGCTGGACGTGACGGTCTTGGTCGGTGCATCGATCGGCGGCGGCACGGCGCCGGCGACAGTCAGGTCGGTGACCTGGCGGCGCTGGCCCGGCAAGCCCACGAAGGGGTTAGACGATTTGCCCTGAGGTTCGGCCTGGGCCACCTGGGTCCTGGCCTTCATCGCGGTTTCAATCGCCAGGGCCTTGCGCAGCAGTTCAGCGGCTTCGCTGTTCTTGCCCAGGCCCTGATAGATGCGTGCCGCCGAAGTGAGTATCTCCGGGTTGCCCGGTTCGAGCGCCAGGGCCTTGTCGCTGGCCGATTGCGCCAGGCTGCGGTCGTTGCCTTTCAGGGCGATGTCCGCCAGACCCAATTGCAGGCGCGCATTGTTCGGGTTCTGCTGGATCAACGGCGTGTACAGCTCCATGGCCTTCTTGCCATTGCCGCTGGCCGCGTACATGCGCGCCAGGGCACCGACACCCAATGCGTCATTCGGGCGCTGGGCCAGGGCCGGGGAAAGCATGTCGTAGGCCGCCACCAGATCGTTCTTCTCGCGCAGGGCGTCGGCCTGCTTGACCCGGTACAGGTAGATCAAATCGTCATAGCGCTGGCGACCGATCTCGGTCAACGGCTGGCCTTGCACTTCGCGCAGGATCTCGCCCGCCTCGCTGTACTTGTTGGCCTTGAGCAGTACGTTGGCGTACAGCAGTTTCTGGTCGACAGTCGGGTTGGGGTTGTTCTCCACCACCTTCTGCATCATGTCCAGGCCGAACTGCGGGGCGCCCACTTCAACATAAGCAGCAGCCAGCACCGCCACGCGCTCAGGTTTTTGCCGGGTCAGCGACTCGGAACGACCAAGCAGCGCCAGGGCTTCCGGACGCTGGCCACGACGCGCCGTTTCGATGGCGATGTCCGTCTGCTGATGCAGGGCGATATCGATCGCCAGCTCGTTCATGTCCGCCGTGCGCTGGGCGGTTGGGATGCGCCCGAGGGTGGCCTCGGCTTGTTTCCACTCGCTCAGTTCAGCCGACAACAGGGTGCTGGTGTACAGCGCATCCGGTTGGTTGGGCTGGGTCTTGAGCAGGCCGTCGATCAGGGCACGCGCATTGCGGATCTGACCGTCGCGCAGGTACATGCGCGCCAGGGCAAAGCGGGTCCAGGGGTTTTCCGGGTCGGCGTCGAGGGCCTGGCGGTAGGCGGCTTGCGCGGCCTTCAGGTCACCGCGCTGCTCGGCCAGTTTGCCGACCTGGGTAGCGCGCAGTGCGTTGATTTTCACGCTCGGCGCAAACTTGGCGCGCTGGGCCGGCGACACCGAGTCGATCAGCTTCAGGGCTTCATCCGGCTGGCCGGATTGGGACAATACGTTGATCAAACCGCTGAGCGCATCCGGGTCGCCAGGGTGACGGGCCAACACCTTGCGGTAGCCGGCTTCGGCAACGTCGAACTGGTTGTCCTGGGCCTGGAAACCGGCCAAGGCGATTGCCGCACCCGGTTGGCCCGGGTTCAGGCGCTCGGCCTGGGCCACCAGGTCGCGGGCCTGGGCACCGCGGCCGGCGCGCTGGGCGTCACGGCTCTGGCTGATCAGGTTCCAGTAACGCACGTCGTTCAGGGCCGACTGCCACGCGGCGCCACCGGGCAAGCGCGTGGCCTGCACCAGGTAGTTTTCCGCATCGCTGAAACGCTCTTGCTGTTGACGCAACACGCCCATGCCACCAAGGGCATCGACGTCATTGGATTTTTGCGCAAGGCGCGCCGTGAGCAGTGGCTCGGCGGTTTTCAAGTCGCCGTCGTCCAGGGCCTTGAACGCCTTGGTCATCTGCGGATCACGCTGCCAGGCACCGCCGCCCCTGCCTTGGGCGATGCCCTTGTCCATGAGCGCGCGGATCTCGGTGTCATCCGGGTGCACGGTGAGAAATTGCTGGAACAGCGACACCTGGTCCGGCTTCGGTGGGCCGAGCCAGACCAGCGCAAAGCGCCAGGTTTCATCGGCGTTGCCGCCCACATCGTTGTTCGAGGCCAGCTTGGCCAACGCACGGATACCGTCCGGCCGGGTTGCCGGGTTGCGTGCCAGGTGCTTGGCCAGGAACAGCGCAACGATCGGATCGTTGGGCCGCTCACGGGTCAGGCGCTGCAGGCCGGCAATGGCCTCATTGGTGCCCTTGGCGGTAAAACCCAGGGTGTTGTAGTACTCACGGGCAATCAGGCCCTGGGGCTGGCGGCCCTGGAAAATCTGACGGTACAAGGCCACGGCCTTTTCGCGCTCGTCTTCGGGCTCACCCAATTCACGCGCCTGCTCCAGCAGCTTGGCATTTTCCGGCATGTTGACGGTGATGTCCTGCTCCAGCTGCAACGCCTGGCGCGGCACCGGGCTCAGCGCTTGCAGTCGGGCCAGGTACTTTTGCGCCTCGGCCGGGTGGTTCTGCTGCATCTGGATCAGGCCGATGCCATAAAGCGCGTCCGGCTGCTCGGGGCTCAGGTTAAGCAGTTTCTGCCAGGTCTCCAGGGCCCGCTCGGGGTTTTTCTTCGCCTGCCAGTAGTAGCCCTGCTCGATCAGCAGGGACTGCGGGTCGCTGGTTTCAGCGAAGCTGGCGGTCGAGGCCAGGGCGGCGAGAATCGCAATGGCTAGCGTGTGACGGCGCATGCTGCCTCCCAGGAAAGTTTGACCGTACCGTCTTGTTCAAAACGGTACTTCTGATCGGAAAAGCCTTGGCTGAACAGGCTGAGCATGTAGTCGTAGTAGATCGGCTGCGCGCTGTCCGGCGCCGAGGGCGCCAGGGCTTTGTTAAGCGCGTCGTCGACCTTGGCCTTTTGCAGTTGTGCCAGGGCGGTTTCGCCACGGGCCTGGAAGAAGGCAATGGTCGACGCCGAGAAGCCGATCGGCGAATAGCCGTTGTTCTTCTCGACTTCGCCGGTGGTGACGTGGATTTTCTCCGGCGGGAAGCCGGTGGCCGCCGCAGCCGTCGCCCGGGACATGCCCCCCAGGGACTTGAGCATGCCCGCCGCGAGTGGATCGGCCTTGGCGGTCATGCCGGCCCACATGTAGGTGCGGATCGCGTCGTAGCTGCCCAGGTCATCGGAGAACGGGTCGACCACAAACAGCCCGGTGTTGGCACTGGTCGCACGGTAACCGACCCAGTTGGCCGCCAGGCCATGGGGGTTGCTGGCGGTGTCGGCGAGCATCCGCGCGTTGCTTTCGGCCACTTCGTTCCAGCCGGCATTCGGCCGCTCTTTATGAAAGCGACGTAGCTGCGCCAGCACCTGGTAGCTCGGGTTGAACCGCCACAGACCACCGGCATGGGCGTACCCCACCGGCCCCGGCAACAGCATCTTGCCCAGGCCCGGCACACGCACGATCAGGTTGCGTTCCACATTGGCCAGCACCAATTGCGCATCGGCGCGGTATTGCGGTGCATTCCACACGCGGGCCGCTTCAAGCAGGGCGTAGGCCATCCACAAATCCGCGTCGCTGGCAGAGTTGGGGTCGATCACGCCCCAGGTGTTGTCAGGCTTTTTGCCCCACAACCAACCTGGCAGGTTCTGGCCGATATCGGCCCCCGACATGTTGGCCTTGGTCCAGGTCCACAGCTTGTCGAAGCTGCCACGGTCGTTGCCGACCAGGGCGAAGAACATCGCGTAGGACTGCCCTTCCGAGCTGCTCTCGGTAGGTTTCATGGAGGAGTTGAGCACGCGGCCGTCGTCCTGCACGAAGCGCTTGGCATAGTTCTGCCACAACGGCCAGTCGCAGCTCTGTGCCTGCGCCACACCAGCACACATCAGCGAGCCCAGCGCTATCAGGGCCATGCTACGCAGCGGGCTCATGCCAACCGCCGTTTTGCACGGGCACGCAGCGACAGGTAGATCAGCGACGTGACCACCGCCAGGCTGAGGAAGGTGATCAACAGCATCCACCCCAGGTGCTGGGACAGTTGCCACTGCATGAACTTGAAGTAGTTGAGCTTGCCGACGTAGTACTGCTCGTCCGCCACCAGCGAGCTGATTTGCGTGCCTTGCACCACCGCCAGGCTGCCCTGGATCGAATCTTTGTAGTCGTCGCCGCCGATCAGGGCGGAGGTAGCTTCCAGCAGGCCTTGCGGCTGGTTGCTGGCGATCAGTACCACGCTGCGCCCGGACTTGAGCGGCGATTGGAAACCGGCCAGCCAGGTGCTGCTGCTCAAGCTGTTGAAGGTGATCCCGGTATTGGCCTTGTGGATATTGGCCGCCGGATCGGGGCTGACCCAGCTGCGCACATAACGCGGCAGGTCCGACAACAGGAACTGATGCTGCGCGCCATCGCTGGTCGCCGGCAGGTACTGCTGCCACTGCTTGAGCAGCGGTTGGTTGGCGGCGGTGGCGAGCACCAGCAGGTCCTTGTCGGCGACGCTTTGCACATCTTTGGCCTGTACCACTTTCACCGCAGTCGCCGGGTAACCGGTGGCTTCGCCGAAGCGGCCGAGCACGGTCAGGTAAGCGGTGATTTCATCGGTGCCGAAGTTGTCCGGCATGACCACGGCGGATTCCGACAGGTCGGCCAGGCGCGTGAACGGGAAACCGGAGTCGTTGAACACACCCAGGTTAGGCATGGCGATGTAGTGCTGGTAACCGGTGACATCGAGGGTCGAGTCCGGATCGACGGAACCGCGCATGTTGTCGACGATAATGTCGCGGCATTCGCCTTCCTTGATGTAGTCGTACATAAAGCGCAGCTGCAGCTTGGACTTGGGCGATGCCGAGCTGATCGGCAACAGGGTCGTCACTTCACGGGGCAGGCTTTCGTCTTTCTTCAACTGGTCGAGCAGGGTTTGACCGCCGCCCAGGTTGGTCACCGACGGCAGCGCCACGGACTTCATGAACTGGTCATTCAGACCGATCAGCAGCGCGGAATTGGTCGACACCTGCTGGGGGGTGTAACGGTATTTGAGGTGCAGCGGCACGCCTTCTTCGCGCCAGTTGAACAGGTCAGGCGGCAGGCGCATGTCGACGCTGATGGCGCCGGGATTGTAGCCCGACACACTGAGTTTCTGCTGCTCGACCAACTCACCGAGGCGCACCGGGCGGTTGCTCGGCAGCCAGTTCGGGGCGTCATAGGGACGGCGCGGCGCGAGAGCTTCGAGCTTGGTGATGACCACGCTGTTGCCGGCCAATACCGGGCTACCCAGCACCACGGCGGTGGCGGCTCGCTTGAGCTCTTGCGCGTCACGGCCGGTGACGATCAGCAGCTTGCCATTGGCGTCGGTGGGGTTGGCGATCAGGGTCAACGTCGGGCCGGTCGGCTTGGCGATGGCGACACCGTGCACATCCATGGCTTCGGCGGTTTGCACCAGCACGATGGCATTGCCCTTGGCCGGCAGCTCGCCGAGGGTGGTCGGGAAGGTCGCGCCACGGTAGCTGGCGAGGCCGCCGATCCAAGACGACAACGCACCGGCCGCTTCCAGGGCGGCACTGTCCGGCGCGGTGGCGAACACGAACGGCAGGCTCACCCGGCGCGCGTCACGCTTATCGAAGAATGGCAGCGGCAGCACGGCCAGGTCGTCCTTGAGGACGATCGGCTCGACCTGCACTTTCAGCTCACTGCTGTTGCTGATCTTGGCCCACAGGCTGCTGTGCAACGGGTCTTCGCAGGACATGGTGTAGTGACCGATGAACTGCAGGCTCAAGCGGTTGAATTCGGTGATCAACTTCGGCGGGATCTGCACCAGTTGTTCCTGCTGAGTACCGGCACCCTCTTTGGGCAACGCCAGGCTGGCGGCTACTTCGCCGTTGACCAGCACGTTGATCTGCGACAGGTCCGCCAGCAACGCCGGCGAGTAGCTGTACTTGAGCAACAGTTGCGCGCCCTTGACCACTTCGTCGGCACGAATGTCGAAGTTGACGCTGTCGGAAGACTCCACCCCTTGCAGGTTCATGGTGTCGCGACGCCCCAATTGCTTGAGGGTCAGGCTGTAGCCGTTGTCGGTGCTTTGCACGGGCACGGTGGTCACCGCTTGCTCGGCAGCTTGCGCCAGGGTGTTGAAACCCATCAGCGAGGCGATCATCAGCGCGAGTGCACGGCGCGGATGAGGGCGAGCGAAAATCTTCGAGGTCATGGCTTGTCCATCAGCGTATCAAGCGGTTTTTTGGGGGTGCGGCTCAAGGCCAGACGCAGTTCGTGTAGGGTGGCGCGGCCGAGGGTGAACAGGCCGCCGATGCCGATGGAGCTGACTTCGCGCAGGGCCGCCAGCGGCGTATCCGGTTGGCCGGCGCCCCAGCTCGCGGCCCAGGTGTCGGCGCGGGAGAAGGTCAGGCGTACCAATTCGCTTTGCTGGCGCAGGCTGAGGGGTTCGAACTGGGCGCCGATCTGCGCCCCTTTGCTGAACACCACGCGCGCATCGAACAGGCTGTCCTGGCCGTTGCGCGAAAGCACCAGTTGCACGCGCTCGCCCTGGGTGATCGAGTGACCATCGGTGAGCATCAGGCCGAAGCCGTTCTGCGAGAAATCCTGGGTAGTGCCATCCAGCACACGGCCGTCGGCACAGATAATGCTCACCGGTAGCTTGGCGCTGACGCGCGGCTCTGAACGCACCTGGCGCGCCTCCGAGGCCACGGCTACGGCGGCGCTGGTGATGATCAGGTTGTAGAGGGTCCAGGTCAGGTTGATCGCCACCGTCACGGCCGTGGACGCATCGCCCCAGATCAACTGATGGATACCAAAGCCCAGGCCGACCAGGTTCACGGCCAACAGCACCAGGTAAGGGCGCGCCAGCTTCCAGTCGAAGAACTGCTTGTCGATGATGCCGCCCTTGTCGGTGACATTGAAGCCACCGGCCTTGGGGTTGACCAGCGCCACCAGCACCGGCGGCAGGATGTACCAGGCCAGTACGGTCTCGTACACCTCGTTCCAGAACGAGTGCCGGAAACGGCCCTGGATGCGTGAGTTGGTCAGGCTTGAATGCACCAGGTGCGGCAGTACATAAGCGACGATCATCAGCGCCGAGGCATGGAAAATCTCCGCGCCAAAGACCAAATAGGCCAGCGGCGCGGTGAGGAAAACCAAACGCGGCAAACCATAAAAGAAGTGCAACATCGCGTTGGCGTAGCAGATGCGCTGGCCCCACTTGAGGCCCTTGCCCAGCAGCGGGTTGTCGGTGCGGAAGATCTGCGCCATGCCCCGCGCCCAGCGAATCCGCTGGTTGATGTGGCGCGACAGGCTTTCCGTGGCCAGGCCCGCGGCTTGCGGGATCGCCAGGTACGCCGTGTTGTAGCCCAGGCGGTTGAGCTTGAGCGCGGTGTGGGCGTCTTCGGTCACGGTCTCGACGGCCACTCCGCCGATTGCCAGCAGCGGCTCACGGCGAATCACCGCACACGAGCCGCAGAAGAAGGTGGCGTTCCACAGGTCGTTGCCGTCCTGCACCAGGCCGTAGAACAACTCGCCCTCGTTGGGCACGGCGCGGAAGGTGTCGAGGTTCTTTTCGAACGGGTCCGGCGAGAAGAAGAAGTGCGGCGTTTGCAGCATCGCCAGCTTCGGATCCTTGAGGAACCAGCCCAGGCTGACTTGCAGGAAGGAGCGCGTCGGCACGTGGTCGGCGTCGAACAGCGCGATGTATTCGCCGTCGGTGACCTTCAACGCTTCGTTGAGATTGCCGGCCTTGGCGTGGAAGTTGTTGTCGCGACGGATGTAGTTGACCCCGACCTTGCGGCAGAACTCGCGAAAGTCATCACGGCGGCCGTCATCGAGCACGTGCACGCGCAGCTTGTCCTTGGGCCAGTCCATCGCCTGGGCGGCGAAGATGGTCAGCTTTACGATGCTCAACGCTTCGTTATAGGTGGGGATGAACACATCCACAGTCGGCCATTCTTCCGGCTCGGTCTTGAGCCACACCGGAGTGCGACGCAGCGGCCAGGCGGTTTGTACGTAGCCGAAGATCAGCACGATCAGGGCGTAGAACTCGGCGGCGACCAGGCCGTAGCCGAAGAACATGTCGAGCCAGGTTTCAAAGCCCAGGGTGGAGGTGAGTCGCCAGAACATGTAGCGCAGCGAGGCCACCAGCGACAACACCACCAGCGCAAGGATTGCCAGGCGCCCCGGGATCCTGCGCAGCACCAGCACCGCCATGAAGCACACAGCGGCAAACAGGCATTGGCTGTAGAGGTCCAGCGGCGCACTGATAACGCCAAAAAACAGCAGGGCACCGAGCACGCAACTGGCAAATACCAGCACCGTACGTAGCGCCGCAGGCCAGCGATTGAAGCGCGCGATGGCGCCATTCAGGCGCTGTTCAGCGCGCCCTTCGACGAAGGGCGTGGAGGACGTATTGTCGGTCATGGAAGGTCCGAGTCGATGCGTTCGAGCAAGGCGCGGCACAGGGCGTGGACGTCCTGGCAGCCGATACTGTTGACGGTAGGGTCGAGGGGATCACGCCCGTAGGCCTGGGCTTCGCTGAACGCCAGGTCGCGGTGTACCGTGCCCAGCAGGGCACTGCCGAGGCGCGTCTTGAACACCTCGGCCATGTCCAGGCTGAAGCGGTGGGCGGCGTCCAACTGGTTGATCACATAAAAGCGTTGTGGCGGTTTTGCGCGTTGCAGGTATGGCGCCAGCACGCTGTCCATCTGCTCCAGGGTGCTGAACGACGCCACATCCGACTGCACCACCACCAGCACCGCGTCGGCGACCGACATGGCTTGACGGAGGTACACGGTGTTGCCGGCCGGTACGTCGATGATGACCGTGTCCTGGCCGTTCAGCTTAAGGCTGGCCAAACGCTTGCCAAGCCACTCCGGATCCTGGCCCAGCCAGCGATTCAAGCTCTGCTGCTGCTCGTGGTCAGTGCCACCGAACGCCACCAGGCGGCAACCGCCAAAGCCGTGCTCAGGCAGGGCTTCCCAGCTTTCGTTAAGCAAGCTGGTGGCACCGACGCCAGGGAAGTCGAGGCCCAGGCACAGGTGGTGACGCAGGGCGTTTTGCGGGTCCAGGTCGAGGGCAAGCGCCGGGTGCCCCTGGCGCTGCAAGCCACTGGCAATCGCAGCAGACAAGGTGCTACGGCCGACGCCCCCTTTAACCGAAACCACCACCACCACTTTCGGCGTGGACTGCTCCGAATACACCTCGCCTTGCGTGCCCGGTACCACTTCGGACCGTGGCAGGTGGTCGGCGGCGCCATGGTTCAGCTCTTCGAGCAAACGCAACAACGGGGCCGATGGGGCTTCGTCCAAGAGAGCTGCCACTGCAGGCGGGGGAGCAACAACCTCCGGGCTTTCCAGGACCTCTACTTCGTCCTCGATAAACTCATGGATAAAGTCGATTTCGCGGTAGCCATTCGGGTTGGCACCCAGCTTGTTGAATAGTTTTGAAATGTCATCTGCTCGACTCACTCACTGCCCCTCCCCACCTGGTTTGCGCTTTAAAGGCGATAAAAAGGTCAGCGAAGAGCTGACCTTGTATTTTTATAGTTATGTGTTGGCCGAGGCATTCTGTGATATCACATTGATGGTGTCAGTATTTTGATGCTTTTAGCTCGATCTTATCCGACGAACGGCCTGGCGCCATTTTTATGACTATTTCGCCGAAAAAAATGCATTCCTTGTAAGAACATGAACTTGCACTGATTTATCGTGATTTTTGTTGGCCTGCTGGTCAAAAACGGCACAAATCTGACATACCCACAAACAAATAATCCATTGCCTCAAATCTGTCTCGAAAATTTGCCTACACGATTTTGCGATTAAACCTACTATTCATATCGCGCGACAGAATACGCAAACCGCAGCTGGATTCAAGGCAAAACCCACCCGGCGGTCGCCCGCGACGTCTATGCACAACTAAGCAAAACCCACGCCGCTGGACACTTCCTCGACCCTCAATGAACCCATCCATTGAACCAAGAGGATACCCAGCACGAGCGCAAACGCGTTGACCATCGTCAGCCTGCGGGCATTGGCTCAGGCTTATTGATGAACCCGCCGCTCGGTGAATTCATAATCACCCTGGCAATCACTGGTAGGGGCCGCTGCCACGCTCACGTAATGCACGGTGTCCGGATCCACCAGCTTATAGGCGTACACATCCGGCGAACGCACCCCATCGGTGCGCAACTCGTTCTTACCGTCGGCCGCCGACCACGAACCCTGCTCGGTCTGAATCACCTGCGTCTGCTGCGCATCGCGAAAGAAGGTAATGGTGAAACGGCCATCGGCCTTGAGGTGGTTGGTCCACGACAGGAACTGACAGTTGCCGGTTTCCGAACGCAGGCCTTTCCAAGTACCGACCAGCGCGGGGTCGTTGCCGGGCTTGGTAGTGGAGCACGCGCTGAGAGCGGCGGCGAGGAGGATGAGGCACAGGGAGAGAATCCGTTTCACGTGGGGCTTCCTTAGGCAGGGATGAACTCAAGATCGCACCGGCCAGGCCGCCCGGCGGCGAGAGAAGAATCCTACCCGTGCTTGCCGGAAAAAGGGGCGTTCGTGAAAAAAGCTCGGGTTCTGCAAAAATAGTCAGAATTCAGGGGTTTACAGAACGTTGCCAATCGCTATAATCGTCGCCCTAACACGCCGGTATAGCTCAGTTGGTAGAGCAACTGACTTGTAATCAGTAGGTCCCGGGTTCGACTCCTGGTGCCGGCACCATACAAAACAAAGCCCTCACAGAAATGTGAGGGCTTTGTTGTTTCTGGGTTAATACAACCCAGTCGCTCGCCTGTAAATCCTTCCCCAAACCGACAAACCGCTATTGGTGGCCGACTACCAGCCGAAGCATAACGTCCGCATACCATGTACACAGCGCATACAGAACACGTGTGGAACAACGTTAATGGCAGCCTCTCCCGTTCTGTCTTTCCGAGTAAAGCCCGAACTTGTCAGCGAGTTGGATCAACTGGCGCGGGCGACCGACCGAGATCGTCAATACCCCCCTGCAGCGGGCTTTGAGCCGCTACGTGACCGCTGAGTGCTGGCATTTAAAGCCGTGCAGAAAGACATTGCAGATACTGATGCCGGCAACGCCACTGATTGGGAATTGGGGGAGGCAGCCGTCTTCCACATTCTCAACAGCCTGGGAATGCTGGAGCGTTCCCTCATGCAGGGAAAGCGTCTCCAGTACTCGATTGCCGGGAGCTGGTTATCACTGCGTATCCGTATCGAGCAACCTCTAGTTTGCAAGGTGACCGCGAAGCGCACCACAGCACCAAGCCCCGTAACTCGGGGCTTGGTGCTATTTGGCGTTTGAATGAATATCGGCAACTGCAAGAAAACAAACCCGGCCAGGGTAATTCAAAGGCCGTCAGGAATATGGACGGAGAATTCCACCCCATCAAACAGGTGTAAACACTGTACAACCATGCGCCCGATCAATACGATGAGAAGCATTATCATTCACGCAGTGCGAGCCTCACATGCAGGATGCCAGCCCAACATCGTCCGTCGAACAGTTGTACGAGAATCATCACGGCTGGCTGCAGGGCTGGCTGAACCGGCGGTTGGGGCACAGTGCCGACGCCGAGGATCTGGCCCACGACACGTTCATCCGTGTGCTGCGCGCCCCCCAGCAGGTGTGCGAGTTGCGCCAGCCCATGGCGTTTCTCGCGGCGATTGCCAATGGACTGCTGGTCAATCGCTGGCGCCGCCATGAGATCGAGCGGGCTTATCTTGAAGCGTTGGCTGCTCGGCCCGAAGGGGGGGAATCGTCACCCGAGGACCGGTATCTGGTGATCGAAACCTTGTTGCAACTCGACTCGCTGCTGATTGGGCTCTCTGAGCGCATACGGCAGATTTTCTTCATGTCCCAGCTCGACGGCCTGACGTACCCGCAGATCGCTGCGCAGTTGGGTTTGACTGTGGCTCAAGTGCAACGGGCCATGGGTAAGGCATTCAGTGTTTGCTATGCGAGCCGTTTCGAATGAGGGCCGAGATTAATCCGCAGGTGCGCGATATCGCCATTGATTGGCTTGTCAGGACGCAGTCCGGGCTTATGAGTGCGCCTGATCTGGAGGCATTGCGGTGTTGGCGCGAGGCGAGCGATGAGCATGAGCAGGCCTGGCAACGTGTCGCCAGCTTGCCGCTGTTGCAGCAGCCCGGAGCGAATCTCTTGCGCGATGCCACCGCGCGCAGGGCACTGGCGTCGGCTGGGCCGGACATGCAGAAACGTCGGCAGTTACTCAAGCGCCTGTTGGTCCTTGGTGCGGTTGGCACCGTTGCCTGGCAAGGCGCGGGGTCCACGCCAGTGCGCGCCGCGCTGGCGAGCCACCGCACAGGAACAGGCGAGCGTCGCCAGTGGACCCTGGTTGATGGCAGCTCGCTATGGCTGAACACGGCCAGTGCCGTGAACCTGGATTTTAATGACCAGGTGCGGCGCATCCAGATGATAGAGGGCGAGCTGGCCTTGAATGTGCGAGCAGAATCTCGCCCGCTGCAGTTGATCACGCCGGACGCGATCCTGCAGAGCCGCGATGCGCAGTTGCAGGTGCGCCATGACCGGCAGGGCACGCAGGTCACCGTCGTGGGCGGCCAGGTGCAGGTGCACTCACGCGGCCAGCCAACGTCCTCTTCACTTGAGGCCGGATGGCAGGCACGGGTGGACCGCCTGGGTATCGGCGTACCGAGCCGTCCCGACCTGCTGGTCGCCCAGGCCTGGCTGCGCGGGATTCTGCCGGCGGATCGCCTGCGCCTGGATGCCTTGGTGGCGGAACTCTCACGTTATCGTCCCGGTGTTTTACGTTGTCATGAGCAGGTCTCAGGGTTACGCCTCACGGGCAGTTTTTCGCTGGATGACACCGACGCAGCCTTGACCCTGGTAGCGCGCACGCTGCCGGTGCGTATCGAGCGCATGACGCGTTATTGGGTCTCGATCGTGCCCGCCTGAAATATTTTTTCCGCTGCACGATAGTTTTTTCGTACTCGCTTGGCCTATAGGGATCACCCACCCGCCAGAGATGGGTCTTGACCCCTTAGGAGCCCCGTATGACTTCACCTTCCCGCGCCCTGCGTGCCCGTACGCTTGGGCTGTTGTTGCTCAGCGTGCAACCGCTTTGCGGCCTTCCAGTCTTTGCCGCGGGTAGTTCGCAGCATTACAGCATCGACGCTGGCCCCCTGGATTCTGCGCTGTCACGTTTCGGCGCACAGGCAGGGATTACCATGGCGGGCAGCTCAACGCTGACGGCTGGCAAGAAAACCCAGGGGCTGCAAGGCGATTTCAGTACTGAGGCCGGCCTGGCGCAGCTCTTGCTCGGCTCGGGGCTGACCTATGAGCGCCAGGACGACGGTAGCCTGCTGCTGGTACCGAGCAACGGTGACGTGTTGGAGTTAGCGCCGACTGCGATCAGTGGCACCGCATACGACACCTCGTTGGGCCGCAACGATGGCCTGGTCGCCAGCCGGACCATGAGTGCCAACAAGACCGATACGTCGATCATGGAAACGCCGCAATCGATCAGCGTGGTCACCCGTAAGCAGATCGATGCCCAGCAGCCACAAAGCATCGGGCAGGTGCTGCGCTACACCGCCGGGGTCAATGGTGAAGCCAACGGTGTCGATACCCGGCGCGACACGATTAGTATTCGTGGCTTTGACGCGACGACTGGCGGTGGTATCTATCGCGATGGCCTGCGCCAGTACAGCTTTGCCAACCAGAGCCGTGCCGTGGGTGAAGTCTATGGGCTGGAGCGCGTGGAAGTACTGCGCGGGCCATCGTCGGTGCTCTACGGGCAAAGCTCGCCGGGCGGCATGGTCAACGTGATCAGCAAGCGTCCCACCGATGAGCCACTGCATGAACTGGTGGCGCAGGCAGGCAGTTTTGATCGCAAGCAATTGGCTGCGGACTTCGGCGGGCCGCTTAGCGAGGACGGCGTCTTGACTTATCGCCTCACCGGGCTGTGGCGAGACAGCGGTACGCAAATCGACTACGCCCGTGATGACCGTCAATTCATCGCCCCGGCAATCAGTTGGCGCCCCTCGGACGACACCTCGCTGACGGTGCTGGCGTCCTTTCAAAAAGACCGCAATGTGCTGGGCTACTACGCGTTGCCACGGGTCGGCACCCTCGATAGCTCGCGTTACGGACGGATCGCTACGGACCGTTTTGTCGGCGACCCTGACTTCGACAAGTACGATGTAGAACAGTGGTCACTGGGGTATCAGTTTGAACATCACCTCAATGATATCTGGACATTC
>Ga0209173_100557_pt1 | contig 16295 bp, 10 predicted proteins | sample SynthPrep_16_END_FD_187206 | JGI IMG/M metagenome (GOLD analysis project Ga0209173, IMG submission 187206) | Synthetic microbial communities from Ohio, USA - SynthPrep_16_END_DS12_MetaG (SPAdes) (version 2) | ecosystem: Engineered > Bioreactor > Aerobic > Activated sludge | place: USA: Ohio... | reverse complement strand
GCCACGCCCTTGGACCAACCCGAAGTCTTTAATACCACCCTGCTCGATTTTCTAGAGACAGTCGAAACCACTACCCAGGATCACTGACCCATGCTGAAAAAAATCGCCTTTTTTGCCGGTTCCGTTCTGTTCGCTGCCAACCTGATGGCCGCCGAGCCTTCCAAGGCGCCACACGTATTGATCTCCACCACCAACGGCGACATTGAAATCGAACTGGACCCGGTCAAGGCGCCGAACAGTACCAAGAATTTCCTCGCCTATGTCGACAAAGGCTTCTACACCAACACGATCTTCCACCGCGTGATCCCGGGCTTCATGGTCCAGGGTGGCGGGTTCACCCAGCAGATGTCGCAAAAGCCGACCGAAGCGCCGATCAAGAACGAAGCCAGCAATGGCCTGCATAACGTGCGTGGCACGCTGTCGATGGCCCGCACCTCGAACCCGGATTCGGCCACCAGCCAGTTCTTCATCAACGTGGCTGACAACGCCTTCCTCGACCCGGGTCGCGATGCCGGTTATGCCGTGTTCGCCAAAGTGGTCAAGGGCATGGATGTGGTCGACATCATCGTCAACTCCCAGACCACCACCAAGCAAGGCATGCAGAACGTGCCAATCGATCCTGTCCTGATCAAGTCGGCCAAGCGCATCGACTGAGGTCTGCAGGAAACTCCGCGCACGGCCCACAAGGCCGCGCGCGCATTTGAAAGGAGAGCCCGCCAGGCGGGCGTCAACCCTAATGCTCTATCGTCGTTTTGAACAACTGATCGATATTTTCCGCGACGCACCCAGCGCCGCCCCTCCCGACAAAGTCCTGCCCTTCTACCTCTACTACCTGCGCCAGGTGTGGCCGCACTTCGCCGCCTTGCTGGTGGTGGGCCTGATCGGCGCGCTGATCGAAGTCGCGCTGTTCAGCTACCTGAGCCGTATCATCGACCTGGCCCAGGGCACGCCACCCGCCAACTTCTTCCAGCTCCACAGCACCGAGCTGATCTGGATGGCCGTGGTCGCCCTGCTGCTGCGCCCGATCTTCGGCGCCTTGCACGACCTGCTGGTGCACCAGACCATCAGCCCCGGCATGACCAGCCTGATCCGCTGGCAGAACCACAGCTACGTGCTCAAGCAGAGCCTCAACTTCTTCCAGAATGACTTCGCCGGGCGTATCGCCCAGCGCATCATGCAAACCGGCAACTCCCTGCGCGACTCCGCCGTGGCGGCAGTGGACGCTATCTGGCACGTGGCGATCTACGCCATCAGCTCCCTGGTGCTGTTTGCCGAGGCCGACTGGCGCCTGATGATCCCACTCGTGACCTGGATCGTTTGCTACAGCCTGGCGCTGCGCTACTTCGTGCCGCGCGTGAAAGAACGCTCGGTGATCTCGTCGGAGGCACGCTCCAAACTGATGGGCCGCATCGTCGACGGCTACACCAACATCACCACCTTGAAGCTGTTCGCACACACCCAATACGAGCAGCAGTACGCCAAGGAAGCGATCATCGAGCAGACCGAAAAAACCCAGCTGGCCAGCCGCGTGGTGACCAGCATGGACATCGCAATCACCAGCATGAACGGCCTGCTGATCGTCACCACCACCGGCCTGGCCCTGTGGCTGTGGACACAGTCGCTGATCTCGGTGGGCGCGATTGCCCTGGCTACCGGCCTGGTGATTCGTATCGTCAACATGTCCGGCTGGATCATGTGGGTGGTCAACGGCATCTTCGAAAATATCGGCATGGTGCAGGACGGCCTGAAAACCATCGCCCAACCCCTGGCCGTGATTGATCGCGACAACGCCCCGCGTTTAAGCGTGCCCCGTGGCGAAGTCCGCTTCGAGCACGTGGATTTCCACTACGGCAAGCAGAGCGGGATCATTGGCGGCCTGAACCTTGAGATCAAGGCCGGGGAAAAAATCGGCCTGATCGGCCCGTCCGGCGCGGGCAAGTCGACCCTGGTCAACCTGCTGCTGCGCCTCTACGACCTGCAAGGCGGGCGGATCCTGATCGACGGCCAGAACATCGCCGAAGTGGCCCAGGAAACCCTGCGCGAACAGATCGGCATGATCACCCAGGACACCTCGCTGCTGCACCGTTCGATCCGCGACAACCTGCTGTACGGCAAGCCGGACGCCACCGACGAAGAACTCTGGGCCGCCGTGCACAAGGCGCGTGCCGACGAGTTCATCCCGCTGCTGTCGGACTCGGAAGGGCGTACCGGGCTGGATGCCCACGTGGGCGAACGCGGGGTGAAACTCTCCGGTGGGCAGCGTCAACGTATCGCCATTGCCCGTGTACTGCTCAAGGATGCGCCGATCCTGATCATGGACGAAGCCACCTCGGCGCTGGATTCGGAAGTGGAAGCGGCGATCCAGGAAAGCCTGGAAACCCTGATGCAAGGCAAGACGGTGATTGCGATTGCGCACCGGTTGTCGACCATAGCGCGGATGGACCGCCTGGTGGTGCTGGAGAAAGGCCAGATTGCCGAGACGGGCAGCCATGCCGAGCTGCTGGCCCATGGCGGCTTGTATGCACGTTTGTGGCAGCACCAGACCGGTGGGTTTGTCGGCATCGACTGAAGCAAATTTGGGAGGGACCTTGCTCCCGATAGCGGTGGGTCAGTCACCACATTTTGCGACTGACACTCCGCTATCGGGAGCAAGCCCCCTCCCACATTTGGTGGCCTGGATTTGTGTAAAAACCATGCTGTACTCAGTGCAGTGCCCAGACGGGCGCTGAAGTAAATCTGCAGGGAGCATCACTGATTTACTGATTGGGTAGAGCGATCTATCAAGGACGTGCTGCATGTCTTTGTTCAAGCGTTCAGTCACAGAGGGGTTGGGAACGTTTTGGCTGGTGTTGGGCGGTTGCGGGAGTGCGGTGTTGGCCGCCGCTTTTCCCGCCGTCGGGATCGGGTTGCTGGGTGTGGCCCTGGCGTTCGGGCTCACGGTGCTGACCATGGCGGTGGCCATCGGGCATATCAGCGGTTGTCACCTCAACCCGGCGGTATCGGTGGGGCTGGTAGTGGGCGGGAGGTTTCCGGCCAGGGAGTTACCGGCGTACATCGTGGCCCAAGTCATTGGCGGGGTGGTCGCCGCCGCATTGTTGTACTTCATCGCCAGCGGCAGGCCGGGCTTTGAACTGGCCGGCGGGCTGGCCTCCAACGGCTATGGCGAGCATTCGCCGGGCGGCTATTCAATGGCAGCGGGGTTTGTCTGCGAGCTGGTGATGACAGCGATGTTCGTGCTGATCATCCTCGGCGCCACCGACCACCGTGCCCCGAAGGGCCTCGCGCCCATCGCCATTGGCCTGGCCCTCACCTTGATCCACCTGATCTCCATCCCCGTGACCAACACCTCGGTCAACCCGGCCCGCAGTACCGGCCCGGCCTTGATCGTCGGCGGGTGGGCGATCCAGCAGTTGTGGATGTTCTGGCTCGCGCCGATCCTGGGTGCGGTGGCGGGCGGTGTTGTCTATCGATGGCTGGGCAAGGAGGAGCCGGCCTGAGGCAAAGGGTCAGCCCTGCCGGTAAGGCAGGGCTGCCCTCGCCTCTTCGGCATACGCCACAATCCCCACCCGTTCGCGCTCGAGGAAATCCTCGACGGCATTCTTCAACCCGGGATGGCGCAGGTAGTGCCATGACCGGGTGATCACCGGTTCAAACCCGCGAATCAATTTGTGCTCACCCTGGGCGCCGGCGTCGAAGCGTTGCAGGCCGTGGGCGATGGCGTAATCCATGCCCTGGTAGAAGCAGGTTTCGAAATGCAGCCGGTCAAACTCCGCCAGGCAACCCCAGTAGCGGCCGTAGAAGCTGTCGCCACCGATCAGGCTGAAGGCCATGGCCACTGGGCGTGTGCCTTGCTTGGCCAGCACCACACGAATCGCCTCGGGCATGCGTTCGGCGAGCAGGCTGAAAAATTCGCGGGTCAGGTAGGGTGTCTGGCGGCGGACCGCGTAGGTATTGGCGTAGCAGGCGTAGACAAAATCCCATTGCGCCTCGCTCAACTCGTGGCCTTGCAACCACTGGAAGTCGATGCCCTGCCCCGCCACTTGTTCGCGCTCCTTGCGCATCTGTTTGCGCTTGCGGGAACTGAGGGCATCGAGAAAATCCTGGAAGTCACGGTAACCACGGTTCTGCCAGTGAAACTGACAACCCAGGCGCTGCAACCAACCCGGTTGTTGGGCTAACGCCTCATCGGCCAAGCCGTCGGTGAAGTTGATATGGGCACTGGAGAGCCCTTCGATTTCCAGGTAGCCCGGCAGGCTCTTCAGCAGTTCGAAACCATCGTCGACGCTGGCCGCCAACAAGCGGGGGCCGCTGACCGGGCTGAATGGTACGGCCGTCAGCAGCTTGGGGTAGTAATCAATGCCCGCACGCTCGCAGGCATCGGCCCAACCATGGTCGAACACGTACTCGCCATAGGAATGCCATTTGCGATAACTGGGCAATGCCGCCACCAGGCGGTCGCCTTCCCAGTGCAACAAATGTTCCGGTTGCCAGCCCGATTGAGGGCCCAGGCTGGCACTGTCTTCCAGCGCGCTGAGGAAGGCGTGCCGCACAAAGGGCTGGGCGTCCGGCACCAGTGCGTCCCAGGCCTGCGGAGCGATTTCGGACAGGTTGTCCAGGCGTTGCAGCGGCATCGGCATCCTCACTACGTCATGGCATGAAAGCCTGGCGAGTATCGCTTATCGCAGGTCCGGGCACACCCCCAAATCGCCCGACAAGGCTCTAAATCAATAGTTCCATTCTTAAATAATTTGTCATCTACATGACATCACTTCGCCACTGCGCCGTCATAAACGATCGTGATACTGACGCCTGTTTTTAGAGCGCCTGGTTCTATCAGGTGGTTACTTTTCCGTCCGTCATCGGTCGGTTGTGTCCTGGATGGTTTGCCATCCCTCCTCACTTTCGGAGATTGATATGCGTCTTGCTTCCACTAAAACTGCAGCGGCCCTGTGCGGGGGCCTGTTACTGGCCCTGAGCGTTCCGGCCAGCGCTGCAGTCGACGCTAAATTGCTCGACATGCTCAAGGCCAACGGCCAGATCACCGCTTCGCAGTACACCGAACTGCAAAACGAGTTGGCCAAAGACCAGAAAGAACAGCAGATCGCACGGCAAGCTCAACAAGAGACCAACGAACAGATCGCGGCCACCGCGAAGAAAACCAACGAGCTGAGCAGCTTCGACCAGAAGCTGGCCTGGGCCGCCAAGACTCAGTTCAAGGGTGATGTGCGCATGCGCCACGAGACCATCAAGGTCGAAGGCGAAAATGGCGTTACCCGCGCCGGCGTCACCGGTCGTGACAAGGACCGCGAACGGATCCGCGCGCGCCTCGGCGCCTACACCGAAATCAACCCGCAGGTAGACACCGGTATTCGTATCGCCACCGGCGGCGGCAGCGATGCGCGCTCCACCAACCAGGACCTGGACGGCTACTTCGATAAAAAATCGATCTGGCTGGACCTCGGCTATATCGACTACCACCCCGACCAGATCAAAAACCTGCATATCATTGGCGGCAAAATGCTGCAGCCCTGGGTCAACATGGGCGATGTGATCTGGGATAGCGACATCAACCCGGAAGGCCTGGCACTCACCTACAAGTACCCACTGGGCGGCAGCGCCGAGCTGTTCGGCAGCCTGGGTAACTACAACCTCAAGGACAACGTGGACGGTGACGGCGTGCAGTACCGCCATGACCTGCGCCTGACCACCGGCCAGTTGGGGACCCGCTTCTCGGTGACCGACAACCTGAAAATGACCCTGGGCGGCAGCGTCTACGCCTACCAGAACGATGAAGACAGCCGTGCCTCAGGCACCAGTACCCCGAACGTGCTGGCAACCAACGGTAACACCCCCAACGGCGAGTTCCGCCTGTATGAAGGTTTCGGTCAAGTCGATATCGGCGGCCTGGCGGTCCCCCTGTCGTTCTACGGTCAGTACGTGAAAAACAACGACGCAATCGACGATGCGGACACGGCCTGGTTGCTGGGTGCCAAGTCCAAGGTGTTCGGTTTCAACCTGGACTACAACTATCGCGACGTGCAGAAAAACGCCGTGGTGGGTGCCTTCACCGATTCGGACTTCGGCGGCGGCTTCACGGGTTCCCGTGGTCACAAGTTCAAAGTCGGCTATGACATCGACAAGAACTTCGCCGTCGGCGCGACCTACTTCCTGACCAAGACCGACACCTACAGCCGCACGCTGGTGGACGGTAGCGCCAAAGCCAACACCTTCCAGCTGGATGCAGAAGCCAAGTTCTAAAGATAAGTGTTCAAGACCTCGGGCCAGGACGGCCCGAGGTGGCTGTACCAGACTTGCGTGGGTGGATCGGTCCCCATCATCCGTCCGATCGCCCCACGCGAGCCTGCTTATTCCCCGTCTTTCTGATCCTTGAGCCGCTCGGCAGCCAGCCGCTGCGCCAAGGCATCCACACCCTTCACCGGTTCCTGCGGCAGCATCCGCAACGCCGCCTGCAGCAGGCGCATCTGGCGGATAAACCGTCGGCAGTTGGGGCAGAACATCAAGTGATGACGCACCAGCAGACGTTCGCGAAAGGTCAATTGCCCATCGAGATAGTCACTGGAACGTGCCACTTGTTCTTTACAGGTCAACATTCGCCCGTTTCCTCAAAATGCTCCACCGTGGCGAAGACTTTAAGCCGTGCTCGATGCAACAGCACGCGGACATTGGAGAGTGAGAGCGTCAGAAGATTACAGATCTCCTCCAGCTCCAACCCCTGGCGTTCACGCAGCACCAGCACGCTGCTTTGCAGTTCGGACAAACTCAGCAACGTGTGCTCCAGGCACTTGCGCAGTTCATCCTCGGTCAGCAAGGCTTCCGGGGTGTCCTGGTGCCAGGCATACGGGGCGACGGCCCAGTGGCCATCATCGGGGGAGAATCGATCATCGCCGATGGTGCCGTGGGGCGAAGGCAAGTCGTCGAGCAGCACTTCCCGGCGATTCTGCTTGTAGCGCCCCTTGGCGGCGTTGGCGGTGATGGTCAGCAGCCAGGTCTTGAGGCTGGAGCGCCCTTCGAATTTGGCCAGGTTGCGCACCACCGACAGCCAGGCGTCCTGCACCACTTCGTCGGCATGGCGCTGGCCGGCGATGGCATACGCCACCGCCCGCATCGCGCTTTGGTACGTGGTGACCAATTCCTTGTAGGCCCGTTGCTCGCCCTTGAGCAGTCGTTCAAGCAGGTGCGCGTCGTCCGCTGCTGCCATTCAAGACCTCGATTGTCTTAACGCTTGCGCAGGATCACGCTACCGATCGAATAGCCTGCGCCAAACGAACTGAGGACCGCGACGGCGCCCTTGGGCAGATCGTCCTGGTAGGTGTGGAATGCAATCACCGAACCCGCCGAGCTGGTGTTGGCGTAAGTATCGAGGATCACCGGTGCTTCTTCCACCGTGGCTTCGCGGCCCAGCAGTTTCTTCACGATCAGGTGGTTCATGCTCAGGTTGGCCTGGTGCAGCCAGAAGCGCTTCACATCGGCCACGTTCAACTGGTTCTCGGCCAGGTGCACACCGATCAGCTCGGCGACCATCGGGCACACGTCGCGGAAGACTTTGCGGCCTTCCTGCACGAACAGCTTGTCGGGCGCACCGATGCCCTCTTCCGCCGCGCGGTTGAGAAAGCCGAAGTTGTTGCGGATGTTATTGGAGAACTTGGTCAGCAGCTTGGTGCTCACCACGTCGAACTGATGCTCGGACGTTGCCAGGTCGGCGCGCTCGAGGACCACCGCCGTGGCGGCGTCGCCGAAGATAAAGTGGCTGTCGCGGTCACGGAAGTTCAAGTGGCCGGTGCAGACTTCCGGGTTGACCATCAGGATCGCCCGGGCCTGGCCCAGCTGGATGCTGTTGGCGGCGTTCTGGATGCCGAAGGTCGCCGAGGAGCACGCCACGTTCATGTCGAAACCGAAGCCTGCGATGCCCAGGGCTTCCTGGACTTCGATGGCGATGGCCGGGTAGGCACGTTGCAGATTGGAACAGGCGACGATCACACCATCGATGTCGGCGGCAGTCTTGCCGGCGCGCTGCAGGGCCTGCTCGGCGGCACCGATGGCCATCTGGCAAAGCACCGACCACTCGTCATTGCTGCGTTCGGGCAGGCGCGGCGCCATGCGCTGCGGGTCAAGGATGCCGTCCTTGTCCATCACGAAGCGGCTCTTGATGCCCGAGGCTTTTTCGATGAACGCAGCGCTCGACTCCGTCAGCGCCTGGGCTTCACCGCGCTCGATGGCAGCGGCGTTGTCCGAGTTGAACTGGTGCACGTACGCATTGAAAGACTGCACCAGTTCTTCGTTGCTGATGCTGTTGGCAGGGGTGTAAAGGCCAGTGCCGCTGATGACGACGTTATGCACGATCGTTCCTCTAAATCTGTCAGGCAGATGATATTGGTACCGACGTACCAAACCGTAAGTAGTTCTATTCCGCCCAGCGGACATCAAACTGGCATCGCTTTATTCCATCGCGCCGTGGCTACACACCAGCCCATCACGACGATCCCGGCATTTATAACCGCGAAGTTTGCCACAAACCCTGGGGTTTGGCGCCATATGCCGGATAAACACCCCGATCAAAACGCGATCAAGTTTCAATGTGGGAGGGGGCTTGCCCTGATAGCGGTGTACCAGACACAGGTTCTGCCACTGACACATCGCTATCGGGGGCAAGCCCCCTCCCACATTTGGACCTGTCTGGTCTGGATAACCGAGAAAGGGATCAGGCCTCGACCAGGCTCCACTGCTTGCTCAAGCGCTTGTCGGAAATCGGCACCTTGGTCCCCAACTGCTGTGCAAACAACGACACCCGGTATTCCTCCAACCACCAGCGATAAAGCTCAAGTTGCGGGTCGCGCTTGCCTTCCTGGGTGTGCTTGTTCAAGCGGTTCTGGTACTGCGCCCACAGGCCGCCCAGTTCGCTGCTCCACACACGATCCTTTTGCACCTGGCTAGGCAGTTTCTCCAGGCGCAATTCGATGGCCTTGAGAAAACGCGGCAATTCCTTGAACCACTGCGCCGGGGTTTCGCGCACAAAGCCGGGATACACCAGGCTGCTCAATTGCTGCTTGATGTCGTTCAGGGCCACGGCCTGGGCCAGGTCGATCTTGCCCTTGAAGCGCTTTTGCAGGCCATGCCAGAGCTTCAGCACTTCCAGGGTCAGGCGCGCCAGGCGTTCGGCGTGTTCGGTCCAACTGCCACGCTTGCGTTCAGCCAGCGCCGCCAACCCAGCACCGTCACGGGGCAAACTGGCTTCGCCTTCCAGCACACAGGTGTCGAGGCTGGCCAGCAGGATGTCTTCCACCAGGGCGTCGATACGCCCCAGTTCGCGGTACATCAGGCCCAGTTCAGTGAGGCCGGGCAATTTGCCGCGCAGGAATTTGGCCGGTTCCGCCAATTGCTGCATCAACAGGCGCTGCAACGCCCGGCGGTGCTGGAACTCAGCCTCGGCGGCGGTGGAAAAACGGCCCTCTTTCACGGTGCCGTTTTCTTCCACCAGCGCCGGATAGACCGTCATCGACAGCCCGGCGATCTTCTGCTGGGTTTTCTCGGCCACCGCCGCGAACACCTTGGCCTCCACCGGCTGCTGGCTTTTCGCGGTGTGCGGCACGGCCAGCGCGGCCTGGCTGGCTTCGGCAAAGCGTGCAGTCAGTTCGGCCAGGTCGCGGCCCTCGCCAAGGAACTTGCCTTGGCCGTCGACCACTTCCAGGTTCATCTTCAGATGGTTCTCCACCTGCTGCGCCGCTTCGGCCCAGGCCTCATCGCTGACCCGCGCCCCGGTCATGCGCAGCAATTCGCGCCCCAATGCCTGGGGCAGCGAACCCTGGCCAAACTCGATGCGCTGCAGCGCCGCCTTGACGAAATCCGGCACCGGCACGAAATTCTTGCGCAGGGCCTTGGGCAGGTTGCGCACCAGGGCGATGCACTTGGCTTCGATCAGCCCCGGCACCAGCCATTCCAGGCGTTCCGGCGGCAAGGCCGGCAGCAGCGGTGCCGGTACGCGCAGGGTCACGCCGTCGCGGGGGTGGTTGGGTTCGAAGTGGTAACTCAGGGCCAGTTCCAGGTCGCCCAGGTGCAGGGTGTCCGGGTAATGGGCGGCAGTGACTTCACTGGCCTCGCGTGCCAGCACGTCTTCCTCGCGCATGATCAGCAACTGCGGGTCTTTCTGGCTGTTGACCTTGTACCAGCTGTCAAAGGTGGCGGTCTGGTGGATCTCCGCCGGCAGCCGTGCGTCGTAGAACGCGTACAAGGTCTCTTCGTCGGCCAGGATATCGCGGCGGCGCGCCTTGGCTTCCAGTTCGTCAAGCTGCTCCAGCAGTTGCTGGTTGGCCGTGAGGCACTTGGCGCGGGACTGGATCTCGCCACGCACCAAGCCTTCGCGAATAAACAACTCCCGCGACACCACCGGGTCAATCGGCCCGTAATGCACCGGCCGACGCCCGACCACGATCAGCCCGAACAGGGTGATCTGCTCGAACGCCACCACCTGGCCGCGCTTCTTCTCCCAGTGGGGCTCGAAGTGGTTTTTCTTGATCAAGTGCCCGGCCAGCGGTTCGATCCAGTCGGCATCTATCTTCGCCACCATGCGCGCATACAGCTTGGTGGTTTCCACCAGTTCGGCGGTCATCAGCCATTGCGGGCGTTTCTTGCCGATACCCGAGGACGGGTGGATCCAGAAGCGTCGCTGACGGGCGCCGAGGTAATCGCCGTCTTCGGTCTTCTGGCCGATCTGGCTGAGCAGGCCGGACAGCACCGCCTTGTGCAGCTTGGGGAAATCCGCCGGTTCTTTGTTGACGGTCAACTGCATGTCGCGGCAGATCAGGCTCAACTGGCGATGGGAGTCGCGCCACTCGCGCAGACGCAGGTAGTTGAGGAAGTTCTTGCGACACCAGTTACGCAGCGGGCTGGCGGTGAGTGCCTGGCGCTGCTCTTCAAAGCCACGCCACAGATTGACCAGCCCGGCGAAGTCCGAGTCCGCATCTTTCCACTGTGCATGGGCCTGGTCGGCGGCCTGCTGGCGCTCCGGTGGGCGCTCGCGCGGGTCCTGGATCGACATGGCGCTGGCCACGATCAACACTTCCTGCAAGCTGCCGAGCTTGGCGGCTTCAAGCAGCATGCGGCCCATGCGCGGGTCCACCGGCAGGCGCGCCAACTGGCGACCCAATGGCGTGAGCTGACTGTTGCGGTCGACGGCCGAGAGTTCCTGCAACAGGTTGAAACCGTCGCTGATGGCCTTGCCGTCCGGCGGTTCGATAAACGGGAAATCGGTGATTTCGCCCAGGCGCAGGTGCAGCATCTGCAGGATCACCGCCGCGAGGTTGGTGCGCAAAATCTCAGGATCGGTAAATTCCGGACGGCCGATAAAATCCTCTTCGCTGTACAAGCGAATGCAGATCCCCGGCTCCACCCGGCCGCAACGGCCTTTACGCTGGTTGGCACTGGCCTGGGAAATCGCCTCGATAGGCAGGCGTTGCACCTTGGCGCGGTAGCTGTAGCGGCTGATGCGTGCGGTGCCGCTGTCGATTACGTAACGAATGCCCGGCACGGTCAGCGAGGTTTCCGCGACGTTGGTCGCCAGTACCACGCGGCGCCCTGGATGGGACTGGAAAATGCGCTGCTGTTCGGCCGGCGACAGCCGCGCGTACAACGGCAGGATCTCGGTGTGCTTGAGCTGGGCCTTGCGCAGCATCTCGGCTGCATCGCGAATCTCGCGCTCGCCGGGCAAAAATACCAGCACGTCGCCAGGGCTGCGGCGTTCGCTGCGCTCATAGGCGGCGATTTCATCAAGGGTGGCGAGGATCGCCTGGTCGACGGTCAGGTCGTCTTCGACGCGGTTGCCCTCCTCGTCCTGTTCCAGGGTCAATGGGCGGTACCAGGTGTCCACGGGGAAGGTGCGGCCCGAGACCTCGACAATCGGTGCGTCGTCGAAGTGCTTGGAAAAACGCTCCAGGTCGATGGTCGCCGAAGTGATGATGACTTTCAGGTCGGGACGACGCGGCAGCAGGGTCTTGAGGTAACCCAGCAGGAAGTCGATGTTCAGGCTGCGTTCGTGGGCTTCGTCGACGATGATCGTGTCGTAGCGTTCCAGGTAACGGTCGTTCTGGGTCTCCGCCAACAGGATGCCGTCGGTCATCAGCTTGATCAGGGTGTTGACATCGCTCTGGTCTTCGAAGCGCACCTGATAGCCGACCAACGCGCCCAGCGGCGTGGCCAACTCTTCGGCGACGCGGCTGGCGACGCTGCGCGCAGCGATCCGGCGTGGCTGGGTATGGCCGATCAGGCCATATTGGCCGCGGCCGATCTCCAGGCAGATCTTCGGCAACTGGGTGGTCTTGCCCGAGCCGGTCTCGCCGGCAATGATCAGCACCTGATGCTTTTGCAGCGCGTCCTTGATCTCATCGCGCTTGGCGGCGATCGGCAAACTGTCGTCGTAACGAATCACCGGCAGGCTGGCCCGCCGCGCCGTGACCTGGGAGCAGGACGCCTGCATGCGCGTGACCCACTGCGCCAGCTTCTCCTCGTCGGGCTTCTTGCGCAGCTCGAGCAACTGGCGCCGCAAGCGGTGGCGGTCGGCGAGCATGGCGTGGTCGAGGTTTTTCAGCAGTTGGTCGATAGCGGGCGCTTGGTCAGTCATCAGGTACGCAAAGGTCGTCTATTTATGCCGGGTGCGGATTGTCGCAGAAAAGCAGCTGCGAGCGGCAAGCTTCAAGCGGCAAGTCAGGGCGGATCTGCTTTTACTTACCGCTTTGAGCTTATGGCTGCTCTTTTCTTTTATAAGGGAAGACATCGATCACCTTGCCTGCACGAATCGCCTCCTGCAGGCCTTTCCAATAATCAGCGTTATACAGCTCGCCGTGCAGTTCATCGAACAGCTTGCGCTGGCCGGCGTCGGCGAACAGGAACGGCGGGAACTCTTCCGGGAACACGTCCAGCGGGCCGATGGAGTACCAGGGCTCCGAGGCCATTTCATCCTCGGGCGTGCGCGGCGCGGGGATGTGGCGGAAGTTGGCTTCGGTGAGAAAGCAGATTTCGTCGTAGTCGTAGAACACCACGCGGCCGTGACGGGTGACGCCGAAGTTCTTCAGCAGCATGTCGCCGGGAAAGATGTTCGCTGCCGCCAGTTGCTTGATCGCCAGGCCGTAGTCTTCCAGGGCTTCGCGCACCTGGGCGGGGTTGGCGTTTTCCAGGTAGAGGTTGAGCGGGGTCATGCGCCGTTCGGTCCAGCAGTGGCGGATCAGCACGGTGTCGCCTTCCACTTCGACGGTGCCGGCGGCGACGTCCAGCAGCTCCGCCAGGCACTCGGGCTCGAACTTGCCCAGGGGAAAGCGGAAGTCGGCGAACTCCTGGGTATCGGCCATGCGCCCGACGCGGTCGACGCTTTTGACCAGGCGGTACTTCTCGATCACCGTGGCGCGGTTGACGTTTTTCGACGGTGAAAAACGGTCCTTGATGATCTTGAACACGGTATTGAAGCCCGGCAGGGTGAACACGCTCATGACCATGCCACGCACGCCAGGGGCCATGATGAATCGATCGTCGGTGGTCGCCAGGTGGTTGATCAGCGCGCGGTAGAACTCCGACTTGCCGTGTTTATAGAAACCAATCGAGGTGTACAGCTCGGCAATGTGCTTGCCCGGCAGGATGCGCTTGAGAAAGCCGATGAATTCCGCCGGCACCGGCACGTCGACCATGAAGTAGGAGCGGGTGAACGAAAAGATGATCGACACCTCCGCCTCGTCGGTGATCAGCGCATCGATCTGGATGCCCTGGCCTTCGCGGTGCAGCAGCGGGATCACCAGGGGCCATTGTTCGTCGCGGGTGTAGATGCGCCCGACGAGGTAGGCGCCTTTGTTGCGGTAGAGCACCGAGGAAAACAGCTCGACCTTGAGGTCCGGGTCCTTGCACACCCAGTCCGGCAGGTTTTCCCGCAGTTGGGCTTCGAGGCGATGCAGGTCGGCTGCCAGGTCGGCGTAGGGCTCGCTGAAACGATAGTCGGCAAAAATCTGCGCGAGCATCTCGGGAATCTGGCCGGCGGGCGTGTAGGTACGGGTTTGTGCCGCCCGTGCCCGGCGCAGGCTCGGCCGCGTGGTGTGGATGAACATGCAGCCATCGCTGATCAGGTCATGGCTGAACAGCCCGCAGAAGATCGAGTTGTACCAGGTCTCGGACAGCTCATCGTCAAAGCGCAGGTCGATCAGGCCGATATAGGCGCTTTTCACCAGCGGCCACAGGTCAATGTCGAGCAATGCGCTGCCCTCGAAGTTCGCACGCAGGCGCGCGCTGACTTCACCGACCTTGTCTTCGTACAGGTTGATCCGCGCCGCCGACGCCGCCTGCCCCTGTTGCCACTGGGCCTTTTCGAAACGCTCGCGGGCGCCATCGGTGATCTGGCGAAAGTGTTCGCGGTAATCGTCGAAGCCTTCGAGGATGGTGCGGGCGATAGCGAGGGCAGGCGTGGATAGCGACATGCGGGAAACCTCGAGCGGGCATCTGGAAGCCCTGAGCTTAGCCAGTGTACGCAGGCAGGAGAAGGGTCATTTTTTGCACTGACTTGTACAGCTCCGTTCATTTCGTACATTTATTTTCAATTTTTTTAATTCGACCATCCGGTCAATAAACGCACCTTACAGTCGATCCGCGTTTGATCCACAGGCCTTGAGCGCCGTGGCCTGGCAGGTAGAAGCCGAAAAACCGCCAACCAGAACGGCCGCGGGTCCTCCATAGGGCTTTGGATCCAACTAAGGGAAACCCCGATTACTACCTTGATGGCACTTTGATATATAGCGCGCCCTCTCCCACCCTAACAAGGTCCGAAGACCGATCCGGGAGCAGGTTCTAATCGCCCAAGGAGCATTGAGATGTCATTGAGGAACATGAGGATCGGTCTGCGTGCCAGTCTGAGTTTTGGGGTTTTGGCCAGCTTGCTGGTGATTGTGGGAATGTTTGGCCTGGGCCAGATGGCCAAGCTGCGGGAAAGTGCGCTGGTCATTGAGCAAACCTGGATGCCGAGCATCGAGAATATCCATGACAGCGCAGCCTTGGTGGCCACCATCCGCCTGGAGTCCCTGCGCCTGGTGAGCACCGACGAATCTCGCGTACGTGACACCAGCAGAGGCCTGATCAGCCGCACCAGCAGCGAACTGCAAGCCCTGCTCGATCGTCATGAAACCTTGCTGAGCAATGACGAAGAGCGCGAACTGCTGAAAACCCTCAAGGGCAATGTCGCGACGTACCTGGCCATCGTCGGACAGATGGTTGCGTTGGTGGACAAGGATCAACAGCAAGACGCCCTCGACCTGCTCGTCAGCCGCCTCGCCCCCCAGGGCACGATCCTGAGCCAGAGCCTGGAAAACCTGATCGTCTTTAACCAGAACGGCGTCGAAGCGGCGGCCGATTCGGCCGCACAGATGTATTCGAGCGCACAGTGGATTGTCGGCCTGATTATCGCAGTCGCATTGATCGCCACCTTGCTGCTGGCCTGGCTGCTGACCCGCAGCATCACCGCGCCGATCGGCCAGGCCCTGAACGTGGCGCGCACCATCGCCGCCGGCGACTTGAGCCAGCCGATCGTGGTGCGCGGCCATGACGAACCCGCGCAATTGCTGAGCGCCCTGGCGACCATGCAAGCGCAGCTGCAGACCACCATCCGAGGCATCAGCGAATCGGCGCAGCAACTGGCTTCCGCCGCGGAAGAAATGAGCGCGGTGATGGAACAAAGCACGCGCGGCCTGCAGGCGCAGAACGATGAAATCGAGCAGGCGGCCACCGCCGTGACCGAGATGAGCACGGCGGTGGACGAGGTCGCGGGTAATGCGGTGTCCAGCGCCGAGGCGTCCCAGGCTTCCGATGAGGACAGCAAGCACGGCCACTACCAGATCAGCGAAACCATCAGCTCGATCCAGAACCTGGTGGACGAAGTGCTCGGCGCCTCGAACAAGGCCGAAGGCCTGGCGCTGCAAGCCCAGGACATCAGCAAGGTGCTGGAAGTGATTCGCGGCATTGCCGGGCAAACCAACCTGCTGGCGCTCAACGCCGCGATTGAAGCGGCGCGTGCCGGTGAAGCCGGGCGTGGGTTCGCGGTCGTCGCCGACGAGGTGCGTTCGCTGGCACAGCGCACCCAGGACTCCACCGAAGAAATCGAACAGATGATCACCGGTATCCAGCAAGGCACCCAGGCCACCGTCGAGGCGCTGAACAGCAGCGCCGAGCATGCCGGCCAGACCTTGCAGCGAGCCAACAGCGCCGGCAGCGCCCTGGAAAAAATCACCGCCGCCATCTCGCAGATCAGCCAGCGCAAC
>Ga0209173_100556_pt1 | contig 16308 bp, 12 predicted proteins | sample SynthPrep_16_END_FD_187206 | JGI IMG/M metagenome (GOLD analysis project Ga0209173, IMG submission 187206) | Synthetic microbial communities from Ohio, USA - SynthPrep_16_END_DS12_MetaG (SPAdes) (version 2) | ecosystem: Engineered > Bioreactor > Aerobic > Activated sludge | place: USA: Ohio... | reverse complement strand
ATTCGATCAAGCCCCTGTCTTGGTGGTCGGCGATGTCATGCTCGACCGTTACTGGCATGGCGGTACCTCACGGATTTCCCCTGAGGCACCGGTACCGGTAGTCAAGGTCGAGCAAATCGAAGACCGTCCAGGTGGCGCTGCCAACGTTGCCCTCAATATTGCCGCCCTCGGCGCCCCGGCATCCCTCGTGGGTGTGACCGGCGACGACGAGGCTGCCGACAGCCTGGCCAACAGCCTGAAGGGTGCGGGTGTGCGTGCGCTGTTCCAGCGTATTCCCCACCAGCCGACCATCGTCAAGCTGCGGGTCATGAGCCGGCACCAGCAATTGCTGCGTATCGATTTTGAAGAACCCTTCGCCACCGACGCCCTGGTGCTCAGCGCCCAGGTCGACGAGATGCTCGAAGGCATCAAGGTGCTGGTGCTGTCCGACTACGGGAAAGGCGCCTTGAAAAACCATCAGGTACTGATCCAGGCCGCCAAGGCCCGGGGCATTCCGGTGCTGGCAGATCCCAAGGGCAAGGACTTCTCGATTTATCGGGGCGCCAGCCTGATCACGCCGAACCTCAGCGAATTTGAAACCATCGTCGGCGGTTGCGTCGATGAGCACGAGCTGGTGACCAAGGGCGCCCAACTCATGGCCGACCTCGACCTGGGTGCCTTGCTGGTGACCCGTGGCGAACACGGCATGACCTTGCTGCGTCCTGATCACCCGGCCATGCACCTGCCGGCGCGGGCCCGTGAAGTGTTCGACGTGACCGGTGCCGGTGACACCGTGATTTCCACCCTGGCCGCGGCAATTGCGGCGGGCGAGGAACTTCCCCATGCGGTGGCCCTGGCCAACCTGGCTGCAGGTATCGTGGTCGGCAAGCTCGGTACGGCAGCCATCAGTGCACCTGAGCTGCGCCGCGCCATCCAGCGATCCGAAGGCTCGGAGCGCGGCGTGTTGAGCCTTGAGCAACTGTTGCTGGCGATTGACGATGCCCGTGCCCATAACGAGAGCATTGTCTTCACCAACGGTTGCTTCGACATCCTCCACGCCGGTCACGTGACCTACCTGGAGCAGGCGCGGGCCCAGGGCGATCGCTTGATCGTGGCAGTCAACGATGATGCGTCGGTCAGCCGCCTCAAGGGGCCAGGCCGGCCGATCAACAGTGTCGACCGTCGCATGGCGGTGCTGGCAGGTTTGGGTGCGGTGGACTGGGTGATCAGCTTTGCCGAGGCGACCCCGGAAAACCTGCTGGCCCAGGTCAAGCCGGACGTGCTGGTCAAGGGCGGTGATTATTCCGTCGACCAGGTGGTGGGTGCCGATATCGTCAGTGCCTACGGTGGCAAGGTCAAAGTGCTGGGGTTGGTGGAAAACAGCTCGACCACGGCGATTGTCGAGAAGATCCGCAATAACTGATGGTGGGAGCGGGTTCGTGTGGGAGCGGGCTTGCTCGCGAAAGCGGTGGGTCAGCTGGCAGATGCAGTGACTGATACACCGCATTCGCGAGCAAGCCCGCTCCCACATTCGACCGCCGCGACCTGATGTCCGGTTACGGGTTGGCTTTTTTCTTCGGCACGATCTTGCGCAAGATCTGCCGCGCCTTACCCGTCAAGCGCTTCAATTTCGATTCTTTCTCCGGTGCACTCAGCCCTTGCTGGCGCAGCCAGTCCTTCCAGCGGATCCGCTCATCCCGCACGATCCAGCCTTCCTGCTGGGCAAAGCTTTCAGCCAGATACAACCCTCGCGTACTCGCCGGATACAGCTGATCCTTCTTCAAGGTATACAGCTCCGCACACGGCTGCCCGTCCTTCAGCGGCATCAGGTACAGGTCTGGGCGCTGGCGGTCCAGGCGGGCCACCAATTGGTCGCCCTCCAGGCGCTCGTCCACATGAAACAGGCTCAGGGACTTCGCCTCCTTGGGCACTTCCAGGCGCAAGTCATAAATCAACTGCAGCGAAGCCGTGGGCAGGTGCACGTAGGCGCGTGGCCGTTCAATCAATTGCATGGTGGCGCAGCGCACCGGGCGCGCGGCCCCGGACAGCGGTGAGAGACGGAACGGCAACGCTTCGCGGTAGTGCAGGGCCGACGAGTAGGGCGCCGGCAGCCAGGTGTCATTGAAACGACCGCCCAGCCAGCCTTCCGGGGTTTCCAGCAGGCATTCCTCGGCGATTTCCTGGATGGCGGTGTGCAGTGGCAGGTTCAGTTCGTGGGCCGGCACATAGCCGGAGATCAGCTTGAGCACGACGTCGCCACGGTCTTGTCGGCGCTGGCGCACCAGCACCCAGTAATCGCGGTTCTGCCAGTGCAGCGTCAGGCGCACCGAGACCCCAAGGTTGGCCAGCTCCAGCACGAAACGCTCGGTGTCTTTCACCTCCACCGGCTTGCGCCGTTGCAGGGTCTGGGCGAAGTTGAGCGGCATGCCGACGCTCTGGTAGCTCAAGCCTTCGGGGGTTGCTTCGACGTGCAGCGGCAGTGTCTTGAAGTTGCTGGGGTTCTTTCTTATGAGCGTTCGCGGCATGTCGGCTCCTTCTTGCGTCGGGGTCGGCCGCGTCGGCGGCATCAGAGTTGGCGAATGACCTTGGCAGCGGTCGCCACGTTGTGGGCGAGGTGCAGCGGATTAATGGTCCCGACAATAGCACTGGCAACGCCAGTTTGCGCAAACAACAGCATGAAACTGGCGTGAATTGGATCCACTCCGGATTCCAGGCAGACATGGCCACTGGCTAGTGCCTTTTTCACCAGGATGCCCTTGCCGTGTGCGGCGGCATAATCAATGACGGCTTTCTCGGCCTGTTCGTTCAAATTGTAGGTGACCATGGCGCAATCACCTTGTTCCAGAGCCTTTACACCGCCCTCGACGGTTTTGCCGGAGAAGCCGAAACCACGGATCTTGCCCTCGCGCTTGAGGTCTTCCAGGGTCTGGTAAACCTCGCAATCATTGAGGATATGCAGGTCGTTGCCGTCGGAGTGCACCAGCACCAGGTCGATAAAATCCGTTTCCAGTCGTTTCAGGCTGCGCTCCACCGAAAGCCGGGTGTGGGCTGCGCTGAAGTCGTGATGGGATACGCCTTCGGCAAATTCTTCGCCCACCTTGCTGACAATTACCCATTCCTGGCGCTGGCCGCGCAATAGCGGGCCCAGGCGTTCTTCGCTGCGGCCATAGGCGGGCGCAGTGTCGATCAGGTTGATGCCCAATTGCCGGGCCTGGCGTAACAGCATCCGCGCCGCATCGTCATCGGGAATCTGGAAGCCACTGGGGTATTTCACCCCTTGGTCGCGGCCCAGCTTGACGGTGCCCAGGCCCAGCGGCGAGACCAGCAGGCCGGTGCTGCCCAGCGGGCGGTGGAGGTCGTGCAGAGTCGGCAGGGTCATGGCAGCAGTTGCTCCCAGGCGGGTTGGGCGATGGCGGGTTTCGGCAGCTCGGGCAGTTTTTCGGTAGTTCCTGGCTTGATGCCGTCACGTTCCAGTGCGTTGATCACTCGATCGGCGAAATCCGGTGCCAATGCCAGCTTGGTCGGCCAGCCCACCAACAGGCGATCCTGTTCGGCGAGGAACGCGTTGTCCGGGCGGGTCAGGCCTGACTGCAATGGTTCGGCGCGGTCGACGCGCAAGGTGGCCCATTGGGTCTGGCTCATGTCGATCCAGGGCAGCAACTGCCCCAGCTCTTTTTGGGCGGTGGCGATCTGTTGCTCCGGGGTACGGGCCACACCTTCGGCTTCGGCGATATCGCCGCCCAGGTACCACACCCAATTGCCGTCGGCGGCGGGATGCGTGGTCACGGTGATGCGCGGCTTGGTGCCGCCCCCCAGGCAGTGGGCGTACAGCGGCTTCAGGCCGGGGCCCTTGGCGATGATCATGTGCAGAGGTCGGCGCTGCATGGCGGGCTGGCTCAGGCCCAGGGCGCCGAGCAGGTCAGCGGTGCCGCCGCCGGCGCTGATGACGATACGCTGGGCGCGGATCTCACGGCCATCGACCTTCAGGCCGACCAGTGTGCCTTCATCCAGCAAGGGTTCGATCTGTTTGCCCGCGAGCAAGCCGTCACCGGCCAATTGCGCCAGGCGCTCGATCAGGCTCGGGACGTCGATCACCAGTTCGGCCAGGCGATAGACCTTGCCCTTGAAGCGGCGATCTTGCAGGGCCGGTGGCAGGTCATCGCCCTTCACTTGATCCACGCGGCCACGCACGGCCTTGCTCGCGAAGAAACTGGTGAGGTTGCCGGCGATGGTGCCCGGCGACCACAAATAGTGGGCTTCGGACAGCAGGCGCACACCGGAGAGATCCAGTTCACCGTTGCCCGCCAGGGCTTCGCGCCAGCGGCGGGGCATGTCGGCGATGGCTTCGGAGGCACCGGTCAGGGCGCCGTGCAGTGCATATTTGGCGCCGCCGTGGATGATCCCCTGGGACTTCACGCTTTGCCCGCCACCGAGGGTGGCGCTTTCCACCAATACCGTGGAAAAGCCCTGGCGGCGCAGGCGCGCATTGAGCCAGAGGCCGGCAACCCCGGCGCCGACAATCAGAACGTCGGTGGAAATAGGCATGCGCGCTGCACCTCTGTGGTGGAAAAAGGGCGCGTAGTATAGCGCGCAGCGCCAAGCTTCAAGCGGTAAGCATCAAGTTAGACGCGACCGAGTTGTTTTTTCTTGCAGCCTGCAGCCTGCAGCTTGCCACTGCTCAATGCCCGGCCGTTTTCGAGAACAACTGAATCACCACCACGCCCAGCACAATCAGGCCCATGCCCAGCATCGCCGGGATATCCAGTTTCTGCCCGTAGATAAACAGCGCGGCGATGCTGACCATCACGATGCCCATCCCGGCCCACACTGCATACGCGACACCCACCGGCACGGTGCGCACCACCAGCGTGAGCATCCAGAAGGCCACGCCGTAGCCGACGATCACCAGCAACAACGGGATTGGCGTGCTGAAACCCTTGATCGCTTTCATGGAAACGGTGGCGATCACTTCCGAGCAGATGGCAATGGCCAGGTAATAGTAGGCGGCGTTCATGGGGTAAATCCTCGGTACAGGGTCGCTTGATAAGGTTGGCATTTTAGAGACTTGTCAGATGCGGTAAAGTCATTACCTATCCGAATTGAAGATGGGTTGAGCCATGAGCGTGCAGTGGAGTCTTGAGCAAATGCGCCTGTTTGTCAGCGTCGCCGAGCAGCGTTCATTTTCGGCGGTGGCGCGGGACCAGCGTCGGGCACAATCGGCAGTCAGCAATGGGATTGCCCTGTTGGAGGCGGACCTGGGCGTATCCCTGTTTGACCGCAGCAGCGGCCGCCAGCCCCGCTTGACCGAGGCGGGCACGGCACTGCTCGAGGAGGCGCGGGAAGTCTTGCGCCAGTGCGAGCGCCTGAATGGCCGTGCCTTGTCATTGATGCGCGGTGAAGAGGCGCGCCTGCGCCTGGCCCAGGATGAAGCCATGCTCTATCAGCCGGTGCTCGATAGCCTCGAAGCGCTGGCGGGAAAATTTCCCAGCCTGGAAGTGCAGTTGTCCAGCGCCGCCCAAGGCGATGTCGCGCGCAAGCTGGTGGAGCGCAAGGCGGATCTGGGCCTGCTGTTCTATCACGATCAGATCCCCGAAGCGTTGGAGCGCCGCGTGCTGGGTAGTGTGGAGATGGTGACCGTGTGCGGTATCGGGCATCCCATGGCCAAGGAGCAGTTCGTGGATTGCCAGCGCCTGGCACAGTTTCGCCAATTGCTGATGGCGACCCAGACCAGTGTGTATCCCGGCAGCGAGGCCGCCAGCCCGCAAGTGTGGCGGGCTGACAGTTTCTACGTGCTGGCCGAATGGCTGGCGCGCGGCCTGGGTTGGGCCTGGTTGCCACGGCATGTGGTGCAGTATCCGGCCTATCAGAACCAGATGGTCGAACTGAACAGCGAATGGACCCCGCCGGCGCTGGTGGTGGAGCTGGTCTGGCGCCGCGACGAACCCCTCGGCCCGGCCGCGCGTTTCCTCGCCGAACGTTTTGCCGAGTGCTTGCAGGCGATCGACTGAAAAAGCCGATAAACTCCGCCGCCATGAATAGAACTCTCTACAGCTGTCTGTTTTACCTGGCGCTGCCGTTGGTGGCTTTACGTCTGTGGCTGCGGGCCCGCAAAGCGCCGGCTTACGCGAAGCGCGTGGGTGAACGCTTTTCCTATGGCTTGCCGGTGATGCAGCCTGGCGGGATCTGGGTGCACGCCGTGTCGGTGGGCGAAAGCATCGCCGCTGCGCCGATGATTCGCGGGCTGCTGGAACGTTATCCACAACTGCCGATCACCGTCACCTGCATGACGCCCACCGGTTCCGAGCGCATCCAGGCGTTGTTCGCCAACGAGCCGCGCATCCAGCACTGCTACCTGCCGTACGATTTGCCCTGTGCGGCCAAGCGTTTTCTCGATCGCGTGCAGCCGAAACTGGCGGTGATCATGGAGACCGAACTGTGGCCCAACCATATTCACCAGTGCGCCAAACGCGGGATTCCCGTGGCATTGGCCAACGCGCGGCTGTCGGCTCGCTCGGCCAAGGGCTACGGGCGTTTCGCCAGGCTGACCGCGCCGATGCTGGCGGAAATGAGTCTGTTCGCGGTCCAGACCGAAACCGAGGCCGAGCGTTTTCGCAGCCTGGGTGCACGGCCCGAGACTGTCGAAGTCACCGGCTCGATCAAGTTCGACCTGACCATCGACCCGCAACTGCTGGCGCGCGCCGCCGCGTTGCGTGAACAGTGGCACGCCAGCGAGCGCCCGGTATGGATCGCCGCCAGCACCCACGAAGGCGAAGACGAAGTGGTGCTCGCCGCCCATCGCCAGTTGCTTGCCAGTTATCCCAATGCGTTGCTGATCCTGGTGCCGCGCCATCAGGAGCGCTTCAACCCGATGTTCGAGCTGTGCCAGCAACAGGGTTTCGCCACGGTGCGTCGCTCCAGCGGCGAGGCGGTGACTGCGCAAACCTCGGTGTTGCTGGGCGACACCATGGGCGAGTTGCTGTTTCTGTATGCTCTGGCGGACAGCGCTTTTGTCGGCGGTAGCCTGGTTGCCACGGGCGGGCATAACCCGTTGGAGCCGGCGGCCTTGGCCAAGCCGGTGATCTGCGGGCCCCACGTGTTCAACTTCCTGGAAATCAGCGCAATGATGCGCGACGCCGGCGCGTTGCAGGAAGTGGACGATGCCGAGGGTTTGGCGGTGGCGGTGCAGCGTTTGTTCGAGCTGCCGCAGGACGCGCAGAAGATGGGGCAGGCGGGGCTGGCGGTGATGCGCGCCAATCAGGGGGCGTTGAAGCGTTTGCTGGACGGGTTGGGCAGACTGCTCAACCAATGACAACACAAATCAAATGTGGGAGCTGGCTTGCCGGCGATACAGGCACCTCGGAGGTGATGCAATCGCAGGCAAGCCAGCTCCCACATGGGTTATGTGTTGTCTTTAATAACCCGGGTTAGCCTTCAGCTGCGCCGCGGCGGCCTTGGCCAGGTCCGGCGGCAGGAAGTCCTTGTCCGGGTTGTAGTCGGCCTTCAGGTACCGCGCCAGATCCTGCAAGTCCCCCGGGTTCAACGTGCCCGCCGCCTGCTTCAAGCGCAGGTTGTCGAGGATGTAGTCGTAGCGGCTGTTGTTGTAGTTGCGCACCGAGGTGTACAGCTGGCGCTGGGCGTCCAGCACATCGACGATATTGCGCGTGCCCACCTGGTAACCGATTTCCGTGGCTTCCACCGCGCTCTGGTTGGAGATGATCGACTGGCGGCGCGCCTGCACCTGCTCCACATCGGTGTTCACCGCGCGGTGCAGGTTGCGGGTGTTTTCCACCACCTGGCGACGCAGGCCCTCGCGTTGCTGCTCGGTCTGGCCCAGGCGGGAATAGGATTCGCGCACTTGCGAGCTGGTCAGGCCGCCGCTGTACAGCGGGATGCTCAACTGCAAGCCTACGGTGCGTTGCGACACGTCACCGTGATACGGCTGGCCAAAGGCGCTCGGGTTGCTGAAGCCCAGGGCGTCGTTGTCACCTTTTTCATATTGCGCCACGGCATCCAGCGTCGGCGCGTGGCCGGCCTTGCGTTGCTTGAGGGTTTCTTCGGCGGCGGTGACGGCATAGTTGCTGGCCAGCAGGTTCAGGTTCTGGCGGCCGGCGGTTTCGACCCAGGCCTTGGCGTCGTTCGGCGCCGGTGGCAGCACCGGCAGCGTGTGGACGATGCCCTGGATCGAGTTGTACTGGCGGTTGGTCAGGGTGATCAGCGCTTCGAAGGCGTCGTCCACCTGGCGCTGGGCCAGGATGCGATTGGCCCGTGCGGTGTCGTAGCTGGCCTGGGATTGCAGCACGTCGGTCTTGTCCGACAGGCCGACGTCAAAGCGTTCGTTGGACTGGTCCAGTTGGCGCTTGAACGCGGCTTCTTCGGCCTTGGTGGACGCCAGGTTGTCCTGGGCCCGCAGCACGGCGAAGTAGTTTTCGGCGCTTTGCAGGATCAGGTTCTGTTCGGTGGCCGAGAGTTGCAGCGCGGCCTGCTCGTTGACGGCTTCAGCGGCTTGCAGCTGGAACCAGCGATCAGCGCGGAACAGCGGCTGGCTCAAGGTCGCGCGCCAGGAATGGGCGTCGCGGTTGACCGTGGCGGCGGGCTGGTCCAGCTGGGTGCGCACATTGTTGATGTCGGCACCGGCCGACAGGTTCGGCAGCAACCCGGCGCGGGCCTGGGGCACCACTTCTTTCTGCGCGCCGTATTGGGCGCGGGCGGCGGCCAGGTCGGCGTTGTTGTCCACCGCTTCCTGGTAGACGCTGACCAGATCGGTTTTGGTCGTCAGGGGCGCTTCAGCTGCCCAGACCAGTCCGTTGGTCGCACAAGACACGGCAAGAGCCAGTGAAAGTTTGCGCAGCATGAGGCGATCCCTAGATTAAATATTACGGCGATAATTTGGTGCCCAAGGCTAAGGCGGCCCATTCCTGGCGTCAAGACCTCAAGCAGTCACCGAGTGTAGTGGCGCTATCACGGCACAACAATCCTGTAATTACGCCATTCATCACGATGAATGCACCGCCGTTGGCAATTTGCCTGCTCCATGGTCTAGACTGGCCGCGTTCTTGTCGGGGTGCCTTGTTGGAAGGCTGAGATCGGTAAATACCGGATCCCGTTGAACCTGATCAGGTTAGCGCCTGCGTAGGGAACAAGATTTCTCGTCACCCGGCGAGTCCTCTTGTGCTTCGTCCGGGATGTTGTTCGACAATCGAACAGCCCGTGCGCCAAGCACAGCACTGTCACAGTGCGTCCATCCGTCACAGGTTCACTCCGACAAAAATCCACCGCCTGGATAGTTGGAGAGCCCGTGATGAGCATCGAATTAAAAAGCCAAAAATCAAAAAACACCGTGCACTTGAGTGAATCGGCCAAGGTCGACTCCGGTTCCGTGCAGCCGTTTACCCGCTCGCAAAAAATCTACGTCCAGGGCACCCGTCCGGATATCCGCGTGCCGATGCGCGAAGTCAGTCTCGACGTGACCCCCACCGACTTCGGCGGCGAAATCAATGCGCCCGTAGTGGTCTACGACACCTCAGGCCCCTACACCGACCCGAACGTGATCATCGACGTGCGCAAAGGCCTGGGCGATGTGCGCTCGCCGTGGATCGAATCCCGCGGCGACACTGAGCGCCTGTCGGGCTTGAGCTCGCACTTCGGCCAACAGCGCCTGAGCGATGCCGAGCTGACCGCGCTGCGTTTTGCCCACGTGAAAAACCCGCGCCGTGCCAAGGCCGGGGCCAACGTCACCCAGATGCACTACGCCCGCAAAGGCATCATCACCGCCGAGATGGAATACGTCGCCATCCGCGAAAACATGAAGCTGGAAGAGGCCCGCGCCGCCGGCCTGCTGGACCAGCAACACGCCGGCCACAGCTTCGGCGCCAGCGTGCCGAAAATCATCACCCCGGAATTTGTCCGCGAAGAAATCGCCCGTGGCCGCGCGATCATCCCGGCCAACATCAACCACACCGAACTGGAACCGATGATCATCGGCCGTAACTTCCTGGTGAAGATCAACGGCAACATCGGCAACAGCGCCCTGGGTTCGTCCATCGAAGAAGAAGTGGCGAAACTGACGTGGGGCATTCGCTGGGGGTCGGACACGGTGATGGACCTGTCCACCGGCAAGCACATCCATGAAACCCGCGAGTGGATCATCCGCAACTCGCCGGTGCCGATCGGTACCGTGCCGATCTACCAGGCCCTGGAAAAAGTCGGCGGCGCCGCTGAAGACCTGACCTGGGAGCTGTTCCGCGACACCCTGATCGAACAGGCCGAGCAGGGCGTCGACTACTTCACCATCCACGCCGGCGTATTGCTGCGCTATGTACCGCTGACCGCCAAGCGCGTCACCGGCATCGTGTCCCGTGGTGGTTCGATCATGGCCAAGTGGTGCCTGGCGCACCACAAAGAGAACTTCACCTACACCCATTTCGACGAAATCTGCGAAATCATGAAGGCCTACGACGTCAGCTTCTCCCTGGGAGACGGCCTGCGCCCGGGCTCGATTGCCGACGCCAACGACGCCGCGCAATTCGGCGAGCTGGAAACCCTCGGCGAGTTGACCAAGATTGCCTGGAAGCACGACGTGCAAACCATGATCGAAGGCCCGGGCCATGTGCCGATGCAGTTGATCAAGGAGAACATGGACAAGCAGCTGGAGTGCTGCGACGAGGCGCCGTTCTACACCCTCGGTCCGCTGACCACCGACATCGCCCCGGGTTATGACCACATCACCTCGGGCATCGGGGCGGCGATGATCGGCTGGTTCGGTTGCGCGATGCTCTGCTACGTCACGCCGAAGGAGCATTTGGGCCTGCCGAACAAGGACGATGTGAAGACCGGGATCATCACCTACAAGATCGCGGCCCATGCGGCGGACCTGGCCAAGGGGCATCCGGGGGCGCAGATTCGCGACAACGCGTTGAGCAAGGCGCGCTTTGAATTCCGTTGGGAAGACCAGTTCAACCTGGGCCTGGACCCGGACACGGCGCGTTCTTACCACGATGAAACCTTGCCGAAGGACTCGGCCAAGGTCGCGCATTTCTGCTCGATGTGCGGGCCGAAATTCTGCTCGATGAAGATCACCCAGGAAGTGCGTGAGTACGCGGCCAACCAGCGCATTGAAGCGGTGGATGTGGACGTGGCCAAGGGACTGGCGGAGCAGGCGGAGCGGTTCAAGCAGGAAGGTAGCCAGCTGTACAAAAAGGTCTGAATCAGAACCTGTGGCGAGGGAGCTTGCTCCCGCTGGAGTGCGCAGCGCTCCCGGAATCTGGATCGGTGTCTTGACTGACACTCATTGGTTGCAGGTTTTGGGGCGGCTTCGCCGCCCAGCGGGAGCAAGCTCCCTCGCCACAGGGGACTTTGCTGATTCAAATAATAGTGTCCCTCTGAGATAGCACCCTTGAGCATTCAACCCAGCACCTATTCCCCAGACATCGCAGTCCCCTTGGACAAACGCGTCTTCGGCGCCCGCGATCTCTTTTCCCTGTGGTTCTCCCTGGGCATCGGCCTGATGGTCCTGCAAACCGGTGCACTGTTGGCGCCGGGCCTGGGCCTCTCCGGTTCCTTACTGGCAATTTTCCTCGGCACTTTGGTCGGCGTGCTGTTGCTGGCCGCCGTCGGCGTGATCGGCAGCGATACCGGCCTGTCATCCATGGCCGCCCTGAAGCTCAGCCTCGGCACCAAGGGCGCAAGCCTGCCGGCGCTGCTGAACCTGCTGCAGCTGATCGGCTGGGGCTCATTCGAAATCATCGTGATGCGCGACGCCGCCAGCCTGTTGGGCGCCCGCGCGTTCAGCGAAGGCAGCCTGCTGACCAGCCCATTGTTCTGGACCCTGGTATTCGGCGCCCTCGCGACCTTGCTTGCCGTCAGCGGTCCGCTGACCTTCGTGCGGCAGATCCTGCGCAAGTGGGGCATCTGGCTGCTGCTGGCCGCCTGCCTGTGGCTGACCTGGAACCTGTTTGCCAAGGCCGACCTGGCCACTCTCTGGGCCCAGGCTGGTGACGGTTCGATGCCGTTTGCCGTTGGCTTCGATATCGCGATTGCCATGCCGCTGTCCTGGCTGCCACTGATTGCCGACTACTCACGTTTCGGCAAACGCGCGAAAAACGTGTTCGGCGGCACGGCACTGGGTTTCTTCATCGGCAACTTCTGGCTGATGAGCCTTGGCGTGGCCTACACCCTGGCGTTTGCGCCGAGCGGTGAAGTGAATGCGTTGCTGCTGGCATTGGCCGGAGCCGGCCTGGGGGTTCCTCTGCTGCTGATCCTGTTGGATGAATCAGAAAACGCGTTCGCCGATATTCACTCGGCGGCGGTGTCCAGCGGGATTCTGTTGCGCTTGAAAGTCGAGCACCTGGCATTGGCCATTGGCGTTATCTGCACGCTGATCGCCTGCTTTGCACCGTTGGCGCAGTACCAGAACTTCCTGCTGCTGATCGGCTCGGTGTTCGCGCCGCTGTTCGGCGTGGTGCTGGTGGATCACTTCATCCTGCGCCGTCGTGGCCATGGTGTTGCCGCCAACCTGCGCTGGCCGGCACTGCTGGCGTGGCTTGGAGGGATCAGCACCTATCACCTGTTGGCGAATCTGTACCCGGATGTCGGCGCGACCCTGCCGGCGCTGGTGCTGGCAGGGCTGTTGCACTTTATCCTGGGCCGGGCCTTCAGTGGCGTGCGGGCACCAGCTCAGGCTTGATCACGCCGGTGAGGCGCGCATAGGGGATGGTCATTTCGATCAGCCCCAATGCGTACGGCGCGATGGTGGTCACGTTGTACTTGAGCACCACGCCATTGCTGGTCAGCGCCACATTCGGGGTTTTCTGGAACGGCCAGTTCTTCACGAACTCCGGGTCACGGTCCATCTGCGAGTTGATCAGCCAGTTGTTGTGGGCGACTTTCGCGGTCTTCCAGAATGCATCTTCCTGGCCCGGCAACAGCATGTCGGTCAGGCTCAGCTCTTTGTGCAGCAGGCGGGAATAGTTGATGAAGCCGCGGCCCGGCTCGCCGTGGGCGGTGCCGGTGTCCAGGTAGCTGGACACTTCGATGATCACTAGTCCGTCATGCTGCTCACGTACCTTGGCCTGCAAGTACATGCTGTTGCGGTCAGGGGACTCACGCAAGAACTTGTCGCGGTAGGCGTTCAGGGTGGCGGGCATGGCCTGGCCAGGTGAAGTGCGGGCCATCTGCAGCAGGCGCTGTTCGATGATCTGGTCCAACTGCGGCTCGGACGGGAAGTGCACGGTGTCGATGTTTACCAGCGGGCAATCCGGACTGCTGCAGCCGGGTTTGATCTGCTCGGAGGCGTCGGCGGTGGTGTCCAGCGGCTTCAGGTAGCTCGGCTGGAACAGGCTCTGGCAAGCACCCAGGGTCAAGGCGATACAGGCCACGGAGGCGATTTTTAAAAGCGACATGTGTGTCCTTCATAAATCGAGGAAAGGTGAAAATGTGGAGCTTCGACTCCCGACAAGGCAGTCAGTTCGCCACTAAGCTGATTAGAGTGAGTTTGACGCCCGCCGTCTATCCCGGCAACCGGAAAGGGGCTGCATCAAGGGGCACGAGCGCGTTAGGATGGCGCGATGTCGAGGCCGCCTCGATACCGCAAGGCAATAAACGAGGGTTGATATGACGGACACAGCGAAATCGACGCCGAGCAAGGTGGAGATTGTTCAGCGCGACAATGCCTACAAGGGCTTCTACAAACTGGATCGGCTGAAGCTGCGGCACGAGAAGTTTGATGGCGGCATGAGCCGTGAGCTCAATCGCGAAGTCTTTGTGCGTCATGACGCCGTGTGTGTACTGCCCTACGACCCGCAGCGCGATGAAGTGGTGCTGATCGAGCAGTTTCGCGTCGGCGCCATGGGGCGTACCGACAACCCGTGGCTGATCGAAATGGTCGCTGGCCTGATCGACAAGGATGAGCAACCGGAGGAGGTTGCACACCGCGAAGCCGAGGAGGAAGCTGGCCTTACATTCTCCGCACTCTGGCCGATCACCAAGTACTTTCCGTCGCCGGGTGGCAGCACCGAATTTGTCCACTTGTTCCTGGGCCGTTGCGAAAGCGCCGGGGCCGGTGGCGTCCATGGACTGGAAGAGGAAGCCGAAGATATCCGCGTCACCGTCTGGGCCTTTGAAGACGCCCTGCAGGCGGTACGTGACGGTAAAATTTCCAACGCAGCGAGCATTATTGCCCTGCAATGGCTTGCGCTTAATCGCGCGGAAGTGAGGGGGTTATGGCAGTAAAGGCACGGGAGCGATATCGGGTTGACCTGATCGGGCTGCAAGCAGCCTGCGAGGCCAACTATGCACGGCTGATGCGGCTGCTGCCAGACATGCGCCACACCCCCGAGGCGCGGCGCATTGCCGTGACCCACGGCGACCAGATGCTCGGCGTGCTGACCCTGGAAGTGATCGTGAACTGCCCGTACACCACCACGTTGCGGGTGCGTCAGGAGCACAGCCTGCCGTGGCTGCCGGTGCCGCAGCTGGAAGTGCAGGTGTACCACGACGCACGCATGGCCGAAGTGATCAGCGCCGAACATGCACGACGCTTTCGCAGCATCTATCCTTACCCCAACGTGTTCATGCACCAACCCGATGAGAAAGCACAGCTCAATGTGTTCCTCGGTGAATGGTTGAGTCACTGCCTGGCCCTGGGCCACGAGTTCGAAGTCGTTCGATAGATGTGAACTGCGTCCGCTTCACGGGTTTCCTCTTTGTGTCCTGCCCCAGCATAATCGCCTCAAATGTCCATTCCTGTGATCACGCCCTGGGAGAACGCCTTGCCGAGCGTATCCGCCTTGAACCCTGACGCTTCGGCGTTGCTGGTGCAGTTGTCCGACAGTCACCTGTTTGCTGAGGCGGACGGCGGCCTGCTGGGCATGAATACCCGCGAGAGCCTGCAACGGGTGATCGACACGGTGTTGGTGCAGCAGCCGCAGATTGATCTGGTGCTGGCCACCGGGGATTTGTCCCAGGACGGTACGCTGGAGTCGTATCAGGCGTTTCGTGACATGACACGGCAGATTCAGGCGCCGGCGCGCTGGATCCCGGGGAATCACGATGAGCCGCAGGTGATGCAGCAGGCGGCGGTCAACAGCGCGTTGCTGGAGCCGGTGGTGGATGTGGGCAACTGGCGCATTACCCTGCTGGACTCGGCGGTGCCGGGTTCGGTGCCGGGGTATTTGCAGGATCAGCAGCTGCAATTGCTGGCGCAGTCGTTGAGTGAGGCGCCGGCTCGGCATCATCTGGTGTGTTTTCACCATCATCCGGTGTCGATTGGGTGCGCTTGGATGGAGCCCATCGGTTTGCGCAATCCTGAGGCGTTGTTTGCGGTGCTGGATCGGTTTCCGCAGGTGCGGGCGGTGCTTTGGGGGCATGTGCATCAGGAAATTGACCGGGAGCGCAATGGGGTGCGTTTGTTGGCTTCGCCTTCTACCTGCATTCAGTTTGCTCCCGGGAGTGAGGATTTCAGCGTGAGTGAGCAGGCGCCCGGGTATCGCTGGCTGCGGTTGCATGCCGACGGACGGTTGGAAACCGGTGTGGAGCGGGTGCAGGGCTTCGCGTTTCAGGTGGATTACGGTAGCAACGGCTACTGAGATTTCCCTGTAAACTGCGCCTCTTTGGCTGACCCACAGAGGCCCCGGAATGTCCGCATCGATCTTGTATATCCACGGTTTCAACAGCGCACCCGCCTCCAACAAGGCCAGCCAGTTGATCACCGTGATGGACAGCCTCGGTCTGGCCGACCAACTGCGCGTGCCGGCCCTGCATCACCATCCCCGCCAGGCGATCCCCCAGTTGGAGGCGGCTATCCGTGACCTCGGAAGGCCACTGCTGGTAGGCAGCTCACTCGGCGGCTACTATGCAACCCATCTTGCCGAACGCCATGGCCTCAACGCCTTGCTGGTCAACCCGGCAGTCAGCCCTCATCGGATGTTCGACGGTTACCTGGGCACCCAGAAGAACCTCTACACCGATGAGACCTGGGAGCTGACCCACGACCACGTCGCGGCCCTGGCCGAGCTGGAAGTGCCGGCGCCCCAGGACGCCCAGCGTTATCAGGTGTGGTTGCAGACCGGCGATGAAACACTGGATTATCGCCTCGCCCAGCAGTATTACCGGGCCTGTGCCTTGCGCATCCAGGCCGGTGGCGATCACGGTTACCAGGGCTTCGCCCAACAGTTACCGGCGCTGTTGAGTTTTGCCGGCATAGGCTCCGATCAGTACCAATCCTTCGATTTCACCGCATTGTGAAACCGCAGGTTACTTTTTAATCGAACGACTCACGACGAGACCCCATGGCCACTCCCAGCGCTAGCTCTTATAACGCCGACGCCATCGAAG
>Ga0209173_100553_pt1 | contig 16408 bp, 15 predicted proteins | sample SynthPrep_16_END_FD_187206 | JGI IMG/M metagenome (GOLD analysis project Ga0209173, IMG submission 187206) | Synthetic microbial communities from Ohio, USA - SynthPrep_16_END_DS12_MetaG (SPAdes) (version 2) | ecosystem: Engineered > Bioreactor > Aerobic > Activated sludge | place: USA: Ohio... | reverse complement strand
CAAGGTCACCCGAATACGGGTGCCGCGTTGGCTTTCGGTGTCAGCCGGGCTGTCGATGGTGATTTGTCCATAATGCTCTTCAACGATGGAATAGACCAGTGCAAGGCCCAGACCGGTACCTTCACCTGGGTCCTTGGTGGTGAAGAAGGGTTCGAACAATCGGTCCATGATGTTCTGTGGAATACCGCTACCTTCATCTTCGACGATCAGATCGACCGTATGTTCGAAAGCCTCGGTCTTGACGCGTACCGCACCGCCGGCCGGGGTGGCGTCACGGGCGTTGGACAACAGGTTGATCAGCACTTGGGCCAGGCGTTGTGAGTCGCCATCCACCCAGTGGTCGGGATCGCACAAATTGAAGAACTGTACTTCGAAATTGCGCCGGTTCAAGGCCAGCAGCCCAATGGCATCCTGCGCCACTTCGGCCAGGCATACCGCTTCATCCTGATTCTGATGGGCGCCGGCGTGGGCGAAGCTCATCAGCGACTGCACGATGCGAGAAACGCGCTTGGTCTGTTCGAGAATCTGCCCGCTGATCTCGGTGATTTCGCCGTCTTCCTCGCGCTCTTCCCGCAGATTCTGCGCAAGGCAGGCGATACCGGTGATCGGGTTGCCGATTTCATGGGCCACGCCCGCCGCCAGTCGGCCAATGCTGGCCAACCGCTCGGAGTGCACCAGCTTGTCTTCGAGCATCTGGGTTTCGGTCAGGTCTTCTACCAGCAACACCAGGCCGCTGTTACCGGGCGCCAGGGGTTCGTCGATGGCGGCTTTGTGCAGGTTGAGCCAACGGGTCTGGCCGTCGAGGGCCAGGTGCTGCTTGTGCAAATGTTCGTCGGGCAGGTTGATGAAGCCTTGCAGCAATTCTTTCCACGGGTCGCCCAGGGTATTGAGGCGTGAACCGACCACCCGCTGCGCTGCGATACCGGTGAGTTCTTCCATGGCCTTGTTCCACATCAGGATCTCCTGGTCCTTGGCCAGGGAGCACACGCCCATGGGCAATTCCTGCAAAGTCTGGCGGTGGTAGCGGCGCAAGGCATCGAGTTCGGCGGCGAGACCGGTGAGGCGTGAGTGGTAATCCTCCAGCCGGCTCTCGATGAAATGGATGTCTTCGGTGACGTAGTTTTCCCCGCCAGCCTTGTAGGGCAGGAAGGTTTCCACCATGTCCTGGGACACGCTCGGCCCCATCAGCCCGGACAGGTTGGCTTCAATGCGGTCGCGCAGACGGCGCAGGGCGTAGGGGCGCCGCTCATCGAATGGCAGATACAGATCACGCAGCGCCTGTTCAACTTCCTTCTGCGCCGCCTTGGCGCCCAGGGGCTTGGCCAGTTGCGTGGCGAACTCCTGGGGCGAGGCCGCATGCAGTTCGCGGCGTTGCGGACGGCGCACGTTATCCACCGCGCAGGCTTCGGCGGCGCTGGTTTCTTCCGGGCTGGCGTTGGTGAACAGGGAGATCAGGGTGAACATCAGGACGTTGGCGGCCAGGGAGGCAATCGCAGCCATGTGCCAACTGGTGTCATCCAGCACGTAGATCATGTTCAGCAACGGGATGTAGAAACCCTGCAGATTACCGACCAGCGGCAACAGCATAGTCACGATCCACACCAGGATTCCGGCCAGCAAACCGGCGATGAAACCACGGCGATTGGCGGTCGGCCAGTACAGTACCGACAGCACGCCTGGGAGGAACTGCAAGGTGGCGACAAACGCAACGATGCCCAGGTTGGCCAGGTCCTGCCCCGTGCCCAGCAACAGGTAGAACCCGTAGCCGGCCATGATGATCGCGACGATCAGCGCGCGGCGTGTCCATTTCAGCCAGCGGTAGATATTGCCTTCGGCTGGCGGCTGGTACAGCGGCAGCACCAGGTGGTTGAGCGCCATTCCCGACAGTGCCAGGGTCGTGACGATGATCAGCCCGCTGGCCGCTGACAACCCACCGACGTAAGCCAGCAGCGCCAAGGCCGGGCTGTTGGCAGCAATGCCAATGCCGAGGGTGAAGTATTCAGGGTTGGTGGTGGCGCCCAGTTTCAAGCCGGCCCACAGGATCAGCGGCACCGCCAGGCTCATCAACAGCAGGAACAACGGCAAGCCCCAACTGGCACTGACCAGCGAGCGCGGGTTGAGGTTCTCGGTAAAAGTCATGTGGTACATGTGCGGCATCACGATCGCTGAGGCGAAAAACACCAGCAGCAGCGTGCGCCACGGGCCTTCCTGCAAAGGCGTGTGCAGGGCGGCAAGGGCGGTCTGGTTTTGCAGTAGCCACAGTTCCAACTGCTGCGGGCCGTCAAACACGCCGTAGAGCGCATACAGGCCGACGCCGCCGATGGCGATCAGCTTGATCACCGACTCAAAGGCAATCGCAAACACCAGCCCTTCATGTTTTTCGCGGGTGGCGATATGGCGCGAACCGAAGAAAATCGTGAACAGCGTGATCAGCGCACAGAAGGCCAGCGCTACGCGATGTTGCACTGGCTCGCGGGTCAGGATGCTGATGGAGTCGGCCACGGCCTGAATTTGCAGGGCCAGCAACGGCAACACGCCGATCAGCATGAAAATAGTGGTCAGCGCGCCGGCCCAGGTGCTGCGAAAGCGGAAGGCAAACAGGTCGGCCAGGGAAGACAATTGGTAGGTGCGGGTGATCTTCAGGATCGGGTACAGCAGCACCGGCGCCAGCAGAAATGCGCCGGACACCCCGAGGTAGCTGGACAAAAAGCCATAACCGTACTGATAGGCCAGGCCCACGGTGCCATAGAACGCCCAGGCACTGGCATATACGCCGAGGGACAAGGTGTAGGTCAACGGATGGCGAATGATCGCCCGCGGAATCATTCCGCGCTCACTGATCCAGGCGACTCCGAACAACGCGGCCAGGTAGGCGGCGCTGATCAGCAGCATCTGGGTGAGGCTAAAGCTCATCGGCATCTTTTTGGCTCTGCAGGATGAAAGTCACGACGATCAGGATCAGCCACAGCAGATAAGGGCGATACCAGGCGCCCGTGGCGTCGATCCACCAATCCATGATGGCGGGGGAGAACAGGTAGATCCCGACGACCAGCAGCAGGACCAATCGATAGATGTACATGTTGGCCTCTGTCTAAAAACGTGCGGCGATGGTAACGGATGCTTGGCAAGCTGCAAGCGCCTTCAGCTCAATTGCGCTTCGGCCAGCGTGAGTGTGCGCGGGATCTGCGTGGCATCCCAGTGCGTAATCCCCCAATCCAGCAGTTCCCGCGGGCTGGCGTGCAACAGTTCGTCATCGGGTTGCTGGCCGAGGGCGCGCAGGGCTCTCAATAGCAAAGGCGTGGCCTGGTCGGGTGTCAACGGCGGGGAACGGTAGGATTTGCCCAGTTTATTGCCGTCCGGCTGGATGATCAGCGGCACGTGCAGGTAGCGCGGTTGGCGCAGGCCGAGCAGTTCTTGCAGGTAGAGTTGGCGTGGCGTCGAGTCCAGCAGGTCGGCACCGCGCACGATATCGGTCACACCTTGCCACGCATCGTCGAGCACGACGGCCAGTTGATAGGCGTAGAGGCCGTCGCGGCGACGGATGACGAAATCGCCTACATCGCGGCCCAGGTGTTGTCGGAATTCGCCTTGGACGCGGTCGGTAAAGTGGTACTCAAGCTCGGGAACGCGCAAACGGATGGCGGCGTCTTGCTGGTCGTGGCCAGCATTGCGGCATAGGCCCGGGTAGATGCCATTGTAGGGTTCAAGCTGTTTGCGCGAGCAGGTGCAGGCGTAGGCCAGGCCGTGGTTGAACAGGTCATTAAGCACTTTGGCGTAGGCTTCATGCCGCCCGCTTTGTCGGACCAATTCACCGTCCCATTCAAAGCCGTAGCTTTCCAGGGCGTGCAGGATCGCCGCTTGGGCGCCGGGCTCTTCACGGGGTGGGTCGAGGTCTTCCATGCGCATCAGCCAGCGGCCATGGTTGGCGCGGGCGTCAAGGTAGGAGGCGAGGGCGGCGACCAGGGAGCCGAAATGCAAGTGGCCGCTGGGCGTGGGGGCAAAGCGCCCGATATAGGTAGAGGCTGTCATGGGCCGGATACTACTGGAAATTCGGTAAACGCCAGCAACAAAAATGGGGCGTTCGCACGCCCCATTCGTTCAGCTCGGCTGGATTACTTGCCGACCTGTTTTTCCTTGATTTCAGCCAAGGTCTTGCAGTCTACGCAGAGGTCCGCGGTTGGGCGGGCTTCCAGGCGACGAATACCAATCTCGACGCCGCAGGATTCGCACCAGCCGTATTCTTCGTCTTCGATCAGTTGCAGCGTCTTGTCGATCTTCTTGATCAGCTTGCGTTCGCGATCACGGGCGCGCAGTTCAAGGGCGAACTCTTCTTCCTGGCTGGCACGGTCGGCCGGGTCCGGGAAGTTGGCGGCTTCGTCCTTCATGTGGTCAACGGTGCGGTCGACCTCTTGCATCAAGTCCTGCTTCCACTTTTGCAGGATCTTGGTGAAGTGCTGGCGCATGGGCTTGCCCATGTACTCCTCACCCTTCGCTTCGACGTAAGGTGTGAAGCCACTGAGGCTCTGCTGCTGTTGCTTTGCTTGGGTGGACATGAATAGACCGCCTCTCACTCTTCTAATCCATTGCGCAGGATTGCAACGTCACCGACACCTGCCGGCCCTGCGGCTGCAAGCGGGCGAACTTACCAGATAGATTCGGGGTGCGCCACTCCCGGTTGTCGAGGCCTATGGCAAATCGCTTGCAAACTGCGACAGCCCGCCATTGCTGGGTATGCATTGCCTCGAATGTTGATTTTAGTCGTTTTGCAGGCGCTTGCCCGGCCGGCACATGCCGCCGGGCAGGCAATAGAACATGTTTTCCCGCGCGGGTTCGGTAGAATCCAGAATTTGTCCTCACCGTTAAGGAAGGCTAATGGCTCAGCCCTACAGTGCGCGCAGTCGCGCCATCGAACCTTTTCATGTCATGGCATTGCTGGCGCGGGCCAATGAGCTGCAAGCCGCCGGCCATGACGTGATCCACTTGGAAATCGGCGAGCCGGACTTCACCACCGCCGAGCCGATCATCCAGGCCGGCCAGGCAGCGTTGGCCAACGGCAAGACGCGCTATACCGCCGCCCGTGGCTTGCCCGAGTTGCGCGAGGCCATCAGCGGTTTCTACCAGCAGCGCTATGGGCTGAACGTGGACCCCGAGCGCATCCTGATCACGCCCGGTGGCTCTGGCGCATTGTTGCTCGCCAGCAGTTTGCTGGTGGACCCGGGCAAGCATTGGCTGCTCGCCGACCCTGGCTACCCCTGCAACCGCCACTTCCTGCGATTGGTGGAGGGCGCGGCGCAACTGGTGCCGGTCGGTCCTGAAGTGCGCTATCAGTTGACCGCTGACCTGGTGGCCAAACACTGGGATCAGGACAGTGTGGGCGCATTGGTGGCATCCCCGGCCAACCCGACCGGCACGATCCTCACACGTGACGAATTGGCCGAGCTTTCCGGCGCGATCAAGGCGCGCAACGGTCATTTGGTGGTGGACGAGATTTACCATGGCCTCACCTATGGCACCGATGCGGCCAGCGTGCTGGAAGTCGACGACGACGCGTTCGTCCTGAATAGTTTTTCGAAGTATTTCGGCATGACCGGTTGGCGCCTGGGTTGGCTGGTAGCACCACCGGCGGCGGTGGGTGAATTGGAGAAGCTCGCGCAAAATCTCTACATCAGTGCGCCGAGCATGGCCCAGCATGCGGCATTGGCCTGTTTCACCCCGCAAACCCTTAGCATTCTGGAAGAGCGCCGCGCTGAGTTCGGCCGTCGTCGCGACTTCCTGCTGCCCGCCTTGCGCGAGCTTGGGTTTGGCATCGCGGTAGAGCCGGAGGGCGCGTTCTATTTATATGCCGATATCAGCGCGTTCGGCGGTGATGCCTTCGCATTCTGCCGCCACTTCCTCGACACCGAACATGTGGCGTTTACGCCAGGCCTGGATTTTGGCCGCTACCAAGCCGGCCACCATGTGCGTTTTGCCTACACGCAAAACCTCGATCGGCTACAGGAAGCGGTGGAACGGATCGCTCGTGGCTTGCGGAGCTGGCAAGGCTGATGCGCTTTCATCCTCCCCTCGAAGAAGCGCGGCTGATTCGTCGCTACAAGCGTTTTCTCACCGATATCGAAACCGTTACCGGCGAGTTGTTGACCATTCATTGCCCTAACACCGGCTCGATGCTCAATTGCATGGTCGAAGGTGGGCAGGTCTGGTTCAGTCGCTCCGATGACCCCAAGCGCAAGTTGCCGGGCACCTGGGAAATCGCCGAGACGCCCCAGGGTCGCTTGGCGTGTGTAAACACGGCGCGTGCCAATCAGTTGGTCGAGGAAGCGTTACGTGCGGGTGTCATCACCGAGCTGAACGGCTTTACCGCCTTGAAGCGTGAAGTGCCTTACGGTCAGGAGAAAAGCCGCATCGACTTCCGCCTGGACTATCCCGACGGCGCGGCCTACATCGAAGTCAAAAGTGTAACCCTGGGTTTTGACGGCACTTCGGTTGCCGCTTTCCCGGATGCAGTGACCCAGCGTGGCGCCAAGCATTTGCGCGAACTGGCCCATCTGGCGCGTGACGGTGTGCGAGCGGTGCAGTTGTATTGCGTCAACCTCTCGGGGATTGATGCTGTGCGCCCGGCCGTGGAGATCGACGCGGCCTACGCTGCTGCCCTGCGCGAAGCCAAGACGGCCGGGGTGGAAGTGCTGGCGTATGGCGTGCGCGTGACATCCGAGGAGATCTGCGTGGACCGGCGTCTGGACGTGCTGCTCGACTAGAGTTGCACCCACAACCCCTGGGCGTCTTCGCGTCCGGGCAGGGCGGTCAGGCTTTGCCCGGCGCAAGGGCCTGCGATGCACTCGCCGTTCTCGATCAGGAACAGCGCGCCGTGGGTGGCGCACTGGATCAGGCTGGCGCTGTCGTCGAGGAACCGGTCGGGCTGCCATTCCAGTAGAACCCCACGATGGGGGCAGCGGTTGATATAGAAGTAGGCAATGCCGTCCCGGCGCACGGCCAACAATTTGCAACCATCGATTTCAAAACCGAGGCTGCTGTCTGGCGCGAGGGTATCGGAGGAGCAGAGAAACTTCATTTCAATCCTTAAGTGCCTTGACGTTCAAATGCAAACAATTATCAAATGCCGGCTTCGCCCGTTGGCCGACCGGGCGCTCAATACGATGCGGGGCAGCGGTTATCTGTCACATTGATGAGCGTTTGAGCGGCCCTGCCCTTGGAAGGAAACCCTGTTATGCGCCTGAGTGCCAGCGCTATTGCGCTTGTTGTCGGACTGCTGGTCAACCCTGGGGCCCAAGCCTCTGAACTGCCTCAACGTTGGGTGAGTGCCGGTGGGGCGCTGTCGGAATGGGTGACGGCCTTGGGCGGTGAGTCGAAGTTAGTGGGCGTGGATACCACCAGCCAGCACCCTGAGTCCCTCAAGGCGTTGCCGAGCATTGGTTACCAGCGGCAGTTGTCGGCTGAGGGCATCTTGAGTTTGCGCCCGCAGCTGCTGGTGGGTACTGAAGAAATGGGCCCGCCGCCCATACTGGCGCAGATCCGCAGCGCGGGTGTGCAGGTGGAGATGTTCTCGGCGCAGCCTGACTTGCCGACGTTGAAGGGTAACCTCCAGCACTTGGGCAAGTTGCTGGGCGCTGAGGCCAGGGCCAACGCATTGTTTACCGGATATGAGCAGGCGATCGATCAGCAGAAGCGCTGGGTCGCCAAAGCTCAGTCCACCCAAAAGGCCCCCGGCGTTTTGCTGTTGCTGGGTCATGCAGGCGGCAAGCCGCTGATCGCGGGCAAAGACACAGCGGCTGACTGGATGTTGCAGCAGGCGGGAGGACGCAATCTGGCGACGCATACGGGCTACAAACCGTTTTCGGTGGAGTCATTAGCGGGGTTGAGCCCGGATGTGCTGGTGTTTGCGGATCGTGCCCTGACCGGAGATGCGGCGCGTGCGGCGCTGTTCAAGGAAAATCCGATCCTGGCGTCCACGCCGGCGGCCAAAAGCGGACGAGTGTTTGAAGTGGATCCGACCTTGCTGGTCGGCGGGCTGGGGCCGCGTATACCGCAAAGCCTCGCAGACCTATCTGCCGGGTTTTACCCCTCCCAGGCCAAGCCAGCCCCATGACCACTCTGGTAAAACCCAAGACGCTGTTTGTTGGGCTGGCGTTGTTGTGTGTCTTGGCGATCTGGCTTTCGTTGGCGCTGGGGCCTGTCAGCTTACCGTTGCTGGATACGCTCAAAGCCGCGTTGCGCTTGATGGGGTTGCCAATCGAGGCCCAAGGGCTGGAGCAGGCTGAGCTGATCCTGGGGCAGATCCGTTTGCCGCGCACGTTGCTGGGCTTGGCTGTCGGTGGTGTGTTGGCCTTGTCGGGGGTGGCGATGCAGGGGTTGTTTCGCAATCCCCTTGCTGATCCGGGGTTAGTCGGGGTTTCCAGCGGTGCTGCGCTTGGAGCTGCGGTGGCGATCGTCGGCGGTTCGTTTTTGGGTGGGCTGCCCGATGCGTTCGGGCCTTATCTTTTGTCACTCTGCGCATTCCTTGGCGGCCTGGGCGTCACCGCGCTGGTTTATCGATTGGGGCGGCGCAACGGGCAGACCAACGTCGCAACCATGTTGCTCGCCGGCATTGCCCTGACAGCGCTCGCCAGTTCGGCGGTGGGCCTGTTTACCTACCTGGCGGACGACGCCACTTTGCGCACCCTGACGTTTTGGAACCTGGGCAGCCTCAACGGCGCCAGCTATTCACGGTTATGGCCGCTTTTGCTGGTGAGCGCGGGCGTGGCGCTATGGCTGCCGCGCCGGGCAAAAGCGTTGAATGCTTTGCTGCTGGGTGAGTCGGAGGCCAATCATCTCGGCATCGATGTAGAAGGGCTCAAGCGCGAGTTGGTTTTCTGCACGGCGCTGGGCGTCGGGGCTGCGGTGGCTGCCGCGGGCATGATCGGTTTTGTGGGGTTGGTGGTGCCGCATCTGGTGCGTTTGCTGGCGGGGCCGGACCATCGAGTGTTGTTGCCGGCATCGGTTCTGGCTGGTGCAAGCCTATTGTTGTTTGCCGATCTGGTCGCACGGCTCGCGCTGGCACCGGCTGAGTTGCCGATCGGTATCGTCACCGCATTTATCGGCGCGCCGTTTTTTCTTTACCTGTTGTTGCGGGGGCGTGCCTGATGCTGCGTGTGGAAGACCTGCAGATCCGTCGCGGTCGCAAAACTGTATTGGCGGATGTCACCCTCGACCTGTTACCGGGCGAAGTGCTCGGCGTGTTGGGCCCCAACGGTGCGGGCAAAAGTACGCTGCTCGGTGGATTGTGCGGTGAGCTGCACCCCGACCAAGGCAACGTGTGGCTGGATCAGCGCCCGTTGAGTGAGTGGAGTGGTGCGCAGCGGGCACAGCGCCTGGCGGTATTGCCGCAAAGCTCGACGCTGGACTTTGCTTTCCGTGTCGAAGAGGTGGTCGGCATGGGTCGCCTGCCTCATCAGACCGGGCGAGCCCGCGATGATGAGATCATTGAGGCGGCGTTGCAGGCAGCAGATGTTGGCCACTTGAGCGGCCGCAGCTACCTGGCGCTGTCCGGTGGCGAGCGCCAGCGGGTGCATCTGGCACGGGTGCTGGCGCAGTTATGGCCGGGCGAGGCCGGGCAGACGTTGCTGTTGGATGAGCCGACGTCGATGCTGGATCCTTTGCATCAACACACCACCTTACAGGCTATTCGCACCTTTGCTGATCGGGGCGCGGCGGTGTTGGTGATCCTTCACGATTTGAACCTGGCGGCGCGTTACTGCGATCGCATTCTGCTGCTGGAGGCGGGACGGCCACACGCATTGGATACGCCGGTACAGGTGATGCAGCCTGAACCGTTGAAGGCTGTGTTTGGTTTGGATGTGCTGGTGCAGCCCCATCCGGAGCGTGGGCATCCACTGATCATTGCGCGCTGAAATCGGCTTTTTTATAGGCAAAAAAAGACCCGGCAAGAGCCGGGTCAAATAACCGTGATTAGCCTGATGAGGAGATAATCTGAGAGTCCGAACCAATGGTCTTTCAGTTATCGGCTGATCTCGCGATCAGTTGTGATAATCATAACGATTCTCATTTGAGAGTCAACCATTGTTTTTGCATGTTCTCTGCGTTTTCTCAAACGCTTGTTCGCAATTCCTGTAAATGTTGGGGTTAGTCGACGAGCTAATTCTTCTGGCGTGCCGATAGTGCGTCCAATTGACGGTTCAAGGCTTCCTTGCGCTCGGCAGGAATGTCATTCCAGTGCACATCCATCAACGCCCCTTCGATGGCATACAACAGGACTTTGGAGGCGCGAAAGCCACGCGTACGTACGGCCCGGTACGCATCGACCGCTCCCAGGCGGCGCAAGTCCGATGCACTGTGGATGCCCACCGCATGCAGCCACTGTGCGGACGTCTTGCCGAGGTTTTTCAGGTGTTGCAGCTCATCGTTCATCAAGCCTCCTTGCGACGGCCGAATGGTGCGGTGGGTATCGAGACCAGGCAAGCCTGCAAAGGAGTGTAGCGCTCAGTAGGAAAAGCGTAGTTCTTTAGTCGGAAACGGCCTAAAGCTCATAAGAATGGCGAGGTCAGGCAGGCAGGAAGTCCCCGGCTAGGCTGAGCGAGCCGGGGCTTAAGCAGAGGGTTTCAGCGGGTGCGGTAGCGTAGGCGAGTGCCGAAATTAACCGACATGAGGATCTCATCGGCGGTCAGCTCTGGCGGGAAGTAGGTGCCGGATATCTGTGCATGGGCCAGGCTGGCGCCTTCCAGTGGGCAATCGCGCAGGTCCAGGCCACGCAGGTCGGCAGAGCGAAAATAGGCATCGGTGAAGTCCACGCCAGCGGTGTTCAGCTCACGCAAATCCAGCCCGCGGAAGTCGCCGCCGCGCATGTCGATGACCCCGTCTTTAGGGCGTTCCTGGTTGAAGCCACGGATATCGTCTTTATGCAGGAGCGAGTAAAGCGGCGTATCAAGAAGCTTGGGGTGACTCATGACGGCGACTCCTGTTGGATTTATGACGCCATTATAGTGCCACTATTGCTTGGTCGTGCCCCCTAAGTAGACGACACGACCAAGAAATTTTTCTTACAGGCCAGGCAGGCGCTGACGAATATGCGCCACCAGCGCATCGAGGGTGCCACTTTCATTGGTTTCAACACGTTTGCTGAGGAGCAACTCCTCGGCAGTCAGCGGGTCGCGAGTGGCTTGCTGTTCTTCGATAACCGTCAGTGTCGCGTCGGAAGGATCATTTTTGTCCGCCTGACGTTGCGCCAACCAACTGGCGATAACGGCTTGCGGCGCATTGCAATCCAGGATCAGGAAGGGCGCGCCTGTAGCCTCAGCTACTTTGGCCGCTGCATCGCGTTGTTCGCGTTTAAGGAAGGTCGCATCCAGCACCACCGGGTAACCGGCGCGTAGCACGGTATCGGCAATTTCATTCAAGCGTGCGTAAGTTGCCACACTGGCGTCGGCCGCATAGATGCCAGCGTGTGGCGTGTTTTCCACCTGCTGCTCGCCGAACAGGCGCTTGCGCTCCACGTCTGAACGCAGGCGCACGGCGCCCAGGGCTTCAACCAATCGCATGGACACGTGGCTTTTGCCTACGGCCGACACACCGTGGGTAATGGCCAGGAAGCGCGACGGAATGGTGCTGTAGCTTTCCGCCAGGTTGGCGTAGTTGCGGTATTGGCGCAGGGTCGTGGCGCGTTGCACCGGGCTGGCTTCGCTCGGCATGCTGAACAGCGCGATCTTGGCTCGGACTAGAGCGCGATAGGCTTTATAGAAGTTCAGTACTTCCAGGCCTTGATAGTCGCCGGTCAGTTCCAGGTACTGGCTGATAAAACGGCGAGCCAGGGACTTGAGGCCCCGGTCTTCAAGGTCCATCGCCAGGAAACCGGTATCGGCATACACATCGGTGAAGCGGAACGGCTCGTTGAACTCGATGCAGTCGAAGATCACCACGTGGCCGTCGATCAAAGTGGCGTTGCCCAGGTGAATATCACCGTGGCATTCGCGGGTGAAACCGTCCTTTTTGCGCTGGGAGAACAACGGCTTGAGGCGCTCGAAGCTGCTTTCGGCCCAGGCCTGCAGAGCATCCAACTGAGCCAGGTCAGCCTTGTCGCTGAGGAACGGACGGATCTGGTCGAAGTTCTGGCGAACCGGTGCCATGACCTCATCCGGGGTGCCGGCCGGGTGTTCCTGCGGGACTTTTGGCGCAGTGAGGTGGAAGTGCGCGATTTGCTTGGCCATCTCATCGATGTGCGCGCTGGTCAGTTCGCCGTTGGCTTGCAAGGTGCTGAGCAGTTGGCTCTGCGGGAACTGGCGCATTTTCAGCGCGTATTCGACGACCGGGCCGTCGCCGCCCAACTGCGGCGCTTCGGCACTTCCGGTTATCGGCAACACTTCAAGATACAAGTCTTCGGTCAGGCGCTGGTTGAGGCGCAATTCTTCCCGGCAGAAGTGGCCGCGCTTTTCCAGATCGGTGAAGTCGAGAAAGCCGAAGTTCATCGGCTTCTTCAGCTTATAGGCATACGGGCCGGTCAGGACGACCCAGGAAATATGGGTCTCGATGACTTGGAACGCTTCAACCGGGTGAGGGTATAAAGCCGGATTTTGCAGGGCAGCGATCAGGGACTGGCTCACGGGCGATCCTTCAGAGTCTGGGGGAAAACATGGCGGGCATTATGGCCGCTACAAGCGGTCATGCAAACCGCTGTCCGGCTCATGTTGATCATCGATAAAGTGCGTATAATCCGCCGCCATGACTCGAACCCGATCTCCCCGTTCCCGTAAAAAACCTCCTTCCCGCGGCCTGCGCCCTTGGCTGGGCTGGGCGCTCAAGCTCGGCCTTGTAGGCCTCGTCGTGCTCGCCGGCTTTGCGGTGTACCTCGACGCCGTGGTTCAGGAGAAGTTCTCTGGCAAGCGCTGGACCATTCCGGCCAAGGTGTACGCGCGCCCGTTGGAGTTGTTCACCGGCCAGAAGTTGAGCAAGGATGACTTCCTTACCGAACTCGACGCCTTGGGCTACCGCCGCGAACCCGTGAGCAACGGTCCGGGTGCCGCAGCCGTCAGTGGTAACACTGTCGACCTGAATACCCGTGGCTTCCAGTTCTACGAAGGCCTGGAGAAAGCCCAGCCGGTGCGCGTGCGCTTCTCTGGCGATTATGTAGCTGAACTGTCGTCGCTCAATGGTTCAAAGTTGCCGGTGGTTCGCCTGGAACCGCTGATGATCGGCGGCATTTATCCGAAAAACCTTGAAGACCGCATCCTGATCAAACTTGATCAGGTGCCACCGTATCTGCTGGAAACCTTGGTTGCCGTTGAAGATCGCGATTTCTACAGTCACTGGGGTGTGTCGCCGAAGTCGATTGCCCGCGCAGTCTGGGTGAACACCTCCGGCGGCAAGATGACTCAGGGCGGCAGTACGCTGACGCAACAATTGGTCAAGAACTTCTACCTGACCAACGAGCGCAGCCTGACCCGCAAACTTACCGAAGCGATGATGGCGATGCTGCTGGAGCTGCACTACAGCAAGCAGGAAATCCTTGAGGCGTACCTCAACGAGGTTTTCGTCGGTCAGGATGGCCAGCGCGCCGTGCACGGTTTCGGTTTGGCCAGCCAGTTCTTCTTTGGTCAGCCGCTGTCCGAATTGAAGTTGCACCAGGTCGCGTTACTGGTAGGCATGGTCAAAGGGCCTTCCTACTACAACCCGCGCCGCAATCCTGAACGTGCGCTGGAGCGACGCAATCTGGTGCTCGACGTGCTTGAGCAACAGGGTGTCGCCACGGCTGAACAAGTCGCCGCGGCCAAGAAAATGCCACTGGGTGTAACCACCCGCGGCAAACTGGCAGACAGCTCCTTCCCAGGCTTTATCGATCTGGTCAAACGCCAACTGCGTGAAGACTATCGCGACGAAGACTTGACCGAAGAAGGCCTGCGGATCTTTACCAGTTTCGATCCGATCCTGCAGATGAAGGCCGAAGCGTCGGTCAACGACACCTTCAAGCGTCTGACGGGCCGTAAAGGTTCCGATGAAGTCGAAGCGGCCATGGTCGTGACCAACCCGGAAACCGGTGAAGTCCAGGCCATGATCGGCAGTCGCCAGGCTAGCTTTGCCGGCTTCAACCGTGCGCTGGATGCGGTGCGGCCGATCGGTTCGCTGGTCAAGCCAGCGGTCTATCTGACGGCTTTGGAAAAGCCGAGCAAATACACGCTTACCAGTTGGTTGTCGGATGATCCGCTGTCGGTCAAAGGTGCAGATGGTCAGGTGTGGACGCCGCAGAATTTCGACCGCCGCTCCCACGGTACCGTATTCCTGTATCAGGGGATTGCGCACTCCTACAACATATCCACTTCGCGACTCGGCCTTGAAGTCGGCGTACCAAATGTCCTCAAGACCATCGCGCGGCTGGGCGTTACCCGTGAGTTCCCGGCGTTTCCATCGATTCTGCTGGGCGCGGGGGCGATGACCCCGATGGAAGTCGCGACCATGTACCAGACCCTCGCCAACGGTGGTTTCAATACCCCGATGCGCGGAATCCGCAGTGTTCTGACCGCCGAGGGCGAGCCGCTCAAGCGCTACCCGTTCCAAATCCAGCAGCGTTTCGACGCAGGCTCCATCTACCTGATCCAGAACGCCATGCAGCGTGTGATGCGTGAAGGTACGGGGCGCTCGGTGTACAGCGTGCTGCCGGCGAACCTGACCTTGGCGGGCAAGACGGGCACCAGTAACGATTCGCGTGACAGCTGGTTTGCCGGTTTTGGTCAGGACGTGCTGGCGGTGGTGTGGCTGGGGCGTGACGATAACGGCAAGACGCCATTCACCGGTGCTACCGGTGCGCTGCAGGTCTGGACCAGTTTCATGCGCAAGGCCGACCCGCTGCCGTTGAATATGCCGCAGCCGGATAACATCGTGCAGGCCTGGATTGATCCGCACACGGGACAGGGCTCCGATGCCAACTGTCCGGGCGCGGTACAGATGCCGTATATTCGCGGCAGCGAACCGCCACCCGGCGCCGCATGTGGTGGCAGTGCCCCTGCTGATGCGGAATCGGTGATGGATTGGGTCAAGGGCTGGATGAATTAAGCAAAGAGGGTTTCAAGTGAACAAGTGGTTGTTTCCAGCTATTACAGCTCTGGCTTTGCTCGGCGGTTGCTCCAGCGTGCAGCGCGGCTCCATTCCCGTGGTGGACTCGAGCACGGCCGTCTCGAATAACGACCGGATCTCGGCCAATGGCGGGTTCCGCCAGACCGTCACCAATCGTCCTGCCCAGGCCAAGCCGCAAGCCATGCCGCAGGATTCGGGCGTGGTGGTGATGGTGCCTGGCGGTGGTGCTGCGACGTCGGCCCCAATCAGCGCCGAGCCATGGACCCCTGGGCCGAGCAACTCCGGCCCGATCGATACCACGCCGATCCAGACCGCCCCGATCAATCAGGGCACCTACAACATGCCGTCGACGCCGAGTGGCATTCCATCGTCGTCCAGCAGCGGTGGCCTGTCGGCTGACGAGCAACTGGATGGCCCGGTGCTGGCTTTGTTGACCACTGCCCAGCAACAGCAGGCGGGCGGTGATTTGAACGGCGCATCGTCGAGTCTTGAGCGTGCCCAGCGCGTTGCGCCGCGTGAGCCGCAAGTGCTGTATCGCTTGGCCCAGGTACGCATGGCCCAGGGTGATGCGCCGCAGGCGGAGCAGTTCGCCCGTCGCGGCTTGTCGCTCGCCAACGGGCGTCCCGACCTGCAAGCTAGCCTGTGGGCGTTGATTGGCGACGCGCGTGCCGCACAAGGCGATGCCGCTGGCGCTGCCCAAGCGCGTCAAAAAGCCAAGGTCAGCCTCTGATGGATGCACGGTTTCCCGCTATCGCCGAACAGCTGTTGCTCATAGAGCGAGAGTTGCGGGTGCAGGGCTGGTGGGACGATGTGTCCCCCAGCGCCGAGGCGCTCAGCAGTGTCGAGCCCTTTTCCGTGGACACCCTGGACTTTCACCAGTGGCTGCAATGGATCTTCCTGGTGCGCATGAAGCAGATTCTTGAACAGGATCTGCCTTTGCCCAACGCCTCGGGCATTCTGGAGATGGCCGAAATGGTCTACGCCGATCGCCCGCTAGAGAGCCTTGGTTTGCGTAACGCGCTGAAAAAGTTCGACCAATTGATCGTCGACGCTCGTTAATTGCCTGACTGCCGGTTTTTCCGGCAGTGTTGCGCACATTTCTACCGCTTGACGACATTCAGGCGAGTTTTATCCCTCCTCAAAGCCCTTTCTCCTGCGTTCTCATGCGCTTAGTTGGAAAAAAGCGCAATTATTGCTTGACTTGAAGGGCCTGAAACAGAAGAATCCAAAGTCCGCTGTATCGGGACTGCCAGAAGCAGGCCCGCTCAGCAGATCATGAGGCGCACATCCGCGCCGACCTGTTACACCCGCAACGCGTTACCTCGCGCTGGGTGGG
>Ga0209173_100552_pt1 | contig 16421 bp, 15 predicted proteins | sample SynthPrep_16_END_FD_187206 | JGI IMG/M metagenome (GOLD analysis project Ga0209173, IMG submission 187206) | Synthetic microbial communities from Ohio, USA - SynthPrep_16_END_DS12_MetaG (SPAdes) (version 2) | ecosystem: Engineered > Bioreactor > Aerobic > Activated sludge | place: USA: Ohio... | reverse complement strand
CATGTATTCCACGGAGTCGGCGATGATCTCGCGGCTCGGCAGGGAATACAGCATGCCGTCATGGCCCATGGCGATGCCGTCATCCACGGCGATGGTGTTGAATTCTTTCGCTACACCGCCGGCGCGTTCGATCTCGCGGGCGACCAGTTGGCCCAGGTCCTTGAGGTGGACGTGGCCGGGTACGAACTGGGTGAACGAGTTGGCAATCGCGATGATCGGCTTCTTGAAGTCGTCATCTTTCATCCCCGTGGCGCGCCACAGTGCGCGGGCGCCGGCCATGTTGCGGCCGTGGGTGGATGTTTTCGAGCGGTAATCAGGCATTGGAGCACTCCGGGCGGCTAATCAAGTACTAAAGGGGAGTGAGCTTCTAATTGACGACTGGAACACCCGATAAATGGCCGTGTGTCCGGAAGTTGCCACTCGCGTCGCGGGATCGCCGCTTGCTTGGGCCTCGAGCTCATAAACCCGCCGGGGGATGACTGGCGATGAATAGGTCCGATTCTACACCGCTGGCGGCCGGAGGGAATGGCCGCCAGCGTGTAGATAGCGCTTACGAGACGTGTGGGTGTGCAAGTTTCATGGTCAGCGACCGACCCGGGCGTTCGTCACCACGCCCCAAACGCTGAACACGATGAAGCTGATGGCGATGGTCATCAGCAGGTTTGCCCCGGCTTGGGCGAGGGCGGCGCTGCTGACGGCGGCGGTGATGAACATGATGCTGTTGCCGGCCGACGCGGCGGTGCCGGCGCTGCTGGAGAACAGCAACATGGCCGCGGAAATCGCGGCGGGGCGTACCAGGGTCACGGCCAGGGCGCTGATCAGCATCGGGATCAGCAGGGTGATGGTGGTGATAGCTCCAAGACCGACGATCAGCATCAGAAGCACGCCTGCGACAAGCAGCAATCCAAGGCCGATGTTGATTTGCCGGGACAGCGAGATGCGTTTTTGAAGATACGACGCCGCCAAGCCACCGAGCAGATAGGCCACGCCATACACCATGAGTACCAGTGCGTACTGGTATTCGGAGAGTTTCAGCGAGTCCATGAAAATCAACGGTGTCACGCTGATCAAGGCGAAGTAGCAGGCGAACACCAACGCGGCGATCCACCAGTAACGCAGGAAGTCGCGATTGGTTGCGACATCTTTCAGCGTACCGATGATCGGCACCTGCGTGCGGTGCGGGCTGGCGGACTTGGAGGGCAGTATGCAGAACGCATGGATCAACATGCCCGACGCCATCAGTGCGAACCCATAGAAACTGCCTTGCCAGTCGAAGGTGGTTTGCAACCAGGAGCCGATCAGCGGTGACAAGGCGACGAACGAGCCGCTCAGGGTCATGTAGTAGAGGCGCACACGGGCTCGATCCTGTTCTTCGAACAGGTCCTCCACTAACGCGTGGCCCAGTACGAAGAAGCCGCAACCCATGGCCTGGACCGAGCGAAACAGCAGGAAGCTCAGGTAGTCCGTCGATAATGCGCAACCTATCGCACCCAGGATCGACAGCGTGATGCAACCGAGCAGGACTTCCTTGCGGCCCCATTTATCCGACAGCGGTCCGGCGACCAGTTGGGAAATCGAAAAAACCAGGGTGAACAGGCTGATGGACAGCGCGACATCTGCGCTGGGCATGTCGAATCGGGCGGCGAGGGCCGGGAATGAGGGCAGCAGGATATTGATCGGGAAAAAGCTGATCAGCGAAATGCAGGTGATGAGGATGAAGCGCGAGAGATGTTGGCGTTTTACGTCGCCGTGGGGCGGCGAATAAGAGGACTCAGACATTATTGTTGTTTTCCGGAGTAAAACCAGAAACCGATACTAGTCTGCGAAAAATGGAATTCAATCAAAACCGTTGCGGGAAGCTATATGGACTTGTGTGGGAGCCGGGCTTGCCCGCGATGCAAGCACCTCGGTATGTCAGATACCCTGCGGTGATGCTATCGCAGGCAAGCCAGCTCCCACATTTGGTCTGCGGTGTTACTTAGCTATTCGGCAACAACCGGCAAGTAATGCTCTTGATATACCGGGTCTCGGCAATCGCCGGGTGCACCGGGTGGTCCGGGCCCTGGCCGCCGCGTTCCAGCATCTGGATATTGCGATCCAGGTGACGGGCGCTGGTCAGCAGGATGTTTTGCAGGTCGTCTTCCGGCAAGTGCATCGAGCACGAAGCGCTGACCAGGATGCCGTCCTTGCTGAGCAGGCGCATGGCTTGCTCGTTCAGGCGGCGGTAGGCGCCTTCGCCGTTCTTCATGTCTTTCTTGCGCTTGATGAAGGCCGGCGGGTCGGCCACGATCACGTCGAAACGCTCTTCACTGGCTTTCAGCTCTTTGAGGGCTTCGAACACGTCGCCTTCGATGCAGGTCATTTTCTCGGCAACGCCGTTCAGTGCCGCGTTGCGCTCCACGCCGTCGAGGGCGAAGGCGGAGGCGTCGACGCAGAACACTTCACTGGCACCGAAGGCGGCCGCTTGCACGCCCCAGCCGCCGATGTAGCTGTACAGGTCGAGTACGCGTTTGCCTTTGGCATACGGAGCCAGGCGGGCGCGGTTCATGCGGTGGTCGTAGAACCAGCCGGTCTTCTGGCCCTGGATCACCGGCGCTTCGAACTTCACGCCGTTTTCTTCCAGCGCCACCCACTCCGGCACCAGGCCGAACACGGTTTCGACGTAGCGGTTGAGGCCTTCGGCATCACGCGCGGCGGAGTCGTTCTTGAACAGGATGCCGCTTGGCTTGAGCACTTGGGTCAGTGCGGCAATCACGTCTTCCTTGTGGGCTTCCATGGTCGCCGAAGCGATCTGCACCACCAGGATGTCGCCGAAACGGTCGACCACCAGGCCTGGCAACAAGTCGGAATCGCCGTACACCAGGCGGTAGAACGGCTTGTCGAACAGGCGGTCACGCAGGGACAGGGCGACGTTGATGCGGTGCACCAGCAGCGACTTGTCCAGCGGCAACTTGATGTCGCGGGACAGCAGGCGGGCGCAGATCAGGTTGTTCGGGCTCATGGCCACGATGCCGAGGGTCTTGCCGCCGGCTGCTTCCAGGATCGCCTGGTCGCCTGCCTGGAAGCCGTGAAGAGGTGTGGCGGCCACATCGATTTCGTTGCTGTAGACCCACAGGTGGCCGTTGCGCAAACGACGATCGGCGTTGGCTTTGAGACGCAGGCTTGGCAGGGACATGACGTCGCTCCGGAAAAAAGAGCGGGAGTATACCGTGTTGTGCAGTACTTGGCGGCGCCGCCGGACATGTGGGTTGTGATGTCCCTGTGGGAGCTGGCTTGCCTGCGATAGCATCACCTCGGTTATCTGAAAGACCGAGCCGTCTGCATCGCAGGCAAGCCCGCTCCCACATTCGGTCCGGTTTCAGTTCGGGTTTTTGAGGTGTCAGCCTGGTTGCCATAAAGGTTAGAATCGCCGCCTAGTCCAGAGTGTGCCCCCTATGTCCCAAGAGCTATCCGCCGAACAGATCCAACAGAGCCTGCAAGGCATCAGCGTGCCGCCTCAACCGCAAATCATGGTGGATTTGCAGATGGAGCAGTACATGCCCGATCCGGACCTGGAAGTGATCGCCCGGTTGATCGCCCAGGACCCGGGCCTCTCCGGCTCGCTGCTGAAGATCGTCAATTCGCCGTATTACGGTCTGAGCAACAAGATCGTCTCGATCCAGCGCGCGGTGAACCTGCTGGGCAGCCGCTCCATCGTCAACCTGATCAACGCGCAGTCGATCAAGGGCGAGATGAGCGACGACACCATCGTCACCCTCAACCGTTTCTGGGACACCGCCCAGGACGTGGCCATGACCTGCCTGGCCCTGGCCAAGCGCACCGGCAGCCAGGCGGTCGATGAAGCCTACGCATTGGGGCTGTTCCACGATTGCGGCGTGCCGTTGATGCTCAAGCGTTTCCCGAACTACATGAGTGTGCTGGAAGAGGCCTATGCCAACGCCGGCCCGGAGTGCCGTGTGGTCGACACCGAGAACCAGGCGTTCAACACCAACCATGCCGTGGTGGGTTACTACACCGCCAAATCCTGGCGCCTGCCGGAACATGTGACCGATGCCATCGCCAATCACCACAATGCCCTGGCGATTTTCAGCGACGAGTCCAACCACAAGCCGCAGCTGAAAAACCTGCTGGCGATCCTGAAAATGGCCGAGCACATTTGTGCGTCGTACCGCGTGCTGGGCAACCAGGTGGATGACCATGAGTGGAACGCCATCGGCCCGCTGGTGCTGGACCATATCGGCCTGTCGGACTACGACTTCGAGAGTTTGAAGTTGTCGATCCGCGAGCTGGGCGCGCACTAACCCTTTTTCCAAGAGGTACACATGCCCGAGTTACCGGAAGTCGAAACCACCCGGCGCGGAATTGCGCCGCACCTGGAAGGCCAGCGGGTCAGCCGTGTGGTGGTGCGTGAGCGGCGCCTGCGCTGGCCGATCCCGGAAGACCTGGATGTGCGGCTGTCCGGGCAACGCATCGTGCTGGTGGAGCGGCGGGCCAAGTATTTGTTGATCAATGCCGAGGTCGGCACGCTGATCAGCCACTTGGGCATGTCGGGCAACCTGCGCCTGGTGGAAGCCGGCAGCCCGGCGGCCAAGCATGAGCATGTGGATATAGAACTTGAGTCGGGCCTGGCCCTGCGCTACACCGACCCGCGACGCTTTGGCGCGATGCTCTGGAGCCTCGACCCGCTGAACCACGAGCTGCTGATCCGCCTGGGGCCGGAGCCGTTGACCGACCTGTTCGACGGCGAGCGGCTATTCCAGCTGTCCCGTGGACGCTCGATGGCGGTGAAGCCGTTCATCATGGATAACGCAGTGGTGGTGGGCGTAGGCAATATCTATGCGACGGAAGCGCTGTTTGCCGCCGGGATTGATCCGCGTCGGGAAGCCAAGGGCATTTCCCGTGGGCGTTACCTGAAGCTGGCGATCGAGATCAAACGCATCCTGGCGGCGGCCATCGAGCGCGGCGGCACCACGTTGCGTGACTTTATCGGCGGCGACGGGCAGCCGGGGTATTTCCAGCAGGAATTGTTCGTCTATGGCCGTGGTGGCGAGGCGTGCAAGGTCTGTGGGACTGAGTTGCGCAACGTGATGCTGGGGCAGCGGGCGAGTGTGTTTTGCCCGAAGTGTCAGAGCTGACGATTTGTGGTGCTGCTGATGGCCTCTTCGCGAGCAAGCCCGCTCCCACATTCGACTGCATTCCAAAGGTGGAACTCGGCCGAATGTGGGAGCGGGCTTGCTCGCGAAGGGGCTTAATGAAGCGCCAAGGGACTTAGGCCTTCCCGGTAATCAACCGGTACTTCTCCATCAGTTGCTCTTCCGTTTCCGGATGAGCCTCGTCCAGCGGAATGCAATCCACCGGGCAAACCTGCTGGCACTGGGGTTCGTCGTAGTGGCCGACACACTGGGTGCACAGGTTGGGGTCGATCACATAGATCTCTTCACCCTGGGAAATGGCAGCGTTCGGGCACTCGGGTTCGCAGACGTCGCAGTTGATGCAATCGTCGGTGATGATCAGGGACATGGAAACTCCTGCCAGGGCTGTCAGCCAAGGCATCTGAAAACTAATGCGCGCAATTGTGCCGCATTGGCGCCCGCAGTGCGAGTCACAGCGATGGACAGTAGGAGCCGGCTTGCCGGCGATGGCGATGGGTCAGTTGCACCGTGGCGCCTGGATCGCTGGCAAGCCAGCTCCTGCAGTCCGGGATTATTTCTTGAATCGCAGGGTGAGAGCATCCGCCACAGCCGGGTGCACGAACTTGGTGATATCCCCGCCCAACGCCGCGATTTCCCGGACCAACGTCGAGGAAATGAACGAATAACGTTCCGAAGGCGTAAGAAACAGGCTTTCCACGTCCGGCGCCAGTTGGCGGTTCATGTTGGCCAGTTGGAATTCGTATTCGAAGTCCGACACCGCCCGCAGGCCGCGCAGGAACACATTGGCGTTCTGTTCCTTGGCGAAGTGCGCCAGCAGCGTCGAGAAGCCGACCACTTCAACGTTGGGCAGATGCTTGGTGACCTCACGGGCCAGCTCCACGCGCTGTTCCAGGGGAAACAGCGGGTTTTTCTTGGGGCTGGCAGCGACCGCGATAATCACATGGTCGAACAAGCGCGAGGCGCGTTCGACCAGATCGCCATGGCCCTTGGTGATTGGGTCGAAGGTACCTGGGTACAACACTCGGTTCATCGCGTCGTCCTGGCGGAGTCCGTTGGGGAACCGGATGGTATCGCAGCCATCCCGGTCGGCCAAGTCAACTTATTCAGAAGAAAGCACTATAGACACCGCGAATACTCGGTTTTTTCAGGCCGTTTTCAGACGTTCGGCCAATGCTGTCGCCAGTTGCGCCGTCAATCCATACACCGATAACTGCGGGTTAGCGCCAATGCTGGTGGGGAATAGCGAGCCATCGTGGATCGACAAGTTGCGCAGTTGATGATGGCGCCCAAGGCTGTCGGCCACGGCGTTTTTCGGTTCTTCCCCCATCGCGCAACCGCCCATTACATGAGCGCTGCCGAGCCGGGTTCGGTGCAATTCGAGGTTCAACCCGTCGATCATGCTGCGGGCTTCAGCCAAGGTGTTCACGTAGCGCGCATCGCCGTGCAGCGGCATCACCGACTTGGCGCCGCCGGCAAACTGAATCTCCGCCATGCTGTGGAATGCCCGGCGCAGGCCGTCCCAGGCGTAGGGCGAAACCTGATAATCGAGCACCGGTGTGCCATCGCCGCGTAATTCGACTGTGCCTCCTGGGCTGTCGGGGTGGAAGCCGTCCCGCAGCAGCGCAAGCATGGCGTGGGTTTTCGGCAGTTGACCCATGTCCAGCGCGTTCTGCGTGCCGTAGCCGCCGAGCAAGGTGCTGGCCAGGCCCGGATGCAGTGGCGGTACTTCGAGCTTGTAGGACATTTTGCCGGTAGTGCCGTCCTGCCATTGGAAGTGATCGGAATAAATCGACTGCGGCGCGCCGTAGAACGGGTTGATCACCTCGTCGAACAACCCGGCGGAAAAATTCACCAGGTGTAAAAAGGTTCGCTTGCCCAGGCGCGAGTGGGGATCGGGTGCGTCCGAGCGCAGCAGCAGCGCCGGGCTGTTGATGCCGCCGCCGGCCAGTACGTAATGCTTGGCTTTGACTGTGATCTTGCGGCCTGTGGGTGCCACGCAATACTGATCCATGGCCACGCATTCGAGGCTGGTGATGGTGTCGCCGCTGAACTTCAGGCGTTCGGCGCGGGCCAGGTACAGCAGCTCGCCGCCTTTCTCCAGGGTGGACGGAATGGTGGTCACCAGCATTGATTGCTTGGCGTTGACCGGGCAACCCATGCCGCAATACCCCAGGTTGAAACAGCCGCGCACATTGCGCGGGATCACGTGCCAGCTGTAGCCAAGCTTTTCGCAGCCCTTGCGGATCACGTCATTGTTGGCATTCGGTGGCATCGCCCAAGGCGCGATGCCCAGGCGTTGTTCCATTTTTTCGAACCAGGGCGCCATTTCGGCGCTGCTGTGGCCCTTGACCGCGTACTCGCTGGCCCAGTGGGCGAGGGTCGGGTCCGGGGTGCGGAAGCTGGAGGTCCAGTTGATCAGCGTGGTGCCGCCGACCGCGCGGCCCTGCAGGATGGTGATAGCGCCGTCCTTGCTCATGCGCCCGATGCCTTCCTGGTAGAGGCTGGCGTAGGCCTCGTCTTCCAGCAGCTTGAAGTCGTTGCTGGTCTTCAGCGGGCCTTCTTCGATCAGCAGCACCTTGTAGCCGGCGGCGCTGAGGATTTCGGCGGTGGTGCCGCCGCCGGCGCCGCTGCCGATGATTGCGACGTCGGCTTCCAGGGTCAGGTCCTGGTCGAGGGCGGCGCCATTGTGGGTCTTCCAGCCGCGGGCCATGCCATCGCGGAACAGATCAGGTACGGGCATCAGGGTCGTCTCTTGTTTTTATCGGGATGCGAATCAGATTTTCGGTGGGCCGGGGTAGCCGCAATGCGCCCAGGACTCGGGGCGGAAATACCAGGCCATGATCACCAGCTTGAGCAACGAGCCCTGGCCCATGCGCAGCAGGTTCAGGTAGCTGTTTTCCCAACGGTGCAGGAAGTTGCGGATCTGTTCGCCGCTGGCGTTTTCCCAGCTGCCCCACACCCCGGTCAGCGGCCCACGGGTGACGGCCATGCCCAATACGTCGAACAGTTGCTGGGTCAGCTTGAACATCTCGGGCGACAGGTGTTGCAGGCTGAAGTCGAGCTTTTTCAGGGTGTCGTCGATGCCGGCCACCACTACCTCGGCGCTGGCCACGCCCTCCAGCAGCACCGGAATCACTGCCCGCAAAAACGGCAGGTCACTGCTGCGCAACATCGCAAAGCCGCTGGCCGGGGTGCTGCTGGAGCAGCCGCTGAGGCTGGCGCCCAGCCCGGCGGTGGCCAGGAAGGCGCTGGCGCACAGGCCGAGTTTCAAGACGCCGCGCCGTGACAGCGCGGGTGATTCAGTCAGGCTAGGGTTCATTCTTATTGTTATCCCGGTGATGGGTTTGTTAGCGGACGAACAGCTTCTGGATCAACTTCTGGATGGATTTGCCATAGGGCGGGTAAATCAGCTTGGCCGCGTTCAGGCGTTGCTTGATCAGCACGCCCTTGGCCTTGCTGAAGGTCAGGAAACCTTCATGGCCGTGGTAATGGCCCATGCCCGACGGGCCGATGCCGCCGAAGGGCATGTCGTCCTGGGCTACGTGCAGCAACGTGTCGTTCAGGCACACGCCGCCGGAATGGGTTTCGTGCAGTACGCGGTTCTGTTCCGCCTTGTTGTAGCCGAAGTAATACAGCGCCAGTGGGCGAGGGCGCTGATTGATGTAGGCAAAGGCCTGGTCGAGGCCGCGATACGGCACGATCGGCAGCACCGGGCCGAAGATTTCGTCCTGCATCACGGTCATCTCGTCGCTGACATTCAGCAGCAGGCTGTGGGCCATGCGGCGGTCCTGGCCCTGGTCGTACAGCGGGACCAGGGTGGCACCCTTGTCGGTGGCGTCTTTCACGTAGCCGTTGAGCCGGGCCAACTGTCGTTCGTTGATGATGGCGGTGTAGTCCGGGTTGTCGGCCAGGGTCGGATAGAACCCGCGGACCGCCTTGCTGTAGGCCTCGACGAAGCCGTCTACACGGTCTTCCGGCACCAGCACATAGTCCGGCGCCACGCAGGTTTGCCCGGCATTCAGCGCCTTGCCGAAGGCGATGCGTTCGGCGGCGTCCTTGAGCGGCACGTCGGCGGAAACAATCGCCGGTGATTTGCCGCCCAGTTCCAGGGTGACCGGCGTCAGGTGTTCGGCCGCCGCGCGCATCACGTGCTTGCCGATGCTGGTGGCGCCGGTGAACAGCAGGTGGTCGAAGCGCAGCTTGGAAAACGCCATGCCCACTTCAGCCTCGCCGAGCACCACGCACACCAGGTCCTCGGGGAAGATCTTCGCCAGCAGCGTCTTGAGCAACTGGCCGGTGGCGGGGGTGGATTCGCTGAGCTTGAGCATCACCCGGTTGCCGGCCGCCAATGCACCCACCAGCGGGCCGATGGCCAGGTACAACGGGTAGTTCCAGGGCACGATCACCCCGACCACACCCAGGGGTTGATAGATGACCTTGGCGGACGCGGGCTGGAAGGCAATGCCTACAGCGCGGCGGGAAGGTTTCATCCAACCCTTGAGGTGTTTGCTGGCGTAGTGAATGCCATGCAGGCTGGGCATCAGTTCGGCGAACAGGGTTTCGTCGGCGCTGCGGTGGCTGAAATCACTGCTGATGGCGTTGATCAGCGCCTGGCGCTCGTCACTCAACAGCTCGCGCAAGGCCTTGAGCCATTGCTGGCGCTGGGCGGCCGGCGGCATCGGGTTGGCGGCGTAGGCTTGGCGCTGGGCGTCGAACAGTTCCTGGAGCTGGTCCAGCGCCTGGGAATCTTGCAGGTAGGCAACGTTGGCAGACATGGCGAAGTTCCCGATTGTTATTGGAATGCTTCAGTTTTTAGAGTCATTGCTCTAAATTGTCAAATAACATTGCACAACGTGCCGATTTATCCGGACAAGGATAGTCCGTAAGATGCCGCCATCACGGGTCTAGAAGTTGATTTCCCATGGCACCACGAGTAAAGACCAGCGAGCGCATTGTGCAAACCAGCCTGGAGCTGTTTAACCAGCAGGGCGAGCGCAGTGTCAGCACCAACCATATCGCTGCCCATATGGAAATTTCCCCGGGCAACCTGTACTACCACTTCCCCAACAAGCAGGCGATTATCGCAGTGCTGTTTCGTGAGTACGAAGCGTTGGTGGACAGCTTCCTGCGCCCGCCCCAGGGCCGTGCGGTGACCGTGGAAGACAAGCGCTTCTACCTGCAGGCGGTGCTGGCCGGCATGTGGCGTTACCGCTTCTTGCACCGCGACCTCGAACACCTGCTGGAAAGCGACCCGGAGCTGGCCACCGGCTATCGGCGGTTCTCCCAGCGTTGCCTGATCCAGGGCGCAGCCATCTACCAGGGTTTTGTCGATGCCGGCATCCTGAACATGGACCCGGTACAAACCGAAGCCCTGACCCTCAACGCTTGGATCATCCTCACCTCATGGGTGCGCTTCCTGTGCACCACCAATGAAAAGTCCACGCACCTGAGCGCTGAGGCCATCAAGCGCGGTGTGTACCAGGTGCTGGTGCTGGAAGCCGGGTTTATCACCCCCAAGGCCAAGGACGCGGTGGATGCACTGTTCAAAGAGTTTTACGTGCCGTTGAATCAGGCGCTGGAAGAAGTGAAGTAGGATGTTTCCCGAACGCTAACCTAGCCACAGGAGTCAGTCATGCCGCTTGCCCAACTGATCAGCCCCCAGCAACTGGCCGAGCGCCAGAAGTCCGGCGGGCTGGTGATCCTCGATTGCCGCTTTGCCCTGGAAGACCCGGACTACGGCCTGTGCAGCTACGCCGAAGGGCATATCGAAGGGGCGCAGTATGCCGACCTGGAGCGCCACCTCAGCGGGCCGATAATCAAGGGCGTGACCGGTCGCCATCCGCTGCCGGCGCCGGATGCGTTTATCCGGCAACTGCGGGCATGGGGCGTTAACGCCGACAGCGATATCGTTTTGTATGACGACGGCCCCGGTGCCTATGCCGCCCGTGCCTGGTGGCTGCTGGCCTGGCTGGGCAAGCGCGACGGCGTGTTCATCCTCGATGGCGGCCTGAAAGCCTGGCACGCGGCGGGCTTCCCGTTGAGCCTGGATGCGCCGGTGATCGAGCCCGGCACCTTCAGCGGCACGCCGGACAACCACTTGCAACTGGACGCCGAACACCTGCAGAAACGCCTTGGCCAGCCCGGCCTGACCCTGATCGACGCCCGCGCCCAGCCGCGTTTTCGTGGTGAAGTGGAGCCGATCGACCCGGTTGCCGGGCATATCCCCGGCGCGCAATGTGCCGCATTCAATGAAAACCTGGGCAGCGACGGCCGTTTCCTGCCGGCGGACCAGCTCAAGCAACGCTTCGCCGCCAAGCTGCAAGACCGCTCGCCGGATGACCTGGTGGCCTACTGCGGCTCGGGCGTGACTGCCTGCCACAACCTGTTTGCGCTGTGCCTGGCGGGTTACCCGTTGGGCAAGTTGTACGCGGGGTCGTGGAGCGAGTGGATCACTGATCCAAAGCGGGAAGTTGCAACAGGCGACTGAGGTCTGCCTGACCCGGTCTGAGCCAAAGTGTGGGAGCTCCCACATTTTTATCGGCGTTGTGTCAGTAGCCACTCCGGGATTCTTCGTTCCAGGTAGTAAGTTGGCTGTTTCAGCGAGCCATCCACAAACCCGACATGCCCGCCCTTGGCCAGCAGTTCGAACTCGGTGCAATCCGACAGTTCGCTGGCCTCGGGCAGGCTGTGGGCGAACACGAACGGGTCGTCCGCGGCCTGGATGATCAGGGTTGGTGTGCGAATGCCCCCGAGGTAGTAGCGGCTGGAGGCGCGGCGGTAGTAGTCCTCGGCACTGAGGAACCCGTGCAGCGGCGCGGTGACGCGGCCGTCAAAGTCCCAGAACGTGCGCATCTTCTCCAGCGAGCCCAGGTCGGCGAGGGTTTTCAGGCCTGCCTCGCGGCCATCCTTGAGAAACCGGCTTTGTTTGACGCGGATATAGGCCAGCATTTCGCGCATGAAATGCTTCTGATAAACCCGAGAAAAGCCCAGGCCAATGCGATCGGCGCACTGATCCAGGCGAAACGGTACCGACACGGCGGCCGCGCCTTGCAGCCCGCAGGCTTCGCCGGTTTCGCCCAAGTACTTGAGCAGCACATTGCCGCCCAGTGAATACCCCACCGCATACAGCGGCGCCAACGGGCGCTTGGCCCGCAGGTGAACGATGGTTTCGGCCAGGTCTTCACTGGCGCCGGAATGGTAGCTGCGGGCAAGCAGGTTGGGTTCGCCGGAGCAGCCACGCCAGTTTAGCGCGACGCTGGCCCAGCCTTGGGTTGCGAGGGCTTTTTGCAGGCCGGCTACATAGGGCGAGTTAGACGAGCCGGTCAGGCCATGCAGGACCAGCACCAACGGGGTGGTTGCCTCATGGGGCCCGTGCCAGTCGAGGTCGAGAAAGTCGCCGTCTGCCAGCCACAGCCGTTCGCGCTGGCGTTCGATGTGCGTGGTTTTGCGCCACAGCGGTCCCCACAACGTTTGCAGGTGCGGGTTGCCGAGGCCGAAGGCGGGGGTAAAGCGGTCGGGCGTTTTTGACACGATGGTTCTCGCGGCAGGTGGCAGAGCGGATGAGCAACCTGTGGCGAGGGAGCTTGCTGTGGCGAGGGAGCTTGCTCCCGCTGGGGCGCGAAGCGGCCCTGAAAACTGACCCCTCAATCTCTCAGAAAACTCGGTCGCCTGCTTTGGGGCTGCTGCGCAGCCCAGCGGGAGCAAGCTCCCTCGCCACAGCAAGCTCCCTCCCCACAGCAAGTTCCCTCACCACAGGGTTAGCTTTGTGTCGTACGTTGCCACAACGCGTAATACACCCGCCCGGATTTCTGCTCGCGGTGCAGGCGCCAGGTGCCCGGCAGGCCGAGTGTGGACGGTGCCGTCTCGCTTTCAGTGTAGATCCAGGCATCCGGCGCCAACCACTGACGCTCTTCCAGCAGCGCACATACAGTCGGCAGCAGGTTCTGGTTGAACGGCGGATCAAGAAACACCACGTCAAACTCACGGGCTTCCTGGGTTTCCAGGTAGCGCAACGCATCAGCCGTCTGCACTTGCCCGGTGGTGCAACGCAGGGTGCCCAGGTGTTCCTTGAGGCTGGCGACCGCCACATTGCTGGCATCCAGCGCCTGGCCCAGCGCCGCGCCACGGGACAGCGACTCCAGGAACAGCGCGCCGCTACCCGCGAACGGGTCCAGCACCTTGGCCCCGGCGATATACGGCGCGAGCCAGTTGAACAGGGTTTCACGCACGCGGTCTGGCGTCGGGCGCAGGCCCACGACATCAGGGAAGCTCAGCTTACGGCTGCCCCACTCTCCGCCGATGATGCGCAGTTGGCCCACACCGTTGTGAACGTTGTGGACAGGTTTTTTGGGACGGGATGGACGGGCCATTAATGCTCCGGAACCCCGAGCGGTTGCTCGGCGGGTTTATCAGTGGGGGGCGGTAGTGGCTTTTGCGCAATCGTCGGGCCGGCGGTCACGATGACCATCTTGTCGGCACTCAAATGTTTGTTCAAAGCAGCTTTGACCTGGTCAACGGTCAGCGCCTGGGATTGTTTCATGAAATCTTCCAGGTAGCTCAGCGGCAGGTTGTAGAAACCCATGGCGCCCAGCTGCCCGACGATATCGGCGTTGCTCGCGGTGGACAGCGGGAAGCTGCCGGCCAGTTCGCGCTTGGCGTCATCGAGTTCTTTCTGTGTCGGGCCGGTCTTGAGGTAGGCGGCGAGTACGTCCTGCACCAATCGCAGCGTGCCGGCGCTCATTTCGGCGCGGGTTTGCAGGTTGATCATGAACGGGCCGCGTACCTGCATCGGCGAGAAACCGGAGTATACGCCGTAGGTCAGGCCGCGTTTCTCGCGCACTTCGCTCATCAAACGGGTGCCGAAGCCACCGCCGCCGAGAATCTGGTTACCCAGGGACAGCGCGGCGTAATCCGGGTCGGCACGGTCGATTCCCAGTTGCGCCAGCAGCAGGGTTGTCTGCTTGGACGGGAACTCGATATGTGTGGTGCCAGCCTTGGGCTCGACCGGTTGGGCGATTTTCGCCAGCGCCGGGCCTTTTGGCAGGGACGCGGAAACCTTGGCGGTCATGGCTTCGGCTTCGGCGCGGGTCAGATCGCCGACTACAGAAATCACTGCGTTGCCGGCGGCGTAGGCCTTGGCGTGGAAGTCCTTCAATTGCGCGAGAGTCACCTTCGGCACGCTCTCGGCGTTGCCTTCGCTCGGATGGGCGTAAGGGTGGTCGCCATAGAGCTGCTTGAACAGCTCGATGCTCGCCAGTTTGCCGGGGTTCTGTTTCTGGTATTCAAAGCCGGCCAGCAGCTGGTTCTTGATCCGCGCCAGAGAGTCTGCCGGGAAGGTCGGCTTGCCGATCACGTCGTCAAACAGTGACAGGGCGGCGTCACGCTTGTCGCTGGCGCTCAGGCTGCGCAGGGAAACCAGCGCCATGTCGCGGTAGGCGCCATTGCTGAAATCGGCACCCAGGCCGTCGAAACCGGCGGCAATCTGGCTGACGTCCTTGCCCGGCACGCCTTCGTTGAGCATTGCGTTGGTCAACAGTGCCAGGCCTGGCGTTGCGCCGTCCTGGCTGCTGCCGGCGGCGAACAGGATGCGCATGTCGAACATCGGCAGTTCATGGGCTTCGACGAACAGCACCTTGGCGCCTTCGGCGGTGGTCCAGGTTTGCACGTCGAGCTTGCGGTTGGTCGGTGCCTTGTCGTCCAGCTCGGCCAGGGATTGCAGCTTGTTGGCGGACTTGGCCTGCTCCAGCGCCTGGCTGGCGACGGATTCGCTGGGGCGCAGCAAGTACACCGCGCAGGCAGCAGCCAAAGTCACCACGATCAGGCCGGGCAGCACCAGGCGGTTGTTTTTACGTTCACTCATGAGCGGTCTCCTCAGGCAAGACATGGGCGACGCTGAGACGTTCGCGGGTGAAATAGGTGCGTGCAGCTTTCTGGATATCTTCGGCGGTGACGCTTTGCAGCTCGGCCAGCTCGGTGTCCATGAGTTTCCAGGACAGGCCCACCGTCTCCAGGGAGCCGATGGCAGTGGCCTGGCTGGTGATCGAGTCGCGCTGGTAAACCACGCCGGCGATGACCTGGGCGCGGATACGCTCCAGTTCTTCAGCGCTCGGTGGCTTGGCCTTCAGCTCATCCAGCAGGCGCCACAGGCCGGCTTCAGCCTGGGCCACGGTCTTTTTCTTTTGCAGGTTCGGTGTGGCAGTCAGGGTGAACAGGCTGTCACCGCGGGTGTAGGCGTCGTAGCTCGACGAACCGCCGGACACCAGCTCTTCGCCGCGCTCCAGTTGTGTCGAGATGCGCGCGCTGTAGCCGCCGTCCAGCAGGGCCGAGATCAGGCGCAGGGCGTTGACCGAGCGTTTGTCTTCAGCGGTGGCCAGGCTCGGCACGTTGAAACCAAGGATCACGCTCGGCAGTTTGGTCTGTACATGCATAGTCAGCAGGCGTTCACCGGGCTCGGCCAGTTCCAGCGGGATTTTCGCCGGGGGGACGTCGCGCTTGGGGATCGGGCCGAAATAGCGCTGGGCCAGGGTTTTGACTTCATCCGGGGTTACGTCGCCCACCACTACCAGGGTGGCGTTGTTCGGCACGTACCAGGATTGGTACCAGTGGCGCAGCTCTTCAACCTTCATGCGGTCCAGGTCGGCCATCCAGCCGATGGTCGGCGTGTGGTAGCCGCTGGCCGGGTAGGCCATGGCCTTGAAGCGCTCATAGGCCTTGGACATCGGGTTGTCGTCGGTGCGCATCCGGCGTTCTTCCTTGATCACCTCGATCTCGCGGCTGAACTCGTCGGCCGGCAGGCGCAGGCTGGCCATGCGGTCGGCTTCCAGCTCGAAGGCGACACCCAGGCGGTCACGGGCGAGCACTTGGTAGTAAGCGGTGTAGTCGTCGCTGGTGAAGGCGTTTTCTTCGGCACCCAGGTCACGCAGGATCAACGAAGCCTCGCCGGGGCCGACCTTGGCGCTGCCCTTGAACATCATGTGTTCCAGGGCGTGGGACAAACCGGTCTGGCCCGGGGTTTCATAGCTGGAGCCAACCTTGTACCAGACCTGGGAAACCACCACCGGGGCGCGATGGTCTTCGCGCACGACGACCTTGAGGCCGTTGTCCAGGGTGAATTCGTGGGTGGGTTGTGGGTCGGCAGCCAAAGCTGAAAGGGGCAGACAAACTGTGCTGAGCAGCAGGCCTGCGGCGCGGCGGGCTAGAGCATTCATTCGTTTTTAAACCTGTTGGGCTGCCCGCTTGGTCTTAGCGTCGGCGGGCGAGGAGGTGCTA
>Ga0209173_100549_pt1 | contig 16476 bp, 13 predicted proteins | sample SynthPrep_16_END_FD_187206 | JGI IMG/M metagenome (GOLD analysis project Ga0209173, IMG submission 187206) | Synthetic microbial communities from Ohio, USA - SynthPrep_16_END_DS12_MetaG (SPAdes) (version 2) | ecosystem: Engineered > Bioreactor > Aerobic > Activated sludge | place: USA: Ohio... | reverse complement strand
ACTTCAAAGCTATCCAATCCGACGGCTTCAAAAGCCTGAAAGAAGGCCAACAGGTTTCTTTCATCGCTACCCGCGGTCAGAAAGGCATGCAAGCTGAAGAAGTTCAAGTTATCTAACTTGTACTGATTTAGTCGAAAAGCCCCGCCCTCAAAAGCGGGGCTTTTTTGTGCCCGCTCGTTCCTACGCTCTGCGTGGGAATGCCTCTTGTGACGCTCTGCATCACGCTTTGGGACGCGGAGCGTCCTGGGCTGCTTTCCCACACAGAGCGTGGGAACGAGCAATCACACGATGTAATTCCATGCACAAAAAAATGTGGGAGCCCACCTATGTGGGAGCCGGGCTTGCCCGCGATAGCATCACCTCGATCTATCAGTTGCACCGAGGTGATGCTATCGCAGGCAAGCCAGCTCCCACACAAGCCCGCTCCCACATTTCATCCTGCGTCGTTTATTGAAACAACGACTCACTCGACAAGCCATTCTTCTCGAGGATCTCGCGCAAGCGCTTGAGGCCCTCGACCTGGATCTGCCGCACCCGCTCACGGGTCAAGCCAATCTCCAGGCCAACATCTTCCAGGGTGCTGCTTTCGTGGCCGCGCAGCCCGAAACGGCGAATCACCACCTCACGCTGTTTGTCCGTCAGCTCCGAAAGCCACTGGTCGATGCTTTGCGACAGATCGTCGTCCTGCAGCAACTCACATGGGTCCGTAGGACGATCATCGGTCAGGGTGTCCAGCAGGGTTTTATCCGAATCCGGACCCAGCGAGACATCGACGGAAGACACCCGCTCATTGAGACCGAGCATGCGCTTGACCTCTCCCACCGGTTTTTCCAGCAGGTTGGCGATTTCTTCAGGCGAAGGTTCATGATCGAGTTTCTGTGTCAGCTCACGCGCCGCCCGCAGGTAGACGTTGAGCTCCTTGACCACATGGATCGGCAACCGGATCGTACGGGTCTGATTCATGATCGCCCGTTCGATGGTCTGACGAATCCACCAGGTGGCGTAGGTCGAAAAGCGGAAGCCCCGCTCAGGGTCGAACTTTTCCACCGCCCGGATCAGGCCGAGATTGCCTTCCTCGATCAAGTCCAACAGGGACAGCCCACGATTGACGTAGCGCCGGGCGATTTTCACCACCAGTCGCAGGTTGCTTTCAATCATGCGCTTGCGCCCAGCCGGATCGCCCTTTTGCGACAAGCGCGCAAAATGGACTTCTTCTTCGGGAGTGAGCAGAGGGGAAAAGCCGATTTCATTGAGGTACAACTGAGTCGCGTCGAGCGCCCGTGTGTAATCAATGTACTTGTGTTGCTTTAACGCGGTGGAGTTCTTGGATTTGGTGCGAACTGAAGGTACAGCAGGTCCCTCATTCGACATCGATTCCGTATCGATGACAGTCTCCATAAGGAGAACCTCATCGTCGATGTCAAACTCCGGCGCTTCTTTACTGAGAGCCATTGTTATAGTCCTTTGGTGAGTTCGACCTCAAGCTCAAGCGACGCCTTTATCCTTGGCAACGCTGGAGCCTGTTCCTACTACGTGAGGAACAGGCTGTGCAACACATCAACGACGGGGAAGGAATTGCAGCGGATCAACAGGCTTCCCTTGGCGGCGAATCTCAAAGTGCAGTTTCACCCGGTCTGTACCAGTTGACCCCATTTCGGCAATTGTCTGTCCGACTTTGACCTGCTGCCCCTCCCGAACCAACAGCCTGCGGTTGTGACCGTAGGCACTGACGTAGGTATCGCTGTGTTTGATGATGACCAGCTCGCCGTAGCCCCGTAAACCACTCCCGGCGTATACCACTGTCCCATCAGACGCAGCTAAAACAGGCTGTCCCAAATCCCCGGCGATATCAATGCCTTTATTCAAACTACCGTTTGAAGAGAATTTTCCAATAAGGATGCCATTTGAGGGCCATCCCCAGCCGGTCGGTGCAGGCCCCGCCGGCGGCATCGGCGCAGGTGCCGGCTTGCTCGCAACGCTAGGCGCGGCGGTGCCTGCAGGCCGGGTGATGATGGTGGTCTTGCTCGAAGACGACGGCGAAGAAGCCGTGTTTGTGACAACCGCGGTCGGTGTTGAACCGGTTCGTCCATCGAAACGAATGGTCTGACCTGGATGTATCGTGTACGGCACAGGGATGTTGTTACGGGCGGCGAGCGCCTTGTAATCCCAGCCATAACGAAAGGCGATCGAGAACATCGTATCGCCCTTGCGCACGACGTATTGGCCAGTGGTAACGGTAGGTTTCTGCGGTACCGCATTATTGCGGTCGACCACCCGCGCGCCACCGGATGGCGTGCTTGAACAAGCCGCCAGCAAGGAACTCAAGACAAGGCCAATCACCAGTCGCTGAAAGCTTGTTTGACTCATACGCTGTGCAATGACCGTGAGACTCACCCGCCGCTCCCTTTGTGGTGGCTGACTATGAACGCCTGTATCAGGCTTGAAATATGACGCAAGTATAACTGGCCGTTGGTTTTTTACTGGAAACACGACTCTAAAGAAAATTTCATCATGTCTAACTCCGACGGCTGATGATGTGCACTCAACAGACCCCGCTGTAAGACACATACCCGGCAATAGAATTCAGTACGCAGGAATAATTGATCAGGCCAGCGGACCGTTGAGCAGCGGGACAAAACGCACGGCGCCGAGCACATGCCGGGAAAAGCCCTCTTCCTCGCGAATGATCAACATTAATTGTTGCACTTCGCCGGAGCCCACCGGAATCACCAGGCGCCCGCCGGGAGCCAGTTGATCGAGCAAGGCCTGGGGCACGTCGGTCGCCACCGCGGTGACGATAATGCCGTTGTATGGCGCCAGTGCCGGCCAGCCTTCCCAGCCATCACCCCAACGGAACACCACGTTGCGCAGGTTCAACTCCACCAGGCGTTCCTTGGCCCGGTCTTGCAACACCTTGATGCGCTCCACGGAAAACACCCGCTCCACCAGTTGCGACAACACGGCCGTCTGGTAGCCGGAGCCGGTGCCGATTTCCAGCACCTTGTCCAGCGGGCCCGCCGCCAGCAGCAACTCACTCATCCGCGCCACCATATAAGGCTGGGAGATGGTCTGGTTGTGGCCGATGGGCAAGGCTGTGTCTTCATAGGCGCGGTGCGCCAGGGCTTCATCGACAAACAGATGCCGCGGGGTACGCCGGATGACTTCCAGCACCTGGGCATTGGACAGCCCTTCTTCATACAGGCGCTGGATCAATCGCTCGCGGGTGCGCTGGGAGGTCATCCCGATGCCCCGGCGCAGCAGGTCGTCTTGTTCACGAGCCATCAGCGCAGCCCCTCCAGCCAGCCATCGAGGCTACTGAAGGCATCACTGAAGGTGCGATCGAGTTGCAACGGGGTAATCGAGACATAACCTTGCATCACCGCATGAAAGTCCGTGCCCTCGCCACCGTCCTCGGCATCGCCGGCAGCGGCAATCCAGTACCCTTCCCTGCCACGCGGGTCGACCACCTTCAGCGGCGCTGCCGCACGGGCACGGTGGCCGAGGCGGGTCAGCTGGATACCGCGAATGTGGTCCAGGGGCAGATTGGGAATATTGACGTTGAGCACCGTGCGCGGCGGCAGGACCAGGGTGTCATGGGCCTCCACCAGCTTGCGGGCGAAATACGCCGCTGTCGCCAGGTTGTCCAATTGACGGGACGCAAACGAAAAAGCGAACGAGGTCCGACCGAGGAAGCGCCCTTCAAGGGCTGCCGCCACCGTACCGGAATACAGCACGTCGTCACCCAGGTTGGCGCCCAGGTTGATCCCGGAAACCACCAGGTCCGGCTCCCGGTCCAGCAGGCTGTTGATCGCCAGGTGCACGCAGTCGGTCGGCGTGCCATTCACGCTGATAAAGCCGTTGGGCAACGTCTGTGTATGCAACGGACGGTCGAGCGTCAGCGAGCTGCTGGCGCCGCTTTTGTCCTGGTCCGGGGCAACCACCACGCACTCGGCGTAATCCGCCAGCGCAGCATGAAGCGCGGCAAGGCCGGGTGCAGTGACCCCGTCGTCGTTAGATATCAGAATACGCATGGGCTGTCCGTCTGCCCCACCGGCACCAGATCTACAAGCTCGCGCACCAAGACAGTGGCGAAGCATCCAGCCGGCAGGACGAATTCCAATTGCAGAATGTCAGGTTCGGGATAATGCCACGTCAACCCGCCAATGGGCAGTCGAAGAATGCGACGTTCCTGGCTCATGCCGGCATTCACCAGCCAATCCCGCAGTTCGGCTTCACCGTCGGCAATCGCCTGTTCCAGCGCGAAGGTTGCTCCCGCCGCCGGCGAATCACCTTCGCCCCACTGCGGGCCGGTGGGATGCAGGTCGAGGATTGCCAGGCGCGGGTCGCTGCATTCAGCCTCCCCCGCCGGGAAAAAGCTGCGGCTGTCGGTAAACGCCAGCAAGTCACCGACCTGGGCGCGCTGCCAGGAACCGTCGGCCACCCGCGCCGCCAGCACTTTATTGAACAGGAAGCTGCGGGCCGTCGAGAGCAGGCGCGAACGCACATTGCGCTGCTCCGGCAAGGCCTTGCGCGCCGCCCAGTCACGGGCATCGACGACGTTGCCGCCGTTATGGCCGAAACGCTGGGCGCCGAAATAGTTGGGAATGCCTTGCCTGGCGATCAGTTGCAGGCGCGCGTCGATGGCCGCCGCATCCCCGGCAAACTGGGTCAGGCGCAAGGTAAAGCCGTTGGCCGAATGCGCGCCGCGCTGCAGCTTGCGCTTGTGACGGCCGGTCTTGAGGATCTTCAGGGTGTCGTTTTCAGCCGCGCTCAGGTCCGGGTCCGCCTTGCCCGGCAACTGCACGCTGAACCACTGGCGGGTCAGCGCCTGGCGGTCCTTGAGCCCGGCGTAGCTGACGGTACGCAACGGCACGCCCGCCGCCTTGGCAATCCGCCGCGCCGCCTCTTCGGTATTCAGGCCGCGCTTTTCCACCCACAACCACAGGTGTTCACCCTCGCCGGTCAGCGGGATATCCAGCACTTCATCCACCTGGAAGTCTTCAGCGGTGGCCTTTAGAACAGCGCTGCCCAAGGCCTCGCCATAGGCACGCGGGCCCAGCAGTTGCAGATCATTCATGCGCGCAGCAACAAGGCAACGGAGTGCACGGCAATGCCCTCTTCGCGACCGGTAAACCCGAGCTTTTCGGTGGTGGTGGCTTTTACGTTCACTTGATCCAACTCAACTTGAAGATCCGCGGCAATCAGCGCGCGCATCGTTTCGATATGCGGGGCCATCTTGGGCGCCTGGGCGACGATGGTGTTGTCGACGTTGCCGACCTTCCAGCCCTTGGCATGGATCAAGCCGACCACGTGACGCAACAGCACACGGCTGTCCGCGCCCTTGAAGGTCGGGTCGGTGTCCGGAAAGTGCTTGCCGATGTCGCCCAACGCGGCTGCGCCGAGCAAGGCATCGCTCAAGGCATGCAGCACCACGTCGCCGTCGGAATGAGCCAGCAACCCGTGGTGGTGCGCGATCCGCACGCCGCCCAGGGTGATGAAATCGCCTTCGGCGAAACGGTGCACATCATAGCCGTGGCCAATACGCATAAAAAAACGCCCCGATTTAATTCAGGGCGTGATTCTACCTACTTTTGCCTCACATTAACCGAGCAAAGCGCGCGCGTGATGGCGTAAATGGTCTTCGATGAAGCTGGCGATAAAGAAGTAGCTGTGGTCATAGCCCGGTTGCAGGCGCAGCTCCAGCGGATGGTTCGCCGCCCTGGCCGCCTGTTGCAACGCTTCAGGCTTGAGCTGCACCGCGAGGAAATCGTCGCGGTCGCCCTGGTCCACCAGCAATGGCAGCTTTTCCGAGGCTTCGCTGATCAACACGCAGGCATCCCATTCGCGCCATTTCGAGCGCTCTTCGCCGAGGTAGCGGGAAAATGCCTTCTGGCCCCACGGGCAATCCATCGGGTTGTTGATCGGCGAGAACGCCGACACCGACTGATAACGCCCGGGGTTGCGCAAGGCACACACCAGCGCGCCGTGGCCGCCCATGGAGTGGCCGCTGATCCCGCGTTTGGCCGACGCCGGGAAATGCGCCTCGACCAATGCCGGCAATTCCTGCACCACGTAGTCATGCATCCGATAGTGCTGGGCCCAGGGCTCCTGGGTGGCGTTCAGGTAGAAACCGGCGCCCAGGCCAAAGTCCCAGGCGTTGTCCGGATCACCCGGCACACCGGGGCCGCGCGGGCTGGTGTCCGGCGCAACAATGATCAACCCCAGCTCGGCTGCCATGCGTTGCGCGCCGGCCTTCTGCATGAAGTTCTCATCGGTGCAGGTCAGGCCCGACAGCCAGTACAGCACCGGCAATTTGCCGCCCTGCTCCGCTTGCGGCGGCAGGTACACGGCGAAGGTCATGTCGCAACCCAGCACGTCGGAATGATGCTTGTAGCGTTTATGCCAGCCGCCGAAGCTTTTCTGGCACGACAGGTTTTCCAGACTCATGGCCGACCTCAGAAGTGAATGACGGTGCGGATGCTCTTGCCTTCATGCATCAGGTCAAACGCCTTGTTGATATCTTCCAGGCCCATGGTGTGGGTGATGAACGTATCCAGCGGGATTTCACCGGCCTGGGCCATTTCCACATAGCTTGGCAACTCGCTGCGACCGCGCACGCCGCCGAACGCCGAACCGCGCCAGACGCGGCCGGTGACCAGTTGGAACGGACGGGTAGCAATTTCCTGGCCGGCGCCGGCCACGCCGATGATCACCGACTCGCCCCAACCTTTGTGGCAGCACTCAAGGGCCGCACGCATCAGTTGGACATTGCCGATGCACTCGAAGGAAAAGTCGACGCCGCCGTCGGTCAAATCGACGATCACGTCCTGGATCGGGCGGTCGTAGTCTTTCGGGTTGATGCAGTCGGTGGCACCCAGCTGCCTGGCGATTTCAAACTTGGCCGGGTTGATGTCGATGGCAATGATGCGGCCGGCCTTGGCTTTCACCGCGCCGATCACCGCCGACAGGCCGATGCCGCCCAGGCCGAAGATGGCCACGGTGTCGCCTGGCTTGACCTTGGCGGTGTTGATCACTGCACCGATACCGGTGGTGACACCACAGCCCAGCAGGCAGACTTTTTCCAGCGGCGCTTCTTTGGGAATCTTCGCTACGGAGATTTCCGGCAGCACGGTGTATTCGGAGAAGGTCGAAGTGCCCATGTAGTGGAAAATCGGCTGGCCCTTGTAGGAAAAGCGCGAGGTGCCATCTGGCATCAGGCCTTTACCCTGGGTGGCGCGAATCGCCTGGCAGAGGTTGGTCTTGCCCGACAGGCAGAATTTGCACTTGCCGCATTCCGGGGTGTACAGCGGGATCACGTGGTCGCCCACCGCCACCGAGGTCACGCCTTCGCCGATGGCTTCAACCACGGCGCCGCCTTCGTGGCCGAGGATCGATGGGAAAATGCCTTCCGGGTCCGCGCCCGACAGGGTGTAGGCATCGGTATGGCACACACCGGACGCCACCACCCGCAACAGCACCTCGCCCGCCTTGGGCATGGCCACATCCACTTCAACGATCTCGAGGGTTTTTTTGGCTTCGAAGGCTACGGCCGCGCGGGACTTGATCATCCGGTTTCTCCATCGGGTTAAAAACGTAAGGCCGGCAGTGTAAAACATGCTCATCTGATTAATAATCCAGACAAAAGCAAAACATTATTGCCGCACAGGGACAATCAGCATGCTGGAAAACCGCTGGGAGGGCATCGACGAGTTTGTTGCCGTGGCCGAATGCAGCCAATTCACCGCGGCCGCCGAGCGCCTGGGCGTGTCGTCGTCCCATATCAGCCGCCAGGTCGCGCGACTGGAAGAGCGCCTGCAAACACGCTTGCTGTATCGCAGCACGCGCAAGGTGACACTGACCGAAGCCGGCCAGACCTTCCTGCAACATTGCCAGCGATTGCAGGACGGTCGCGAAGAAGCCTTGCGCGCCGTGGGCGACCTGGCCAGCGAGCCCAAGGGAATGTTGCGCATGACCTGCGCAGTGGCTTACGGCGAGCGTTTTATCGTGCCGCTGGTGACGCGGTTCATGGCGCTTTATCCGCAATTGCGCGTGGACGTGGAATTGACCAACCGCCAGCTGGACCTGGTGCACGAAGGCCTGGACCTGGCGATTCGCCTCGGGCGCCTGGCGGATTCGCGCATGGTTGCAAGCCGCCTCGCGCCGCGGCGTATGTACCTGTGCGCGTCACCGTCCTACCTGGCCAGGTACGGGCGGCCACATAGCTTGTCGGAGTTAAGCCGGCATAACTGCCTGATCGGCAGCTCGGATATTTGGCAACTGGCCCAGGACGGGCGCGAATTTTCCCAGCGGGTACAGGGAAACTGGCGCTGCAACAGCGGGCAAGCGGTGCTGGATGCGGCCCTGCAAGGTGTCGGTCTTTGCCAGTTGCCGGACTATTACGTGCTGGAGCATTTGCACAGCGGCGCACTGGTGTCGTTACTCGAAGCCCATCAACCGCCCAACACCGCGGTTTGGGCGCTGTACCCGCAACAACGCCACCTTTCGCCCAAGGTGCGAAAACTGGTGGACTTTCTCAAGGAGGGCCTGGGCAACCATCCCGTCTACCTGCGATAGACAGCTACCGCCCATGCAGCGCCTGAGTGCCGGTAAATAGCTTTTTTACTGCGTAACCAGGCACCCCCATGATAACCAACGGCCCGCAACTCCAGCGCATCAGTCATTTCGTTCGCAAGGTCCTGGCAGATTTTCCCGTACCTTCGCAAATCGCCGCCCAGTTGATCCGCGAGCGGGTACAGCCCCTCAGCCAGGTCGAGTTCGACCCGGATACCACCCTCCTCGCCACCCTCGAATACAACACCGACAACCCCAATGCGGCCTTCACCGCCGTGGTGATCCAGTCGATGTCGCTGACCGAGGCCATGGTCTGCAATGCGCCCCAGCCCCCGGGCGGCATGCTCAATACCACCGGGTTTTCCACCACTGCACCTTATTTCAATATTGTCAGCGAGCTGCCGCGCTTGATGGATAACCGGATTCCGGCAATGTTCAACGAAGAGTTCATCGTCTCGGGCTGGATCCCGCCAAGGCGTTATGAGGCGCTGTATCTGCAAAGCCAGCCCCAGGTTTACGACCCGAGCACGCAGCTGCAGATTTCACCAAAAACCTTCAGGCACATCGTTAACTCAAGCCATTTCGAACAAACCTACGACGAGGCGATCGGCAAGTTCTGGAACAACCACCGGGAAAACTACAACACCCTGATGCGCATCGCGTTCACCAAAGCCTATCTGGAACAGTTCCATGAGTTCACCCTGACCGTGGCAGAGAGACAGCTGGCGGCACGGGCGGCGGGAATCGGCATCGACAAGAACCACGACAACCTCACCCTGGAGGATTTCCAGGAGCCCTATCGCCTCGACCCAAACCTGTCCCTGCGGCTATTGCGCGTTCACAACAGCGAATCCACCGACATCCTGACCATCACCGATAACCAAAGCCAGGTGACCCTGCTCTACATCCCGGGCAACTCCTCGCCCTTCCATGGGTTCAATAACCCGGCAGACATGCGCAGTTGGCTGGTGGAAACGGCAAGGGACGCCACTCAACGCAAGGCGCTGACCCAACACTTCGACGAGGAAGCCATCGACTCCGGCCTGATCTACAGCGGCGTGGAGGAGGCACTGGTGGGGATGGCGGTGTTTCCGAAGCCGGCAACCTCCCCGGGTTTGTTCAACAGCCTGCGGGCCGATAACTACTGGGATCCCGAGCAGTACATCAATAACCCGATGTATCCGGCACTGGGCAGTAACCCGTTTGAGTTCATCGCCCGGCAGATCAGGGTACGCCTTGCAAAAGTAGCGGCGCGAAGCTTTATTTCGCCCCTGGATACGCTCAAGGCCGACACCCTGGATGCCCTGGAAAAAGCCTGCATTCTGGCGGTTCCCGTGGCACTGGCCATGGGCAACGCGCTACTGGCGGAATTTTGCTTCCTGACCTCCGGCGCGACTGAAATGGTGGTGGGTGCCGACGACCTGCTGCGCGGCAAACCCCACGCGAAGGAGCGCATTGTATTCGGCGCCCTTAACGCGCTGCCGGTGGTCGCCCATGGCGTGGCCAAGGGGCTCAAGGGACTCGAAAGCCTGCGCTCCACCCTGGGGCCGGCAGTACGCCAGGATGCGGGCCGGATCAGCGTCAGCGCCATCAACGAAACCTCCATGGCGGCCAACACCGAGACGCGCACCCTGAGCCCACGGATGACTCCCGGCGGCCTGCAGACCATCCGGATTCACGGCGACCTGTACCTGACCTACAAGACCCCCAATGAATCAGGCTTCTTCGAACTGTTCGTAATGGCTCCCAACGCGCCAAACACCCTGCAATCCACCGGCCTGTATGCCATCCAGAGCGCCGACCTGAAGTGGCGCACGGCCGGGCTGGCCGGCGGAGGCGCATTTCGCAATGCCTGGCAAAGGGTCTACACGCTGTTCGGCGGCCCGCAACACTCGACGTTCTACAGTGCCTACGAGATGCCACCCCCCGCACGCGAGACCGTTTCGGAGATGCTCACCGACATCAGTTCGTTTTCGGAAAACCTTGAACCCGTGGGCAGCGGTGCCCAGCCGGTGAAAGACACCCGCAAGTTGTTTTTCGAGAAAAGAACCAAGCTGTCTGAAGATGCCACGATATTCTTTGCCAACTTGTCGTTTTCACCGATGCGGCCGGTGCTTCCAAGGCTCAGCCTGAATGAATCGCAGCCGACCATCATTCAAAAACTGCTGCACGCCAGCGACGGCCTGGTGATCGGCGAAAGCCATGGAGCCCTGTCGAGCAAGGCGTTCCTGATCAACAACATGCCGCTGTTGGCCAGCGAGGGGGTCAAACGCCTCTATTTCGAGCATCTGCTGACGGATGTACACATGCCCTTGCTCAAGGCGTTCTACCGTACCCGAAGCGCGGTGATGCCCGAGGAACTCAAGGGCTTCCTCAACAACATCTACCCGCCGTTGCGCGACCGGCACTACTCGTTCGTCAACATCGTCACCGCAGCCCGTGACGCCGGGATCAAAATCCAGCCGATCGACTGCACTGTCAGCTACATGCTGCGCGACCTGCCCGATACCGCCGACAACTTGCGCCAGCGCATGATGAACTACTACGCCACCGAGGTGATTCAATGGATCCAGACCACCAAGTCGCGCCCGGGAAAATGGGTCGCACTGGTGGGTGACAGCCATACCAATACCTATAAAGGGATTCCGGGGATCGCCGAACTCACCGGCAGCATCGGCCTGCGGATCGAGGATGCAGCGGCTGGCGGGCACCTCGGCGTCGAAGTGGACACGGGACGCACCGCCAGCCTGGGCATCGGCAAGGGTGAGGGAACGGTCAAGGCCAACCTGGTCCTGCGGGTGGACCGCGCCAGCTTGCAACGCCCGGCGCAACCGACGCCCGCCCCCTCCCAGCCCCAGGCCAGGACGCCACAGACGCTGCTGACCAAGCCAGGCCAGTTCATGCTGACCCCGGCAACCGTCACGACACCGGCACATCTTCACTACCGTTCACGGCGAGGCGACGTACGCCATTTCAGGATCGATCAACAGGGCAGCCGATACGCAATCAGCGCGCCCGGTTGGGCCGTGGACGGCAAACCGTTCGACAGCATTCAGGCGCTGGTGGATGAGTTCAAGACCCCGGCCGGGGTTGAACAGATGACGGTGTGACCGTCAGGAAGCCTGGAAAGCCCGACGCTGGCGCAGCCATTCAAGGTCTTCCGGGCGGGTGACCTTGAGGTTGTCGGAACGGCCTTCGATCAGGCGAGGCGCATGCCCGGCCCATTCCATGGCCGAGGCTTCGTCGGTGATGACCACGTCCGAGACCAGGCTGTCGGCCAAGGCCCGGTGCAGCGCGCCAAGGTGGAACATCTGCGGGGTGTAGGCCTGCCAGATCGGCGTGCGATCAACCGTTTCCAACACACGCCCGTGCTTGTCGGCGCGCTTGAGGGTGTCCCGCGCCGGCACGGCCAGCAGCCCACCCACGCTGTCGTCGGCCAGTTCAAAGAGCAACTTGTCCAGGTCATCGCGGCTGAGGTTCGGCCGGGCGGCGTCATGCACCAGCACCCAATCGTCATCGCTCGCGCCCTGGCCGTGCAGGTAAAGCAAGGCATTGAGGACCGAACCCGAGCGCTCTTCGCCGCCGTCAACGCGCACAATGCGTGGGTCGGTGGCGCAAGCCAGGGTCGGCCAGTAAGGGTCATCCATCGCAACGCTGACCACCAGCCCCTTGAGGCCCGGATGATCGAGGAAACAGCCAAGGCTGTGTTCGAGAATAGTGCGCCCACCCAGTTGCAAGTACTGCTTGGGACGGTCCGCGGCCATACGGGCACCCACGCCCGCGGCAGGAATCACGGCCCAGAAGGCCGGTGACGAAATGCTCATTGGGCCAACTGGTAGAGGGTTTCGCCCTCCTTGACCATGCCCAACTCATGGCGAGCCCGCTCTTCAACGGTCTCCATGCCTTTTTTCAATTCAAGTACTTCGGCATCGAGCACGCGATTGCGCTCCAGCAACACCTCGTTTTCGGCGTGCTGTGCGGCAATTTGCTGGGTCAGTTCGGTGACCTGCGCCAAGCTGCCATTCCCCACCCAAAGGCGGTACTGCAGGCCAGCCAGCAGCAAGAGCAAGACGAGGAACAACCAATTGGGACTGCGCATCGAATATCGGGTATCCAGTGAAAAAAGACAGCCATGCAAAACTTTTGCAGCAACTGATAGCACGAAGCCTGGAAAAACCAGGCTTGTGCTTGTTAGTCATGAGATTAGCGCCGAAATTCACGCTGCCGTGATTTTTCCGACGTAATCCGCTGACCTTTTACCATTTAACAATCAGCCGCGAAACTCGCTGCGACCGTTGTACTTGGCTTTGCCGCCCAGTTGCTCTTCGATACGCAGCAATTGGTTGTACTTGGAAACGCGGTCGGAACGGCACAGGGAACCGGTCTTGATCTGCCCAGCCGAAGTGCCCACGGCCAGGTCGGCAATGGTCGAGTCTTCGGTTTCGCCGGAGCGGTGGGAGATCACAGCGGTGTAGCCCGCAGCCTTGGCCATCTGGATGGCTTCCAGGGTTTCGGTCAGGGTGCCGATCTGGTTGAACTTGATCAGGATCGAGTTGGCGATCTTTTTGTCGATGCCTTCTTTCAGGATCTTGGTGTTGGTCACGAACAGGTCGTCGCCCACCAGCTGGATCTTCTCGCCGATCTTGTCGGTCAACACTTTCCAGCCAGCCCAGTCGGACTCGTCCAGGCCGTCTTCGATCGAGATGATCGGGTAGCGCTCGGTCAGGCCCTTGAGGTAGTCAGCAAAACCTTCCGAGGTGAACACATGGCCTTCGCCGGACAGGTTGTACTTGCCGTCTTCGTAGAATTCGCTGGCCGCGCAGTCCAGGGCCAGGGTCACGTCGGTGCCCAGCTTGTAGCCAGCGTTGGCCACGGCTTCGGAGATCACTTTCAGTGCGTCTTCGTTGGACGCCAGGTTCGGCGCAAAACCACCTTCGTCACCCACTGCAGTGCTCAGGCCACGGGCCTTCAGCACAGCCTTGAGGTGATGGAAAATCTCGGTGCCCATGCGCAGGCCTTCGGAGAAGGTCTTGGCGCCAACCGGCTGCACCATGAATTCCTGGATGTCGACGTTGTTATCAGCGTGCTCGCCACCGTTGATGATGTTCATCATCGGAACCGGCATCGAGTAGACACCCGGAGTGCCGTTCAGGTTGGCGATGTGGGCGTACAGCGGCAGGTCCTGGTCCTGTGCAGCGGCCTTGGCAGCGGCCAGGGACACGGCGAGGATGGCGTTGGCGCCCAGGCTGCCTTTGTTTTCGGTACCGTCGAGCTTGATCATCGCGTGATCGAGGGCTTTCTGGTCAAGTGGATCCTTGCCCAGCAGCAGGTCGCGGATCGGGCCATTGATGTTGGCCACCGCCTTGAGTACACCCTTGCCCAGGTAACGGCTCTTGTCGCCATCACGCAGTTCCAGTGCTTCGCGGGAACCTGTGGAAGCACCGGACGGCGCGCAGGCGCTGCCGATGATGCCGTTATCGAGAAGCACGTCGGCTTCGACGGTAGGGTTGCCACGGGAGTCGAGAACTTCACGACCTTTGATGTCGACGATTTTTGCCATTGTTGTAAACACTCCAAAGTTGACGAAAACGACGCAGCTGAAGGAAATCTTTTGACCGACCGCAAGGGTGGAACAACGGGGCAGGCTTGCAGGCGACAAGGCTCAGGCCCGGGGGCCTGAGCGTTTAGCGTGGGATACTTTACCGGAGAAATGGCAGTTACGCGGTCTCTACCGTCGGAAAACTCTTGACCAGGTCGTCCAACTGCTTCAACTGGGCCAGGAATGGCTCCAGCTTGTCCAGGCGCAGGGCGCATGGGCCGTCGCACTTGGCGTTGTCCGGGTCCGGGTGGGCTTCCAGGAACAAACCTGCCAGGGACTGGCTGATGCCGGCCTTGGCCAGGTCCAGTACCTGGGCACGGCGCCCGCCAGCGGAATCGGCGCGACCACCGGGCATTTGCAGCGCGTGGGTCACGTCGAAGAACACTGGGTATTCGAACTGTTTCATGATGCCGAAACCGAGCATGTCCACCACGAGGTTGTTGTAGCCGAAACTCGAACCACGCTCGCAGAGGATCAACTGGTCGTTACCCGCTTCCACGCACTTGTTCAGGATATGTTTCATTTCCTGAGGCGCGAGGAACTGGGCTTTCTTGATATTGATCACAGCGCCGGTCTTGGCCATCGCGACCACGAGGTCGGTCTGGCGCGACAGGAAGGCCGGCAACTGGATGATGTCGCACACCTCGGCAACCACGGCAGCCTGCTCAGGCTCGTGGACGTCGGTGATGATCGGCACGCCGAAGGCTTGCTTGATGTCCTGGAAGATCCGCATGCCTTCTTCAAGGCCCGGGCCGCGGTAGGAAGTCACGGACGAACGGTTGGCCTTGTCGAAGCTGGCCTTGAACACGTAGGGGATACCGAGTTTCTCGGTCACCTTCACGTACTCTTCACAGACCTGCATCGCCATGTCGCGGCTTTCCAGCACGTTCATGCCGCCGAACAGCACCATGGGCTTGTCGTTGGCAATCTCGATGTCGCCTACGCGAATGATCTTCTGGGCCATCAGGTTTACGCCTTCTTCTGATGTTGCGTCAGTGCTGCTTTAACGAAGCCGCTGAACAACGGGTGGCCGTCGCGCGGGGTCGAGGTGAACTCCGGGTGGAACTGGCAAGCCACGAACCATGGATGATCCGGTGCTTCAACCACTTCAACCAGCGCGCCATCACCGGAACGACCGGAGATTTTCAGGCCGGCTTCCATGATTTTCGGCAGCAGGTTGTTGTTCACTTCGTAGCGGTGACGGTGACGCTCGACAATCACGTCCTTGCCGTAGCAATCGTGAACCAGGGACCCCGGCTCCAGCAGGCAATCCTGCGCGCCGAGGCGCATGGTGCCGCCCAGGTCGGAGGCTTCGGTACGGGTTTCGACGGCGCCGGTGGCATCTTCCCACTCGGTGATCAGACCCACGACCGGGTGGCCGCTGGTACGATCGAACTCGGTGGAGTTGGCGTCTTTCCAGCCCATCACGTTACGGGCGAACTCGATGACCGCCACTTGCATGCCCAGGCAGATACCCAGGTACGGCACCTTGTTCTCACGAGCGTACTGGACGGCAGTGATCTTGCCTTCCACGCCACGCAGACCGAAGCCGCCCGGAACCAGGATGGCGTCAACGCCTTCCAGCAGCGCAGTGCCCTGGTTCTCGATGTCTTCGGAGTCGATGTAGCGCAGGTTGACCTTGGTACGGTTGCTGATGCCCGCGTGGCTCATCGCTTCGATCAGCGACTTGTAGGCGTCCAGCAGTTCCATGTACTTGCCGACCATGGCGATGGTGACTTCATGCTCAGGGTTGAGCTTGGCGTCGACCACGGCTTCCCACTCGGACAGATCGGCGCCGCCACACTGCAGGCCGAAACGCTCGACAACAAAATCATCCAGGCCCTGGGAATGCAGGATGCCCGGGATCTTGTAGATGGTGTCGGCGTCTTCCAGGGCGATTACCGCACGTTCTTCAACGTTGGTGAACTGGGCGATCTTGCGACGGGACGCGATGTCGATCGCGTGGTCGGAGCGGCACACCAGCACGTCCGGCTGCAGGCCGATGGAACGCAGTTCCTTGACCGAGTGCTGGGTAGGCTTGGTTTTGGTTTCGCCGGCGGTGGCGATGTATGGCACCAGTGTCAGGTGCATCAGCATCGCGCGCTTGGCGCCGACTTCGAAACGCAACTGGCGGATGGCTTCGAGGAACGGTTGGGATTCGATGTCACCCACGGTGCCACCGATCTCGACCATTGCCACGTCGGCATCGCCTGCACCCTTGATGATGCGGCGCTTGATTTCGTCGGTGATGTGCGGGATCACCTGGATGGTTGCACCCAGGTAGTCACCACGGCGCTCCTTGCGCA